>SDBU01001938.1_pt1 | contig 28437 bp, 35 predicted proteins | sample 2277071 | NCBI WGS metagenome assembly SDBU01 (sample SAMN10397929, study PRJNA504765) | marine sediment metagenome | isolation source: marine sediment core GS08_GC12, 126 cmbsf | place: Arctic Ocean: Gakkel Ridge, Loki's castle | collected 2008 | reverse complement strand
ATTCTGCCCCAGCAGCAGGAGTCAGATAAAGAATATCTCCTTGATAATGTAAACCTGAGTGTGGACTTATTGTTCCAATTCCAACATTTCCTGCCCCATCCACTGCAACATAAACGGTCGTATCTGACTTCTGTATCTCGAAGATATTAGCTGTCTGTGTAGAGTGGGCTTGAACAATTAATTGGATTTCGTCAGCCGCCCCGTCAATAAATAATTGACCAGTCAATGTACCCCCGCTCAACAAGAGATAATTCAGATTCTCTGTATCAACGTATGCTTTGATACTTTGCTGAGTAGCTAATTTGGTATCACTATCAGTTATAAGATCATCTTCGTCTAATACACCTGTACCAGAAACAGTGCCATTGAAGACACCGTCTGTTAGGGTTTTATTCGTGAGGATCTGTGTAGCAGTCAGGCCAACGAGTTGTTCTTTAATACCGATCGGGTCATAAAGAACAGTCTCCATATCCCCCGAACCTGCACCAACCCCCAAGGGGAGCATACTCATAAGATCTCCTTAAGGGGTTTCGTCAACACTAGGAATATCATCATCACTGTTTATGAGCATATTCTCAATACCTTCATCCGTGGGTACTTCTTCCTGCTCGAGCACATCATCCTCAACAGGTTCTTCTGGTGTGACAAACCCTTTGGTCTCAAGTTTTCCTTCAGAAGAAGATTTTCCAGTGAGAAGATCAACGCTAAAAACATTATTCATTTCGACTTGCTCGGCAAGATCGGAAAGACCTGGCAGAGGAAATGTGTAGTAGATATGAATGCCTTCCACCTCAACAAACCTCATGCGCTCCATCGTGTCCCAAATATACACATCAGAGCTACCCCGATTATGGAGTGCGCCAATCGAAGGTGATCTGAGTAGCTCGATGGCTTCAAGCACAGCCTTGGCAGGACCTTTCTTTCCCAGGACGATCTTTTGAAGTGACCAAAGAAAAGTCACAGCAGGATTGTTGTGCTTCGAGGCGGCAGATGGAATGAGCGCTAAATGCTCTTTCCATTGAGGAAACTCACCTATGATCGCTCCTTGAAAATCAGGAGCTTGGAGAAGCCTCCAGGACGTGTTCAGCAGATCGTTTTGATCTACCGCGTACAAGATCACGGACCTACATGGCTCGAGAGGTAATGTGCCTTTTTGGGAAGATTCAGACACATGTTCTTCACCTTTTTTATCAAACTGGAATGCGTGATAAGTAGCCCGTCCTCTCATCCGTTTCAAAATGGTAAGGACATCCCCATCTGGCTCAAGCATCTGGCCTTCACCAGTTGCGATAATAACTGCTATATCAGTTGACATAATTACGCTCCTTTATTTGCAACTGCTTCTGATCTCACGGCCTCGTTGAAAGTGCGGGTGATTTGGACTTGGATAAACTCAGGCTCGATCATTTTGAAAAGATCTACTGCTATGTCCTGCGCCATTTCTTCAACGGGGTCTTTTACTTCTTTGTTCGCTTCGCAGTATTCGAAGAACCCTTCTTCGGTTATGGCCTTTCCTTTTGATCGATACGTGAGAACGACTTGGAATTTCTCAGATTCATACACCAAACTCGAGATCACTTGTGATTGGTCTGAAAGGGAGAGCTCACGCGCGAACTCTCCCTTTGCTACCATTGTTTGTAAAACAGACGGTTTATTACCCACACCTAATCCTTACCGAACGGGTTGAGGTGGGGGAGCTTTTTTCTTTGGAGCATCCCCGTACTTCCCAACCTTCCTGGCAATTTTCATGCTGTCAGGAAGCTCACCATGGAACAATGTTGAAGAAACCCAAACGATCACACCCGAGACAATCCGCAATAGCTCTGGGTCAACGGCTTCTCTCAAGGTTACGAATCGTTCAAGTAGCTGAACGTCGAATTCGTAAATGCCTACGAAAGAAACCAACACAGCTATTGCGACAGAACCAGTCCCATGAACATAAAACCATTGGGTGATCTTCGTCTTTGCAAACCACCTGGTCATCATCTTACCAAGTTCTGTGGTTCGCTCAGTCGTTATGATCGCAATGACCGTTACCAGAATAAACATCCCAAAGTTTTTGAGGAAGTCGAGAACCCCACCCCAAGTGTCAACATCTTCATCAACAACTTCGCCTGTCTTTCCGTCAATGACTGTCTCCCCCGCAGGGGTGGCAACGGGACCACCTTCCTGTGCCATCGCAGGTGACACGATAAACAGCGTCAACACCAGGATGAGCAGTACAACAAACAGTTTTCGAAGCTTCATGATTTAGTACCTCCAGTACTAGATAGATTCTGAATCGCCTGCTCAAGTTCGTCAACTTTCTGAACAAGCGTCTCATTCATTTTGGTCAAGGCTTCAACTCGAATAGTCAGCTGATGATTTTCTTCTCTGAGCTTCTTCAGTTGCTCTGTCTGACTATCAAGCTGTGTTCGAAGCATCTCAACAACTCTTTCAGCAGCAGCCGTAAGCTTGACAGTTACGTTTGCTTCTTGTAGAGGCTTCTCTACTTTGGCTTTCAACTTCTGGGTTCGATAGAGAATCGCCCCGTTCGCAATCGTTCCCAGAAGCGCAATAATAGACAAGGCAATTGTAACATCGTTCATAAATCAACCCCTCCTTGCTTCCGAAGATCATCGATGATGGACGCGGATTGCATTTGCAATCGGTAAGCTTCCTCGAGCTTCTCTGTTGGCCACTCAACTGGAATTGGGGGTATTGGCGGGTCGGGATGAACGATATCTCCGATATCCCAATCCAAGAAGAACTCTGACTTCGAATCTCTTGTCCAGCTCAAATCGATATCCCTAGAGGATACGCCAAACTCTGCACCCCGTCTGTTTCCATCAGCGCTCTTTTGCCAGAGGAAGCAATTATCCATTGTAAGGGTTGATCTGTAAAAATTCGGGTATTGGGTGGTATTCGGATACCAAGGATACCAAGCATACCAAATCGGATATTCGAGCCAAGCTGCGGGTTGGCGTAGCCAGGTCTTCCAGGTGTCAGCATTGAAGTAAAAACCGAATTGGATTTTCGGGAACAACCTTGTGAGCTCATCAATAATAAGATAAGGGTGAGATCGGAAAGTGCCTCCTTCCTGGTTGTACCCCTTCTCAACATCGATGGCAAAGAATTGGAAGAAATTCTCAGGCATGGTATCAAGCTTATCAGCGATCAACTTGACCGTGGTCTGCCAGCGCACTCCGGTACTGTAGTACCAGTAGCCACCTTTCCAATATCCACCGCGTTTATCAACATTCGATAAATTGCGGTAGCGATCATCCCACCTCTGATCGTAAGTCGCTGAGTACCCCATCCGGATAATCACACCATCCGTCTTTTCAACCAAGATCTTCCAATTAACATCCCCAACCCACTTCGAGATGTCAGCAATGAGAGCGGCAACACCATCTTTGTACCAATCATCTTGAGGGGTTTCGATCTGCCCCGTTCGCTCAAGGATTGATCTGGCAACAGGAAGAGATAGGATGTTCTCCCAGGCATTCGTCTTTCCGATCACCTTTGCCCCATGATCTAAATTCAAACTGACATATTTCGACATTTCAATCTCCTTACAAAATTAATAGAGCTTTATTCCCAGCCACAGAAGACCCTTGAATAGCAATTCCCATCATACCCCAAATTTCAGACCCCCCATCAAGGGACCAACTCATTGTTGTAGATGAAGCACTCCCGTTTTCCCACGATGTACCCGACCTGTGAGTACCACCAGTAAGATCAATAAGCTCAGTTTGACCACTGCCAACGCTGGGATTATTTGAAGTGTCCTCATACCCAACAATATCTAAAACTATATCTCCGATCTCACTGGTAACACTGACACTTGGAGTACTACTTGTCCCCGTCGCAGTAGCTACCGTCCTGAAAGGATCACCTGCTTGCTCTACCCCTTTTAGAGAAACTACATGAAGGTTTACATTTGCCGCAGCACTCACAGTCACAACAACATTATATGAGGAGCCTGTAGGGGGATTCTTCATAGTATAAAGTTGGAGCCAACAATTAGCACCACCCGCCCAGAGCCCACTCCCCTCTTTGGTCATAGCTACACCATTATAAGTGACACCTGTCACGTAGTCCTCTGAGATATCAATAGCATTCTGGAGTAAGAGAACAACTAAGGCAGGTTCAGGTCCACTACAAGTATGAACTTGAGTTAAAGTAAGATTTGCGAACCCACTCTGACTATTATATGCATCAACTAGAGGTGCACCCATACTATCCTCTCTTCCTGTAGCCACCGAGGGCTAAAGTAACTTTCTGAGCACCTGTAACACTATCAACATTGATCCCAATCCAATCACCTTTTGTAATTACAATCTCGTGCGTAGTGTCTTCATCTTTTTGTGCTGTTGAGAGCTCAGGCTCGTTGGCTGAAAAGATCGTGTCGGCATCGACCGGAGGCCAATTCGCATAAGTATCTTTCCACACATCGATCTTGATTGAGACTCCTGCATCTTCAGAAACTAATCGGTGATATACCATCACACCACTGAGCGGTAGTTCGTAATAGTCAACAATCCCCGTTGAGATGTCAGCTGCGCCAGTACCGATTGGGATTGAAATCGCCCAAGATGATGGATATACACCACCGATCACTTGCCATTTCGTTAAGGTTGTATTATAGCGAAGAATGACATAATCCTCTGTGTCAAGAAGATAGATCGAAAGACCATCAGGTGTAGAGATATTCCCCGAAATAGTTAGGATAACCGTTCGATCATCGTGCTCGGGACTGATGATAATGACGTAGCCATCTGTCGGTGTTGTAAATGTAATCGTATCGAGACTATCGGGGGTACCATCCGATTCTGTGTCAATTCGATAATGACCTTCGTTATCTGCATCAGGGTCAATCGTTATCGCTCCTGAAGCAATTGTCTTTTCACCACCTGTTGCAAGAACAACTGAACCGGGTTCCCAACCATCAACGCTATCAGCATCTAAGTTTGAGCCAGCCCCTTGGGGTGAAATCTGGGTCGGAAGAACTGTTGCGTCAGGGTCGAAATCAGGATAACTAAAAGATCGATCATCAGTCACATGACCAGACTCAATTGAAGTTTCGTTTGCGGCCACAGCAACTAAAGCAATCGACTCCTGCCACTCATCCCCCAAATCCTGAACCAAAATTGGCGCAACCGGAGATCCAGCGGGGGTTCCAGTAACGACCTTCACATCCATGTTATTGTTATCTGGGTGAACATAAGCAACAACCCGATCAATTCGAGCGAATGTTGGGTCTGCGGCAGCAATTGTTAATTGCTCTCGATCAGAAATGAGGCCTGCTAATTGAAGCCAGTATCCCATAATGTCAATCGTACCAGGTTTCATTTTCACCAACATACCAGTATTATCGCCATACGTTTCTAGCTCCCAATCCGAATACACAGCAGCGGGGATAACACCTGTGTTTCTCCATCGCCTGAAAAACAAAGCAGCATCTTCCTCTGTCATATTGGCACCAGTGCCAATATCCATCAACCAAAATGATTTAATTATAGCCATGATTTACTCCTTCTGAACTAACGCTAACTGAGCTTGCAAAGTATTGATCTTCGAGTACAAATCAGAAAACGCATCGTTCGCAACTGCTCCCGGAGACCCTACTACGGGAATGACTGTCTCAAGATTTTCCGTAACTGTAATCTTCATCTCTCTGACAGGTGTAGTGTATGTTACTCCATCTGCTTCTGCTGTGATCTTATCACCAACAAAATAATCGTCAATAGCTCCGGCCTGGAGCGTATCTGCGGGGTAGAGCTCAACCGAAACCCGATCGGCATTCTTGTCAAGCTCTTCTTGAATTGTGTTATCGATCTCATCTGTGTCAGTTGTATCTCTACGATCTCGAAACATCTCAATCCTGCGACCGTATGTTGCTTGACTAACCGTGTCCTCACCCTCACGAAAGACCCGAGTAATTCCCTGACCTCCACCTGCACCTGTAATATGATTCGCTGTTGGTGCTTCAGAAATAACCCGATACCCAAGAAGAGTACCCAATCCTTGCGACAACTTCACATCATCGGTGAGATCGGTTGGTTCGTACACCTCAAACTCGAGATCAGCCCCGTTGATGGTCACCTTGAAGCCAATATCACCGCCTTGAAGTGCCAGTGATCTACAGAGTTTTAACAAGTTGTAAAACCGCGCTCTGCCAGGAATAGATAAGCCTCGATTATTATTTACTGCTATCGTCAAATTTTGACGAGCTGCTTTTGCGCCAGGACCACAATGAGCATCGACATAATATTTGAGTTGGGTTTCCGCATCAGTAGAAGCTTGGATATCGTAAGCGTCTGTATCGTATGGCGGTCCTGCAGGCTCGGGTGTCGCAAGTCGATCATCCAGATGAATTAAGTGACCAACGCCAGCAATTCGATATCGATCTTTCCGATAGTTGAGATGGTCAATACTGGTGATCGGTCCTGCCACGAAGCCCACGCTTTTTCGGAAAACTTCAATTGAGTATTTCCAATCGATAAAAGCCAGATTGAGATGCTCTGCTCTGATCTCGAGTATCCATGAAGCCCAATTATTGAATCGTGGCACCAAAGTCAGCTTTTCCCAAGCAGCCGTTTCGCCTTTTGGCGCAAGATTCTCATCTCGCCAACGGACGTAATAATCGGGGTGTGTGGGTTGAGTCATTATGCCCTCAAGAACCTTGGTGTGTAGTTTAATGTGACTTTCGAAGCAGAGGTCGCATCATTCATTACAACAGACATATTATTTATGCCTGGGACAATCGGGAACATTTCCCCTCCCGGTGAAACGAAAGGCCAGAGATTGTCACCTGTGTCTCGATCTTCGACTGTCTTGATGAGGGTTCGTGTATCAATATCAATAATCTCCCCTTCTGCTTTCGTTACTGTAATTTCAAACTCTTTACCTATATCAGAATGAACCATCTTTGCATAAGTGAAAGGTCCATGAAGCTCCCAGATAGGCCAAGCCATCTCTTCACCCACATTCGTTTCTTGAATCGCTTCCGCAATTTGACTTTTCGCCACTTTTACAGGAGGCCAAGGAAGAGACAGTTGGGCATCTCCAACCGTAAAATCTTTCGATACTGCTAAACTGTTAGCGTAGTAGAACGGGTCTGAAGCGGAAACAACCAAGACCGTACTCAACCATGTTTTTCCTTTTTGTAAGCCACCTTCAAGACCATTCACGTACCGACAATACAAATCTCTCGCCGGGGTGCCATCTCGATCAAAACGAAGAACAACTTCCTGGTTGTACATTCCTACCATGAGATCGTTTTTCTTCTCTCGAAATTCTTCGGGCGTGCTTCCCCCGATAATTAAAGGAATGAACACACGGCGTGTTCCGATCTGAGTTGTCACATGGGCAGACCCCGGGTCAACAGGAAGCTTGATATCCAACTGAACATGGGGAGGCATATCGTGACCTCTCATCCCAGGACCGACCGCGTAGAACTCGTTGTCCGAGATGTCAATCAGGCCACCTGCACCACTATCGGGGATGATATAGAATTTATCCATAGCTCTTGCCACCATAAAGTAATCGTAGTAATTCGAATACTTCCATTATTGCGCCCTCATCCATATTTGTACCACCAAAGTCGAAGGACGGGTTGATCTCCGTATTGTGATTTACCTGAGAACCTCCAACTGCTCCTTGCGGGATGGCTTGGGGTACAGTAGCCAATGTCATTGCTTCTGAGATCTTCGAAGCTAACTTTTCAAGACCCTGGAGAAGATTTGGTGCTTCACCTTCAGCACCTACGCCAACACCTTGCATCATCCCTTTGCCTCTGTCGGTCATCAACTTCGAAGGGGAGTCGTTACCCCAGAACCCGTCCCAGATATCTATAGCACCCTTTCCAATATTCATCAGAGTGTCACCGACTAAGTGGGATAGACTCAAAAGTCCGTCTACCAAACCACGAATGATATTCTTCCCGAGTTCTGCCCAATCGATATCTTTGAACTTCTGTTTCATCTTCTCTAGGAGGTCTTTGACAGCTATAACAAGATTTTCTTTAGCTGTCTCAAATCTATCCTTGATACCTTCCCAGGTACGATCCCAGAGTGATCGAAGCTTTTCGCCAACAGTCTTCCACTCACCTCGGAGTACAGCAGTAATGAGGTCCATTATGTCCTTGAGATTTTCTTTTGCTCTCTCGAAAGCTCGCTTAATGAGTTCCCAGGTATTCGTAACAATCTTCATGATAGTTGGACCCCACTCATCCCAAAATGCTGTGATGGCTTTCACAGCCACATCCACAACCCATCTGATAAACTTCGCACCTGCATTGAATATCTTCTTGAGAGTATCCCAAACTGCCGAGACAAGAGGCATAATATGGGGTCCCCACTCAGCCCAAAAGTCTTTTATGCCCTGAATAAATCCCTTAACTATAGCTACGACAATTTCGGAAGCTGTTTTGAAGATCACCTTCAACCGCTCCCAAACCTCGGTGACAGTTGCGATAATTCCTGGACCATATTCGTTCCAGAGTTCAGTTAGCCATTGGATGCCTCTTTGAACAAGACCAACGATGATTGGCCAATATTGATTGAAAATGCCTTTGATCCGCTCCCAAGCTTGAGTAAGAGAAGCGACCACGACAGGACCCCATTCTGCCCATTTCGCTTTCAACCAATCGATCACTTGAGCGGTCTTCTCTTGGATGCCTCCCAAGTTCAAATCCCAGACCGTTTTCAAAAGAGCGATCAGAAGAAGAATTTTGGTGAACGGATTTGCTAAACTCAAGATCATCTTGATAACTCTACCAATGACAGCGCTGGTTGCAATTAGAGTGAACGCCTGAATGACGGTTTCAGCAAAGTTGATGAAAAACGCCTTGATGGTCTCACCGTTCTGTTCAATGAAAGGCAGAATCGTTCCAGTAAAGAAGTCTTTGACAGCATCAGAAAGCTCTTCGAACTTCGTAATTAAAGCGCCGATCGGGCCTGTGCCTGTGTCCCCAAATAAAGCCAGTATAAGACCTTTGAAACTTCCTTGACCTCGAACTAGATTGATAAGTTCGGCAAAGACTCTCGTGATTGGTCTGAGATGCTTAGGTATTCCTTGTAAAAAGATGTTTAGAGAATCTCCAGTTCGCAACATGGATGCGAGATACTTAGCAAACGGTTGCCAAGCTGTTGGTACTTTTTGAAACCAATCGTCAAGATTTTCACCGGATTTGACTGCTGTATCAAGGAAAGACAGAAAGTTTAGTGCTCCACTCATAAATTCTGAACCCTTTAACAAGATTTTACCAAGACTGCCTGAGATTGATTTGCCAATCCCTTCCATAACAGATTGAAGAATCCCACCATCATCAATATTCTCTCTGAATACTTTCAGCATATTTGTTGCCCCTGTCACGACATCGCCAAAAGCATTGAGAAGCGGTTTACCCAAAGAGTTGAGCAATTCAACAACGTGCCGTTTCATAGATCGAAGTTGCTTACTGGCCGATTCCATAGATGCTGTATACGCACCTTGAATGCTTTCCCCTTGTTTGAGTACCGCGTTGAGGATTGCCTGCATCTTTTCTTGCGCCGTTAGTTCATCCCTGGTCTTCCCCAACGATTCGGCAAACTCATCTTGAATATCGATTGTACTTCCAATTGTGATGCCGTAGGTTCGAAGCACCCGGGTGTTCATGGTGGTGATACCATGCATCAACCCCTCCAGCGCTTGAGAAGAATCCGACATGGAGATAACAGCAGCGTCTTGAGCAACCCGAGCCAACTTGGTTGCATCTGCAGCATCTAACTGGAAACGGGTAAACTGAGTAACGAGACCTAATGCGACTTGGGTGGTGATCCCCAACGCCTTGATCGCATCTACATTTTCGTATAATTTATCTGTGCTTACGCCTGCATTTTTCCCAATCACTTCCATGACCAGTTGAAGCTCTTCGACCCTGGCAGCACTCATCATCGCATCTTTGCTGAGTTTGATTATTCCAAGGGATAGACCAACAACGGCCGCAGTTGCCGCAATGACACCCCGTTTCACTGCGGTTCCGAGCTTGCTCCCCCAATCATTTATATTTTTGCCAGCGTTCTTCAAGCCAGCCTTCAGCTTGGTATCGTCTAGCAAGAGGTAAAGAATTGCATCTCCGAGTTTCATTGTGCTATTTCGGTTCCCATGATTTGTAGGAATTCATCGGCTGATACCCTCTTCTGATCTGAACTAGTACCGCCACCAAATAGCTTCGAAATCTCTGCTGTAAGAAGTTTAGCTTCCCATTGCTTTCGTCTAAAAAAAGCGTTTGTTAATTGGACAATCTCAATTTCATCTAGTTCGTCTGACCAGAGTCTCCATTCGGCTCTGGCGAGTTCGTCGAAGTCTGCTGGACTGACTGGCCAATGCTCCGCAGATTCCCCAATACGCTCCCGAAAGGGTACGCCATCTTGAGCACCTCCAAGAACACGGTGAATACTTCTGGGTCAGTCGCATGATCTTCAATCCAATCTTTCTCTTTCTTGATCGCAGGAGAAAAATCGTAGATCAAATTCAAAAGAATGTCAGTTGATGTCAAGAGGAAGGTTTTGATTTTATCGATAAAAGGCATCAGGGAGTCTAGCGAAAACCCGTCAGTCAAATCATCAGTGCTTACGCCTTGAACATCATCAACAATACTGAGAATGCTATCAAGCTGTGCTATAAACTTCTCACGCCACTCTCGAGACTTTCTGATCGGGAGTGGAACAATGGTGAATTTTTTAGTACTGAATGCGATCTCAGTACCTAGTGCGTTTTTCAGGTCAGACATAGCCTTGTGACTCCTTGGTCAGAGAGGAAGTGGGAGGACACCCCTCCCACTTCCTCAGTCTGATTAAATTAGTTGGTTAAGAAGTGGCTTCCGCGGTCACGCGTTGAAGCTTGAACAGACGTTCACTTGGTGTTGCTTGGTCAAAGTCTGATAGAGCCTCGATGCGAAGAGGAATACCAACATACCCATCTGCTTTCGCAAACTGTAGCTGGCCTCCTACCACTGCCGTTCCTTTATGGAGGAATAGCCGGACAGGGAACTGATCCCCGGCCGCATTCGTATAAATGCCCTCGAACCCCCACTGAAGCTTTTCAAGAGCCTCTACATCCCCTACATCGAGATCTTCGTAACCACGTTGGCTTGCGCCTGCAGCAACCTTCGTCACTGCACCGCCAAAGGCCAACTGAAGATTGTCCGCACTGAACTCGGAAAGAATAGTTTCTAGCGAGAGCTTGTGACCAGTCTTTCGACGGTCAACCGCTGCTAATGACTGTTCGATCTCCCAGTCCTCGGTTTCAAATTCGTAAGCAGCAACAAGAGGGGTTTGGGTTGCGCCCATCTCCACCCAGTTGCCACCCCAAGCATCACCTACATCGACCGTGGTCTCATCAGGTTTTGCTTCTCCCACAGGAGCATTGAAAACCCGTACAGGTCCTGCAATGATATCGCTGACAGTTATTGTCATGATGTCACTCCTTCTCGGATCAAAGCAGATCCGAACGTGATAACTACAGGCCAGTTCGTTTCAGGATAATTTGACTTCTGACCGAACTGGTTGATTTCTGCAATCAAGATATTGCCACTTTTTGCGTCTTGAATTGCATCGAAGAGGGCATAATAAACAGCCCAAGCTTCTGAGGTTTTTTCAGCAATGCACTCAAATTGGAGTTGAGCCAAACCAGTCACAGAGTCAAACCCGATGTCACCGCCACGCAAAGAGACCAACAAGATCGGTCCGTCCCCAATGACAACATCAACCACCTCATCGCCATTATTGTATTTAGCGGGGATTTGATTATCTCCGAAAATTCGAGGCAATGTGTTGAGCGTTTCCGTCAGGCCTTCTTGTAAAAGAAGAAACTGAACGATATCTGGTAAAGGTTTTATCATCCAAACACCAAAGTCATTCCTGTTGAAGTCATTGACTGTGCTGAGGCAAAGAGGAACGATTTCTTCAACTCTTGCCAAAGCGCATACGAAGCGGATACTCCTACTGCTGCTACTGCTTTCGGACCCAAAGAGCGTTGAGGCTCCTTCGATCTTGGCTGACCACTGTACATTCCGGAAGGCCAAGTCTGAAAGTAAGATGAATGACCGCTCGAGAGAATAGAGTAAACCGAATTTAGCATAAATCCGGTATCGATCTGACCATTTGAAACAATCATGATCTTCGTTCTTCCTTCAATTTGAAGAGCGATCTTATCTACGGTCTTCTTACCTTCCTCGGTGCTCTGTTTCAGAACCGCGGGAATGTTCAGCTTCGCAACGAACTTGATATCAGGTTTTATCAGTTGATCTTGAGTCATTACGAGGGTGCTAGCATTTGGGTGGTCTTCAAAGGAACTCGAACCTGAACGTGGCCAATCTCTGGCTCACCTTCGATATCGAATAAAAGGGGTTCTACCAAATTCACGCCTTTCAAGGTCACTACAGCGATGGTGTCTTCAACCGCGATCTCTGTGCCGACTGGCACGAAAAGAACGCCTACAAGCTCACCTAGCTCATTCGCTCCAAGAAGCTTACCAACGCTCTTGGGCAAATACCTACAATCGATAAGATCAACCTCTTCGAGATCAACCCTAGCAGATTCCTCGATGATGTTTAGCTCTGTCACTGGTCCTTTAAAATCAGGAGAGACAATGCGACATCGATCTTGATATGAAAGCTCAGCAAGAGCTTGTAAACTTTCGACATCAATTTGCGTGTACATTAGAACTTGACCCTCGTTCCAACAGACGTGGTGTTTCCAGATTTCTTTGCGATAACCTGCGAGGTTCCAAATGCTGCTAGGAACTGTTGCTTATGGCTTTCCGCAAGCTCTGTGAAATGCTGTATCCGAGCATTTGACATCGTTCTCGAAACACCTTCCATTGCCAGCGTATCCGGTTCCCCGGCGAGTCGATTCGCAATCGAGGAAAAACCCCGATAGTAAACCCAATCTTTCACAGCGTCCTCTCTGAAATCAGGGTTCGCATCAGCAGCCTTTGCGACTGCCTCCGGTAACCATTTCTCAGTGACGTTATCTAAAAGACTCTCGCCAGGGAACTGATCTGACCTGAGCAACCCGGTAGGGTAGATCAGGTCAGTAGCAAGAACAGTCACAACAATTACACCATGTCCGTGGTTGCGATACAGACCTTTTCAGGAGCTTCAAGCACTGGCAAACCGTTGGTCACCCCACGACCATTGAGCTTCATCGGTGTACGTTCGGGAACGTACAACTCAGCCCAACGCCCGGGACGACCGCCACCTTCAACAGTTGGCGCAATATGGGTATAACCCAAAGCTTTATCCTGATCTGGGTCTTCCGTGGAACCTTCACCCACACGATAACCTGAACGGGTGTTGTTGCCTACACCCAAGAGCTTACCAGTGGGCATAAACGGAACATTGGTTAATGTTCCAGGAATCGCAGCATTGAACACCTCAGCTTCGAGATCGTAAGCCATAAGCGTGATGGTATCTCGAGTGTCCGTTGCGGGACGTTCGTTACTACCAATTAATCTTTGAAGGGTGTACATATTTTCTGACTGAGTTATGATCTGAAGGGTGTTGACATCATTGAACAAAATCATATCAATGGTGTCGGGGTGGGCAATTATCGCTCGAAGGTTATAACGTAAGGTACTTCGGATCAAGCGAATATCATCCCAAAACTTGGAAGCAGACCCGCCATAACCATCGTTGCCCGTTCGAGCAGCTAAGAGGTTGGCAGCAGGGATGCCGTAGTCAACTAAAAGGTTTATGTTATTGAAAGTCCAATCGATTGCCCCAGTGACCAATGCTTGCGCACGTAGCCATTCCATCGTATCAAGATGGCCTTGGACAATAACCTTTTCTAAAAAGTTGAGAGCTTCGGAGGCCACACGATCTACAGTGTTACCGCCTTCCCTTACCCAATGCTGCATCATGGTCTGAAGCTCACGAATGGTGCGCTCGGGTAGAGACGTTTCATTCGCAATCTTTGCAGACTCTTCAAGGAAGGTCGAAATCTCAGCGTATCCACTTGGGGGATACGGGCTGTCCAAAGAAGTCAAACCAGCCATCGTCGAGCGCACGATCATGTTCCCAGAACTAATCGTGTAATCAGCCTTATTGACTTCGGGTAGCAGGACAGAGAATAAATATGAGCGGGGTGGACGTGCTGAGTTTGCGATAACAAACGAAGCATCTTCACCTAACACTCGGAGGGCTTCTTGGAAGTTAAGATTCATCTATACACCGCCTATGCCCTATCGTCGGCATAGGTTTCCCAGAGCCAACCCGTTCCAACGCCTGCTACTTCGAGCGCAGTGATCCAGGTCGCAAACGACCCATGCGCATAATCCGGTAGCAAGTTCTGATAGATGGCACCGCCAACGATCTGCCCGTACCCTGTCAGACCATCCCCTTCGGAACCTTCTACAGCATTGGTTTCTAATAGCGAAGTTGCGGTCTCTGCCCCTGTGACATCCGAAGCGGGTATCACTTTTCCAGAGGCCAACTCAGCCATTACTGTGCCGGCCGGAATTGTCTTTGCTCCAGGACCGACCACCCACGCAGTATCCGCATCCTCGATCTCCAGAGGGGTTTCATCTACGGTGAGTGAAGTGGCGCCAGCAGCAGCATCAGCTAATACCTTTGCCAATTTCGATCCACCTAAGTAGGTGGCTGTCTTTGCATCCTGGATTTCTTCGGGAAGATCAGCAACTGCGATTGCTGTATCAGTAGCTACAGCGTCCACAGTTGTAAGAGCAAGCATCTGATCTCCAGATGTCCCATGAACACCGAAGTCTAAATAAGTACCAGCGGGGATAGGTCCAGACAAAGCATTACAGGTCAAAGAAACTGCACCTTTAGCTGACGCAACGTTTGAAGTTACGGTCACGCCTGCAATTCCCCCAAAGTCTAGAATCGTCCCAGCAGGAACTGGTCCAGGAAGAGCATCAACGGTCAGTGCGGTAACGCCTCCATCAACTTCACCATCCAAGGTGACTTCGAAAGAGCCGTCATTCCAGCTTTCATTCACAGAATCCCAATCAACCTGTCGGCCACTATTCCTATCAAGGGAATGGACATCAACAGCAAACGGGAATTCGGAGATAACGCTGGTTGTACTTGTACCCATGTGATTCTCCTTTTATACGATTTCTACTCTTTACTATCTAGCGGACCCTTGGTCTTTTGCCGTTCCTCACGGCGTTCAAGGTGTGCTTCCAAAACCGACTTTGGTTTGGTGGAATCCCCCTTACCTTTTTGCTTAACAAACTCAGTCCCTTGAGTAGTGACAGTGGTCTGAGTGGTTCCTCCATTCTCAGGTTTCAAAGCTGGTAAGAAATTTTCCCAATTGGCTTTTGCGTACTCGTCAATTCGGATTGCTTCTTTGCCTTCACCCGGGAGGACAACAATGTATTTCGTTACCTCGCCATCGATGGTCTCATCCTTCTCTTCGAACTTGAGCTCTCCGGCAAGCTTATTGAAAACACTGGGCTCATAGCCAGCGGTTTTCGCTACTTTGGCAAGGACTTGACTACGTTGCATGGTGGTGAAATCTGTGGAAACTTTCCCGATCTCTTCTAGTGTACCCATTTCCTTGTACTTCGCCAGAAGTGCTGCATCATCTTTGCTGATGAGCGTTTGATCTTCTGGTACATCACTGGACTTCTTTAGTTCAGTAACCTCATCTTGAAGCTTTCTACGATCTGCACGAAGCTCAAAGTTTTCCGAGTACAACTTCAAAGAGGCCTGCAATGTGTCTTCCCCTTCACGCTTCAGCAAATTCATGAAGCCCTCGGGGACTTGGTCACCCTGACTTTTCAGGGCTTTCTCAACTACTTCTTTGATCTGGTCTATGGTAAGAGTCATTTATCCTCTCCTTGGGGGATAATTCTTAATAGGTATTCTTATAATAGGTCATATATGTCTGTTGCTCAAGCTCGAATACCTAATAGGTTACAAATCCCTGATCGAAATTGGTACAGGAGAAGGTCCCCAGATCGCATTTGGTTTCACCTCGAACATCTGGTCAAGCCCCATCCCATCCGCATAAAGTTGCTGTCTTCCAGGTCCGAGAATTTCTATCTGATCGCTTGGGTCTAGCCCACCAAACCAGTCAAGTGCGGGTTCCCATTGGAGAGGTTTAGCACCCTCGACATCAGGAATAAAGGTGCATCGATCTTGGGGGTGAAGCTCTGCATCGTAAGCTTGGTCAAGCGTGTAAAAAGTCCCATCCAATTGGATGCACATAAAGCAGGTGGTCAACAGACGTGCGGAGATGCGCCTAACACCCACGACAACCCCAGATTGCTCATACGTTTGAAGGCTCGAGGTTCGAAAGGCACGCATTGATTGATCTCTCGAGACAAGCAGAATGTGATTGAGAGATTGCGACAACCCCAATCGAGATGCTTCTTTTGCGATCAGCCTGGGGTTTATTCCTAGTGCGATCTGAGTTTTGAGTGCTTCGGTCAGGCCATCACTTGCCAAAGGATAAGCAGCAGAAAGCAACTCAGCCAAGGGTTTCCCCGCTCGAGTTTGAGCAATAATATTTTCTATAGCACCCGTTGGCAACACCGCGAAAGAGGCCATCACACCAGGGACTTCATCCCCAAACAATGCGGCCATAGTTATGGAGGATTCGCTTCCGAGCATCCCCACTTCACGAAACAGCGCTTCAAGATCGGGTGACCACTCAACCTCGAACAGATTGATATAGGCTTCCATCTGCCCCAAAAGAGCCTGATACTGCGCCGATCGGACCAAAGACGAAAACGCTATAGTGCCTTTCGCTTCATACCTTGCGAGCATGGCAAGCAAGTCATCCTCGATTGCCTGCTCAATCAATATCCAAGAGGCTGTGAGATCGGCAATAACGGCGGCCTCTTGAGCCATAGCCGCATCTCTGAACAGCCTAGAAGCAACAGTATATTCAGAGAACTCAGGCACCCTTATGTCCCATCCTCATTAGAATTCTGGATATGGTTGTTACCGTGTACTCCTCCATTTCATTAGATTCTATAATCGGCCTTACAAGCATGTGAGTCAATTCGTGGATAATATTCTCTTCAAGTTTATCGTCCTCAAGTTCTGCAGCAATCTCTAAATTGAAATAAATATCAGCATCGAGATAATCAAACTTTGCAAATACTATCGCTAAGGTTCTGTCGCTTGACGTCTCTCTGGGCATATCTGCATATTTATTGCAATACAGAATATCATATTTCCAGCCGTATTCAGTAACAATCCATTTCCACTTGAGGGTGTATTTCCTTATCCGCTCGATCTGCTTGTTGGGTTTAGGTTTTGTCATTTTCTCACCTCCAGTTCAAGGCAGTATTGAATTGTCGACACCAGCTAAGAAACCTTGGGTTGATTGGAATACTCATTCCTCATCTCCCTCATCTTCGTCCAGATCGGGATTGCCAGCATCAAACTCACCGCGAGTTCTTTGGATGGCTGATGCTAAAGAAGTAAATCGATCTTGAGTGCTTTGCAATTGCTCTTTCTCAATTTGGGCTTCCTCTGATTCAACGTCCTTAGTGCCAAGCTCTGACATTCCGGCTCTTCGAGATTGAAGCTTCGCATCCACCTTATCGATAACCATCTTCACTTCATCCGGACCTGGGCGGCCAAGATTTAGCTCTGTTTGGACAGAGACATTCAGACTATCAAACATTTCTGGGCTACCCGAGAAGATACCAACCATCTTCAACACAGTCTCAAACACCCACGTCAATGCCTGCTCAACCTGATGTTGGGTGTCCTCAAGGGATGCTTCATAATCAAATCGAGATTCTATTCTACTCTTGCCTGAAAGATTGGCCTCGGCAACAGTGAGAATATGGGATTGTTTGGCCTCCTCTAGTATTTGTTTGTAGATCTCCTCACGAGATTGGATGAATGTTTTGGTCTCGACCGGGTCACGATAAACCACTTTCGGATCAGATATATGCTCGTTACCATCAGCGTCTTGATATGTGACGCCTTGGATAAAGGCAGTAGAACCAGGTCCGATCTCAAAGTCATCTGGAATGAAGTCTTCCTCACCTGTCACTTCGTTTAATTGAGTAACACCCGGGAGTTGAGCATTCAAAAGAATGCGTTCCAAGAACCCTGCCTGAACAACATTCCTGCCCATCATCGTGAGTATCATGTTCAATTGCTTTTGAAGCTGTCGAACTGAATCGCTCACCAATCGAGGCACCTGAATTTCAAACATTGTTAGTTTCCCGCTCATCTCGATTTTTATCTCATCAAACTCACCCTCTGGGTCGTAGTCCGTTTCGATAATTCGAATATGGGTCATGCTCTCTTCGTCAACAAACACGATCTCACCAGTATGGCCAACACCTTCGATCTCAGCAGTATCAGGGTCATCAGCATCGATAAGATAAATTCCGAACTGGGTCATGGAATTATTATCAAGACCAACCATTGCCTGATCTGCCTCAGGACCCAACAGGAAGATTTTCTTCAGCGTTTCTCCTGGCTCAGAGGTCTCGATAACTGCGGTTTCTCGAGCTGTCCCTTCTTCGTCTGTTGCCCCCGTAGAAGAGACCTCAGTCAAGAACTTCGAAGGGATGAACAACCGAAGCGGTCCGCGATCCGTTAACAACGCTCTTTCGACAGCAGACTTTACAACTGTGAGGGGTGAGGACAGAGCTTCTTCACCAGCGACAAGCCCTTGGTTACCATCCCACCAAGCACGAATAATTTCCTCCGCTTCAACTTCCAAAGGGGACGGAGTTAGCTCTTCCGGTTCCTCTCCTTCGGCTGGCTCTGCTGGTGGATCTGCATCCTCGAGCATATCTGCGGTCACTTTCCAGATCGGGTCATTGCCAAGAACACCAGCAACGTGGCGGGACACGATCTCACGAACAACATTCTTCGAGACGAATGCCCGCTTGATATCTGCCATCATTTGGGAGGCGCCAGGGTCTTTCTCATCTAGCTGAGGTCCTACCCACCCAGCAGCGTCCATCCAGTGATCGCCATCAAACATGGCCATATTCTCAATGAACCAAGTCTCAGTGGTACTTGGGATTTCCTCCAAAAGTTTATCCGGAGGAAGTGTGGTAATATCTTTCGGCATGGGAAACTCCTTTAGTTAGTTCTAATCACTTTCGAGCCTTTTGGCTTACCCTTTTGCCTTTGCTCATCCCTCAACATTCTGGTCAAAGCCTGAGACATCGAATCTACTCTATCATCAAACGCACCATTTGGGAACACAGTTTGTTCCTCAATCCAATCGGGAACCCAATCAGCAATTGCAGGATGTGGCAGGAACACATTCCCCGCTTCGACCGTAGGCGCAACAGCATTTGCCCTGGATTCTTTCCCGCCCAAGGGGTTTACTGCAACAAGGCCTGACACCTTTGATCGAAGATAACTGATGACCGCGGGACCGTTCGCTTTATCCTCAACCAGCTTCAAGCGTGACGTTGGGTAAAGGCTGGTCACATTGAGAACTGCTTTCACTGTTTGAGTGAAAGATAACCTGGCTCTCACCTCGTAGAGAAGAAACTTCTGAGCAAGCCTTCGAGCCCAAACCTGGCCGCAGACGAAGTCTGTACCAGTGGTCTCTTTAAATGTCATATCCCAGGATTGCACTATCTGATTAAATCTCTTTGGAAGAGTGATGACTGGCACCTCGATAAACAGCCCATCCCCCAACTTCACAATAACGGGTGGGAGGTGCATCCCCCGGGGTTGCCAGTACCGCCACCACGCACGTTTGAAGACATCGCCTTCCTCTGGTGCAGGTCGTTGCTGTAACTGCCCCGCTGACATTCGACTGCCAAGATCGATCTTCCATTCAGAAATAATATGTTTAGGAAATCGCTCCGACCAAAGAAGCTCATTGGGTTGTGTTCTTGGGTCTCTGAACCCAATACTCGTAAACGTCTTATCACCTTCGTACTCAGCAGGAATTTTCAAGTGCTCATACTGAGAGCCACCCTCCTGCATTTTCTCAAGGACGTGGCCTACAAGATCGGCTTCGTGAACCCGCTGCATAATAATGACCTTGTTGCCTGTAATCGGATTATTCAAACGGGTGGTCATAGTGCCATCCCACCACCCGGTCACAGTGAGACGTTGAAGCTCAGACTCAGCCTCTTTTATCTTATGCGGGTCATCAACTACCAATGTATCTCCACCCTCACCAGTGGCCGCACCACCAATCGTAGTGGCGTACCTGTGCCCCGATTGGTTGTTCACGTAAAATGATTTTTGGTTTTGGTCTGATGTGAATTTGAATTTGTCTCCCCACCGTTCCTGATACCATCTCGATTGCATAATGTTACGGCTCTTTACTGAATCTCTGATCGCAAGACTGGATGAGTAAGAGGAAAAGAGCCATTGATGCTCAGGCATCCAGGTCCACATCCAAGTAGGCCAAAAGACCGATACGGTCAAGCTCTTCATGTGTCGAGGTGGAATGTTGATAATTAGATTCTGAATATCCCCGAATGCCACTGCCTCCAAATGCTCACAGATCGCATCAATATGCCAATTCGGAATGAAAGGTCTTCGAGACTCAACCAGAGGCCATGCCCCTCGGGCATATTGTCGCAGTCCTACAAAATTAGGCGCTGTCAGGAGTGCGTCCAGATACCTCTTCTGGCGTAGCCCCAAAGAGCTTACCGACACGGGCTTTCCGCTCTTCGTCTGTGAGACTGACGTCTTCGTATCTGACCGTTCCTCGCCACTCTGTAATATCCTTGAAAGAACCATGGTGTCTTCCTATATGAACTAATGCGGCCATCTGATCGTACCGTTCGACATCAATAGTGCCTTGTGCGTTTTGCTTGATGTTTTTTATCAGATGACTATAACCATCCTCTTGCAACTTCTTCATATCAAGCTTTAGTACATAACCACTAAACTCCCTGTAAAATTTGCCCTCTCTCTCAACAACATTAAAAGTCTCTTTGAGCGTAATGTACTTGGTTATGTCGAAGCCTCGAGCCATTTGACCAAGACGGACTAACACCTCATTTGAACCCATAACGACTTCATTTAGCCGCCTCTCTATTTCAGCCTTAATATGAGGTTTTCTGAGGTTCTCGTACCCTACAGATGCAAGCGTAACATCATTACCAGCATACCCCGCCAACCTAGCGGCTTTAGTTGCATTACCAACTCGAAGGCCATGAAAGCCCTCTTCCCCAATGGTTTGTAAATAAAACTCTACAAACAAGTTTTGCTTGAGATTAAGCTTCCTGGCCATTATGACACCCCACCATCATCTTGCGTTCGGGAGCGGCGCCTGAGTTTTGCCCCCTCAGGTACAGAAAAGTTAGTAAAGTTCTCTGTAGCCTCTTGAAGTATTGCATAAATGAGAGAGCTTCGAGACGCATTCGCTTCAATACATGCCCCCTCGATTGCCTCAAGCTCAGTAGCATATATCAAAACCATAACCACCTGATCCCTCTTCTGAGCTTCTCGAGGAAAGAGATCAGATGGTTCGTTATTCACCGTTTGGTGCATAGACCGATTCCTTATCGGGTTAGTAGCTGAATACTCCCAAAGTAACAGTAGTATCAGAACTGAGATCGAATTGAACAAACCCATTTGAGTTACTATACTTCGCAGGCGGGAATGGCCCAATCTTCGTCCTGCCATTTGCAGGAACAACAACGACCCGGTCGGCAATTACTTGCCCATCAACCAAACCAGGAGTGATAATCGTGACGTTGATTGGAGACGCAGCCCCATTCGCAACATCGATGAATTCTTTCCCTGAGTTCGGGAACTCATGACCATTTGCTAAATCACCAGCAGTCAGGGCTTCATCAAGACCATCACGATTAATTTCTTGAATTGTGTTAACTACGCGTGCCATAATAGACCTCCAGTCTATTCCTTAGTTTCTGAGGCATCCTCTTTCTCAGCAGGAACCTCACTTTTCTCAGACTTTTTCGAAGACTTCGTAGTTTTCTTCTTAGTCTTCGAAGCAGGTTTCTTGGCCTCCGCAGGCTTTTTCTCAGGTTTCTCAGAGATCTTCTCAGCTTCGTCAGGAATCTCCGTAGCATCCTCAGCAACACCCTCACCATCCTCAGAGATTTTCTCAGCGCTCTCAGCACTTTCTTCACCAGGAGAGATTTCCGCATCATCGGAGGCAGTCTCTTCGACATCCGAATCTGAGCTTAAAGCATGAATTTCCCCCCCATCGGGGGGAGCACTTATATCATCTTCAAGTTCTTCGGCCTCTGTGGGACCTGGGCATTCACCTTTTTCAACTTCATCATGGCCAACTCCACAATAAATACAGGGATCACCCGAATGAGCACCTGAGAAAACAGCTTCTGTTGACTCAGGTTGAGAGACATCACTATCACCCGCATCAGTCTCTTCGTCTGTAGGTGGGGGAGCTTCTGCCGAAGCATTTATTTCGGGAGCTAACTCTAGACTTTCAGGGTCAAGATCATCCCCCATTGGAGAATCTCTATCTTGATCTCGTTGAATCTCTGCCTCGGCTTCATCAAGGTCTTCTTCCTTTGTCGTAGCGTTCTCAGGAAGAACTTCTTCCATTTCTTCGATCTCAGGAAGCTCGGGAGCTTGAAACACAGCAGTTTTCAGCTTCGCTAAAGCATTTGCGTTCAACGCATCGAGACCTCCACCCCTGATAAGAACAGCCCGAGAATCATTGGCAGGTAGAACTAATACCTGTGCTGTTTTCTTCTCATCCCAAATCTCAACCTCATTGGTTTCTTTAATAACACGATATTCGAGTAACATCTTTTGTACCTCTCTCTTTGATAGGTAGTTGACAAAGTACGCAAAGGGTTCATCACTCCGATAGTGTGACTACCCGAACCCCTTGCGTAAGCCGGAGTGAGGGAATCGAACCCTCATTGCCGATCTCCGGTAATTATTTAATCTCTTTTCGGGTGGTAAATATCAACCACTACCACTCCACCCACTGCAAGAGGAAGGAAGAGCGGTGCTTCTGGATGGTCACCAACAAGCACGCCCATAATGATCTGTTGAGGCATCGCCAGAAACCCGTGATTGCTTCCGTCAGCGAAGAACGGACGGCAGTGATCTGAGAACGGAACATTCCGATAGACACCATCACCTTCCTCAATCTCTTTCGGACTTTTGAGAACCATAACAACTGTGTCTTTCTTCGGACCAATTCGGGGATCGTCTTGAGCCAAGATCGTGAGAACGTGGGGACCCAACGGAGCATCATCTGTCGGTTTATTTCGACCAGTCGATTTCCTAAACCACACCCGATCTCTGCCTGGATTTGGAGTGACCTTGAGATAAGCAACTCTCACTAACTTCCCGAAGTACATAATCTTTTCTGGCCAAGTTGCCTCGGTTGGGTGCCTTTTCCAATTCTCAGGTGATAAATCAGGCTCATCACCGTTGCCCCCGTTCCCACCATTCCCGCCGTTCCCGCCATTCCCGCTACCACCCCCTGCTTGAAGAATACCCATAAGCTCCAAAAGAGAAACTAGCAAGCCTTGGATTGTCTTCAAGATATTTATTGCTGCATCCCATATTGCGTTCATTTCGAGCCTCCTATAAAACACGTTCGCTTATAAAATGCCAGTACCCACCAAAACTTCCAGGCAAGACAGACATAGCCCAAAGGGTGTAATCACCTGCTGAAGGACCGTCACCCAAAATATAATGACCAACGAACAAATTCATATCACTCTCCATTTACTTCTAATCATCTTGGCACTCATTATTGGAGTGCCTGCTCTCGTAATTCAACATTTTGTTGGGGAACAAGATAACGAGGAAGAGTTGAATTGCTTCTCTCATCAACCAGTAGAGAATCCGGAATGGATTCCACCAGCTTAATCCCTTGACCACCAAATGGCAGCCGTTCCTAAAAAAGATCGCAAAACCTAAAAACCATTTCATCATAGACTCCTTGGTCTACTAGTTCACCTAACCTTGTTAGGCCAGTAGCGAGGACGGGACTCGAACCCGTGACCTTCTGGTTATGAGCCAGACGAGCTGCCGCTGCTCTACCTCGCGTAGATAATTCATTATATATCATTTATTGTGTCCAAAAGGGAAGTGTGCCGATTTAATTTGCAAATTAATTGTCAAGCTCACAACCCCTTCCTCCACTTTAGCACCTGCTCGGTGCTGGTGAACCTGACCTGCAATTCAGCTTTAGGGTGAGTGCCAGATTTCTTTTTGTATCTGAACAAACCAGGATATTTTTTCATCAGATAAGCGCAATCACAAATCTTCTTTGGAACACGCTCATCATAAGTGCCTATTCCACCTTCCTCATAATGGCCAGCAACCGGGAACACGTAGTTGTTGATAACGACTGCCCCAAACCTCTTGAGACAAGCAGCAGTGTAAGCGTAGTCATCCATTGCCTGGATATACGGGTCGTATTTGACCCCAACATTTTTTATCACTGCCAATTTGCTGATGACATAGCCAACATACCGCCACTTCTTTGCTCTGAAATAATAATTTGGAACAACTGCGAACCCACCATAAGGTGTGCCGACGTGCTCTGCTTTAGCGATCACCTCATCAACGATCTTCATAAACCCCTCCACGCTCAACTCGGTGGCATAAACCTTCTTGAAAAACGACTTCAATTCCTTCACTGGCAAGACCGACATATCGTAATGAGGTTCGGTGACACCAGTCAATCCGGTGATATTATCGTCAGCAGTTATGAACCATTCGTCTTCCTCAACCAGATTGTCGATTATCCACTGTCTTTGCAGAGACACGCCAATCGGTTGCCCACTTACAACCAGATCGAAGCCGGATAATCTCCCGGCCTGATCGTATGCTTTTCGCTCTTCTTCACTGTGGACAACAACTATACCTTGGAGATCTCCCAACCCTGATGCAAACACGCCTGTCGTGGAAATAATTGTGGATCTCCCATAACTAGGAATTATAAGCTTCATCAACTTTACTCCTCAACTCAGCAACACTTTTCACCCGCGCACCACTATCAACGAACGGGAAATTATAAAGGTAAACTACGTTATCCTCATCATCAATCCCATCAGCAACCAACACACCGCCGAAATACCTACCGGGTGATATATAACTTTTCGGTGAATTCCAACGATCTCGCAAAAAACCGTACAATGATTGGAATTTTCTCTCAGCCTTTTTCCTTGCACTTTCTTTATTCAAGCCTGTAGCGTTCACCCACCCAATTGCCTTGAACGGTTCGGCTGCCTCGGCAATATCTCTCCAATACACTCTGCCTTTCTCTTTTGCTATCAAAATTGCCTTTTTAAAATGACCTTCACAATAATTTGCAAGTACTCCTTCATTCGGAACACCACAACAATTCGGGTGAGGGTTTTTCTCAGCATGGTGGCAGTCACTTACAAAAAACTGCATACCCAGATCGTTGGTGCGTATCTTCATAGCTTCAATAACAGGTCTCTTGGCCTCATAATTCAACCTCAACAGGCCAGACTTCTTTTGCGAATTGCGCTTGTAATATTGCCAGAGATCCACACCAGCAACCTCACTGAGCACCGCGTACCGCTCGAGATGTGATGGTGTTATTCGGCTCTCCAAACAAAGCCACTCGGTAGTCACGGAACCGCAATTTGCCTTGGCTGCTTGATCGATCATCTCAGGCCAAGTCTTATCACTCACGAATGGAATGAACGGTCTGAACCTCAAGGTCGTATGGACACCCAACTCTTTCAGTTTTCGAAGTGCCTCGAACCTCTCACTCGGGGCAGGAACACCCCGCTCAATGATCTTCGCTGCCTTTTTGTCGGCAGTGATTATCGACAGTTTGAAGTGGAAGTTTGCGGCGCCCTCGAGCACATCAATATACCGTTGGTCTTTCAAGAACCAAGTCCCCTTGGTGGACACGCTGATCGGATACCCGATCTCTTTGAAAAATGTCAGCAGCTCGAGGCTTCTCCCGAATTTCTTTTCATAATAATCGAACCCATCACTCAGCCCACCCCACTGCATCACCTTACGAGCCTTGATGTACCAAGCAAACTGGCCGCCATGCTTATCAGGGTCAGTGAACATTCTCTTAATCTTCTCAACGCTCACTGCCGAGACCTTATGCCCAAGATAAGCATCTTTGGTTGGGGAGACCGATCTTTGAAAGAATGAGAAGCAATACACGCATTGGAACGCACAGTTCGAATACGTGTCAAAAGTCATGGGCATCGAGCAATCTGTAATCTCATAACTCCAGCGGGGTGAATTGTAAAAACCCTTCTCGAGATCAACCATTCAGCATCTTCTCCCACTCATCGATGTACTTCATCCTAGCCTTTTCATCATCCCCCGTATAAACATTCAGTGAAATTGTTTTGTGCTTTTCATTTATTATACGCTCCCCAAGCGATAAGGCCTTCACCGCACGCATCATATCGTCCCACTCACGAAAGCCAATAAATAATAAATATGATTTCTCTTGCTCACCGATCTCTTTGGGGATGTCAATATCGGGCAAATTTTCAGGGTCGAAGAACTCATTATCAGGACCCAATATTACTTCGATCTCATTCAACCCCGCTTCCGAGATTGATGCAAACTCCTGTCCATCATCACTCAACTCTTTTAGCAAAGCCACATAATCCGATTCCCAAAGGCCAGCAATTTCCAGATCGGTGAACCCAGTGCCAGTCAACACGAGGTTGTTATGGTCAATGGCGTAAGCTTCAGCGCTCTCCTTTGTTCTAGCATCAACTCCGATCAAGACCGGAGCGCACCATGCGCCTGTTTCTTTCTCTTTGAGTATGCCCCGCGGTGGATCTTCGCCAGAAGCCTCCATCTCCATAAGAGCTTCGAACCGCCCATTACCTTCAACGAGACCATCCAAGACAGCCTCCCATTTAGGTGGGTCTTTGAAGCCATGTTTTTCGAATGATGATTTTATTGCCGGGAGATCGTGTTTCTTCGGATTCCTATCCCACTGTTTCAAATCTGAGACCTTGACGTACAGCAATTGAAGCTGATCGCCTGCCTCCACGCTTGCAGGACTGATTTTCTTTTTTCTCTTTGCCATAGCGCATTTTAGCATAATTTTGGGTGATCGGTCAAATTTCGGATCGAAAACAAGCTCACCAGTCGTTTCTTTCAGGTATTGGCGCATCTCGATACCCCCTCTTTTTTGACGTTTACTCAATGAGCCAAAGGCCAAAAAAAAGGCAGGCCAGCCCTTAGGCCAGCCTGCGATAGTTTATTCCAGGGAGTTGAAGAACTCAGCGATCTTTTTCTCACCTTCCAGTGCAACCCTCTCAGCCGTTGCGTTTGGGGTCTCATCATCGTAGAGATCGCACAGAAGATGCTTCAAGTGCTCACGCCTGATTGTTTGCATGATCGCTCGAGTGTCATTGTCATTTGAGTTTGGCTTCCGATAGTAATTGATAATCTGTTTCTTTGTCGCCTCGCTCATCACAACAACCTTCGACCTTCCCGAACATCCTCCGCAAGAGCGTAACCAGGGGTGCATTGTTGAAGGATGATCTCCTTGCCATTCGGGTCAAGCTTGAAAAGAAGCACTGCCCTGGCTTCGTCAGGGAACCCCAACGCTAACTTCGGGAAATTGATCTCATCAGCCTGGAACATCGCCTGGAAAAGAAGCTTGAAGAACTCTCCTCCATAGTTGAACTGATAATCCAGGAAGCGGTCGTATCCGTTTTTAGTCATGGCTAAAACTCAGCTATGATCTGCGGAGTGTTGGTGTCGAACCCAACAACGTCAAGCATTCCCGCATCATCTGGGTCCGCAATCGAGAAATCATTGACCGCCATCCCAACTACTACGAGCTTCGCGGGGATACCCATCTTCTCTCGATATTTATCAAGAGCTTGCTTCGGATGAATATCACCATACCAAGTTTGGTTGTCGGTGTAGATGATGAACTTTTCGACCTCAATCCCACGCTTCAAAGCATCGATCATTGGAACTGCACAATCAGTGCCTTGATGCGGGAACCCTTGGAGTATCCGCATGACGGACTGAAGGGTTTCAGTCTTGGAGATCGCCAGAGGAACGAAGTCTTGAGAGAAGGCCATCATGTAGTGTTGAGGCTCAGTTCGAGCGGTGACCATTGCCATTGCGCCAGCCCCCATGTAGCAAGTCAAAGGCAGGTTACCCATCGGGCTGTCCATTGAGCCAGAGACATCCAACGCCAAGCAGGTCTTCTGGCCAGAAGGCTTCACATTCCCAAAGGCCAAGTAGAACGCCTCATTCAAAGCATCGATAATTTCAGCAACGGGTGTCCATGATAAGCTTCCCTTGAACCCTTTCCCCTGCTGATAAGTTGCAAGTGCAACCAATACAGAGATCGGGTGGATGCGGGACTTCTTGATTATTTCCGGATTGGTCAGAAGAGACACAATCCAGTGTGAATTTTCATTCATGGGCTTCAATAATCCAATCGATGTCATTTTCCCAAGGTTACGCACAGCTGCCATAACTGGCATTTTCGCAAGCAGAGCTTTCCAAACAAGCAAGTCATTCAGCCATTGAGTAGGGAT
>SDBU01001937.1_pt1 | contig 28452 bp, 35 predicted proteins | sample 2277071 | NCBI WGS metagenome assembly SDBU01 (sample SAMN10397929, study PRJNA504765) | marine sediment metagenome | isolation source: marine sediment core GS08_GC12, 126 cmbsf | place: Arctic Ocean: Gakkel Ridge, Loki's castle | collected 2008 | reverse complement strand
TGTGCTCCTTGCGCATACACTTATCCATGACTACTAGCAACCCGGCGTCTCTAGCCTTTGACGCTGCTTCTTCATTAATAACCCCTTCTTGCATCCACAGTGCCTTAGCCCCGATTTTGATAGCTTCGTCAACAATAGAGGGTACTTCTTCTGAACGTCGGAATATGTTCACTACCTCCACCGGTTCAGGTATGGAACTGAGGTCAGGATAGCTGGTCTTACCCAATATTTCTTTGGCATACGGATTGACTGGAATTACCTGGTAACCGTGCCTGGTAAGATAACGAGCTACTTTACAACTGGGTCGTCTTGGATTAGGCGAGACACCAACCACAGCCACAGTGCTATATTCATTGAGTATCTTTGCTTCTGACATGGTAGCCTCCTTTCAGGGGGCAGCTAGGTTCTTCTTCAACTCAGAGAGCTGCCTCAGATGCGATTTCTTTTCAGTTATTATCTTATTTACTGTCGGTTGTGCTTGCCGGGGCATTATCTCCCTACTTTTATCTATTTACATGAGTTCGTCAAGTAGCTCTTCTATTCGCTTGGGCTCAATCTTTTGCTTTACCAGCGGTCCTTTATTTAAAGCTGGTAATTGCTCTTCAAAAGTAGGACGCTCTTTCCTGTAGATAATCCCAACGGGTATCCGGTCTCCCCATTCCTGCGCTTTGGCAAAGGCGGCTACTTTATTGCTGGGGTCATAGTCAGTCTCCTCTTCTACGTTATATATCCTCTCTTGATACCAGCTGTAAGTATTCTTAGAGTTGAGAGAGATACAAGGTTGGAGAATATCAATCAGGGCGAAACCCTTGTGGGTAATGCCCGTCTTAATCAGGCTGGCAAGATGTTTCACGTCACCGGAAAACCCTCTACTAACAAAGCTAGCATCAAGAGCAATAGCCAAGGCGATAGGGTTTATCGGTAGGGGAGCACCATAAGGTGTGGTCTTGGTAATAAAGCCAGCATCACTGGTAGGAGATGCCTGCCCTTTGGTGAGGCCATAGATTTGGTTGTTATGCACCAGATAAGTGATATCATGGTTGCGACGCACGGCGTGGATAAAATGGTTCCCGCCCTCTCCGTAAGCATCTCCGTCACCGCTTATCGCAATAACTATAAGCTCTGAATTTGCTATCTTGGCGCCAATAGCGGGAGGAACCGGTCTGCCATGAAGGGAGTTGAATACATTGGCTCTGATATAGTGAGGTAGTTTTCCCGCCTGGCCTATTCCAGAAGCTATGAGTACCTGATGAGGCTCAATACTAAGCGCAACCAGAGCTTGTTTCAGCGCGTTCAGAATGCCAAAATTTCCACAACCCGGGCACCAGGTACTGGTGAGTCCGGTATAATCAGCTATTGTTACCATGCTAGCAGCCCTCCTTTCTTACTTCCTGAGCAATATGAGCGGGCGTAAATGGGCGCCCATCATATTTGAGAATCTTGCTACTAATCTTTCTACCTGTCTCTACCTGGATTAAATGAGAAAGTTGCCCGGTAGCATTATTCTCAATTACGTAGCTATGCCGGGCGTTGTCCAGGGCATACGCTACTTCATCAGTGGGGAAGGGCCAGAGTTCGTTCAGATGGAGCAAGTTGATGCTAGCCCCTTCCTTGCGCAGGATATCTACAGCTTCACGAATAGCACCATAAGTGCTCCCCCAACCAATAAGCATTGTCTCCGCTCTCTTTGACCCATATAACTGTGGAGGAGCGATCTCTTTCCTAAGGCTGAATAGCTTTCGCATCCGCTTCTGCATCATTTGAGTCCTGGTCTCAGCATCCTCAATGAGGTGTCCTTCTTCATCATGTTCGTCAGAGTCAGTTACTACCAAAGTGCCTTCTTGTCCAGGAAAGGCCCGGGGTGAAACACCCGACTTTGTTATTTTATGTCTCTTATATTCTGGTTCGCCGGCTTGTTCCGTTGAGAAGAGAGAGCCTCGCTCGATGGTTACCTTTGATGTGTCAAACTTTTCAACTGTAGTGTAGGAACTGGCTAGATGTTGATCAGTTAACAGTATGACTGGCAACTGATATTTCTCGGCTAGATTGAAGGCTTTAATGGTCAGCCAGAAGCAATCTTCAATAGTAGCTGGGGCAAGAACAGCTCGGGGAAACTCTCCATGGGCGGCATGAAGGATAAATTGGAGGTCGCTCTGCTCTGTCCTGGTAGGTAAGCCTATAGCTGGCCCGGGGCGCTGTGCATTTACCACCACTATTGGCGTTTCGGTTATTCCTGCCAGTCCCAGACCTTCCACCATAAGACAAAAACCACTCCCGGAAGTAGCAGTCATGGCTCTAACACCAGCATAGCTGGCGCCAATTATCATATTTATTGCTGCTATCTCATCTTCGGGTTGCACTACTACTAAATCTAGGTCCTTGGCTTTAGCCGCCATGTATTCCATAATGGAGGTAGATGGGGTCATGGGGTAGGCCGCCATGAATTTACAGCCAGCGGCTATAGCTCCCAAAACTATGGCCTCATTCCCGGTGAGTAGCATTCTTTTTGCATCGCCAATGGCGCTGAGATGATAGCTAAAATCTTCCTTAAAATTCCCTTGAGCATACTCATATCCGGCTTTAGCTGCCTTAATATTACCCTTCCCAATCTCACCAATACCAAAATGTTCTCGTAGAACCTTATTTAGTATCTTAAAATCATATCCCACCAGCCCCAAAGCCGCGCCCAGGGCAACCGTGTTTGCCATCAGCTTGTTCCCTGCTTTCTCTTCGGCCAGCCTAGTCAGAGGCACGGCAAGCAGAGTACCATCGCCGCTGACATCTTTTGCCTTTTCCCTATCAAATATAATTACGCCCTTTTCGGCTAGCTCTTCCCGGTGCCGGTCTATGCTCTCCTTATTGAATGCAAGTAATATGTCTACCGGCTCGCTTATGGCGCCTACCTTGGAATCCTTCACCCTGATACGGAAGAAGTTGTGACCACCCCTTATTCTGGATTCATAGTCCTGGTCAGCAAAAACATGGTATCCCCTGCGGGCGAACACCTTGGTCAGAATGAGTCCCATTGATTGCACACCTTGCCCTGCCTCACCTCCAATCATCACATTTAGATTTGACTCCATCTTACACCTCCCATTGTTGACATAACTCAGGCATCACACATGACTAGCTCTTAGCAATCACCTTTTGCAACGCCTCCAGTGCTCTATTGTAATCGGGGTGCTGTGTAACCTCTTTAACATATTCCACATAGCTCACAGTATCATTCGTATCTACGATAAAGATGGCGCGGCTGAGCAGGCGTAGTTCCTTTATCAACACGCCATAGGCAGTACCGAAAGATGCCTCGCGGTGGTCGGAAAGTGTTTGCAGGTTGCTGATATCGTGAGCACCGCAGTAACGGGCCTGGGCAAAAGGCAGGTCCATGCTGATGGTGTAGATGACCACATCCTTGAGCCTACTTGCTTCCTCTTCGAATCTCTGCGTCTGGAGGTCACAGACCGGTGTGTCAAGAGAGGTCACCACGCTCAGCAACCTGACCTTACTCCTACTCTGCGATAGGCCTACCTCCTTCATGTCAGTTGTCAGTAGCCTGAAATCGGGGGCTTTATTCCCCACTTTAATTTCTGGCCCCACCAGTGTTACCGCATCACCTTTAAAAATTACCGCTCCCTTTCTTTCCTCCATGTCCATCCTCCTTGATAAGATTGCAGCTAGTCAGTCTTCGCCATAGAAAAAGTCGTCATAGAACATCTCCAATTTCAGTTTATGCTTGAGTTCCTCGCGGACTAACCTTTCACAGAGATGCTTGGCAGTCTCGTCTCTCATTATTCCCATCATTTTTGAATAGAATTCGACAGCTTGCTGCTCACGTTTCATGGCAAAAACAAGCGTTTCCTGCAAGCCAGCACCCTCCAGTGTATCACCGCCAGTCAGATACTCACTAATCATCAGGTTCGGCACCTTCTTTTGGTGCCAACTCAGTTTTTCCAACCCTTTCTCCTTAAGGTTCTTCAGCCACTGTGAGTGCTTTAGCTCTTCCTCGGCTAATTCTTTCATCAACACCTTGGCACCAGCGTCTTGCGTCCTGCTTTGCCCAGCTATGTAGAAAGCCTGGGACACAATTTCCTTATATATCGTGGTATCCAGTAGCTCAGCTAATTCATCTGACATCGTTAAACCTCTCTAGTTACTCCATAAAATGAGCACCTTGGGTCATTAAGGTAGGGTAGATTGTCCTGAGCTATCTTCCTGCAGACTTGTCAGTTGTTGACTGTGAAAAGCCTCGGAACCAAGCTTTGCCTCAGCCTTTTCCTCTTCTTCTGCCTCCTTTTGCCCAATGACAACCCACTCATGTTCCCTCCTTATTTTCTCCAACAATTGCAGTTCTTCCAAAATAATCAGTTCTTTCTTTTTGTCCTTCTTTACCATTTCATGTCCCTCTAGAAAGGTATACCTAGAAAGGTAATGGCGAAAATTGCGTGTACAATTACTGATACCCAGAATGCCCACCAGATATAGCAGTGATAGCTGTAGAAGCGTTTGTAGATGGCATATTTCATCAGATTGCCGGTTATCTTGGCGCTAGGTATACACCGACAAGATAAAAGCACCAGCGCACCAGTGACTAGGTTGATAATGCCAAAAACGAATACCAGTCTGGCAGCTATAAGTGTTTGAAATATATTCATCACTCCACACTAACCTTACCCCTCATCGAGGGATGGATTGTGCAGTAGTAGCTAAAGGTGCCACGGTCGGCAAACAAATAGCTGAAGGTAGCGTTATGGGCTAAATTGCCGCTATCGAAAAGGTCGGTTTCACTGGTAACGGTATGTGCAACCGGGTCTAGGTTAGTCCATGTGACCGTAGTTCCGACGGTAACAGTAACAGTGGCCGGTACGAAAGCAAAGCCAGATAGCTCTATTTTATTGGTAACCGACACTGACTCTTCTTCCGTCGGTGGTGTTGCTTGACAGGAGATGCTGAAGGCGATGAGCAGCATAGCGAGCATGACAAGCCCGCTGGTCAAAAATATCCTGATACCGGCACGAATCCTGGAGTTTTGTTTAACAGTCATATTAACGCCTCCTTATGGTATTTCTTGCCAGTTGATGGCTAGATTTCTATCCAGAATCTATCATCTTCGACCCTTACATTGTATGTGGCAAGTGGTCTGGGTGATTTCAGGGCCTTACCAACCATTGAGACCAACCCGGATCCCTTCAACCAGCGGACTACCTGACCATCCCTCAGGTCAAACTGCGAGCCATGTCGAGGACAGGTGACTACAGTCCCTTCCAGCTTGCCCTGCGATAGCTTTCCTCTCATGTGAGGGCAGCGATTATCACCAGCATAATATTTATCTGCAACCTTGGCTAGAAATATTTCACGTCCCTGAACTGAGACTGCCTTCATGGTTCCATCTTCGAGTTCACTAGTCTTGCCTATTTCTACCAAGCTACTCATTTGACTCGCCTCCTCATATTGGCACCGGATTTACTCTGAGTCTAGTAGTTCACCCACTATCGGGAACTTGTCCAGCATATCAGAGCTATTCTATACCTCCTTTTTAATGATTTCACTCATACTTGGTCAGTCTTCTCTACAACCTTTAACCCGTAGCCTTCAGGGCTGAAGAACTCCTTTGCTCGTTTGGTTGCCTCTTCAGGACTCAATTTGGTCTTCGTTGTTATTTTCAGCATTTTAGTCCTCTTTTCGCCAAAATATTATCAAGTAAAGCCATTGGCTTTGTGCTTTTCAGCAATAGCAGTAGCCAGATTATCTAAAGCACCGAGGTCCGTCTCTTTGGGGAAGCCCTTACAGAGCACCGGCTCCAGCATTTCTACTTTGAGATTAGGAAGTAGCGCTGTGAGTTGTCTAACTGCTTGACCTCCCCAGCCATAAGAACCGATGATAGAGGCGAATCTTAGTCTAGGTCTCAGGGCATTTGTCAGGAAGGTCGCATAGACAACGTTTGGATGTGGACCACCTAGAATGGTAGGCGTCCCGATAACAACCGTCGCCGCATCTACCAATGCTATTGCTAGCTTCCCACTGTCAGTTACTGTGAGGTCGAATTGTTTCACGGTCACGCCTCTCTGGACTAAAGCTTCGACAAGGTATTCAACCATCTTACGGGTGCTGCCATGCATTGAGATATAAGGTAGTACTACAATGTTTTTGGGCTCATCGGAGACCCAGCTATGATATGCTTTCAAGATGAATTCTGGTTTGTCATATATTGGGCCGTGGCTGGGAGCAATGATGTCCATTGCGTAGTCCTTTATTTTCTCCAAGTTCTTCTGGATATTCGTTCGGAAGGGCATCATGATTTCAGCATAATATCTTTTGGCTGCCTCATAGACTTGTGCTTCATCAGTTATATATAAGTCGGTAGTGGCTAGATGGGAGCCAAAGAAATCACAGGGGAACAGTATCTTGTCTTCTCTTAGATAGGTAAGCATTGTCTCCGGCCAGTGAACCCAAGGAGCATGAATGAATTCCAGGGTTCTATCTCCTAGCGAGATGGTCTCCTTATCGTCAACCGTTATGAAGCTCTCTTCTGAAATCATGAGAAGGTCTATGAGCATATTTTTACATCTGGGTGTGACAACGATTTTTGCCTGAGGGTATTTTTCTAGGACTTGAGGGATAGTGCCGGAATGGTCCTGTTCAGCGTGATTGGCAACAACATAGTCTATATTTTCAATCCCAAGTTGGCTCAGGTTATTTATTAGCACGTCTTGCATAGTGGGATCTACGGTATCAATCAGAGCTGTCTTCTCACTACCCTTAATCAAATATGAGTTATAACTTGTACCATCGGGGAGCGGTATAAGCGCATCAAATAACCGCCTATCCCAGTCGACGGCTCCTACACAGTAGACTTTAGGTCTTATTTCCCTTGGTTTCATCTTACTCTATCCTTTCGAAATCACTCTTGGCTGTTTCACATACAGAGCATACCTAGTCTTCAGGTATTTTCTCAGAGGGCGTGCCCGGTTTTATCCCGCCATCGGAGTCTCCCATTTCCGTGTCATAGACATAGCCACAAACGGTACACTTGTCTTAAATTTAACTGCCATCCAGGGAAGGATGTTCTTTCTTGGCAAATCGTTGCTCCTTACTTAAGAATGAAAAGACAGGCATTTATGGCATCTTCTTGCCATGGAATAGTTCGCTCCCGGCACCAGGATATACCACTCGTTCCGATGCCGGTATGGGAGTTTTGACCTTGGGCCACGTCTCTGTTTGGGGCTCTGCTCCCTCTAAGGTTACTGGTGATGGTGCTTGGTCTCTCACCTGAGGTTCTTTTCGAATGTTGATTCCTTTCACATTGTGGGAAAATTCGATAGGGATGCCATTTGGGTCGTGGGCATAGATTGAGTGGATAAAACCATGGTCGATAACATCCGACACGTGAAATCCTGCTGCCTCTAGTTTATCCTTCAGTTCCCACAGGTCATCCTCCGTTCCAACACCGAAGGAAACATGGTCAAAGATGAAAGGACCCTGTACTGGCCGGCCATGCTCTTTCTTGGACACGGGCTCAATTCCTGGCCACTCAAAAAAGGCGATAAGGTCGCTCTCGGAGATCTGGAAGAAGTAGTGTCGGTAACCTGGTTGGCCAAGCCCGGCAACGAGCCGCATGCCCAGCAGGTCTCTCCAGAAACGGATGGTCTTGTCCATATCTCCAGTGGCCATAGCCAAATGGTTTACTCCGTTGAACGCAATCATGGCTACTCCTTTTCTAGATTTATCAAGAAGTGGGACCTTAGAGATTCTGTTGAGCTACTTACTAGCTTTTTTCTTAACCGAGACTAAAATCTTTTTTGGTTTAACCTCAGCAGCTTTGGGAAGGCTAACCTCCAAGACTCCATCCTCGTAGCTGGCTTCAATCTTTTTGGCATCTACAGTGGAAGGCAGAGCTATCGAGCGGAAAAAGCTACCATAAGAACGCTCACAGCAATAGTAGTCTTCTTCATTGACCTCACTCTCAGACTTCCTCTCTCCCTTAATAGTCAATGTGTCATCCTTGACTGAGATATCTATGTCTTCTTCCTTCATCCCAGGGAGTTCAACTTTCACCACAAATTTATCCTCTTTTTCAAAGACCTCTAGGGCAGGTGCCCACTCTCTTTCTACCGTAGGCAGGCGTCTCCACGTCGCAGATAGAGAAGATCGGCCAAGGATATCCTCGAAGCTCTTTGCCATCTCTCCTAGTTCTCTGAATGATTGCCAAGGAACTAGCCTCCTTACTGGTCTCCATCTTTCCATTACCATAACTAACCTCCTTTAGCTTATTGCCTCAACTAAGGTCCCGCTTCCCGATGGCTAAATCTCACATTGACAATGCATTGGGTATTTCTCAAAAAGACTGATATCCTTATGAATTATCCGATTGAGATAAAGGGGTCTTCCACCTATCGGTGCTTATTCTTCTTGACTTTCTTCGGCGATTTCGCAGCAACCACATTCACATTGTGCCCCTGTTACACAGGGCTTACAGCAGTACGATACACCTTCCTTTTCATAGGATTCATCTGTAATAACACAACCACATGCTGGGCAAATCTGCTCTGCCATTTTAGGCCTCCTTCCATCATACTTTACTCCTCTGGCTGAATTGGGTGTCTCTTTTCAGCCTCCGTAGTTGTCCTTCATCATAGGACTGATACTAAGCTCTTAGCGCTTCGATTATTGCTTTATTGAATCTTGGCAGGTCAGCCGGCTTACGCGAAGTAATCAGATTCCCGTCTTGAACCAGGGGCTCATCAACCCAGTTTGCACCAGCATTCTTGAGGTCTACTGCTATTGAGGGCCAGGAGGTAAGGCGACGCCCTCTAACTATATCCGCGGAGATTAGGAGTTGTGGCCCATGGCAAATAGCCGCTACTAGCTTACCCGAGTCATGTGCTTTCCTTACCAGATGGATCATCGGTTGATGCAGGCGCATTTTATCAGTGGCATAGCCACCGGGTATAATAATGGCATCAAAATCATCAGCCTTAACATTATCGGCAGTAGTATCGACTGTGATTGTTGTTGTGCCTCTCTTACCCCGATAGCTTTCTGCGGAGCCGCTGCCCACAATTACCACTTTGGCACCGGCGTTCTTCATCGCTTTAAGCGGTTCGACAAGTTCGGAATCCTCAAAATCCTCCTCAGCCAAGATAGCAATTCGCTTTCCTACAAGCATGTTTTTAATCTCCTTATCTCCTTCAGTGCACGGCCAAAAAGACCTCCTATAACTGTAACCCGGCCTAAATGGCCACTCTCATCTAATGGCCCAATGCACAACCAAGTGCAGGAATGATGTTCATTAGCGGCCAGAATAGAAAAGAACTAATCAGGCATCTCCTTGACACCTTGCCATTGCCGGAAGCTCTCAATTTTCTTCTGGAGCCTCTCAACTAACTGGCATTCGTGGGAAGCCACCAGTAGTCGATGCATCTTAATGGTTGGCTCCGTCAGTTTATCTTGGGCACACAGGATAAACACGGGTTCTTCTCTATTAATCTGTGGGATGTCTAGCCTGCCATACTTCCCCGACAAAGTTTTTTTTCACCTCCGTGTTTGTTATTCCCTGTTTCTACGTGAGGGCTCAAGATAGGTAAACCCAGGCAGTCAACTCTTCTTCAGGAAGTGTGGTAACAAACGACACGGTTCACTTGAGCCACAATCATGGTAGACTAATGTGTCCTCTTGACTGAATTTCCGCGTCTGGACTAGCTTATCCACAGCGAACCAGAGTGTTTCCATCGTTTTGCATTTCGGGCAGAATACTACGATTTCCTCGTTAGCAAATACCCACGACCTTACCGGCATACTGGTTCCCTTGGTTACCATTCGCAGTCCTCCTCTAGACTTATACCAATTCAACCAATCATATTACCTGAGGTTAGTTAACTCTCGGCATACTTTCTCTTAAGGAGAGCCAGACCATCTTGGACCGGTCTTACCTCAGCGCGAGCGATATTGAGAGTCGACTGATGAAGGTCAAAAAGTTGCTCAGCCGATTCTGCCTCCACTACGAAATAAACAGTGTGAGCTGGTCCGTCTACCCAAACGTTGACCACCTTCACCCCCAGCTGTTCAGCATCACTGACCATCTTGCCGAAGGTAGCACGAACCTTTTCCGGGTCCTTACCCGGGCATGACTCTGGTGTGTGAACATGGGTAATATGAAACAGCATTTTTTCTCTCCTTCATTCCTTCATTTATGCTACGTCTGTTTGATAGCCGCTTTGGTATTTTCCATCATCTGCGGGTCGTTTAGTTGCTTGTTCGTGTAGCCGTGCACTTCTTTAGCATGCTTTGCGCCATCTTCAAGCACTTCCTCAATAGTTTCGCCCCGAGCGACGTATGGGCAGTCGACCCCCAGATTTCGACAAGCCAATTCGTACGCCATTTTTCGCCTCCTCGTTTTGTTATGTTTAAATTTTAGAGGACTAAGGGTGAAGAAGTCATAAAATGAGGTGGAAAAAAGTTACAAAATTATGACATTTTGCTGACGGTCTTAACCGAGACTTGAAACGTAATTGGTGGCTTTGGTGGGGAAATCCTTTGGGCTTTTCAGGCAGAGGGTTGGTCTATGATGTAGCCTGTCTTGGGAATAGTCCGGATTAATTGAGGGTTGCTGGGGTCTTTCTCTAACTTATTTCTCAGTCGGCTAACCCATGTTCTCAGTAGCTGAACATCATCGCGATATTCAGGTCCCCATACTTGGGTGAGGATCTCTTCATAGAGCATGAGGCGACCGGCGTTATGAGACAGCTCACTGAGTAGAAGCCATTCAATTCGGGTTAGGTATTTTCCTTCACCCCTGGCAATGACGCTGCGCTTCTTGAAATCAATGCTTATGTCCCCCAAAGAAAGCGAATCTAATATTTTGCGTTTTGAGGAAGGTTCAAGACGACGTCTTACCGTTTCCACTCTGGCTACCAACTCATCGGGGTTGAATGGCTTGGGCAGGTAGTCATCGGCACCTAGGGCAAGGCCCTTGATTTTGTCAACATCGGTTCCTCTGGCACTGAGAATGATAACCGGTACTGCGGAAAAACTGCGTAACTCCTTAAGCGCCTCGAAGCCATCCATCTTGGGCATCAATAAGTCAAGCACTATCAGGTCGGGCTCTTGTGCCTGAGTTTGCTCCAGGGCTTCCATGCCGTTACTGGCGGTCAATACCTCATAACCTGAAGCTTTCAGCTTAGACCTGAGAAAATTGAGAACTCTTTCCTCATCGTCAACTACCAGTATGCGGAAGCGTTTCACAGTAGCGTCTCCAGGGTGGTACTTTAGGCTCAAATAATAGGTCAACATCCGATGGAAGTCAAAGTTTCCTTATGAATCGGCGATGCCTTGACTAAGCTATCTGCTGAAACTAGAATATTAGGTATTGACGTAGGGTAACCAAGACTTTACTAAAAGAAGCTGGTGAGGGACATCACAGTGAGTATCGCCAAGAAAAAACAAATGGCAGCAGGGAAACCATCAAATAAGTCCGCTAGCGCGGGCCTGGAAGGTGTAGCGGCATCTGTACAGGCGGAAAGGGAGTTACTTATTGGTATTCTGGAAACGCTGAGCCACAGCCGGAACATGAACGAATACCTGGAGCAACTGGTTAAGCAGGTGCAGAACTATGTGGGATGCCACTGCGTGGGCATCCGTCTTCTAGATGACGAAGGGAATATTCCCTACCTCTCCTATACCGGTTTCAGCCAGGAATTTTACGAGAGTGAAAGCCCTCTATGTATCGTGTCGGGCCAATGTATGTGCATAAATGTGATAAAGGGGAATATCAAGCCGGGGCTTCCTTTCTATACGGACGATGGCTCCTTCTTTAGCAACGGCACGACAAAACTTTTGGCGTCTCTTCCGGAGGAGATCATAGGGCAAACCAGGGGTATATGCAGTCAATACGGCTACGAATCGGTAGCTCTGGTACCGATGAGGCAAAAAGGCAGGATATCAGGCTTAATTCATCTGGCAGACGAAAATGAAAACAAGATCTCTCTGGGAAGAGTCAAGTTCTTAGAACGAGTGGGAGTCTATATCGGTGAGGCTCTGCATACATTTGCTGCTGAGGAGGTACTTAAGGAAAGCGAAAAGCGTTACCGGGATCTCTATGATGAGGCACCTAACGCTTACTTCTCGGTTGGGATAGACGGTTGTATCAGGCAGGCCAACCGCAGTGCTGTGGAACTACTTGGCTATAGCCTGGATGAGATGATTGGTAAGCCGGTACTCACCTTGTACGCCGATACACCAAACGGCAAAGATAAGGCACAGAAGATGTTTCAGGGGTTTGTTGCTGGCGAAGAGATACGAGGTGAAGAGTTAGAAATGTGCCGGGCTGACGGTAGTAGGGTGTGGGTTAGTTTATCAGTGCGGGCAATCCGTGATAGAGAAGGGCGGGTGGTGGCCAGCCGGTCGGGGATAGTGGATATCACTGAGCGCAAAAAGCTGGATCAGTTGAAAGATGAGTTTATCGGACTTGTCTCTCATGAACTGCGTACCCCCTTGACTGTGATTATAGGCTCTCTGAATACGGTTTTGAGCGAGGGAGAGCGTCTATCTCCAGGTGAGATACGCCAACTTCTTCAAGATGCAGCTGAAGAGTCTGAGTCACTCTCCCATCTGCTGGGAAATTTGCTTGAGCTTTCTCGGGCTCAGGCTGAGCGGTTGTTCCTTTATACTGAACCAGTCAGTATCCATAAAATAGTTGGGGATAGCGTTGATAAAATACAGAAACAATCTTTGGGACACCGTTTTGTGATAGACCTTACCAGGGAACTGCCTCTGGTTCAGGCTGACCCGCTGAGACTGGAGCGCATCCTCTATAATCTACTAGAAAATGCAGTTAAGTATTCGCCCCATGGAGGTGAGATACGAGTCTTCGCTAAACCAGAGAGGGATGGCTTGGTTATCGGCATCGCCGATCAAGGAGTAGGTATATCAATGGATGACCAGGCTAAGCTCTTCGGTCCTTTCCAGCGATTAGAACAGCCCATAGCCGATAGAGTCAAGGGGGCCGGGCTGGGACTCTTGGTATGTCGAAGGCTGGTGGAAGCTCATGGAGGCCGCATCTGGGCGGAGTCAGAACCCGGCCAAGGTTCCACCTTCTTCTTTACGCTGCCTTTAGAGCCGGTGGCAACATAGCCCTGGTTCATATAGTATCCAACCAACGGCTTTATCACGAGATATCGTGTGGCTTACCAGTGGCGACAATCCTCAGCTTTTCTTTGAGAAAAAACAACTTATCCCAGCGTTAGGGCAGTTGCTTCTCTCTTGCCAGAGATCAGTGACATGAAATGTCATAGTTTTGTAATTTTTTCGTCTTCAATTTTATGACTTTTTTATTCTGAGCTTGCTATAATAATTTCACTAACAAGCGAGAAAGGAAAGATAACATGGAACACAAATTGCCTAACTTACCTTATGCTAAAGATGCGCTTGAACCTCATATATCTGTGGAAACCATTGAATACCATTACGGAAAGCACCATAAGGCATACATTTACAACTTGAATAATCAGATTCCAGGTACCGAATTCGAAACAATGTCGCTCGAAGATATCGTTAGAAAATCGTCTGGTAGTATCTTCAATAATGCAGCTCAAGTTTGGAATCACACTTTTTACTGGAACTGCCTCTCGCCTACTGGTGGTGGTGAACCCACTGGCCAAATTTCTAGTGCGCTCACTCAGCACTTCGGTTCATTTGCACAATTCAAAGAACTTTTCACCAATGCTGCGGCTAGACTATTTGGTTCCGGCTGGGTCTGGCTTATAAAGAATTCTGATGGTAGCCTTTCGGTCGAAGCTACTAGCAATGCAGGGACTCCGCTGAAGGAAAACAAGAAAGCTCTGCTTACGTGCGACGTATGGGAGCACGCTTACTATATTGACTATAGGAATGCAAGGGCTAAATACATTGAGGCGTTCTGGAAGTTAGTAAATTGGGATTTTGTTGCCAAAAACCTTAAATAGCATTCCTATTTGGCGCTGGAATTAATTCTGGTATCTTCTTGTGGGCCGGAATAGACTTGGTAGGGGTGTCGTAGAGTCTTAGCCAGGCATCGACAAGTTGCGGGTTCGGTTAAGGTTTTGTAGCAAAGAGCTTGTTTTGATCCATCAAAATGGTCCCACACTTTGCCTGTAAGACCATCTTAAGAGTCATGCCCATCGTGATAAGACTTTGTGAGAAGTTACGGACCGAATAGTAGGTGTGTTCGTTGTATTTAGGTGGCTCCCCATGATTAAAGAGGATTACCCCGATTCTACGTGTCATTTTCCCCTTCACTGTCCCCAATCGTTAATACCGTCGTCAGGTAAGAAGTACAAGGCAGAACTTTCACCAAGACCTTCGCACTAGCCTATTAGCAGTATCTTTTTCCCACCCTATCCTTCCACAATGTTTCCAATGACAGGATCAACTCTTACCCCTTTGCTAGTTACCCAGGCGATGCCTTGCTCAATGTCCTCCTCGTCTCCCTCCAGCTCCATAACTACCCAGCCCTTATTTTCCGATACATCAGCACGGCGGATATTGGTTACCACTTTGAATTGCTGCCCGAGGTTATAAATGATGGGCTCCTTGATTAGTTTCTCAGGGAAGGTGAACATTACCTGTCTTTTAACCATCTTATCCCCCTCTATTTTTCTTGAGATTAGTATAGCACGGGTGCACCATGATGAGGTCAAATTTGCGCACCGAGTACCTCTTCAAATGATTCAAGGTTGGGTTTGACGGTAAAGGGCTGAACAATATCTGACACTGTTTCTTGTGTTCTGGGCCCTGCCCCAGTGATAAAAGCCACTGTTAACTCATTCCTTTTAATTGTTCCTGAAGCTGTCAGCTTCTTCAGCCCTGCAATTACTACTCCACCTGCCGCTTCAGCAAAGATGCCCTCAGTTTGAGCCAGCAACTTCATCCCTGCGATGAGTTCCTCATCGGTGACGGCGCAGGCACCACCCCCTGACTGTCTGGCAACTCTCAACGCATAATAGCCATCAGCCGGGTTCCCGATGGCTATAGACTTGGCAATAGTGTTTGGCTCTACCGGGTGTACATGGAGAGTACCTGCCTGAAAGGCATTAACGATGGGCGAGCTGCCAGCAGCCTGGGTAAGATACATATGGGTATCAACTGGCTCAATTAAACCCAGCATGGCTAGCTCGTCTAGACCCTTCCATATCCGGGTAAAGGAAAGTCCTGAGGCAGCTGGAGCTACTACACAGTCGGGAGCATGCCATCCTAGCTGCTCTGCCACCTCATAGCCTAGAGTCTTGCTGCCATCAGCATAATACGGTCTGAGATTGATATTAATAAATCCCCAGTTGTATCTCTGTACCAGCCCGGCACAGAGGTGGTTAACATCATCATAGCTTCCATCAACCTTCACCAAAACCGGATTGTAGATTGCTGCCCCCACCAGCTTGCCCGGTTCTATACCAGAAGGAACAAAAACATAAGCCTTCATGTTTGCTTTGCCAGCGTGGGCAGCGACGCTGGCTGCCAGGTTGCCGGTTGAAGCACAGGCTACAGTGTCAAACCCAAACTCTCGTGCCTTGGTAACGGCAACTGATACTGGCCTATCCTTGAACGAGTATGTTGGGTTAAGGCAGTCATTCTTAATGTAGAGTTGGTCCAGCCCAAGTTCACGACCCAGGTTATCAGCCTTGACCAGAGGGGTAAAGCCGGTGCCAATATCCACTGGCTCACTGTCCACCGAGAGTAGGTCACGATAGCGCCACATGCTCAACGGTCCCTCAGTCAGCTTCTCTCGGCTTACCACTCCAGCCATCGCTTTGTAGTCATAGCTGACCTCCAACGGGCTGAGGCAGAAGTCGCATAAATTAATAGGCTTCAGAGGATACTCGCGCCCGCATTTTCGACAATGCAAGGCTTTAGCATAAGACACTTCCCACTCCTTTAGCTAGGCTCTAGCGCCTGGCGTAAATCATCAACCAAGTCATCAATGTTTTCCAGTCCAATCGATAATCTCACTACTTCATCGGTGATTCCCACTTTTTCTCTGTATTCCTTTGGCATTGAGGCATGACTCATGGTGGCTGGGTGCTCAGCAAGGGAGGCAGCACCACCAAGTGACTCTGCCAAAGAGAAGACTTTGATTCTTCTTAAAAAGCTATTAACTGCCTCAGTCCCCCCTTTTGGTTCAAATGAGACCATGCCGCCAAACCCCTTCATCTGTCTTTTGGCGATTTCATGCCCAGGATGTGAGTTAAGACCGGGATAGAATACTCTCTTTACTGCAGAGTGTCCTTTAAGATAATTCGTCACGGCGGCAGCATTCTTCTCATGCTGTCTCATCCGCACTGCTAAAGTTTCAATTCCCCGAAGTACCAGCCAGCAATCAAAAGGAGAAGCACAAGTCCCCATAGCATTCAACAGAAACTGAACCTTTTCGGTTAGTTCATCAGTGGTGGTTACCACAGCTCCACCGACAACATCACAGTGTCCATTAAGATACTTGGTTGTGGAATGGACAACGATGTCAACCCCATATTCAATTGGTCTTAAGAAATAGGGAGTAGCGAAGGTATTGTCCATTACTGTCATCAAGTTATGGCGCTTAGCAATATCAACCGCCATCTCAATATCAACAATGTTTAGCAGAGGGTTGGAGGGGGTCTCTAGCCATAGCATCTTGGTATTGGGCTTTATCGCCTGCTCAATTGTTTGCCTGCTATCCATTCTTAAGAAAGTGAACTCCAATCCGAGGTCGCACATTACATTCTGAAATAACCTATAGGTTCCTCCATAAACATCATCCCCTGAAATTACATGGTCGCCGGCCTTAAGCAGATGTATCACCGTGGTTTCAGCGGCCATCCCGGTGGCAAAGGCAAATCCTGCCTTTCCTCCCTCAAGTTGGGCGATGGTATCTTCAAGAACCTTTCTTGTCGGGTTTGCTGTGCGTGAGTAGTCGTAGCTTCTCGGTTTACCCACATCCTCGAAGGTAAAGGTCGATGTCTGGTAGATAGGCACAGCGATAGCACCGAATGTTTTATCCGGTCTCTCTCCAGCGTGAATAGCTGATGTTTCAAATTTCATATTCCCCCTCCTTGGCTAGACTCCCTCACAATTTCCTTCCTACTCCCCCCCCCCCATTTCAGTTGCTTGATGAAAGTTATAAGCGAATTTTTTATTTAGTAATGGCCAAGACAAATCTGTTTTCACCATCTTGCTCAAAGCCTGGTTTTATACCTCTGGTCTTTAACTCTTGTGCCACAATTTTAAGCGAGTCTCTATCGCCCAGTATTATTTTCACTGATTCTCCCTCATCTAGGCTATCTATTAATTCTGTTGCTTTCATCTTTGAGAGAGGGCAAACAAAATCACACAAGTCATATTCTCTCATATTCTCTTTTCCCATGTTCTCTCGATTCTTCTGCCAAGATATCTTTATAAAAACTGGTATATTTGAAGGCATCATCAGGTGATATAACGATGGCTAGTCCCTTACTCTGTTTAGCGTAATTTAAGGCGACATAAAGTATAGCTCCCGTTGTCGGCCCAACTAGGATACCATCTTTTCTAGCTAGTTGTATAGTAGTTCTATACGCATTTTTATCTGTCACTTCTACCGTATCATCAATTACTGAGCTATCCAGAATTTTTGGTATAAACTCCTTATCTAAGCCGGTGATCCTCTTCAAGCCAGGCAAATTATGGTCCGGTGAAGAAGGCTCTACTCCAATAATTCTTATTTCTGGATTTTGCTCTTTGAGGTATCTGCCAACACCGGTTATTGTGCCACAAGTACCAAGTCCGGCAAAGAAATAATTGATTTTACCCTGTGTTTGCTTCCATATTTCGGGCCCTGTTGTTCGGTAATGTGCCTGAACATTTAGCTCGTTCTCATATTGATTGGGGCTAATATAGCTATCTTTAGTAGCCGGGCTCTTTATTAAGGCGTTAACCAGCCCCCTGGCTCCTTCAGTAGGGAATAAAGGACATAGCGCATCATCCGCTTCTGTTACCTTAGCCCCTAGAAATCTTAACAATACCTTTTTTTCGTCAGGAATTTTCTCTGGAACAGCTATCTCTACCGGTATTCCCAAGGCATTGGCAACACAAGCTAACGCAATACCGGTATTACCTGATGACGGCTCAACCACTGTTTTATTCTTTATTTCCAGTGCCCTTAGCATTTCAAGAACAATTCTATCTTTAACCGAACCAAATGGATTATATCTTTCCAGCTTGAGATAAATTTGGAAGTCCTTACTTAGGTTAGTTTTGTTTAACCTAACTAATGGTGTCGGATTCTCAACACTGGCTATCAGTTGTGTTATATCAGAATAAACCCTTAATTGATGGTCTGATTCTTTATCTATCATTTTAGTCTTTGAGTGTGGATGCCACACTCCCCTCCACATTTACTGGTACCTTTCCATCGGCAGTCTCGCTCAAGCTCTCCCCCGGGAGCTGAGCAGGGAGCACAGCCAAGAGAGCGGTAACCTTTCCCATACCAGGGATGGGGCTTAATATCTCTGGTGGACATATATCTCCATATCTCGGCTTCGGTGAAAGTGAGAATCGGGTTTATCTTGATAAGCCCACCTTTATTTTCTATTTCTTCATAATCTTCTCTTGTCCTTCCTTCGGTGCATCTTAAGCCAGTTATCCAGGCATCTAAATTACTTACGGCTATTTTAGTTGGTTCCACTTTAAGCAAGCGGCAGCATTCGTCTGGGTCTACTTCATAAATCTTCAACCCGGCTTGAGTTTCAATTTGAGACTTTTTTTGATGAAATTCTTCAGCAGGTAATAGATTTACGTCTAAAGAACCGTCCCGGAGAGTCTCGGGGATACTATCAGCCACCATATATACCGTGGTACCAAGATGCCATTTCTCATTCATTAGCCTGAGGTAGTCAAAAGTTTCCTTTGGTTTGTACTGGGTCATTACTGAGAAAATCTTTATATTTGGGTCTACCTCTCTTGCCAGATGAGTAACCACCATACTATCCTTGCCAAAAGAGCAAGCTACCGCTATCCTTGGATAGTTCCTTACTGCCTCTTTAATCAATTCTTTAGCATGCTCAATTTTTTCTTCCATTTTTTGCTCCTTTCATATTTTTATAGGCACAATACGGCTATTTTGCACTTGCGCCCAATATCTCCTTAAATTTTTCTATGCCCACTTCATCAATAATCGTGGCTACATTGACATTCTTCTCCTTCACCATTCTCAGGCATTCTTCGGTAACCCGAAGCACGTCATCTTCAGAGAGGAACTCAGCGATTATCTCACCTAATCTGGTGTCTTCACCTTCTTTGCCGCCAGCGAATACAGCAAAGCCTTTCCTTTTTTCAACTATAGCATCAAGGGGGCATACTGCTATGCAGATCCCACAATACTTGCATTTTTCTTTATCTATTACTGCTAAGCCGTCTTGTAGTGATATTGCCTTTCTCTTACATATTGGAATACAGAGCCCGCAGCCGGTACAATTGCCTACATCAATCTCAGGCTCTACAATCCCATAGAAACCAACGTCGTTGAGTTGAGCAATCCCGCAGGAGTTGGGACAGCCGGCCGCCGAGATTCTTATATTCGGATTGTTTAAATCCAGTTCCTCAATCTTCCCCTCAATTCTTCTCAGTAAAGACTGGGGGTCCACATTGCTCTCGGTACAATAGTTGCCAAAGCAGGCTTGAATATTATCAATCCCTTTGTCTAGTACTTGCATGCCTACTTCTTGCAACTCTTGCCTGATGTTCTCCAGTTGACTTTTATCTATACAGGGGATTTCAGGGGAACCGCGAACTACAAGATGGACAAATCCCTTGCCGTACCTTTCCGCAATATCGGCAATTTTTCTTAATTGTGTTGAAGTGACTTCGCCACAGGTAGCTCGGATTCTCAAAATCATTTTGTCCGTTTCTTTTTCTTCCAGGCTGGTTTCACATTTAATCGGTTTGAGAGCCGAGCCTTCTGGTAAATTTTTGTTTAATTCCTGTTTCACATTTGCCACACCTAGCCTATCTATGAGGTCGGCGCCTCTTTCTCCTCCTTTACCTTCTTTCTTAATAAAATCAAAGTAGTTCTGAACAAATCTTACGCACTCTTCTTCCTGAAGATACTCAGCCATTTTCACTCCCACAAAGGGATTCACCCCCAGTCTTCCGCCAACATATACATCGTACCCTTTGTTACCATCTCTCTCTACACCAACGAAGCCGATATCAGTCAAGACACGTGAAATAACACAGTCTTTCTTACAGCCTGCAACACTAATCTTTACCTTGTGGTTTGCCGATGGGACACGGAAGAAATTATCCAATTTCTCCGCTAGAGATATAGAATTGGTTACTGCCTCAGGGCAAATCTTGTCGTCATAACAGACATTGATATTTCTTACTGTCGGACCACAGCGGTCTAATTCTAAATAAACTTCACTAAGTTCTTCTTTTACATGCTCCACATCTTTTAAGTTTATAAACGGAATAATCGGTATCTGTCTTGTAGTAAACAAGAGATAATTTCTAGCATATCTTTCAGTAATATCAGCCAGTTTTTTCAATTGATTTGAGTTTAGGTTAGAACATGCTGTTTTAACCCATATGGAGTACATATCCTTGTCTTTTAGTTTGATCACTCCACTTTTTCTTAGTTCCTCAATCTTTAATTCTGGTTTCTCTGCCATGCTGTCCTCCCTAAAAACCTCTTTCCCTATTTATATAATCTGTGCTCTTAAATGAAATTCCTGGCATAGCTAAGCAGCGCTCACCGGTATCGGATAAAACTGCTCCTTAGGCTTGCCTTTTAGGTTAATCATAATATCTTGCTTATGTTCCAATATACCTTGCTTAAATTTTTTCTTCTATGTACTAACCAGAGTTGCGAATCTGGATAATTAGATATAATACATTGCTGCTTCTGACGGCTCTTTTAGTTTTTGCCTCTCAACCAAATCTTGCAAGGTTGTGCATTCTAGAATCTTGTTCATTGCCTCTCCCAATTCAACCCAGACATCCCGAGTAACACAGAATTCAAAGCGGTCACATATCTCTGGGTTATTAACGCACTCCACCAGAGCAATTGAACCCTCAAGAAGTCGGATTACTTCGCTCAACTCTATCCCTTCCGGAGGTTTGACTAATGAAACTCCGCCTTTCGGACCTCGAGTGCTCCGTAGTATACCTCCAGCGATGAGGGGAGTAATCAAATGTTCTAGATACGACAATGAAATCTGCTGCCTTCGAGCAATGTCTTTTAGTAGAACCGGTTCTTCATTATGGTGCAGGGCTAGGTCCAGAAGCGCTCTGGTTCCATATTGTCCTCTAGTGGATAGTTTCATTGACTCATCTCCTTGTTGATAATTATGACCAACATAGTATAGAACATACTATCACACACTAATAAACTTGTCAACCCCCTTATTAAATGGTTCTGTTTGCATTTAGTTGTTAAGGAGGTTATCAAGTGGGGATAAGTATGGAAAGAGAATGGATAATATTAAATGAACCAACCAAAAGCAAATAGAAGAAAAAAAAGGCTGCAGCAATCACTCTGGCGGTAGCGAATGTCGTCAAATCTATCACTGAACGTGAAGATTAAGTGGTGCAGACGATGGTAGAGTGAGCGGTAGATGTGTTAACTCAATGCTTCTTTGCCGGAGGTATGTCAAGGTTAGTGACGAGCTGTGTAGTGTCGAGCCCGGTTGCATGTCCCTTATAGATATGTAAGCTAACGAAAGTCTCGGTTCTCAGAATGCTGGGAATGGCGGAGATTACATTTTCCATAAAATCAGCGAACTCCTCTGCTGATTTGGTTACTACGATAGCTATGAACTCATACCTGCCGGTGACATTAGCCAGGTAACATACATTTGGGTTTTTAGTTAATTGGTCTGCCACTTCTCGCAGGTCTGCCAGGCGAACCTGCAGCCCTACAATACCCATAAAGTTATAACCCAGCTTATCTAACTCCGGCATGGCGGTTATTTTTATGATACCTTTGTCCACTAGTTTTTTAAATCTAGCCCGTACAGTACCTTCACTGACCGTGAGCATCTTAGCAAGGTCCATATAGGAACGCCGACCGTTCTTTTGTAGATCGAGTATTAATTCCCGGTCAAGTTTATCTATTTTCATAAGCCAACAAGCTCCCATATTTAATAATTTTAGATAAATCGCATTAATTTTAACATATTTCACTGGTTTTGATAAGAGACGTAAGTAAATAATCATAGAAAGGCAAATATGTGTTTTGAATTTTACGATTTCCGCAACTTTTTAGCGTAAATTGATTTGACATGCTACGATTATCGTAATATTATAAACTAAGATATTCTATCGTTGCTTTTCAGCTTAATCCTGAAGACTAGGAAGTAAATAAGGTGGTTTAAATGGCGAAAGTAAGGTATATTAATAAAATTTCTGATGTTCCTCAGCTCACACCTGAGGAAGTAAGAGAGCTAGAAAAAGTTACGGGGAAGTTCCCTTTTGCAGCCAACACCTATTATCTTGGACTGATTGACTGGAATGATAAAGCAGATCCCATAAGAAGAATAGTTATCCCTACTACTGAAGAGCTTGAGGATGAGAAATGGGGAGAAACTGACCCGTCTAATGAAGCTGATTATACCGTAGTTCCCGGACTTCAACATAAGTATCCAGACACTGCGCTTTTCCTCCTTAGTGATTTGTGTGGAGGTCGCTGTCGTTATTGTTTCCGGAAGCGGCTCTTTATGAAGCAAGGAAAGCATGAAATCTTAAAGGACTGTCGCCCGGCAGTTCGATATATAAGAGACCACAGAGAAATTAGTAATATACTTCTGACAGGCGGTGATCCTCTTAGCCTTACAACTTCGTCGTTGAGAGAGGTTCTCTCTGCATTAAGAGAGATTGACCATGTGCAGATTATAAGAATTGGGACGAGAATGCCTGTCTATAATCCTTTCCGGTTAATCGATGATGTAGAATTACCAAAGGTAATAAAAAAATTTAGTACTCCGGAAAAGCGGATATATTTCATGCTCCACTTCTGCCATCCTAATGAGATAACCAAAGAGGCAATCGCAGCAGTGAATATTCTGCTTGAAAGTGGCGCCATTCTTTGTAACCAGAGCCCTCTACTTCATGGTGTGAATGATGACCCAGAAATCTTGGCTAAACTCCTTGAAAAGCTATCTTTTATTGGAGTTGCTCCCTATTATATTTTTCAGGTTAGGCCAGCAGTAGGAAATAAACCTTACGCTGTTCCTCTTGTCAGAGCTTATCGTATTTTTCAAGAGGCTCGGAGGAATATCTCTGGTACAGCCAAGAGAGCAACTTTCGCGATGTCCCACGCACTTGGAAAGATAGAAGTCGTAGGGTTAGACGATTTTCACATCTATATGAGATATCATAGAGCCCCAGACCCAATAAATACTGGTAAATTCATAATCGCCCGAAGGAATGACACAGGCTATTGGCTTGATGATTTTGAGATAGTTTCGGAGGCTGACTCAGTAATGGAGTATGCAGCAAAGACGATAAGGGATAACAGAATGGGGATGTTAACTTCGTAACCCCTTATACGGTTAAGCCCACTTATTTCTTTTGACGCTATATACTCTCTGTAGAGAGCAGGTACTTGCTCCCTTGGGGAGATACCATATAAAGACCTTTGATGTAGTTGCCACTTTGGAAAGAAACGAGTGAGGTTGTCATACTTTACACGATATATTATTATGCTTCTAAAACAGATGCCCAGGGTAACTTAATAATTGTGATATAATAAGCGAATTTTTTCATAAGATAGGAGCATAGAAATGAATATACCAAAGAAAGCAAATACCAGCTCTGGTAATTTCTTCCTGGATCCTTCATCACGGTCTTCACAGCTATACCAACAGGCGATGAGATTTATGCCTGGAGGTAACTCAAGAAGCACGGTCTTCTTCCCACCCCACCCCTTCTATGCCCTGTGTGGTCATGGCTGTATCGTTACTGACGTCGAAGGGGTAGAGAGAATCGACTTTCACAATAATTTCACCTCACTGATCCACGGACATGCTGACCCTGATGTAACTCAAGCAGTTAATAACCAGCTTCAATTAGGAAGTGCTTTTGGTGCCCCTACTGAGAGTGAAATTGAGCTTGCCAGACTAATCACGCAAAGGGTTCACTCTATAGAACAGGTTCGGTTTGCTAACTCGGGTAGCGAGGCGGTGCTGATGGCTATCCGTGCCGCTCGAGCCTTCACTGGAAGAGAAAAGATAGCCAAGTTTGAGGGAGCCTATCACGGCTGCTACGATCACGTGGAAGTAAGTGTAACTACTGCTCCTGAGGAGTTGGGACCGATAACGGCTCCTATCAGTGTTCTTGATAGTGGCGGGATACCTCAGCGGGTTCTTCAGGAGACAATAGTCCTCCCCTTCAATAACCAGGAAGCAGTAGCAAACATAATTGAGAGAAACCACAGCACTTTAGCGGCTGTTATCGCTGACCCAACGCCTTATCGAGCCGGGCTCATACATCCTCAGGAGGGCTTTTTCAAATTTCTACGTGAGATAACCAGGAGATACGGTATTCTGCTCATCGCTGATGAGGTAATGCAGTTTCGTCTTGCTTATGGTGGAGCCCAGGAGATATTTAGTATGGAGCCTGACCTCACGACCTTGGGCAAGATTATTGGAGGAGGATTCCCGGTGGGAGCGGTTGGCGGCGCCTCTGAAATTATGTGGGTTTTTGACCCCAGCCGCGGTCGTCCTCGAGTGCCGCATGGTGGTACCTTTAATGCTAATCCCATTACGATGATAGCCGGCAAGGTTACTCTGGAGAAATTTACTGCCCCGGTAATCAAGAAGCTAAATGACTTGGGTGATAGCCTTAGGATAAAGCTCAACCGGGTTTTTTCTCAAGCAGGGGTAAAGGCTCAAGTCACCGGCACTGGCTCCATTTTCCGCATTCATCTGACATCGGACCCACTTACTGACTATCGAAGCTCGTTTTTGAATCCTCAAAAAAAGGAGATGATGTCACGACTTTTCTTTAAGCTCCTCGAGTCAGGCGTGATTATTGCCCCCAACGGACTGGGCTGCCTGTCCACCCCTATGAGCACAAAAGAAGTAGACCGCCTGGTCACAGCCATGGGGACATCTCTAGCCACCTTAGTTGAAGAGTATCCCCAACTAAGACGATAAGGAGTAGGGGCCTTAACCTTTGGCGTGAAAGATACGCGTATCTGGCCAGTATCTAGGTCTAGTAGTAGGTAAGACATGAATATACGAACATTCTGGGAGAGCAAAGTAGAGAAGAATGCAGGAAAGGTTTTTCTTTATTATGGCAATGATGAAGTTACCTATAGTGATTTTGACACTAAAATCAACCAGGTGGCTAATGGTCTTGTAGAAATAGGAGTGAAAAAAGAGGATAGGGTATGCTTAATGCTACCAAATACCCCCGAGTTTCTATATAGCTGGTTTGGCCTGGCTAAGATAGGGGGAATTATGGTTCCCATCAATACAGCCTTCAAGGCTAACGAAGCTCAATATATTATAAATCATTCTGAGGCGAGCGGTTTAATTGTATCCCAGGATAATCTCCAAACAGCCCTTCAGATTCAGAAAAATTACCCTCATTTAAAATGGATTGCTTGTGTGGGTGAGGATATACCGCCAAAAGGATTCATCCCTTATAGCCAATTATTTAATGATATGCCCAAGAAACTAAAGGATTTTCATGTCAGAGATGAAGATCTTGCTTGCATCGTTTATACATCAGGAACCACTGGATTTCCTAAAGGGGCCATGCATCTCCATAAAAACCTTGTCATGACAGGTGAGGCTTTTCTTTTGCGCGCGGGAGTGGGACCAGAAGATCGAATTATGGCAATTCTACCCCTCTTTCATATTAATGCTCAGTTTTATAGCACTTGGGGAGCAATAGCAGCTGAGGCAAGCCTAATCCTAATCCGTCGATTTAGTGCCAGTCGATTTTGGGAGCAGGCAGTGCGGTACGGAGCAACTGAATTTAATTTTATTGGTGCCGTGGGCAAAATTCTGTGTGCCCGTTCTGAAAAAGAGTTTCGTGCTGAACATACTATTCGGACGGCTGTTGGAGCTGGGGTTAGTCCCGATGTCTACGAAACCTTTACCAGACGATTCAAGATTCCCAATGTGATTGATGCTTATGGGTTAACAGAGATTCCTGCTGTTTGCCAGAACCCCATTGGGGGGAAAATTAAAATGAAAAGTATGGGTCTTCCTGCAAAGCACCCTGACCTCCCTATCACCTTCACGGAAATGAAAATTGTAGACAATGACGGGCAAGAAGTTCCTGCTGGAGAGACAGGTGAACTGATTGTCCGAAACCCGGTGATGATGAAGGGCTATTTCAAGGAACCTGAAAAAACTAGAGAGGCTATCCGTAATGGATGGTTCTACAGCGGGGATTACGCTTACAAAGATGAGGATGGATACTACTTTTTTGTTAGTCGGAAAAAAGACATCATCCGGAGGAAAGGGGAGAATATTTCCACTGCTGAAATTGAGGCTAGTATCAATGCAAATCCAAAGATTTTAGAAACGGCGGTTATCCCTGTTCCATCTGAACTGGGAGAGGAGGAGGTGATGGCCTGCATTATCCTCAAGTCTGACCAGCCTATGACAGCGGAAGAAATCATTGACTGGTGTAAGATTTCCTTAGCTGATTTCAAGATACCGCGGTATATTCAATTTCGGAGGAATCTACCAAGAACAGAAACGCAAAGAGTGCAGAAGCATGCCCTGATGAAAGAGAAAGACCTAATAAAAAAGGCCTATGACATGGAATCGTATAAAAAGAGTGGGAGGTTATAGCGATCATGGTAAAGAAAGAGAACGTTATTATAAATGGGGCTAGAACACCCATAGGGCGCTATGGCGGCGCCTTTAGAAACCTTACCGTCATTGACTTAGGAGTCGCCGCTGTAAGAGGGGCTCTCCAGAGGGCAGGAGTAAAACCACAGCAAGTAGACGAGGTTATTATTGGGCATGCTCGTCAAGCTGGCAATAGACCAAACCCTGCCAGAATAGTATCAATTAAGGCTAACATCCCGACGAACGTTCCGGCTTATACTGTAAATCAGGCTTGCATATCCGGAATGCTATCTATCATATTAGCCGACCAGAGCATCACCTCGGGGAATTCTGATATCGTTCTCACTGGGGGAATGGAACATCACAGTAGTGTCCCCTACTTGGATATGCACACTCGCTGGGGAGCGAGAATAGGTGATGTAACACTGGTGGATGGTCAGCTTCATGACGGTTATTACTGTGGCATAGAACATGTGCATATGGGGCTGCTGACCGATAGATATGCAAAGGAATTAGGCATCTCTCGAGAAGAGCAAGACCAGTTTGCCCTTGAAAGCGAACAGAAGACTGTCAAAGCTAATGAAAATGGTTTCTTTGCCAAGACCATTGTGCCTGTGGAAGTTCCACAACAAAAAGGTCTCCCGATAATAATCCGAGAGGATGAGACACCACATCCGGACACGAGCCTGAAGGTACTGGCTAAGCTGTCCCCCGCTTTCCGTCCTGATGGAACTGTCACTGCAGGCAATGCCCCACCTATCTCTGATGGAGCTTCAGCGGTAGTAATGACATCTCCAGGAAAAGCTGAAGAACTTGGCCTTAAGGCATTGGGAAAAATTATCTCTTATGCTATCACAGGATGCGAACCTGAGAGATTTGCTACAGCCCCTGTTCAAGCTGCGCAAAAAGCCCTAAGAAAGGCAGGATTGACGCTTGATGACATTGACCTCATCGAGATCAACGAGGCTTTTGCTGCTCAAGTGATTGCCGTGATAAAAGCTCTGGGGGTAGATGCAAATAAAGTGAATGTCCATGGAGGTGGTGTTGCTCTAGGTCACCCTACTGGAATGTCAGGAAACAGGATAACGCTTGATGTTTTGAATTCCCTTAAAGAAGATGGCGGACGCTATGGGTTAGCTACTATTTGTGGTAATGGTGGTCACGGGGGAGCTATAGTTGTGGAACTAATTAAGTGAGCACTAATTTTGAATAGAGCCTGGTTTCCAGCAGCTAGTACAGCCATTGTCGTATGTCGATACCTTTTCGTACAATTTCATATATTTTTAAAAAACAGGCATGGTAATGACGGAGAGCAACGTTAGGTATGCAGGCGCACAAATTAACGTGTGGATCAAAAATGCTGAGTTTCCCATTATAGAGTAAGTGTTTGTTTAATGTTGTATGGGCTCTTGACAATTCTCACATTTCGTGCTATAGTGTATTAAACTGGTCAATTTAGTCAAGAATAGAAAGGAAGCAATCGTTAATGAAGGTATACAGGTCACCAAGAATAGACCATAAGGACCCAATCTTGAGAACTTTTATACTGTTCACACAAACCGCAGACGCAGTGAAGAAGTATACAGATGCGCTTTTATATAAAGTAGGTCTGTCATCAATCAAGTTCGCAGTGTTACGAATCTTAGCTCGTAATGGTGGGACTATG
>SDBU01001936.1_pt1 | contig 28470 bp, 24 predicted proteins | sample 2277071 | NCBI WGS metagenome assembly SDBU01 (sample SAMN10397929, study PRJNA504765) | marine sediment metagenome | isolation source: marine sediment core GS08_GC12, 126 cmbsf | place: Arctic Ocean: Gakkel Ridge, Loki's castle | collected 2008 | reverse complement strand
AAAAAAACGTCAAAAGACGCCTAACCCCCGGCTCCCCCTGACCACCTCCAAGCAAACTGGGAGGCTGTGTGAAGGAGAGCCGGGGTGAAAAGTTTTAGATTGATTATTGGCAAATAGACATCCATCCCTGCGGATGGTCCATCTCCTTAGTACAAATCACTTCCTACATTGAAAAACCTTCCCGTTCCAGGGCTTCCAGCAGCTCCATTCCCCGTTCTGCCTGGCGGATGATCCCTGATGGTTTCTGATCCGTGTTTACTCCATTCTGGATTTCTTTCAAAGCGAGTCGGGTACCAGCCATATCCAGTTCCGGTTTCGACGCCAACCGGGCCAGGCTGCTATTTGTATCTGGCAGGCTATTGAGCGTTCTTTCCACCCGGCTGGCGACCAGCTTGGCTGTCAAAGTGCTGGTTTTACCCAGATCTCTCTGGACCGCTTGATAAGTCCTCAAATCCGCCAGGTCTTTGCGGCCAATCAGGAAACAAGACAGGCCCAACACAATCAGCGCCAGGCCCATTTCACTGCCTTCAATTTTAGCTTCAAAGAATTCAATAAGAAATGGTTCGCTATCCCCCACCCCGGGCGGTAAAAAGATCATTATCAGCCCGATGGCCAATAAGGTGAAACCGGTGCCTACCATTAAATGCCAAAAACGAATCTCCCTCAGCTTGGTCATATTTCCCTCCTTAGTTAGCTGCCGTCGCATTTAAATGTTCAAACTAACAAGATTGAGGCTCTTTTTCAGGCTCCTATTTTTTATTGCGTTTTTTGGAATTCAGGGGCTGCGCCCTACATGGACATTATTTCATAAACCCTGATGCTGGTGATGAACGGACATTTTTCGGCGATCTTCTCTGCTTCAGCCATATTTTCCGCTTCAATGATATTGAAACCTGTTGCCGCCTCAAGATCCAAAGGCAGGTCTTTGATTCCATCCTGGTTGATCTCTTTGGCACCGGAGAAGCCGCCCATATCCACACCCACATCCTCTAGGGAGGCAAACCATTTATTCCAGGCGTCCATGATCTCGGGAGTAGGAGGTTTAAATCCAACGTGTAAAAGCAGGTATTTCTTCATCTTCTGTCCTTTATCTGGATCCTACCCATTAAAAAAATGAACCATTCCGTTTTTGATCCGGACAAATTTTAGACTGCTCTCAGACCTTAAATCTTACCCACCGGCGCCAGGTAAACCACGTACTCATCCTTTCCATCCAGTTCCAGCAGGGTATCCATTGCCGCCTGGTCGTAAGCGCCAATAGCGCAGGTGCCGGCGCCGAGGGCTTCGGCAGCCAGGTACAGGTTCTGGCAAATATGGCCGACATCTATCAGCATATGTTTATGGGCATGATTCAGGTAGCGCCATTCCGCCCGGTAGGGGATGCAGCTCCAGATAAAGACCACAGCGGACTGGCCCACAAAACGCTGACCCAGGTTGGCTTCAGCCAGCAGCCCCGGCAGCTGATCTGAGGCTTCCAGGAAGGTCAGCTGATGGTCAAGGGGCAAATAGCGGTACAAACCGGGGTTAAGATCATCCACCCGGTTGACCCCCAAATAGGTCTCAAAAGGATGCCGGGCGCCGGCGGAGGGCACCGTCCTGTGGGTGGCGTAACCATCTCCCACAACTTCCTTCACACCCTGGGTGGCGTAAAGCAGGAAAGAAAGCTCTGCCAGGGAAAAGGATTCTTCCGTATACTGGCGGCGGCTTTCCCGGTACTTTAATAACTGGTAAAACTCGGGTTTGACGACAACCCCCGGATCGGGATCAGGCAGGTTAATTGGCTTTGACGCCCCCTCAGGGATTTCTTTCTGCAGGGGTGGAAAGGGCAGCCCTTTTGCCTGGTCAGAACGCTGGTGGACGGACCCTGAAAAATCTGACTTCATAAATTCGCGGTTTTTCTCTTCTGACATCTTTCCTCCTGGATCCGAAAGGGTTTTCCGGGGTGGTTAACCTCGCTCTCCCCTTCTGATATACTCAAAAGCTGAAGAGCTAGTTTATTATACCGGGAAAAAACATGGCCGAAAAAATGGGGGAATTTGATTTTGAAAGGAACTAGCAGGAGAAGTTATCCCGGGCGGTTGAAAGCGTCGCGGGAGAAAAAGTCCGCGAATTGATCCTCCAGGGCGGCGATACCCTGACCCAGGAAACAGGCACGACTGAAAAAATAATCTGGACCTGCTGGCGGAATCTACGGATGAAGGAACTCAAAGGGAAATTCTGACCGGCTGCGCCTGCCATTACCCGATGGAAGACCTGGGTGACGTTAAAGGGGTTTATCAGTCCAGCGGGGATATTGACCAGGCTATACAAATGCTGTAGGGTAAGTTTGAACGTTTCATCCGGGAAACTCTGGGGTTGGAAGAAGAGCTGGTGGCTGAAATCATCTCCAGGGGCTGGGGGTTGGCAGGGTACCGGGAAGGGAATTCGATCATTGCCACCAAGATCCCCAAAAGCGGGTCACTGGTTGACTATTTTAACGAAACCGATCCAGTAGAAAAGCGCCGTTTGTACTGCCACTGCCCTCGGGTGCGGGACGGTGTAGGGCTGGAACCGGCTTTACCTGAAGTCTACTTCTACTGCGGGGCGGGTTTTTACCAGGGCATCTGGGAGGAAATTTTAGGAGAGCCGGTGACTGTGGAAGTGCTGGAAAGCGTGATGGCTGGGGATGACGTCTGTAAAATTGCGATTCACCTGCCAGTGTAATTGGAAACGGCATCCTGGCAGGATCCCGTTTCCGTTATCATCCAAAACAAAACCTGAGATTTTAGTCTCAGGTTAATCATTCGACGGCTGCGGGGAGCGTAGTCCCCGCGGACGCCGGTGGGTGCGTCGGGACACCGGGCAGCAGTGGTGAGGTGTTGATTTGGTGGGCAGCGCATACACCTCAAAACTCTTAAGAATACCCACCTTCGCGAACAATTCTCCCCGGACCCGGGCTGTTACTTTCTTTCCTCCTGACCGGATGCAGGGACTTTCTGTCCTTCCGACGTTAATCTGTTATCTAGTAATGTAGCATGGTTCAGGGGCGGTGTCAATAATTTAGAGTTAGAAATCATCAAATTTGAATATTTTCAAGGTCAGTCCTTTATTTGAATTTTGATTGTCATTCTATAACCATATCAAACCTGATAACAAGCAGAGAATAAAAAGAACCACAAAGAGTTCAATGGTAAGAGGTACTGCACTTTCCCCTTGCCTTAGGTTTTTCCCCCGGCTGAATACTGCAATTGTTATCAGGGTAAAAAGCACCAAGCCCAAAATCATCCAAATCATCCTATATAATCCTGGAAGCGGGAAATACAGGAAAAATATCCACCCTATCATATAAAAAAACGTGATTGGAAACATTACCGCCGTCGCCCGACCTGTACTCCCCCTCGAAAATGCTCCTCCTGCCAGAGAAATCAGAAATAATACTGAAAACAAGATCCATGTTTTTAGCTGGCTAACAAAAGCGCCAGACCAGAAAAGCAGCATCCCGCCTGCCAGTGCAAATCCAAGATATAAAATCACGTTCCAGCCTGGCTCAGTGTCCAGTATGATCATTCCCAATAACAATCCCATAAGAATTATCAATTTAAAAATCCAGCCAATCTCAGGAATCCAGTCTGCCAGACGGTAACCCAAAATAACTGCCGCAACACCCATCCCTAATAGGGGAATCAGGCGGATCAGCACTACCAGAAGACTAGGATTATCGCTGGGGAATGCTTTGTTTTGTGTCTCCAGACAAGACTCCTTCATCCAAATTTAATATGGATCCAAATATCACAGCAACAACCCGCTTAATCCGGATATATATCTGCAGATGTTGATCACCTGGTTGATACTGATGGGGATAGTCCACTTCAAACTCAGTAACTGCGGGATTTGAAAGCCCGAACCCATTTTCCTCAGCGCTACCCAGGACATATGTCGCCACCAGTGTCCGCATCGATGGAGCCACCAAAGTCGCTCTGTGATCCTCGGTTAACCAGGAGTAAAAATCATCCGGGGCAGGTATTGGCGTCAGTGTTGGACCCGGGGTGCTTCCTGCAGGAGTAGCCGTAAGGGTTAAGCTGGCTGCTGCAGTCTGAGCGCTAACCACCTGGGTGACCATCCGGTCCCCGACAATAATTAATCCTGCTTTTCCAGCCGCCTCCGCTGCCCGTTTCAATTCCTGATGTTCCACCATCAACCGGGCTCCATCAATAATTAGGGCCAGAAAAAGAAGTATCACCATTAATAGGACAGCCACGATGATCACGATCTGCGCTTTCTCGCTTTTTTTCACGGGTTCTGGTACTCCATGCGTGTGACTGCGCGTCCCGTGATTGGCAAGGCAATCTGGGGAATAGTGAGTTGTACCTGGTATTGGACGGTCACGGTAAGGGGGTCACCACGGGGCGAGGGAAAGGATTGATTCCGGGGAGGTTCATCCTGTGTTGGATCAATATCAATGGTCAGGCGGGAAATGTCCAAACCATAGGCTGCGCTATGAACAGCACCGATAATTTCATGATCTCCTTGCGCTGGATCAACAATTGTCGCACCTGCCCGCGCCCCCTCCCAGGCCGCATTGGAAACTGCCATCTGTGAATAAAATATGATGCCAAAATCAATGATGGCTACCATTAACAATAACAGGATCGGTAACACAAAGACAAATTCGACTATTGCCTGCCCACCCAGGTTCCGATCGCGAAACTTATTCCGTTTATTGATGCCCAAGATAACCAACCTCAGCGGCGAAATAAAAAGTTAATGATTGGAGGTGCCAGGTAAATCAAAAGCAGACTGGGTAAAAAGAAGAACACCAGAGCTGGGATAATCCGAATGGGGGCTGTCTGCGCACTTACTTCCGCGCACTGACGACGGCGGGTTCGCAGCAAATTGGCCTGCACACGTAGTGTTCTTGCCAGTGAGGTACCCAAGCGTTCCGATAAATTGATCGCTTCCACAAAATGTTCAACATCAGACGAAGGAATTCGTTTGACAAGTTCCTCCAATGCTTCACGCCGAGAGAAACCAAACCTAATCTGAACCAAGACATGCTGCAGCTCCTTACCCAATACACCGCTGTAACCTTTGCTCACCCGTTGAAGTGCAGGCACAAAACCTAAACCCGCTTCCACAGTGAAGGTGAACATATCAAGGAAATCCGGTAACCCCCGTTCCACTGACCGCTCACCTTCCCGGATCCGATATTTCAGATAAAGGTAAGGACCAACAACCGGGATGAGAATCAGTGTAAACCCGAGAACTCCACAAAGTAGATTTCCTGAACCAAATCCCACTGCTATTAACCCCAGAACAACCCCCAGCAGGCTCAACAGCCACCAGATTGAAGTAAGTTGTTGATGGTTCATTTGGATCCCGGACCAGATCACTGTCTGTTCATCCACTAATTGATTGAATATTCCCGGAGCATTGACGACATCCAAGAAAGATAAAAATCGTGTTTTCCAGGGGATGGGAGCGGGGGCATCGCTCAACAAAAAACGTATCCGAGTGCGAATCATTGCCCGTTGATCAAGGATGGTATTCAGAGAGATCAATACCACAAATATCATCACGCCAAAAACAATCGCAATCAGATAGAGAAGACTCATATTTAAACCTCAATCCGGATCAATCGGATAACAATAGCTGCACCCAATAACTCCAAAATTCCAGCTGTGATCAACACCAGATTGCCAACAGTGGTATTGAACAAGACATCTGTATATCCAGGAAACATAGACAGCAAACCCAGGGAAATCGGTACCAGCAAGGCAATGACAACCGCCGAAAGCCTGCCCTGAGCAGTCATGGTCCGGACTTCATTTTCCAGCTCGACCCGTTTCCGCACCATATTTGCCATCTCTCGCATCATCACAGCCATATTTCCCCCTACCTGGCGCTGCAAAGTTAAACCTTCCACCAGCAGCCTGACATCTTCACTAGGACGACGCTGATACAATTCCTGAAGCGCCTGGTCCACAGTAAATCCGACCTGGATCTGACCAGATATTTGTGCCATTTCCGAAGAGCTAGGTTGGGAAAGGTTAGGAATCACAAATTCAATCGCTTGGGGAAGTGAAAACCCGGCCTGCAATGAATCCGCCAATCGATCCAGAACACCTGGAAACTGATCCTGAAATAACTGCCGCTGCATCCTGGCACGAGAATAGATCAATGTAATAAAACCTACCAGGAGTAAAAATGTGATAAATCCACTCAGTAGGGTACTCCCGGTGAGGGAATATCCCACCAGAATGCCACCGCCCACAGTACCTGTCAAGCTGATGAGCAGAGAAAGTGGTTTCGATCCAAACCCAGCATCCCTCCACCACCCCAACAGGATACGCTTAATCCCCCTTTGAAATATTATTTCCAGAAAAGAATTGATTCGTTTTGGAAGGGAGCTGGCGGACTTCCACCAGGCTGGGGGTCGTGGAAGCCCACTTCTTTCCTCTAGCCGTTGTCGCCAAGTCCGACGCTGTTCCAGCCCTCTAAACCCCTCAATAAGCGGGAGAGATGCCGTAAAAAATAAAAGACCCGCTGCGATCCCTATCAGGATAGGTACATTAGCAGACAGGCTGGTAAATAGAGAGTCCCGGAAGAGCCAGGAAGCAATCAAAACTAATATATAAAAAAAGATGCCAAAACCGCGTAAGGGCACTCAATCCTCCAGTTCATCCTGCACTGAAAAACCGCTCCGTTTGATAACCTCCAGACACCGGGGTTCATATCCAGTTGTTAGGAACTGCCCTCTGGTTTTACCGCGGGAATCCAGTCCTTCCCGTTCATAGGAGAATATATCTTCAGTGTTAACCCGGAGGTTCTCCCCTCCTTCTTCCTGGATAGATAAGACCTCGGCAATAGCTACCACCTTTCGTTTACCTCCAGGTAGACGTTCCTGCTGTAATATCAAATCCAACGAACTGGCGATCTGTTCCCGGATAGCCACGTGGGGAAGATCTAACCCCGCCATCAAGACCATGGACTCCAGCCGTCGGACAGCGTCAGCAGGTGAATTGGCATGCACAGTAGTCAAAGAACCAGGATGGCCCGTGTTCATCGCCTGCAGCATATCAAACGCTTCAGGTCCACGGACCTCCCCGACAATAATCCGATCTGGCCGCATGCGGAGAGCGTTACGCACCAGCGTGCGGATGTTGACCTCTCCTTGTCCTTCAATGTTGGGAGGACGGGTTTCCAGAGAGACCAAATTTGAAGCTACTAATTGAAGTTCTGCCGTGTCTTCAATGGTGACCAGCCTTTCACCTTCCGGGATACAGCGGGCCAAGGCATTTAAAGTAGAGGTTTTCCCGGATCCAGTTCCGCCAGAGATTAAAATGTTAAGACGAGCGCGGATACATGCCTGCAGAAAATGTGCCATTTGTATATTTATACTGTCCAGTTCCACCAACCGGTGCAGGTTAAATGGCGTAGCAGAAAAACGCCGTATGGTAAGAGCTGGTGAACGCAATGCCAGGGGAGGAATAATGGCATTGACCCGGGAACCGTCAGGTAACCGGGCATCCACAAAAGGCACAGATTCATCCACTCGGCGTCCCAGGGGAGCAACAATGCGATCAATCACATTAAGAATATGCTGCTCATCCCGGAATGATGCTTTAACAGGTTTCAGTTCCCCATATTTCTCGACAAAGATCTCATCGGGCGCATTAACCATAATCTCAGTTACCTGCGGATCATTGAGATAGGGTTCGATCGGACCAAGACCCATCATACGGTTTACTACTGCTTGTACAATTTCCCCCTCAGTTTTTTGGGGAAGGATTTCTTCCTCTTTCTTTAATAAATTCCTGACAATATCTTCTAACCGCTCACGATTCTTGGAGAGTAATAGATTTTTTTCCTCACTTGTCGATTGCCCTTGAATATACACGCTTGTTAAGCGGTGTAATTTATCCTCAAGTACAGTATGATTTTTTTTATTCACAGTCTTGATCCACGGTAGTCCTATGATCGATCAACTTTAGCAATCGTGCAGAGAGCTGCCGGATGGATTTCCCTAATTTACTAGATTTTCGCAAGACGCAGGGCTCACCATAGCTGATATTGGCCCACACTCCACCGGGATCCATGGGAAGCACAGCAAAGAGGCGTTCCCCCAGGTGATCCTTGATTTCATCCGGCGTGACAGCTGCCCCTGCGGTGTGCTGATTTATCACCAAACCAGTTATTCTTTCCTTCTCTGGTACAGCTTCGAGATAACGGGCAGTAGCTCTCAGGGCTGGCGCATCCGGTGTGAGAACAACCAGCCTGATATCAGCCAGGGAAAACGCAGCTTCGTTTATCAGCGAGGCGCCGGGGGAGGTATCCAGCAGGATCAGATCATATTCCTTTCGGAATGCTTCCAGAAGCGAAGATACATTCCTTTTGGTTAGATCTTGCTTCCAGGTCAATGCCGGGGGACAGGCCAGTATATCCACACCAGGACGATATTCCGTGACCGCCAGTTTAATGTGCTGGGGTGTTAACTCGTTAATAACAGAAACCAGGTCTGCCCAGGACCGGTCAGGATCAAGGTCCAGCAGCAGATCTGCAGAACCTAACCCGTGGTTGAGGTCAATTACCGCTGTACGGCGGTGATGATCCACGCCAAAAGAGACAGCTAAATTGGTCGTGAGGATACTTTTACCAACACCGCCTTTGGCAGAGAAAATTCCGATCACAAAGCCCATCGTTTATCCTCCCGCCGGCCGCAGCAGCACTAGCAGTTGGAATTCATTAGCCCGGGCGTAGAGCATAGATAAAGCTTCCTGGTCATCTACCGCCAAAACATAGACAGGAGACCCCTTGTCCTCTGTTAAAGCTACCACCTGCACTTCTGTCGCAATAAAACCAGCTTCTTCAAGGCTTTTTCCCGGCAGGACAGCGGCGATCTCCAGCCGATCTCCTACAGATAACTCCGGCGGTGCGGCGATAAACCAGGCGACAGGGATACTCACACACCATTTTCCTGCGGGGCAGCGCTGGGCTACTGCCCCACCTTTGTTTCCTACCAGCTTCTCGGGCAATAGCACTTCGCCTTCAACCAGTGGATACAGCGTGACTTGCCCAATCGCCTGTTCTTGATAGCTGAAATGTGCCCCAGGGACAGCACGGACAGATACATTCCTGACATCAAGCATCTCCGCAGTGAGGGTGGTCCCAATCGTTATCTCCTGGGCAGCAAACACTGCCGAGATTAGCTCCCCAGGCGCGATCCGCTGCTGGCTGGAGAAGAATTGGAAGACCAGGACCCCAAAAAGCACCGCCAGCAGGACCGCCACCAGCACATAAAACCTTGTGCGCCGTTGGACAGCAGCCTGCCAATCTGGGGTTGTGGTAGGAGCAAATTTTCCAGTCATAAGATGTTATTTCCTCTTCGGATCGGTTGATAAAGATTAATTGAGATCGTAAATAATCTCCTCAGGTATGGACTCAAAGATCCCCCTAAGATGTTGATCTGGTAATAATAGAAAAAACAAAGATATATCATAGAGTAAATCCTCCAGACACTCGTTGAGTATGGCTAGTTTTGCAATATTTGTGTCTTCAGTTACTTGTTGGACCGAATGTTAATCAACTGCTAATATCGATACATTCCCCCTGGAAATTATTTTGATATATCTAAATTTATTGTTAAAAAAATAATTCAAGATACCTATCTACTCACTTGGGTACCAATCCGCAAGGAAATCGTCGAAATATGCCAGGTGCCTAAGGTTCGTACCATCTTTGTCTACAATATATATCTTTGTGGTTTTTCCTTTATCATATCTGTCCTTGAAGATTATTTCTCCACCATCATCGCTGAGAGCCAAGACGTTGATAGCTCGATGCCAATCCAGTATGGTATGCAAGTTCTTTCCATCAATATCGATACTTCGGATTTGATAATAGGGTTTATCGATTAATCCAATCAATCCCCCCCATTCTGCTTCTGAGTAAATAATTGATTGACTATCCGGAGTAAATAGATATGTTCCATGATAAGACCCGCTTTTCGTGAGTAAAATCCTATCAGACCCGCCGATATTCATAATGCAAAGCATGAACCCCGGTTGGCCAGAATCAGCATCTATGCCTTCACAGAGAACAAGGATTTTTTCTCCATCAGGTGAGGTTACTGGTCCCTCACTAAATGTCTTTAGAGGTGTTTCAATAATCTCCAAGTTACTCCCATCCAGGTTGATCGTTGCGAGCCCGATTGTATCAGTGTCATACCAGGTGATGGAAAATATCAGTTTATCTTCACCAGAGAAAAAACTTGGATTGGCTAAAGACACATCCATAAATTTTTCAGGCCATAAGATTACTCTTCGCTCTGTCCCCTCAACTAAATCACGTACCCATATACCACTTCTATACTCTCCCTTAATGTTTTCTCCTAATTCAAAAACCAAAAAGTAACCATCGGGTGATAAATCCATATGCCCACCTTCGCTTAACAATGTAAAGGTTGAATTTACTTCCCTGCTAAGTGTGGTGATATGGACACTGGTTTCATCATTTTGATTTTTGGAGAAGAATATCTTGGTACTTGAGAGATTTGGGGACAGTTTTGCTGGGTCGATGATCGTTTTTACTGGAAGTACAGGCGAATCAGCAGCAGCGCGGCATCCAGTCAAAAAAATAATGGCGCAGGCTAAGGAGATATGACAGTAGATGCGTTGTTTGCATCGTCCTTTGGGCATTTAATGCGCTCCTGATAAGGCTTCTCTGAGTAAAGTCCCAATAACCGGAAGGGTCGGAAGGGCTTCGACAGCAGGAACTGCTAAAGCATACAATTCGCTTATTCCTAAAAATGCTCCCATTACTATTAATATCCCTTCTGTTTTAATGGTTTGAGTTTCACATTCTAGGGTAGATATCTTTTTAACTTCCAGATCTTCATTTGATACTTTCTTATCGATATTAGTACCTTCTTGTCTATACGTATATGTTAATCCCCTCCAGGTACTGCTTAACGAATGTTTATCTACCAGATAATCATGGGGGGTGCTACTGCCAGATTTCTTTATTCCAACGCCAATTGTTAAGCCACCACTTTTTACAGATGTATAAATACTGATTTTTTCTCCAAGGTTGACCTTATAGGTTCCAGACGTGATATCTATATCCAGGAAACTGCCAGGATTCGCCGTTACTTTTGCTTTTGGCTTTATGTTAAATTCTTGTCCAACATATAACATCTTCAATATGTTAGGAGGGATATATGATTGAACGATTACACCTTCTTGTGAAAATAGGTTGAAATCCCATTCATTGCTGGCAGAAAGACTCAATACTGGTTGAGATGTTTTACTAGCCTCAACGACTTGTTCTTGCCACCATACGGGGTTCAACACAGTATTTTGTACTGGCTCTTTTACTTTTCGGTTAAAGGTATTTACTAATGAAACCGCACCGTCAGATATCCTTCTCCCAAATTTCTCCCAGATGGTAGGACTAGAAACTGACACACTTTCTGGATATGAATTAGAAAATGGAATTGGTGTAATAGGTAATATAGGTGAAGGTGTAGGTATGATGGCAGGTGTGGGAATAGGGATTGGTGATGGAGTAGATGTTGGTAGTGGCTTTGGATCCCGCTTCAGCTCCCACTTCACCTCCGATCCCACCGGCTTCCAGGCTCGGGTGGTCTTGGTTCGCTCTACTATCTTCGTTCCCCGCTTTTCCATCCGCCAGCCGTAGACCGGATCGCGGTGTTCAATTTCCCGGTAGCGGTCAATCCTCTGCTCGGTAACAATCTTCGGCACCCAATAGCGCTCCCGCTTTGTATAAGGTACTCTTCTGGTTTTCACCACTGTGCGGGTCTTCCATTCATAACGGGTTCCGCGATACAGACGATATCCACGCCGGTACCAGTAGGCTTTTTTCACCCGGTAGCGCTGCCTGGTGCGGTAGCGCTCGGTCCGGTATTTTGTCACTGTGCGATAAGCCCAATGTCCCCGGTCTACTCTCACGGTCTTATAAACCGGCACCTTCTCCATCCAGCGGTTGACTTTTACAATTGCCCTGGTGCGCACCATATTGGGCACTTCCACTTTTTCAATAATCTCAACATCCTTCCAGCCATACTTTGGCACATATGTTTTCTTCCATTTATAGTCAGCCGGTGCGCGGTAGGGCGGTGAGCTGCTGTTTCCTGATGAACCGTCATGCAGGAGTCGTCCACCAAGACCCTTCCTCTTGGGGTTAGATAGCACACCGCGGAGGACTGCCAGTATTTTCCCCAGATCTTTCCGCGAGGGATCCGATCTCACCAGCACCGCCAGGATGGTCAGCGCCCCGAACAATCCCATCCAGGGCAGCATCGGATCATTCGCCATCGAGTGTGGTTGTTTTTGCACAACCAGACCTGAATTTCCCTGCAGGCTCCAGGCTTTCAGGAAATCATGGACCGGTACCGTTTGCGCTCCCAGAATTGGATCATTGTAGCGGACCCACTCCCCATCTTCCGAAACCCCGGTCACGGTCACAAAATGACCCGGTTTCCCGGCGCCGTTGGCGCCCAGTGAGACCACTACCGGCTTTCCCAAATGGAGCTGTTCAGCTATTTGTTCCAGGGTCCAGTTGTGAAAGGCATAGCTCCCCCTGTAGCCGTGCCCCCGAGCAAGTAGAGCCAGCTCCTCAACACCGGTGCCGGTTTCATACAACAGACCAGAGTCCTTGAGGTCAGCCACCAGGATTTCAGTTGAGGGTGCCTCCCCTTCACCGCTGAGAGACAGAAATTCCAGAGCCATGCCCAGGGCAGCTGCTCCGCAGGTCACATCCGAAGGATCCTGGAATCGCTGAGGGATTGCCAGGGTTTGAAACGATGGGGTGTTTTCCTCCTCGTTTAAGGGCGCAACTTCCACATACTTGGGAGGATCAGACAGGAAGGGAACTTCAATCCCCTCCCAGTGTTCTATTATTCCGGAAGGGGTAAGTTCCTCCTCCATTCCAGCTGAAAGAGATACAGTTGGGTTTTTCCCTGTGATCCAGGGAGGTTTGAGGGGCTCCGGAGTTGGCTGGGGACCTCCTTCAGCCTGAACAGAAACCGGAGTTAGGCCAAGGACAATCAATAACAACAAAAATGCTAGAATTAGGAATAATTTCCTGCGCATCAGGACTCCTCACCAAAATTTTTTATGCGGGCAGCGATGAGGACCGGGATGGGTGAAATCCCCCTTGTTTTTTATCTCCCGGATGGCGTAATTGGCGTCCATCGTGGGGTGTACTCCCAGTGTACAAAATGTGCGCTTTCATGTCAAGACTCTCTCGTTATCATTGCTGTAATAATATTATTCTTCCTTGACATTTTCTCCCGGGATCACCCCCAGCCTGCGGTCAGGGAGCGTGCTATAAGGGCTGACACCGGGATCGTTGTAAGACGTATAAATCCTCCATAAGAAAAAACGCCCACATGGATAGTGAGCCTTGGGCTGGATCGAAAATGCGAGGACCTCTGTCAGCTGTGGTGAGGTGTTGTTTTGATGGACAGCGGGTACACCTCAAAACCTTAAGAATACCCACCGACGCGGACAATTTCCCCTGACCCCGGGCTGGTATTCAGTTTTTTTTCCTGCCCGGACAGGGGACGTTCGCTGTCCTTCCGACGTTAATGGTTCCCTGGTTATGCAGCATGAGAAGGATGCAGTCTCAATGAATCTTATCTAAACCAATGAAAATTGATTAAATTGCCGCGCTGGAACTGCTGCCCCTTAGATTTGAAACGAAAAAGGTGATTCCTGATATAGAAACCACCTTAAGGGACAACGAAATTAATAACAGGCCGCTAATCCAACGGCACCACGGCGGGCGAGACCAGAATATGATAATTAACCGTCCCGCTTTCCTGCTCAAGAACCTGCCAGGATTGAATCTGATCACCCAGGTTCTGATGCAGGTGCGTCAACACAGTGCTGATTAATGCATCCCGGTGTATTTTTATGTAAATATCAGGAATATCCTTAAGGTAGCCCTGGGGATCTGAACAGGTTGCTTCCGGCTCGCTCAGAGAATATCTCTCAACCTGGAGGGGCAAGATTTTTACCGGGAAGTATTCTTCACCACCCTGTTTGAGAACCTTTCCCGAAATCATAAATACCATCTGTCCCAATTCTGTCCAGGCGTACCCGCACAAATCCTCGTTCACTGCAAAAACAAAGGCATCAAAAGTCAACATCCCATCGCCGCTGATTAATCCGTCAGAATCTACTGAAAATTCACCCCTCCACTCCGATTTCAGTTGATCATAGGCCATCTCTTCTACAAGTCCATTCACTTCGGCAGACATCTCAAAAAGATAATCCATGTTCAGAGTCTGCTCGACCTCCTCACCAGATGCCGGTTCCTCCAGAACGGCCCGTTCAGCAGCTGGTTCCCCGGATGGTCCAATTCCAGCCCCATCATCGCAGGCGGCTGTTAATAAACCAACCGTTAAGATCAGCAACACGATAATAAGATATTTTTTTATCGCCATACCCACTCCTTTGTTCGATGCGGATAAACTGGTGAAAAGGATATTGCGGTGATTGTAACATGATTAATTGAGGGGTGTTACAGAAAATCGCGGGGTTTATACCCGGTATTGGTAATATGGGCAGTTAGGGCATCTATCAAATATCAAATGAGATTGTTGATCAAACCAATGGATCAAAAGGCCACTGCTATTTGATCGATCCATCGAGAGAAATGGATTTCAGAGGGAAAAAAGGGGGAAAATAGTGTCTATTGTGTATATCCTGTATATTGTTTCTATACCATATGCACGGAATATGCACGGGAAAGAGGTGTTTTTCGTTTGGTTTCGAACCTGCAGCCTGCGGCTTGGCGGATAACGGTATAAATCCAACCCGGCTAAAGGGCAGACATATTAAATAATTATCTTATAAGCATAGCAGTTTGCACTAACATAGAGAGTGGTACAAAACCTGGGGCAGGTCATTTAAGCCAAATGCAATGGTGTTGAACTTGTGTTTCTTCATTAAATTTTCCTTACAAATATATAACACCCATAGCAGGCGGTATTATTCTGTATCAATGGAGATTGTGCATGGTACCTCGCGGCTGGGTGAGCGCAAGTTTTTTTTCCGCACGTGAACGCCTTCGGGATATCAATCCAGACGTTCAGATCGATGGTTGCGGCGAACCGTTCACTTCTGAAAACGCGCTTCGTATCGAAGTACCATCGATGATCAAGAACTTGCGCGTGGGCACAGAACATGGATCCGACCCAATCGATATACTGATTTTCCAGGATGACCGACTCGGTGCCACCCAGATTCCTACCAATAACCTAATAAAAACCTACCCAGTTGGCTCTCCTCAGGGATTGGTATAATGCAGCATAAGAAGGATGAATTTAATGCCACAACTAATTAGTTATGATCACAACGCAGCACTACAGTAGAACGAACGGAACGAGCCTGTTGGCGTTCCGCATTGCGCCGTCTCGGGCTGACAGTGCGTACATCCAACCTTTGGAAAGGAGCAATCCCATGAACCACAATTGCGTGAGGTGCCTCGTCCTACTGGGATTCCTATGCATCATGATTCTTGGTTGCACCCCGGAAATCACGGAAACGCCACCAAGCCCAGATGAGACTAAGGAAACAGTCTCAGAACCAGCTGTCTCAACACTTCCCGATTTACAATTCCCACTTGCGGAAATCATAAACGAAGAAGGCGGGCCCGTGGTTATTACGGGTGAGGTCGAATACACCAATCCCTTCTTCACCCTTGGCGTCGCCGAACCGATTGTTATCCTTGAAGACCAAACAGGCTTTGTCGACCGGGATCGCGACTATATCTTCCCGATCGAATCCCAGGTCTTGGGGCAAATCACAACCGACTTTTACTCCTCCCCTTTTACCTACAGTCTCACTTTGCCTTTAGTCCCGCGCGGAGGTCTTCGCGACGTAGACAACGACGGCGAAACGGATTCTGGTGTGATGGTCTTCGCCGTGGCGTATTGGACTAATATCTGGGGAGATCCGTACTTGGAGAGGCGCGATCAATCGGGAGGCGGTTGGTCCTCTGCGTATGCCTCCACCCGCATCAGCAATGACCGAGACAACTATCTCGAAGTTTATGGCGGCAAATATGTCATTTACGCGCCTGACGGTGAACAAGGTTTCCCCTCCTCCTTCGGCGCAGACGAATTGCTGTTTACAGATGACGACCCCATCGTTCAACTTCCACCAGGCTGGACCGTCATCGATATGGACAACGAACCCTTCGTCTTCAATAGAGCGAGCGAGGCGCAGATTGACCTGCTCGAACCAGAATCCATCGCCCTGACGGATTTTTCCGAACTTAGCTACACCGAGGCATTCGACGCTATGTTGGAAAAATTACGCACCGAATACGCATTCACCGAGCACAAAGGCATAAGTTGGGATGAGTTGGATCAGCAGTTTCGTCCACACTTCGAATCAGCCGAGCAGCAAGGAATCAAACTTCAATATTACCTGGCGCTGCGCGATTTCCTCTGGTCGATTCCAGACGGACACATCAACATGGACTTCGAGGTACTCATGCCACAGTTCCAAAGAGAGATCCTGGGGGGTTTGGGTATGGCGGTTCAGGAACTCGATGACGGGCGAATTCTCGTCAATTTCATCACCGAGAACGGGCTAGCGGATCGCGCCGGCGTTCTACTCGCTGCCGAGGTTTTTGAGATCAATGGCAAACCCATACGTGATGTGGTCAGCGAGACTTTGCCCTGGTCCTCTCCGTTCAGCACTGAGCACACCAGACGAATGGATCAACTCATCTACGCCCTACGATTTCCACTCGAGACGGAGGTCACCGTTCGGTATGCCAATCCGGATGCTGCTCCTGCGTCTACCACGTTCATCACCGAATTCGAGGTCGATAGCTTCTTCGCCAACGCGCGGTTTGCCGAGATCACCGGGTTTGACCTGCCTGTCGAGTTTGAATTGCTCGAGAGCGGCTATGGTTATGTACAAATCAAAGATTTCTCCGACAACGGGTTGCTGACCATCCAGCTCTGGGAACGCATGATGGAGGATTTGAACGAGTTTGATGTACCCGGGCTGATCATCGATCTTCGGCAAAACGGGGGAGGAAGCGGCTACCTTGCCGACCAAATGGCGGCGTACTTCTTCGACGAAGAACTTTTGCTAGGCAACACAGGATATTATGATGATAGCATCGACGACTTCTACGCCGATCCCGGGGATGAAGACCATTTCTTCCCTCCCCGTGAAGAGCTGCGCTACCACGGTGACATCACTGTCATTGTCGGTCCTGCCTGTGCCAGCGCTTGCGAGTTCTTTGCTTACGACTTGACCATACAAAACCGAGCGACAATCATCGGACATTACCCCACAGCCGGATTGGGCGGCAGCGTTGAGGACTTTCTCATGCCCGAGGATATTTCTATCCGCTTCACCATCGGACGCGCTATGGATGCTGAAGGCAACATCCACATTGAGGGTCGTGGCGTTGTGCCCCAAGTGCGTGTCTCCTTCACAGAAGAGGTCTTCAACGCGGTCAACTTTGGAGACGTTGACGTTCTCCTCGAAACCGCCATCGACGTGCTCGCAGGATCGTGATGTAGGGCAATAGTATAAACTGGAATTTATCTCAAAATAAGGGGTAAAATGATGTATATAGGTTATATGGTGTATATTGTTTCTATCCTATATGCACCGTAATTGCACCGAAATAAAGGTTTAAAAACAAAATCCCTCAAAAATGAGGGATTTTGTCGAGTGAGCGTGGAGGGGCTCGAATATCATACTCTTTAGAGTACTAGTAAACTAAACCAATGGCTTAAAAGGCCACTGCGGTTTGGTGTCTCCATCGAGTGAAAATGATATCAGATGGAAATAAGGGGGCAAATATAAAAACAAGCTATAATATTTTAGTCAGATGATAAATTAAGAGTGCTGGTTATCAATCTCACTTATGACAATTTACTATTTATATTTATTAGGGAACCAAGCAACTCCTAACCAACTGATGCTATAAAAAAAGAGTAACTATGCCCCAAATATTCATTTCCTATTCACGCAAGGATATTGAATTTGTTGATCGGTTGGCAAATGACTTAAAATCTTCGGGGTTTGAGGTATGGTATGACTTGTCTGGACTCGAAGGTGGTACGCAATGGGGGACTGAAATTCAAAATGCTATCGATTCCAGTCAATACTTCCTAGTGGTTTTGTCCCCAAACTCAGTCAAATCGAGTTGGGTTGAAAGGGAATTTCTACACGCCAGCGATCAGAACATCAAGATCGTCCCTCTTTTATACCAACAGTGTGCTTTACCCATGTGGTCACTTAACCTGCATTTTATTGATATGCAGGGAAAGAACTATTCACGCACATATCATGATTTGCTCAAGATCATGGGAGTACAGCCTGAATCAGTTGAAGAAAACCCGATTACCATCCACTACATCAAGATCGGGGATGAGTATCGAAAAATGGGGCAGCCTGACCAAGCCATTGAAAGCTATCTTCAAGCCCTGAATGTAGAGCCGAACAACCTGAAAGCCCAGTCGACTATTGGGGCTATTCATTTGGAGCAGCAGGCCTACGCGGAAGCAGCCGCAGCTTTTGATCTGGCGCTTGAGATCTCGGGAGAAGATCTGGTAGCAAAATCTGGATGGGGTGACGCCAACCTTTCATTGGGCAACCAGGCTCGTGCTGACGGAAAGATCGAGGAAGCCACCAGGTTCTATTTAGAAGTCATAAGAATCTCTCCAGATGATGCGAATGCCCTTAAGAGTCTTGCAAATATATATATAACCCAGGCTGAAGATCTGCTGGCTTTTGGCAAAGAAGATGAAGCCATAAGCGCCTTCTCGGAAGCTCTCACATTCACCCCACATGACAAAACTCTAAGCGCACACCTTAAAAAACTAAAGTCTGAGAAAAAAGCCAGGGTTTTAAAAGAATTTGTTGCCAGGTCTGAAGAAGAATTGGATGCTGGAAAATGGGAAAAGGCAATTGAGACCCTGAATGAAGCCTTAGAGAGTGCACCGCAAGAGAAATCAATATTAAAAAAGATCGATGATATACGGGATCAACAACGCGACGAACAGCTTAAAGTCATCCTATTAAAAGTGGAGCAGGCTGAAGAATCAGAGCGATGGGATGTGGCTATTGCCGGATTGAACGAATATCTCAAAATGAAACATGATGACAAAGTCATTCAAAAAAGAAGAGCGGACTTGATGGCATCTAAGCGTGAAACATGGCTTAATTCCATCCATCTTCGTGTTAACCAGGCAGTAGAAAACCATAAATGGGATGAAGCACTTATCATTTTGAATGAATCTCTTGAGCTTGAACCAGAAAACAAGGAGTTGAAAGCAAGAGCGACCCAAGTCAAAAAAGACCAGATCATTGCAAAACTTAACGCAATAATTCTGCGCGCTGAACAGGCCGCAAGTGTGGGCCGCTGGAATGATTCAATCGAGATCCTGAACAAGGGGTTGATGGACGACCCCAACGAGAAAGTACTGAAGACTAAGTTAGCGGAAATTATGCAGTTCAAGCGGGAGGAGAAGCACAAGTCTGCCCTGAATTTAGCGGATATGGCAGCACGATCTGAAAAGTGGGAGACTGCAGTTTCCTCTCTGAACGAAATCTTAGCAAGCGAGCCGGATAACCCCGTATTCCTGAAGAAATTTGATGAGGTCCTTAAACTGGAACGGGCAAGCAAGTTGAAGTTACTGCAAATGCAGGCAAAAAACCTGGTGAAAGCAGAAAAATTTGTTGAAGCGCTGGCAGCATGGAACGAACAATTAGCTTTAGAGCCTGAAAATCGTCAAGCCGTGTTGGATGAGATCGAGGCGGTGAATAAAGCTCAAAAATTGGCAGATCTCTATTCCAAAGGAACGGATGCCCTCGCCGATAAAAACCATTTGAAAGCAGTTGAATTTTTCAAACGCGTTGAGATGGAAGACGTCAATTATAAGAGCGCTGCCAAACTACGGGCAAAAGCGGAAAAACGACTTGGTATTGCAGATAAAGCACCTCTCTCCGGGAAAAGAAGAATCCTGATTGCGGTTGCTGCTTTCCTCGTTGTGGCACTTGCAATTAGTACTGTTGTATTCTGGCCTGAACAGACAGTAAATAATACTGACCCAGGTGCAAACACATTTGATATTAATGGTCAGGAATCGGACATATTAGATAATACCGATCAGGAATCAGACCCTTCTGATTCTGAGGTATATACTCCCCCGGTAGGTGAGACAATCACTGTCACCAGCACAGAGGATGATGGGGAAGGCACATTCAGGCAGGCATTGCTGGATGCACAAGCAGGCGATACTATAACGTTTGATACATCCGTTTTTCCGCCTGATAATCCAGCCACAATAGTTTTGACCTCTGATGGATTGCCCAGAGTTAAATATGGCAACATAACAATTGATGGCAGCAACGCTGGGGTGATCCTGGATGGAAAAAATATCCATCTAGAAAATTCGGGGCTGGTAGTTAATTCGGATAGAAACACCATAATGGGGTTACAGATCTTCAATTTTGGTACAGCAATTTATTTAGAAGGTGGTTCATTCAATACAATTGGCGGTGATAGATCTATTGGTGTAGGGCCTACGGGTCAGGGGAATCTACTCGGTGGAGTTGGCCATGTTGGAATTGGTATGTTGCCATCAAGTGGGGGTAACCAAATTTTGGGAAATCTCATTGGAACCAATTTGGATGGTACTGAGTCATTTGGATTTATGGGAGCAGGGATTATTTTTGAAGGAGGCGCGGGTGAAAATGGCCGTTTCTTTAATCCGAATAATAATATTATTGGGCCTGATAATGTAATCGCGAATAATGGAGAGGAAGAGGGCGATCAAAATGGGGGCGTTGTAATTTTCAGCGTGCAAGTGTCCGTCACAATAACAGGAAACACATTTCACAATAATGCAAATGGAGGAATTGTTTACCTCGACCACCCCGGTGCTGAGTGGGATTTAATCCCGGAACCTCCAACCATAATATACTTTGACCTGGAAACAGGCATCGTTAGGGGACAGACTTGCGATAGCTGCCTGGTAGAGATCTTTAGCACAGAATCAGATGAAGGGGAACTATATGAAGGTAGTACCACAGCAAATCAATATGGGAATTTCTTTTTCAGCAAAGGTGAAGCTCTGACTGGTCCATTTCTGGTTGCCACGGCCCATCATGAAGGGGATAACACCAGCGTGTTCTCTTCACCAACGTCCATACGGTCTGACATCCAGACAGCTCTTGATAAGATACTCGAGACTGAACCACTTTACCAAACCGGGTTTGACTCTTCGTATCAAGGATCTGTCGGACCGGGTGCAGATTTGGTAAATGGAAAACTGACTGTCACTAGCGACATTGGTCATGTAGGATCAGGTTTGCCCAGTATCGTTTCTGGTAGCTTTGCGGTCGAATTTGAACTTCGGTTTTTAGAGTCTAGCATAGAAAATACTAGTCAATGCCTATTTTTTGTAGATAGTGCAGATGATGAATCAAATAGATCGCTATTTACGATTTTCTATGGCCCATATCTCAATAAAGTTATTCAGTATAATAATCCTCCTGAATATCAAGATATCCTAGCGGAAACCAAAAACGAGTTTGATTTTTCAACCATAAATAAGATCACTATAATCATTCTTGGCGATCAGATCGCCGCTTTCGTTAATGGGCAGATTATTTATACTGCTCTGGATCCAAAAGGGAATATTGATTATGGCTATCAGTCTTTTGCTGCGGAAGACTCAGTTACATGCGAGTTTGACAACTATAAAATTTGGGACCTGGATGTTATTGACGAGATGCAGATAGCAGATTGAGTTACAGTGAGGTGTTGGAAGCCAGGGAAGTCGCCGAACCAATTCTTGAGGATATTAATTACCGTTCACCAAGTTTTGAAGACGATTTTTCCGTAGTCGATAATGCCTGGTCATTTAATGCGGGGGATGGTTTTTCCTGCAATACCACCCATAATCCAGAAACAGAGATCGTAGACAATACGATGAAGATAGAATTAAACCCGGATTGTGAAATAGTCTCATTTTCATACCCAGGTCTGAATTACGATAATTATGTTCTCGAGATGGATATTGATTTTTGGCACACCAGTGGAGACTTAGAATTTCGAATGGACTATCAGGGAGAAAGGTATAGCGAATTGGATTTTTGGTTGGATGGTGGAAGTAATTGGAAGTTCCAAAAATTAGAATATGGAAATATCGTTGAGGAATACGGTTCTAAAGCACGTGAGCTTGATTTTCCAGGACCAATCACAGTTATGATAATAAAGAAAGACTCGAAATTCATAGTTTATATTGATTCAGATCTTGTGACTTACATCAAAGATCTGGAGATGTATTCAGAGGGTGCTTCTTTCGGTTTTACTGTTTCTGATTGGGCTAGCTCGATATCTACTTGGTTCACCATAGATAACTTCAAAGTCTGGAGTGTGGATTAATTATTATCCTCTTTGAAATGTGCAATACCGTAGAGATTTTACTTCTCGATGAGGTGTATTGATATATCGATATAGTATTTTCTGGATATGCCCCCGAAAATGATCAATAAAAAAACCACCTTTTCAGGTGGTTTTTTCTCTGTGAGACGGGGAGGGACTCGAATATCATACTCTTTAGAGTACCAGCAAGCTGAACCAATGGCTTAAAAGGCTACTGCTAAATGGTCGATCCATCGAGAGAACTGAATTTTAGAGGGAAATAAGGTGGAAAATAGTGTCTATTGTGTATATCCTGTATATTGTTTCTATCCCGTATGCACCAGAATTGCACCGGGAATGGTGTCTTAAGCACGATTGGATTCGAACCTGCGACCTGGAGTACAATGTATCTATTTATGCTAGGTATTGAACTGGAAACCTGCTTTTCGGATGTCACTCTGAACTCGAGGACTCATTGATAAGTATTTGTTAAATAGATCATTATATAGAAAAGAATAGACCTGTATTTTCACAGTTTTTTCCTTATTGTCAAAATTTTAGTAACCGTGTTCTACAAACGTGATCCAAGTGATTTGATGATATATTCCAAACAACATTCAACCTCACATAATATTCCTGAAATTGATTTTTTGTTATTAGAGTGTTATAGTAAAAATCACAAACACAACAGATTTCTAATATATTTAACAACGACCTATTCTTCACGGCGTTGTCTTTCATGGAACACTGGAGCCATTTTTTGCCCGGTGTTTCTTGGTAATGGCAAAGGGGCGCAATTTCTGGATAGCGCCCCTTGCTTGAAGGAGAAGATGTCTTTTATGGATCAGTTCTCTAGCACACTCTGGTCAGGGTTGGATATGGGTTGGGTTTGGTTCTGAAGACGTCCGCTGGTTTTGGTCAGAACCTCACCAATTTTGATTTGTATACTGTCGATGAGAGTTGGTTGGCCAGCTTGAGCGATCTTGATCAGACGTTCTTTTTCGGCTTCTCTTAAGAAATCCGCACGACGGGCTTTGGCGATTTCGTCATAATTCATCGGAAACATGGCTTTCACCTCCTTATTAGTTTTTCCTTGGGGTTTTATTGATTGGTATTTGATATCTGCACTATAACGTTTTCATAGAATGGTTGTCACCACTAAAAAGAATGGGCCAGGAATGGTTTATGATAGGGTCATATCGCTTGAGTGTCTTGATCAGGTCGTAAATTACCCCGGATCGCTGAATTCAGGGCTTGTTAACCTCTTCAATTGCTGGCGCATCCAGGCAACAAACTCATCAAGTGTTTGAAAATGAAATGATTTTCCACTACCGATGTGGTCTGCCGACCCATGCCAGGCATTATCACCCGCCGGATCCTCATCCGTCCAGAGACGTATGAGGAGTGTTGCCTTTCGAATTTTCTGTCCCATGATTTGAAGTAACCTCCAGATCCACCCTGTTATGTTAAGAACAAGTCATCAGGCATATCACCCACGAAAAAGGGCAAATCCGGGTGTCCAAGCTGCTGGCGGATAGCATGGGCCTCCCCGGTATGAAATAAGTAATGATAGGTAGTTCTCAGAATCCTTGTTCCAACGCTTTCGCCTGAGCTGACACTTTCTTGCTCAAGCACCTTTTTGCTCACCATTCCAAAAAGAGAGTCCTCAAAACCTTTTATGTCCTGTTCCAGATAAATGTCTAATTGCTCTTCTGTCAAGGTCTCAAGAAACTTGTCAGCGACTGCTGTGATATCATTCCAGACCTGCCACATTTCATCAAGTGAGGGTGTGGTTGCGGGATGACCGAAACCCACCAGCTGATTCAACTGGGGGTGGGGAACACTGCCCTGGGGGAAAAATACGAAATAGTACTGTTCCTGGGCAGCCAGATGCCCTACCATCCAGCTTATGCAATTCATAGGCAGGAGTCGATTTCGAGAATCATCATCAGAAATTCCCTCCAAGCAGCGGGCGAATTCACTGCGAGCAAAGCGGAGTTGTTTTACAAGTGGGTGTGCCATATTTTTACCTTTCCTTTCGCTAGAAGTTATCAGCGTGATAGGGATTGATGCCCCATTCTAGCCTGAACACCTTAATCAGAACTTAATGGTTATTCAGTCATAATAGGAAGAATTAAATGCTGGGGGATAGATTTTCTGTCCCTTGATCTTCATCACCCAATATCTGGTGATCTAGATCAAGGGTCATCTTCAAGAACGTTATTCGCAGAGATTCATCATCTAAATTATCTGAAATGGCTTGGATAATTCCTTTCGCTTCAGAGATAGTTACTTTTGCTGCTTTCAAACTATTTTTCTGACGGTATCGGTGTGCTAACTGGAAGCGTCCCTCCCAGCGGATAGGTTGGTATTGGATCTCATCTGCCAGGGCAACTGCCAGTTCGATTTCTCTCACAGCCTCATCCACATCACCAAGCATTGCCAAGGCTCTCCCCAATAATCCATGATTCAGGGCAATATACTTGCGGGTTTCCTTTATCTCTGCAAGCTGCAGCCCCTCCTCTGCTAGGGGTACAACCTCTGCCGGTTTGTCCAGGGACAGCAAACATAAACCACGAGTATGCAAAAGTCTCAGGCGCCAGCGCCAGCTGTGGAAACCAAAAGATCCAGCACTGATCTGCTCCTCAATCTCCTCCAATAACTCCAGCACTCTTTTTGGATCACCAAGCTGCAATAAATCAAGACACAAATTCAGTCGAGCACTGATCTCAGGTGATGGCTTTTCCCATCGCTTGGCGGATTCAATGCTTTCCTTGTCAAATTTCAACCCATTTTCATAATCTCCGAGTTCGCGGTGAAGCCAGCCTTGCATGTTGAATACTTGAGCCAGCAAGTAACGGTCCCCGATTATTTCAGCCTCTTCCTGACTGCGATCAAATGCTTCAAAAGCACGACTGTAATCGCCACATCCGCCATACGCGCGCCCCAGGATATTCCAGGCATAAGCCACGGCTTTTCTATCATCTGTCCCTGCCAGCAGCTGCAGTCCAAGATCAGCGGCTGAGACAGCTCTATTAAAATCAGCTCTTTGCGCATGTAAAAACCCGATTTCCAGCAAAGCGCGGGCTTCTAGCAGTTTGTTATTTAGTTTGTGACCAACCCTTTGAGCACGATCTGCCGTTTCCAGGGCACTGCCCAGGTCACCATCACTCTCATGGACTTCGGTGAGCAAGAGCAAACTCAGGGCCAGGTAATAATCATTGCCTGTTTGTTCTGCTGCGGAAAGGGCTGCTTCCACTTCTGCTTTGCCGCCATCAGGGCGATGCTGGTGATTGGCATTTTGAGCCTGAGCATAAAGAAGAAGAGTGCGGCGGTGGTTGTCGCTGGCCTTTTCAGCCAGCTGGAGGCCCTGTTGGATCACAGCTGCTGCTGCTGTGTAGTCATCGCTGAGCGTGAAAGCGCGTCCCAGACCAAGATAGGCATCCATTAACGGTGCCAATTGATCGGTTAATGCGAGAGCACGCTCGAAGTGCTGGACCGCCTGTTGGTAGGCATAAGTATCCAGTGCATGCTCGCCCGCCTCCATCCAATACACTAACGCCTTTGAATTTTCATGACCGCATTCAAAATGGTGGGCTAATATCGCCGCATCCGCTGAAGAGGGAGTCAATTCTTCCAATATGGAGCCGATTTGATGGTGGTAATGGGTGCGCCTGGCAGCGCTTAGATCGTTGTAAACAACCTCCCGAATTTTATTGTGGGCGAATTCATAATCCCCCTTGATCTCTACGAGCAGCTGCTTAGCCGCAAGCTGCTCTACCGTATTTAAAAGGGAAATCTTTGATTGATCGTTGACTTTCTGTAGAGTATGAAAATCGATCCGGCGGCCAAATACCGCCATCCAATCCAGCACATCCCGTTCTGATTCTGATAACCGGTGCAGCCGGTCTCGTACTGATACGCGGATAGCCTCAGGTAATGTCAGATCAGGGTCAGTTCGTACCCCGTTAAACCAATCCTGATCTAGTTCTTTTTCCAATAATCCTTCTTCACGAAATGATTGGATTAATGAGATAAAGAAAAGAGGATTCCCATCCGTTTCCTGGTACAGCCAGTTGGATAATCGGTCGGCATTATGAGCAGTATCATCCTTGTGAGTTAAAAAGGCTCCAATATCTGTTTTGGTCAAACGCGTTAATGGAAAAAGAGTGACATGATCTTCACGCTGCAAGCTGTTCAGCAGTGTAACTAATCCAGCGTTTGCAGAGAGATTTTCCTCACGATAAGAGAGAATGAGTGCAATCTGGAGTGGGGCAATGTAACGAGTTAAATAGTGGAGGCATAACAGCGTAGTTGGATCAGCCCAGTGAATGTCATCAACCACAATTATTGACTTCTGTACTTCTGCCTGGTTTGCAAATAAATGACAAATCGCCTGGAATAATCTCCCCTGCTGGCTTCCGTCCAATTCATCTAATGAAGGCACAAGAGTTGTTGCGGAAGAAGCCACCTCCTCCATTTCTGGTACCAAGACAGCCAGTTCGCGCAACCAAACAGGAGCTAACGTCTGCCAGCGATTATCATTTGTAATGATCTGCCGGACCAGATTGATTAGAGGTTGGTATGGCAGGGTTTGCTCCACCTCAAAACACTGGGCATTAAACGTTTGATAGCCTTGCTGATGGGCGAGGATGGTCATTTCTTGAATTAGCCTGCTCTTACCAATTCCCGCCTCTCCAGAAACTACAACTGTTTGTCCTTTACCAGCAGATGTCTGTGATAGCAGTTTTGAGAACTGAGAGATTTCCCTACCCCGTCCGACGCAGGGAGTAGAGACTGCAGATTCGATACTGGAGAATGTCCAATCTTCAATTTCAAGTTCCCCGCCCCTATCTAACTGATGAATTTGATGGAGGAGGTCTGTTGTCTCTGACATGGGATCAATGTCAAATTCACTCCGCAAAGTATGCACAATATCATCGTAAACTTTTAGCGCGGCTGGGACCTCCCGCAGGGATACAAGGCAACGCATAAGTAATCGGCAAGCCGATTCGTTGGCGCTGTCCAATGAAAGGATTTCACGACATATTTCGCTGGCTTGCTGGAAATGACCGTTTTGTCCATACGACTCAGCGAGATCGACCAGTATTTGCTCGTAGCGGCGTTGCCATTGAATCCGGGGGAATTGGGTCCACTCCGCATATGGTTCATCCTCCAGGTAATCACCATGGAACAAGGACCGGGCTGATTCCAAGGCTGTTATCCGTTTTAGCAGATCTGGGGCTGATCGAGCGGAAGTTATCTGCGTGGCAACTTCTTCACTATCAAGCCAGTAATCACTCTCTGAGTTGAAGCAATAGCCTTCACCCTTCTTGAGGATGTAGGCAGAACGGGTGTGTGCGGGCAAGTCGGGTTGCAGAACTCGACGCAATTGACTGACAGTCACCCAGAGGTTGTTTTGTGCTTTGTTTGGGGGTAATTCCTGCCAAAGATATTCAAAAAGCAGATCCGTGGGGACAAGTTTTCCGGGTTCAATTAACAGAATCTGGAACAGCGATCTGCTCTTTTTGGTCGGCCAGGTCAGAATTTCCTCTTGCTGCCATACCTGGAATGACCCCAACAACTGGATTCGAAGAGTAGCTGGATTAAACATATTTGTGTTTATATTACACTTGTAATTGTCTCTACTGTAAAGGCATCACTATCATCCAACTTTCGGTACAGCTTTCCAAGAGAAGGGTTTTAGGGTTTGCCCCGATTGGTTTTCTCTGGAGCGTTAAGATGAAGTTACCTCAAGGAATTGGAAGTGGAATGGAAATATACTGATTATATGCTTAAATGAAATAGTTGATAGAGTAGCAGATAAAGTAGTTGAATGAATTATAAAAGAAATAATTGGAATTACATAACAAATAGCCAATCCTGGTACAAATTGGCTCAAGTTTTTTCTTCAAATATGGGCCCGGTAGGATTTAAGAGCGAGGGTGAACACCTATGACACATCGCTCTCCCATATGCTCCTGCACATGGATCAGGCGATGGCGGGCTAGGACCCTTTTCGCCTAGAATCCCGACGTTAAGGGCGGAGGGGCGAACCTG
>SDBU01001935.1_pt1 | contig 28481 bp, 27 predicted proteins | sample 2277071 | NCBI WGS metagenome assembly SDBU01 (sample SAMN10397929, study PRJNA504765) | marine sediment metagenome | isolation source: marine sediment core GS08_GC12, 126 cmbsf | place: Arctic Ocean: Gakkel Ridge, Loki's castle | collected 2008 | reverse complement strand
TAAATCAATGCCATATATTTTTGCCATATATTTTCTCCTTTGACAATGGAGAAAAGTGTAACACAAAAAGCTGTGCGCATCTAAGAGGAGTTTGCTATATTTCAAACAAAGTTTCCTATTCAATCTATGCTAACAATCGATCATTTTGATGGATCGGACAATGCTTCCATGGTGGCAAATAATTCAAGTGCTTTATATGCGCGCCGTGTTGCCGGTACAACGCGATGGTCAAATCATACTTTCGGAACGGCTGTTGATATTAATCCGCTTTTAAATCCACTCTCAAAAGAAGATTTTTTCTGCCCCAAAGAAGCTGAACGGTATTTGGATAGAACTCTCAATGAACCTGGCATGATTACAAAAGAAAGTTATATCTATACATTATTTAAAGAAAAAGGATGGGAATGGGGAGGAGAATGTTTTTATGAACGGGATAAAACTATCGATCGGCACCATTTTCAAAAAGTAATCCCAGGTGTTAATAAAAATACCAATTAAAAAAAGCCTCGCACACGAAATGCGAGGCTTACTATTTTTGTCGCTCTTTGTAGCGCTTATGCTTCTAAAGTTACTTCTTCATCAATAATGGCCACATCATTATCAGCAACAACTTCTTCTTCGTCGACAATAACTGCATCTTCAGAAACCTCTTGTTCTTCATCAGCAACAGCTTCCTCTTGATCTGCATTAGTTTCTTGCTCTTCTTGCTCAACAGCTTCTTCTTTTTGTTCTTCTTTCAATTCGTTAGCAACTACTTCAAGTTCTATCTCAACATCACCACCTTGCAAAGCAAATACAACTGGTATCCCCCAAGGAGCAACCATTGTGGGCTCCGCAATTACATCCTGACCATCTTTGATCAGAACATTGTAACGTACATCATCACCTTCGCAGGTAACTGAACCAGTAAATTCAATATCAGGACAAAAACGAGTAACCGTTTGCCCTTCATCCACAACAAATACTTCAGACGTTTCTTGATCATTGATACGCAAAGTTGCATCAACTTGGATCGCTGCACAGGCAACAGCAGGTGCAAGGATAAGAGCTAATAACATTTTTTTCATAGAAATCCCCTAAGGTATATTGGTTTTGTTATACAACACGTATCCCTTAAGATACTCAAAACCCCCAAATGTCAAAAATTGCCCTAATTAAAGGGATTATACACTAAAAGGTCCCGCCAAAGCGGGACCGTATTACTTGATAAAAATGTCTCGATCGCTCGATCTATTCTTGACCCATAGTGATCAAGCCCAGCTGAGAAACAACCACCGTCATTTCTCGATTTACCACCAACTCACTTGGGCATTTAGACGTTACTTCTTGGCCATAGGGAGCATTGAACAAACAAGATGAAAGCTCTTCTGGCACGCTACCAGGAATTGAAGCTTGTCTGGTCACTTTAACAGAAAAGTCAGCTGATTCAGCTGTCTCTTTTTCTAACGTAACTGTGGTTCGAATTTCTCCATCACATTCAAAATAGAAACTTTCTTTGCATGCACTTAGCTCAAAGCTTTCTTCCATACAATGTTCACCACAACGCGACTTCACATCAACTTTAACTACCGCCGCAGAAAAAGCTGGAACCAATAATGCCAGAACAAAAAACACTTTTTTCATAATATTCCTTTGTGTAAAGTGTTTGTATAATTTATTTGAGCACTTGCATGAAGGATAATGGGTACAAAAAATAAATCAAGTTTAGGCAATATAAAAAGAAAATTCCCGTTAAGCATATCAAGGCGAGTACATGCTCGCCTTGATATAAAACATCGAAGTTTCTGTGGCTATATAAAACACCAGAAAAATTATGATGTAACAGAATCCTGCGGTACCATCAGACTAAATTCTGTACCCGTCTTTTTGCATGTATACGTTACTTTCTCGCCAAAAGGAACGTCTACTACATTCTCACAGAAAATTTTCTCTGAACCATCAGAAAAAACCTTCTTTGCTCGAACCATGAATTTTGAACCTGTATCACTTTGGTCCATAAGTTCTATTTCTGCAAACACATCATCAGCGTACGCAACTATATGTTTGCTATCCGATTTTGTGAATTCGCAATCTTTGGTGTACTTAACTTCAACCTTTGCACTAAAAGCGAATACAAAGGCGGGAATAAATACCCCCAAAAAGAAAAACAATCTTTTCATACTATACCCTTTCGTTTTTTGGATATGACGTTTTATATAGGTTTTCCCAATCATTAAAATAAATCCCGCAAAAAATCAAGAACTTTCTACTTCACCACAAAGTTTATTAGCCGATTTTTTACAAAAACTGTTTTGATGGTCTCTTTCCCATCCAACCATTTGAGCACTGCATCACGCGCAGCAGGCTCAACATTGCTTTGATCTGCGTCACGATCGGCCACAATATTGGCTCGCAACTTACCGTTAACCTGCACCACAATGGTTACACTATCTTCCTGCACAAACACTGGGTCATACACCGGCCACACACAATCGCTGAGTGATTTACAAAACAGTTTTTCAAGCAATTCAGCTGCCATAAATGGCGCCATTGTTGAAAGTACTACTAAAAATTTTTCAACCGTATCAGCACTCAATTGCATCTTGTGCACAGTCACATCGTTGAGCCACTCCATCATGGCCGATATGGCTGTGTTTGGTTTGAAATAGTCGATCCTGTTTTGAAATTGCTTTAAAAATTTATGGAAACGCTTCGTCACTTGCTCATCTTCCTGCTGACCTTCATCAAGAAGATTGCTCGGCGTCATAAGATAATCCCACAACCGATTTACAAATCGCTTAATTCCAGCAAGCCCGGTGTCTTGCCATTCACAATCCAGTTCTGGTGGACCCATAAAAAGCATGTACATACGCAACACATCTGAGCCGTACTTCTTTACAATTTCATCAGGATTAACAACGTTACCTTTTGATTTCGACATTTTCTCAACATGGCCAGACTGTTTGGAGTATTTCAGCACCATGCCCTGGTTAAAAAGATGCAAAAACGGCTCATCAAATGGCAAATAACCTGCATCATACAGCACCTTGATATAAAACCGCGCATATAACAGATGCAAAATCGCATGTTCAATACCACCCACATATAAATCAACCGGCAACCAATAGCGCACATCCTCTGGATCAAATGGCTTATCAGCAAGTTGTGGATTGGGATACCGTAAAAAATACCAGCATGACCCGGCCCATTGTGGCATCGTATTTGTTTCTCGTTTTGCAGGCCCACCACAAATTGGACATTTCACGTTCACCCATTCTTTGATTGCAGCAAGCGGCGATTCACCGGTTCCCGTTGGTTGATATTTTTCAATATCAGGAAGCATAACCGGAAGTTGATTTTCTGGTACAGGCACCACACCATCTTTCGGACAGTGAATAAGTGGGATTGGCTCCCCCCAATATCGTTGCCGTGAAAAAATCCAATCGCGCAATTTATAATTAGTCATGCGCGCAGCAAAACCTTGCGCAACTAAATAGTCTGATATTGCTTTGACACCTTCAGTCTTTGCTTTTAAGCCATCAAACGGACCGCTGTTGATAAGCACGCCATCAGCGTGAAAAACTGGATTAATCACATTCCCGTGAGCATCAGTTTTAACTCCAGGGACATCAATAATCTGCGGAATCGGCAGTTTATATTTTTTTGCAAAATCAAAATCTCGTTCATCATCAGATGGCACACCCATCACAATTCCCGTCCCATAATCAGCAAGCACAAAATTTGCCAAGTAGATCGGTATGTAGTCTTTCGTTGCTGGATTCAATGCATATGAACCGGTAAACACACCAAGCTTTTCTTTGCTCATTGCACGTTCCATCGGAGTCATCGTATTCATCAGATTGCGAAAGTCATCTATCTCTTGCCGTTTATCTTCATGAACAATTTCGTTAACTAAATGATGCTCCGGCGCCATCACAATAAACGATACACCAAAAATCGTATCAGGCATCGTTGTATATGCTGGCAAATCAAGTTCATTTCCGTGTATGTCTTTTGTTTTGAATAAAATGCGCACACCTTCACTTTTGCCGATCCAGTTACGCTGCATTACTTTAACTTTTTCGGGCCACTCAAGTGTATCAAGTCCATCCAAAAGCTTTTGTGCATACTCGGTTATTTTCAGCACCCATTGCCGTACATCTTTTTGCACAACCTCGCTGCCACATCGTTCACACTTACCATCAACAACTTCTTCATTGGCAAGCCCCGTCAAACACGATGTACACCAATTGATCGGCATTTCTTGCTGGTATGCAAGGCCACGCTTGAACATCAGCAAAAAAATCCACTGCGTCCATTTATAATACTCAGGATCTGTTGTATTAATTTCTTTGCGCCAATCATACATGGCACCAATGTCATGCAATTGCTCTTTAAATCGTGCAATGTTTTGTTCTGTGCTTGTTTTCGGGTGAATGCCTTTTTTAATTGCATCATTTTCTGCCGGCAGACCAAATGCATCCCATCCCATTGGATGTAATACATTATATCCTTCAAACCATTTTATACGACTATACACATCCGATAGGACATATCCTCTCCAATGCCCAACATGCAAGCCAGACCCCGATGGATAGGGAAACATATCTAAACAATAAAACTTTTTTCCATCACCAGTCGGACGCGTCTGACCAACAGGATCTTTTGCCCATTGCTTTTTCCATTTTTTTTCAACGTTTTGAAAATCGTATGACATGATTTGTTCCTGATCCAAAAATTCGACGGCAGCCAAAAACAGACTATAATTAAACCCATTGTACCATAACCTAATACAAATCCAAACCTATCAGGATTGCCAGTGACACAACCTATTTCCATCAAACAAACCGCATCTAAAACTCATGAAGAACAAATTCTTGTCGTCAAAAGATCGCATTTATTTCCACACGGATCATGGAACGGCTTAAAACAAGTCAACTTCGATAACTACCTCACCATCATTCAACAATACAAAGAATTTCATCCGCGATCGCTTATGGAGCAAGATCAAGCGTATAAACAAATTATCCCGTATTTGGTTTTTACGCATAACGGCAAATATTTCCTTATGGAACGACACGCAAAGGCATCAGAACAACGCTTAAAAAGCAAATTATCGCTTGGTATTGGCGGACATATTAGGCAACAGGATATGGAAAGTACCAACATATTTGATTGGGCCAAACGCGAATTTCATGAAGAAGTTTCATATTCTGGTCAATTCACTATCAAGCCACTCGGCATAATCAATGATGATTCAACGCAAGTTGGCAAAGTGCACATTGGATTTGTATTTCTTCTTGAAGGCTCGTCGGATCAGATCAGTGTAAAATCAGAATTGCAAAGCGGGCATCTAGCCCGCCTTGCTGAATGTCTTGAAGTGAGAGATCGCATGGAATCATGGAGCTCTTTTGTGCTTGAAAATCTTACTAGCTTTTAATCTAATCCGGTCCGCCACCAAATTCAGTTGTGTCTGATCCTTCGTAAACTGTCCCTGTGGGATAGGTTTTTACCACTACTGGATTATAGGGTGGAGCTTGTGGCGTATAGGGTTGTACTGACTCTTCTGTATAGATTTCTTTCGACACCGCACCTTTATCTCGGAGGCCAAAATCAACTTTAAAGTATTGAAATTCCGTAAAGCTAAAATCCTTTTTGCCATAGTAAAGCCCGGCAGCTACTTTGAGCACGTTCTGAGGAAAGGAAAACCTTGTTAAGTTATAATTCTCAAGATTAACCTGTATAAGCCTCTTGCCAACAAATCCTGATGTAAAAATACCAATCAGCAACTTTTCTTGCTTGTTCATCTCTTTAGGATCAACCTCAAACTTCGTGGACAACTCGCCTAACAATTTGGTTGCTTTCCAACTCTTAGAAAAGAACCAGCCTGCACCAAACACAGCAAGCAATATCACAGCATATTTTGTAGTTTTCCTTCCCGCGCTCCTTACATCAGCCCATGCCTGCTTCTTTTCCTCTTTGGTGCACTTGCCGCGGCCTAAAAAGCACCGATTCCAGCGATCAAACGTACGCCGAAACTTGGTGACTGATCGTTGAAATATATTCATTTTTTCTTGCACCTCACCAGCCCTATTTCCTGGCTGTGCACAAAGCGGACCTGCAGCATTAAACAAAATCGCTGCGAAAGTGAGAGCTAAAATAGCTTTGGATCGATATATTCGCATCATGCCTCCTTGTGGTATGTTATATGGGTATCAAAATACCCCTTATTTTCTTTGTCTTATAAGCTTATTCTACCAGAAAGAAGCAGAACAAATCAACAATTTATGGCAAAAAACCTCGATTTCAGGAGGAAATGTGCCGCTCAGACTTGCCTACTATTTTTTGGATTTTTTTAACAGCTTCTTCAAAAAACCCTTTGTTCGATTAGTAGCAAAATCGTATGGAGTTTTGCCCTTATTATCTTTAATATTTGGGTCTGCTCCCTTACCCAATAGGAGCTTTATTGCACCTGTATAGCTTTTGACAGCAATATTTCTAATTTTAGGACTTTCAGGATAGCCACCATCATCGAATTCCCTGGCCCATGTTCGAGTAAGTCCATGAAGTGGAGTGCTTCCTCGTTTATCTTGAATGTTTGGATTTGCACCCTTGCCTAAAAGAAGTTTTATCGTGTTTACTTTACCACCAGGGATATAATATGGATTAATACGCTCCTCTCCTGCCATAGTTGAGCTTAAGACCTGAAGGCCACCTGTGGTCGTACCATGGAGCGAAGTTTCCCCTTCTGCGTTTTTTATGTTCGGATTTGCGCCATAAGCCAAGAGAAGTTTTACCACCGCTGGAGAATTTTGTCTCGCAGCTAAATAAAGTGGCATGTCTCCATATCCATCTTTAACATTTGGCTTTGCGCCTTTACTTAAAAGAAGTTTCACTATTCTTGCGTAAGCTCCCCAGGCAGCTAGATGGAGTGGAGTTTTCCTATCCGTATTATTTTGAACATTTGGCTTTGCGCCTTTGCTTAAAAGAAATTCTACTACATCTGCCCGACCGAAACGGGCAGCCTTATGAAGTGGAGTTTCTCTCCCGAGATCTCTTAGGTTTGGACTTACTCCATGAGCCAAGAGGAGCTTTACAATCGCTAGCTTACCGGACCGAGCAGCAGCATGAAGCGGAGTATCTCCCCACCGATCTTTCATAATAATTGGGCTTACACCCTGGGCTAATAATTTGGTTACAACGCCTACATTACCTGCTTCTATAGCCTTGAATAGTTCAAGCTTCGGATCTGCTGCCTGTGTCGCTGCCTTTTTTGGATACAACCACCCTGGCATAGACACCATAAATATGATTGTTAACAACCGTGCAACACACTGTAATGACTTGAGATTCTTCTTCATCTTCGATTCCTCCCTATGGGTAAGTTACATTGGATTAGCCCCTTCTTTCCTCACTTCTATCCTAGCAAAACTCAATTACTTAAAACAAGACTTTGCCCTGGCCCACAACAAGGGGATCATCAGGCGAGATTTTAAGCAGTCCAATTTGTCAATTGATTCAGATGATGCTATTATTAGAGAGTCTTTTACGATACAGATCGTAATACGCATAGGTATATATTGAAACCCATAACCCTGGTTCAAGCCCTTTGAATCAGTAGTTTGTGCCCTTTTGTGGCAGTTGCAGGAGATTTACTACATGGCAAAAGAAGTTATACGACCAGAGCAATTCGCTCAAGTTCAAGATAAATCTATATTCGAAGATATCGCATTAGAGCTCAATGAAGAACAACTTCATGAGCTTTCTGAGCTCTATGAAGGTGTGTTTGATCAGTTTAAACCCGGAAAAATTATTCAGGGCAAAATCGTTCAGCTCGACTCGGATGGCGTCCTGGTTGATATCGATTTCAAGTCACGCGGCCTCATTCCAAAGTATGAATTTGGAGAACATGAACTAAAAGGCCTCAAGGTGGGCGACAAAGTCGAAGTGATGATCGATACTCTCGAAAATTCCGATGGTTCAGTAGTGCTTTCTTATGAAAAAGCAAAAGCACTACGGGCATGGAACGATATCATGAAATATTATGACGAGGACAAAGCTGTTCACGGCATAGTTACCCATAAAGTAAAGGGCGGCTTGAGCGTCGACATTGGCATTCCAGCATTCTTGCCTGGCTCTCAAATTGATCTGCAACGAGTTACCGATTTTGATCAATTTGTTGGGCAAACTATTCCTGCAAAAATCATTAAGATTAATCAAAAACGTGGCAATGTGATCATTTCACGCCGCAAATATTTAAGTGATCTCCGTTCAGAATCACGCAAGAAGATTTTAGGAACACTGGACGAGGGACAAATCATTCAGGGCACAGTTAAAAACATCACAAACTATGGTGTGTTTATTGACATCGGTGGTCTTGATGGACTGCTTCACATTACCGACATGACCTGGGGACGCATCACGCATCCGAGTGAGTTGGTTAAAATTGGTGATACAGTTACCGTCAAAGTTCTTTCGTTTGATAAAAACAATGAAAAAATCTCACTTGGCCTGAAACAATTGCAAGACAATCCGTGGGAAACAGTTAAAGATGGGCTTGAAGTTGGCAAATGTATCAAAGGCAAAATTTCAAGCATCGCCGATTACGGCCTTTTTGTTGAAGTTGCTCCAGATATCGAGGGACTCGTACATATTTCTGAAATCTCGTGGACTGATCGCATTACCGATCTTCACCGGCGATTCAAAGTTGGTAACGAAATTGAGGTGTTGATTGTCTCAATCGACAAGGAAAATCGACGCATGTCCTTGAGCGTCAAACAACTTGAAAAAAACCCGTGGGAATCAGTGGAAGAGCAATTCAAGGTTGGCGATAAGGTAAAAGGAAATATCAGCAATATTACTGATTTTGGTATTTTCGTACAAATCTTGCCCGGCATTGATGGACTTGTTCATATTTCCGATCTTTCGTGGACTGAGCATATTGATCACCCGCGTGATCGCTATAACATCAACGATGAAGTTGAAGCGATTGTTTTGGGAATTGATAAAGAAAACAAGAAAATTTCATTGGGAATCAAGCAACTTGATACCGATCCGTGGGAAAGTGTTGAAACAGATTATCCCGCACAATCAGTTATCGATGGTGAAATTTCAAAAATCACTAACTTTGGCGCTTTTATAAAGCTTCCTAATGGCATCGAAGGGTTAGCCCATAACACGGTTCTCTCAGAAGAACAAGGCAAAAAGGCGGAAGAATTATTCAAAATTGGAGAATCTCACAAATTTCGCATCATCAACGTAAACAAAAAAGATCGTAAACTTGCCTTGAGTACCAAGCTGGAAGCTGCTACAAAAAAAACAGTTGTGGTGAAATCTAAAAAAGCTCCAAAGCGAGAGAAAAGAGTAGAGACATCGAGAGTAAAAGGATCATTACAGATTGCTCTTGAAGGCGCGCTCAAGCAAAACAATGAATCTGATAGCGAAGAAAAAGAAAAGAAAGAATAGAGAACAACTATGGCATTAGAACAAACATTTACAATCATTAAACCAGATGTGGTTAAAGCAGGTCAATGTGGAAAAATAATCGACATGATTGAAAGTAACGGGTTTGAAATTCTGCGTCTGCAAAAAGGACAGCTTAGCAAAGATCTTGCAGAGCTTTTTTACGACGTGCACAAAGAGAAGCCATTTTTTAACGAACTCGTTGAATTTATCTCATCAGGACCAATCGTTATCGTGGCCTTACAAAAAGAAAACGCAATCGACGAATGGCGTACATTAATGGGTGCAACTGATCCTGCTAATGCAGCAGAAGGAACGGTCCGTAAAAAATTCGGCACTTCCATCAGCCACAATGCCGTTCATGGATCGGATAGTTTAGAAACTGCTCGATATGAACTTGGGTTGTTTTTCGCTGAACCTACACCTCAAAAACAACAACAATAAATAGACCTCCATTATGATAACATCGTAGGGTGTTATCGTATTAAGGACGAGATTTCTATCTCGTCCTTTTTTTTCGTTCGTTTCCTTCGATAAACTCCCGGCCTTCGTTAAAACTTCGGCGGACAGGCAGGACAAATGAGAACTAACTTGCTTTAATATTCAAGCTTTTAATATAATTGCCCCAAAAAAGGAGCCCATAGTGAGAATACAAAAAATAGTTACATTCATACTTCTCAATTACCTTTGTTTAACCTGCCAAGCACAACCATCGTATTACATCATCATCCACGGGACGTGGACACCAAAATTTAGCTGGCATATGCCGGGGGGGAATTTTTACGACTCATTAGCACGTGTTGCTGATCCCGGCACCGTTTCATTTTTCTTATGGTCAGGCGAAAATAGACACGAAACTCGTGTTGAAGCCGCACACCAGCTTGTTGAATTTATTCATATGCATATTCCTAAAAATTCAAACATCAACCTCGTCACGCATAGCCACGGCTCAAACGTTGGCATTCTTGCGTCTCAATTGCTTGCGAACGATCCAAACAACACACATCGCATTCACCGTTTTTACGCACTCGGCACACCAACAAATACGATTAGTTATATGCCTAATATGGATATGATCGATTATTTTTATAATTTCTTTTCATTTAACGATTTCATTCAACCCGTATTTGGACTGTTTGGCAGAGAATATCCTGAGCACGAACGCATTGCAAACATCTACATCACGATCGATAACAGAGAACCACAGCACAGCGATCTGCACGATCCTATTGTTGCGCAATGGATTACGCGCATTCACCAAGATCTAAAACAAAAAGAAATCGGAGGATTTGATCGATTTGAGTTTGTAAAACCAGGCACTATCAATTTTTATAAAGACCAACCCCCGCAGTATCAAGTTGATACACAGCGAGAGGACAGACAGAATAGAGATCGTGCAATCATATTTGGCTTGAATAATATTGTACGTAAAAAAATCTCTGCATCCGGCTTTATTGATAAAAATTATTTTCGTCACTTACGACAACATTCTTAACAGTAGCTTGTTTGTTCGATTTTTATTTTTGATCCGTAGGCACACTTTCGTCTTTGCTTATCATACGGTCTAGCACACCATTTACAAATTTATACGAATCCTTTTCAGCAAACTCTTTTGCCAATTCCACCGCTTCATTAATCACAATGCGTGGATCCATATCAGTATGCTCAAGCTCCCACGTAGCAAAACGTAAAATCAATTTCGTACTCACACCAATTCTATCGAAGCGCCAATTGGCAAGGAGTGGCTTATACTTTTCATCCAGTTGATCACGCTTATCAATGACCGATTGCGCAACATGAACAACCTCGCTCTCAAATGGAATATCTAAATCAAATCCGCGATTAAAGTTATCAACAATCGCATGCAATGATTCTTGATAATCAAAAGACTCAGTAGCGTATAAAAGGTAAAAAATAAGCGCACGGACATCACGTCGAGATAAATCATTATACGCAATTATATCCACTGCAAATTGCCCAAGATCCTTCGTGTCCACAGTCTGAGTCGGTTCAATCTTTATAGCCTTGTCAGAATTATCCTCCATTGTATCCCCTTATGTAGTTACACGTTCAACATATTCACCTTTGCGAGTATCAACCTTAATAACATCGCCCTCCTGAACAAAAAGAGGCACCTGTAGTACCATACCAGTCTCCAGTGTTGCTGGCTTAGTCCCGGCACCCTGTGCCGTATCGCCTTTCACGCCAGGCGGTGTTTCAACTATCTTTAATTCCATAAACATCGGTGGATTAACCGCAATCGGCTTACCCTCAAAATAAAGCATTGAGTAGACAATCTGCTCCTGCAAATAATGAAAAACTTCTTCAAGCTGTGATTTATTCAAAGCTACTTGTTCAAAATTTTCCTGATCCATGAAATTATATAAACCGTTATCTTCATAAAGATATTGCATATCTCGATATTCAAGGTCAGGATATGGGAACTTTAGCCCTGAACGAAACGTCTCTTCTCGAATCAAACCAGTAATCATATTCTTCATCTTGGTGCGCACAAACGCACCTCCCTTTCCTGGCTTTACATGCTGATAACCGAGCACCATATATGGCTCATCATTATAGAGAATTTTTATGCCTTTTTTGAAATCTGACGTGGCTATCATAATCACTTCCTATACAGCTAAAATACCCATTTACACCTAAAATAAAGTATAAACCGCTCTTTGCAAAAAGCAAAGTATTCACACTGCAAAGCCTGCCTGCCCGGCCTAAAACACCATATTTTCCCAAAACACCCGGCCAATATGACCATTCCTGTTGCCTACCCAGGAACAAATGGCCCATTCCAGGTGGGCCATTTTTGTTGATCATTTCCCTTTTTCCCGCCCTGGCAGTACAGTAAGTACAGTAATAGAAATCCAAAGGAATATGAATGATCAAAGATACAGAGCTGATCCAGCTGATAAATCGAGAACGCGATCGCCAAAAAACAACCATAAATCTCATCGCATCGGAAAATTACGCTTCAGCGCAGGTGCGTGCTGCTACCGGCTCTGAGCTCACTAATAAATATGCTGAGGGGTATCCGGGCAAACGGTATTATGCCGGCTGCGAAGTTATCGACGAAATTGAAACAATTGCTATTGAACAATGCAAACGGTTGTTTCAGGCGGAACACGCAAACGTACAACCACATTCCGGATCACAGGCAAATATGGCTGCCTATTTTGCTACGCTTGAGCTAGGCGATACAATACTCGGTATGGGTCTTGCTGAAGGTGGACACTTAACACACGGCCATGCCATTAATTTTTCTGGCAAATTGTATAACTGCATTCAATATAAAGTTGATCCCAAAACTGCAATCATTGATTATGATGAAGTTGCACATCTAGCAAAACAGCATAAACCAAAATTAATTATTGCCGGTGCGTCAGCATATTCACGAATTATCGATTTTGAACGATTTGCCCAGATAGCGCACAGCGTCGGCGCTTTATTACTTGCAGATATTGCCCATATTGCAGGACTGATTGCAGTCAAGTTGCACCCAAATCCATTTCCTCATGCTGATATTGTAACGAGCACCACACACAAAACGTTACGCGGTCCACGAGGCGGATTGATTATGTGCAAAAAAGAACTGGCGCAACAAATTGATAAAGCAGTTATGCCCGGCATTCAGGGCGGACCGTTCATGAATGTAATCGCAGCCAAAGCTGTTGCGTTCCATGAGGCGCTGCAGCCATCATTTAAAACGTATCAACAGCAGGTTATTACCAATGCACAGCACATGGCAAAAACCATGCAGCAGCTGGGGTATCGGATTGTTGCAGATAAAACAGAGAACCATTTGTTTATTGTTGATCTGCGCGACAAAAACATAACGGGACGCAACGCTGAACGTGCGCTTGAAAAAGCTGGTATCACACTCAGCAGAAGCTGCATCCCCTATGATCCGGAAAAACCATGGATCACCAGTGGCATTCGAATTGGAACGCCGGCAATTACTACTCGTGGCATGAAAGAAAAAGAGATGGCGCAAATTGCGCAGTTTATTGATACGGTTATTACTCATGATGATGACGAACAGACATTACGAGAAATACGCAATCAAGTTTCCATAGTTTGCAAACAATTTCCAATACCCTGATTAGATGGCCATGTATCACCGACTTACTGCAACGCATCGCAAACTTTCTCACCTGATTCATACAATTGTAAATGCTTCTGTTATCAAACATTTTTTTATTTATGCATTCGGATCATTTTTCTTGCGCGCAATCTCCATGATATTAGTGCCACTCAACATGAGAAAACTCGCACCAAGTGATTATGGAACTCTTTCACTCGTCACGGCGTTTATCACTATCGCAACGGCAATTATTGGACTCGGGCTCAGGCAGGTACTCTCAATCGAATTTTTTCATCATGATATCAAAGGCAAAAAGCAGTTAATTACAGACATACTCATCATTTACACAACACTCGCAATCCCTATTCTTGTGATAACATGGTATATACGCTCATTGATTATTCGTTATATTTTTTTCAATACGATTACTACTGCACAATTTCTACCTGCTATGATCACCGTATTTCTCTTTTTTTATGCAGAGCTTTTATACCAATTGCTCCAATATGAACGCAAGGCAATGCAACTAACAATCATTCAGATTATACTCGCACTCATCAGCGCCACTATTACACTTACATCACTCTGGGTATTCAATGTAGGTATTGTCGGGATTATTTGGGCTCAAACAATCTGTACCATTATTGCTGCCATACTATTTTTCTTTCTTCTTTCTAACCACTACTTCCTGCGCACAAAAATACGACACAGTTTGGCAAAAACATATTATTACATTATCTATGGATTACCATTTATTCCCGGAATTATGTTTAGCTGGGTGCTCGCGAGCGCGGATCGTTGGGTATTGGCCTATTACCGTTCGATGCATGAGGTGGGTATTTATGCAATCGCAGATCTCTTTGCACAACTTTTTTATACGCTTGTGCTTATCCCCTGGAGCGGTTCATATCTGCCCTATATCATGCAACGATATGCACAAAACAAAAATAACCTCTCAGCTGTGGAACAAAAAAATAGACATATCATGTTTATGAGCATGGCATGCACAGCAATGGGTATTATCATCGGCTACGTCTGCTTTCAATCATTGTTTTATCGCCTATTGCCCACTTCATATCACGCATCAATACCATATATCTTGATCTTACTTATTGGACAGGTATTTTTACTCGGCAGCTATTTTGCTTCGACATTGATTCAGTTCCACAAAAAAACTTATTTTATGGCTTTCGCTCTCGCCATTCCAGCTTTGGGCAATCTCCTTTTAAATCTTATGCTCACCCCATTGTTCGGCATAACCGGCTGCACTGTTGCAACCTTGATTTCATACCTCATCTATTTTATGATTACGTACTTATATAACAGAAAAATTCTTTTATCACCCCAAAAAGGAGACCCCCATGCACCGTAAGTATATCGTTACAATTCTCACATTCTTGTGCACGATTACGTTACATATCAAATTGAAATCCAGCGAATACCCAATAAATCTCACCATAACAACACATATTGGCGCTGGTTTTTTTGCCGAACTTCATAAAGTTGTGCAAACCATTATCCATTTTGAAAATCGCGGCATAAAACAAGTGCATGTTGATTGGACTGATGAATTTTTCCCTTATAAAGATGGCGCACACGAAAACGGCTGGGATTTGTACTTCGAACCAATACCAACAAAAGACGCCTTTCGTCACACACCAGCAGAATCAATCACTATCGCTTCGACCGCCGATTTTCATGAATTACATGATCAAGTTTGTACCGCACCATGGGTTGCCTACAAGCAATATTTGCCCTATCGCAAGTTTGTTCGTGAAACATTGGATAGGTATATAAAAATCCAACAACCCATTCTTGATACGGCAAACAATTTCTATGAAACAAAACTACGCAACAAAATATGTATCGGCGTGCATGCCCGCATAGCTCGTGCACACGCCTGGCTCGTGCCGGGAAAAATACTGCCAACCCTGGAATCATATTTTGCCCAAGTAGATAAGCTGTTAGAAAAACATGACGGACAAGACGTGATTATTTTTGTTGCAAGCGACAGCCACCAAGCCATAGGACAGTTTAAGGATCGATATGGCGATCAGGTTGCCCACATCGACGCATTCAGATCCGCTCAAGACCAAGATCCGTGCATCATGTACACCAAAGGCGCATATATGAAAGAACATCCTGACGTGTGGCATAAGGAAAAACACAAATATTACGGCGGCCTTACCACCCTTCTTGATTGCTTACTTTTAGCAAAATGCGATTACCTCATTCATACAACAAGCAACCTCGCCTTCTTCGCCTGTTACTTTAACCCAGAATTGCAATCAATTTACCTGCCTAAGGGAGTCCCGCTTAAAAAATGCCGCTACGCTGAAAATCCGAATATAATCAATGATTTTTTGAATCCGGAATAAAACTCACCAATCGAAATCTTTTTCGTAACCTAGATCGATGAGCAATTGACCAGCAACTTTTTTGAACATTTGCTTATGATCTTCATTAAAATGTTGTTTCCAAGAGCCAATTTGTCCACTTCGAAATGTTCCTAATGGAAATGTTCCTAATGTTTGTTGATTGCCAAATAATTTTTTTGCAATGAGAATTGCTTGATTTTCGGTCAGTTGGAAGTTCAAAAAAGATCCGATATTTATGACTTCTTGTATTTGTTTTTCGTCAGAGCCACCTCCTTTGCTACCGACTAAATCTTCAAATCTAGTAGTATAGACAAAGGGGCAACGTAGCCATCCATCAAATAGGGCATAAAAGGTGTCTATTCCCTGTAAATTTTTAATAAGAGGATTCTTCCATCGTCCCACATGACTGTATAAGAAACTCATATCGCTAATTAAATGACTTATTCGCTTATCCATAGATAACTTTGTAATCATGGGATGAAAATTGATCATGTCTACATAGTATGCAAAGGAGACTATTTCATCCCGAGGATCACGCATAATCATGATGCCTTTAAAGTTGTTTTTTTGAAAATAGGCTATATTGTCTTCTTCATATATTATATGTGCGAATAAAAATTGTTTTTGATTTTTGACATTGTCTAATGATATAAGCTCTGGATAAATAAGTGTGTTATCTTCGGGTATTCCCCAAGGTTCATACTCAGTTATAAGCTTTAAAGCTTTGTTTAAAAGTCTTGTTCCGCTTTTAGGAACACCTGTTGCAAAGAAAAATTGATTGGCGCGTATGCTGCTGTAGAGTGTTATGAATATGAGCATTATTATATATTTATATGATTTCATTCAAGCCTCTTTTTATATCGAATCGAGTTTTTTAATTAGGAAACCTTATTCGGTAACAAATAGTCAACAACTACATTATTGCGCGTAATTTGTTGTTTTCAATAAAAGTTAATGGCAACATTTTTTTGCAGATACTCTTCCAGTTAAAAGTTCGACCTTGCCTGTCCGCCATAGCTCGGAGAGCGAAGGCTGGATCCGCTGTAGTTTTAACGTAGGAGGAAGTGTATCACAAGTCTTCCTCCTGCAGCCCAACATTTCGCGAAGGAAAAATTGGCTCCTGGAAAACTCATTTCTCTGCTGAACACAAAAAAATATTTAAGACTGTTGCCGGTCAACTGCTCATTGATTTAGGATATGAAAAAGATCTGAATTGGTAACACCCTTCTTCTAAAAAGGAAAAAGCAATGAGGCTGAAAAATCTATTGGCAATATCGCTATTGCTCATCACCAGCACTTGCTATGGAATCAAATCAATCATACTCACACCACGCCAACTTTGCGACATAGAACTGCTCATGAATGGCGGATTTGCACCTCTGACAGGATTTATGAACAGAGCAGATTACAATTCGGTAGTTGAAAATATGCATTTGGCTGATGGATCGTTATGGCCAATGCCAATCACTCTCGATGTATCTCAAAAAGTATCACAAACTCTGCAAGCTGGAGACACCATTGCGCTTCAAACTCCTGAGTTTGTTCCATTGTGCAACTTAACTATCACCGATATATGGGAGCCAGATAAACTCAAAGAAGCCCAGAACGTGTATGGCACCACCAATACTGATCATCCTGGCGTAGATTACCTTATTAACCAAACTGGGCAATTTTACATTGGAGGAAATATTACTCCTATAAGGGCATTAAAGAAACACAAACTTCATTATGATTTTACTGAATTGCGAAAAACACCGGCAGAACTAAAGCAGTATTTTAAGGATAAGGGCCATGAAAAAGTTGTTGCATTTCAAACAAGAAATCCTATGCATCGTGCACACTATGAGCTAACACGTCGTGCTGCAGAACAACAAAACGCGCATCTTCTTATTCATCCAGTTGTTGGCATGACCAAACCCGGTGATGTCGACTACTTTACTCGAATACGCTGCTACAAGCAGTTACTCAACTACTATCCTGAAGGAATGACAACGTTAAGTTTACTTCCTGTCGCAATGCGCATGTCAGGCCCACGTGAGGCAGTATGGCATGCCCTTATTAGAAAAAATTACGGATGCACCCATTTTATTGTCGGGAGAGATCATGCAGGCCCCGGCACAGATCGAAACGGCAACGATTTTTATGGGCCCTACGACGCGCAAAAATTAGTCCAACAATATGCCAATGAAATAGGAATCACCATTGTTCCATTTCAAGAAATGGTTTATGTCGAAAGAGATGATGCCTATTATACTCGCGATGAAGCGCCAAAAGACGCGCAAATCCTCACCATTTCAGGAACCCAATTTCGCGCAATGCTCAAAGCAGGCAAACCTATTCCTGAATGGTTTTCTTATCCAGAGGTTGTATCAGAACTGCAAAAAACATATCCTCCATCACAAAAACAGGGAATAACCTTATTTTTCACCGGCCTTTCTGGCGCAGGCAAATCAACCATTACCAATGCGCTCGCCATGAAATTAATGGAAATTCAAAATCGAAAACTAACCATACTCGATGGCGATCAACTACGCACACATCTATCTCAAGAGCTGGGCTTTTCAAAAGAACATCGTTCCATCAACGTACGTCGCGTTGGATATGTAGCAAGTGAAATAACCAAAAATGGCGGAATCACTCTGTGTGCACTGATCGCTCCCTATGAAGCAGATCGCATGTTCAATCGAGGTTTAATTACACAATATGGTGCATATCTTGAAATATACGTCAGCACGCCACTGCCTATATGTGAAGATCGAGACCCAAAAGGCCTATATGAAAAAGCACGTGAAGGCATTATTCAGCAGTTCACCGGAATAAGTGATCCGTATGAAGTACCAAACAGTCCAGAAATAGTAATCGATACAACTGATATTTCGGTTGAAGAATGCGTTGATCACATAATCTCATATCTCAAACAAACAAATTATATATAACGAATAAGAGAGCAATTTGATTTTAACTTTCATCTATTCTATGCTCTAGCCATTGTATTTCTTTCTTTATAAAAAGGAGCATGATTGTATGAAAGCACGTTTTATTAGCATTATTCTGCTCATATCTATAACCCAAGTTTATGCTGATCACCCACACCCAGTTCGTCATGTAAAAAAAGTTGTTCTTTGGGGGCATAAATTACACAGCCACACGCACTCCTATATACACTGGGGATTTTATCGCGCATTTCAACACCTTGGATATGAAACACATTGGTTTGATGCCCGAGACAATGTAAGCACATTCGATTTTTCCAATTCCCTTTTTATCACCGAAGGACAAGTCGATCAGAATATCCCAATCAGAAATGATTGTTATTACATTATTCACAACTGCAGACCCGATAAATACCGCCATCTGCTTGCCAATAGTCATGCAATTATACTACAGGTTTATACCCACGATTGTCTCACGCGCAACGAACCCTCGCTTTCTTTTTGCTTCCATTATGACATCAATCAACCAATCATCTACATGCCATGGGCAACAGACTTACTCCCCCATGAAATTGATACGGTAAAAAATCAAATCACCTCCAAAAAACAAAAAAATAACGTTGTAACATTTGTTGGAACAATCAGCAGTGGCGGCTTTGGCAATCAAGCACAAGTTAATGCCTTCACACGCGCATGCCAACAACGTGGCATACAGTTTCAACATGGTGGCGTGAACAATAAAAGTATGGAAGACAACATAGCTATGGTTCAGGCGGCACAATTAGCCCCCGCGCTGCAGGGTGAATGGCAATGCAGGCAGGGCTACATCCCATGCCGTATATTTAAAAACATCAGCTATGGAGCAATGCCAATCACCAACTCACAGACGGTATATGAGCTGTTTGATAAAAAAATTGTATATAACGCAGATTCATATCAACTGGGGCATGATTCCGTTGCTCGCCTGGCAACATGGCAACAGCAAGATCAGTACAAACTTATGGATATTGTAAAAGAAAAACATACGTATATTAGTAGAATTGAATCATTATTTAGTTTTTTTGAAATGGTAGCAAAACACAAATCCTAAACCGAGGAAACCATATGAAAAGATATGCCCTTTTTCTATTACTTGCAACGCTCTGCGCAACACAAAACACGAACGCCGAATCGGCAACTGAAAAATTAGAAAAATACAAAACCCATCTTGAACACGGAACTTATGACCAGCAAAACTGGAGCAAATTCGAGGTAAAGCCTAAATCACGATACTACACGTTTGCCAAAGTGTTTGATCATTTCGAGCAAACTGGCGGCAAAATTATTGTAGAACTTGGCACCACACACAGTTTTGTTCACGGTGGACTACCTGGCTGCGACAGCGATGATATCGGCTTCTGGACTCCTGATAAACTAGAACGCTGGGATTGGGGCGCAGGCTGCTTTACAATCGCAGCCTCTGAATGTTTGGCACATTGTAATCCCAAATTATATACCATTGATATAAGTGCATCAGCGCTCAAACGATGTCGAATCATGACGAGCACATACCAACAATTCATTACATATCAAAGAACAGACTCGGAAGCTTTTTTACGATCATGTAATTTTAAAAACGGCATTGACCTTTTATATCTTGATACTGGATACATGAATCCAATTGAACCAACGGCACAGCTTCAACTACGAGAAGCACAGATTGTCGTTGAACGAAATCTCATGTCCCCCAACGGCTTAATTCTCATTGACGACGTTCGCAACCAAAATGTTGAAAATGACAATTCAGGCCTGGGAAAATCAAGATACGCCATCCCATATCTATTAGAAAATGGCTTTGAAATTATAGAAGATGAATATCAGGTTATTTTACGGAAAAAAACATAGGAATTTTACACAATAGCAAAAAAGTTTTTACCAACAGGAAAATATATGTTCATGCATAAAAAATTGATGTTTTTTTTAATCTTGCTTAGTAATTATACGATCGCAGAATTTACTATCAACCCACAAAACATGCATTTTTTAGAAAAAGCATGGTCGGTCAATACCGGCGGCCCCTCATGCCTTAACTATTATAGCATCACCGTTAATAATCGCCTCCTTTCCGGAAACAGATCCTGGGAGGCTCGATGGAACTTAATAAAAAACATCATTGATTATGAAAATAAAAATATTGTTGAACTCGGTTGCTGTATGGGGTTAGTAGCAACAAGCCTCAAAAAATATCGCTCGACGAATCGAACGGTCGGAGTGGATGGTCCCAATGATTTCCTAGTCACACAAGGATCTCCGTACAGAATTCAGGCTGCCAAATGGTTTGCGCAGGCTTTTGAAGCTGATGTGCAATTTATTCAGGTAGATCTTGATAAGGATCCCGATTATGAAACAAAAATTGGATATGACTACGATGTCGCATTCTGCATGAGCTTGCTGCATTGGGTACAAAATAAAGACAGGCTTATGAATTATTTGTCACACTTTAAGCACGTCATTTTTGAAGGACATGACTCTCCCTTAGAAGAGATAGCTCGGTTCAAAAAATATGGTTTCAATAATCATACAATCATTGGATCTGCTGATCATCAGGGCAAAACAATTATTCATTTTTACAAATAAGTAGTATGATCTCTATCTCATTTACCAATCAAAATCTTTTTCATATCCAAGATCTATAAGAAGTTGACCTGCAACTTTTTTGAATACTTCTTTCTGTCGTTGATTAAAGGTAGTCTTCCATGACCCAATTTGTCCAATTCTAAAGGCACTTCCACCGCCAAATAAAGTATCAATTACATACTGAAGCTTTTGCTCGGTCAAGGAGATATCTAGATAATTCGCAACGGCTTTAACAGTTGCACGCTGAGCATCCAATGAGCCGCCTCCTTTTGTCCCAATTAGATCCTCAAATCGAATAACTAAGAAATCTTTAAAATTCATCCACGGCATGAAAGCTCTATAAAATTCATTCACATCCGATATGCCATGGAAAAAGTGATATAGTTTCTTTTCCGTCATTAGGCTATCAATAATTTCATCAAGACTCATATCTCGTGCCATTGGCCATGCTTGATGGGGGTGTTTTGAGCAATTATTGTTACGAATGTAGTGCGCATATGATACCAGTTGATCCCGCGGATCTCTGTAGATAAACAGAACTCGAACATTGTGTTTTCCGATTGCGTTTACAAAATCCTGCGTAGATGGAATATGAGAAACTAAAAATGTGTCAGATTGCAGACCACTCAAACTCACATCAATGTAATGAGGTATGGTTACGTCACCCGTGAATTTGAGCTGCGCACCCGAAAGTAATTTAATACACTTGATCAACAAATGTGTACCACATTTTGGAATTGAAATGAGAAGTGTACGCGGCAGAGCCGATGAATTCGAAAATCTACTTAAACACAAAATTAAAACAACAACGAAATAGAAATCTTTCTTCACAATGGCCACCTTTCTTGGGTTTTTAATTAATCTATTTTTTTTTGCCCATGCAAATCAATGGTTGGTATCAAACATGTGAATTTATACAAGCTCAGAAAATAATTTCTTCCACTCATCAACCATTTTGATTCTGTGTTGACGACCAAATGTTTTTATTTTCTGCCTAAACACATCATAATTTGTCGTTGCCATTTTGCGCTTTAAATCAGCCCACGAATTGAAATAAACAACATAATCGGCATATTCATTAAAATACCACTCACTCCACTGCAAGTTTCCATGCATGCCAGCACGAATGAAACCTAATTGCGTGAGAAATCGTATCGTTGGCACAAAATGTACAATGCCGCGTTGTAAATTCTCAAATAACGCTAAATTAGAAAAGGCGTAGGGAAAAAATAACACACCTTTAAATGCTTTTAGGTCTTCCGGCCCATTGTAGACACCAGACCATGTTTTGATTCCCTGGTTCGCGCATTCAGCGTGCACATGATTGATTTGCCCTTGCATTAGCCTTGGAAAAATAAATAACGATTCGGCTTTATTAATGTGAGCAGGAACAGAAGATGTAAATTCTGTGATTTTTTGCTCTTTCCTACCAAGTGGCTTAATAGTTCTGGTTCCCATCTCTATTCCTCTGCGCCGCATATATTCATGTTCGAACGGCGTGTAGGCAATAAGACGAACGTTGCTTTGCTGCGTTGCTTGACGTATCAAATCATAATACGCTCCATCAGGAAACCGATCTTCACCACCTGAACCATGACGATAATCAAAGCGATTACATACCCAAATGATGAGCGGTTTTTGCCAGCCATGCTGCAAAAAAATGCGTGATAGTGGAGCTGTATCAGAAGTAACAATTACATCAAATTGATTAAAAAAATCTTTATGCCGCTCCCATACCCTGCTCGCTCTGCGTGGGCCTACATTATAAATCTCATTACCAGAATGAAACCCTTCCCAGGAACCCTGCGGCAGATGTTGTACAAACCACGACGTGCAATCTAAATTGAGCTCCTGCGCTACTTCCACAAAATCCTTCATACATCCTTCATGTAACGTTATATGCAGTACTTTAATTCGACGATCAAGGGCTGCACAGCTAAAACTTTGCATCGCACATAACAGAATTAACAACATATATTTTTTCATACAAGACTCCTTTTATTTTTTTGATATAAATTTACATAAACCTTTCCAATACCCTTGCATTTTTTGCTTGTCACGTAAAATCAACGATTGTGCAAATAGACCCAAAACAGACCAACAATATGCTATTAGCTTGAGACGATTGTGTGTATAAAAGTTTTTAAAAAACAGATAACTATAGTTGTATACAAACATTGCACTGTTCTCAACCACCCTATCTCTTGCTGCAGGACTTTCCAGGTGCTGCAACTGCGCTTTCGGGTTAAAAAACAATAGCTTTTTATAAGAAATTCGTCGTGCAATATCTGCATCTTCTAGATACGCATAGCCATGAAATCTCTCATCAAATTTGAATGTTTTTAGTGTCTCTTTGCGAAACGCCATGCAACATCCGCCAAGCACTTGGACTGACTTGAATATATTTGTCCCGTATGGGTGCGTTGGCATACCAGACCAGGTGAAATTTCCCGAATCACGCTCTCGAGGTAACAAAAAAAATTTACGAAACGCTTGATACCGCCAAGACACATTCTGGGAAACATTACTGATTGTTCCCATACCACCTGCATACTCTGGATGCTGCGAAAAAACAGTATTCATTTGCTGCAAATACGCAGGATCTAAAATTACATCGTCATCAAAGAAATAAATTATATCTCCCTGCGCATGTTTAATACCAATATTACGCTGGTAGGTAAGTCCTGGATTTGTATGTAGATAGCGCAACTGCGTGCGCAGGAAATTTTCTTGAGAAAATTGATCCTGGAATACTTGCATTGTCTCAAGTGCAACATCACTGCTATCAACTACCATTACTTCGTCTGGATGTTCTATTTGTTTTGATAGTGATTTTAGGCAAGTAATTATATCATTAATTCTATTTCTCGTGCACAAAATCACGCTTGTTTTTATATTCATCTCACCTACTCAACATACAAATTTCAAACTTAAAACTGTGCTAATTGTATAGTCAACTGGTCAATTAGCACAAAAATATAGTAGTTATTATAATAAAAAATTGTTTTCACAATTCCACTCTTCCCCGCATATAGTCGCGCTCACTTGCAACCGCATAGACACAATCTCGCAATGTTTTTTCAACACAAACAACAAATTCCTGCATATCTCGTGTTCTAAAAAGATGAACGCCCTTGGGCCTATCGCAAACGTCACTTGCAACAACCGGAACATCAAAATAGAGCGCCTCACAAACACTGATGCTATCACCATCACTCAATGTCGGACGCACAAAAAGATCAACGTGTCTAAAAAGCGGCCACAGTTCTTTATTGCCATGCAATATGTAAATCTGCTCAGCCACGCCTTTTTGTTTCATACGTTGCTGCAACAATACAAAATAATCAGCATTACTCACCAGGGGCAAACCAATCACAAGACCTGCATCAGGGTAGGTATCTTTTATGCCCGCAAGCATATCAATGCACAAATCAAGCCCATACACATCCTCACCACTAACAAGCATCACATGCGCCGAGCTAACCAATATAAGTGGGGTATATTCTTTCAAAAACGTAAACAACGATGAGGGATAGGTTTGCTCAATAAGCGGAGCAATCGATTTTACTGGCGGCAAAAAAGCATTTTCTATTGCATATGTATGCGGCTTGATTTTATTATCACAGTAACTTTTCCAGGTTGAATTCCCAATACATATTACCCTGCAATTTTTGCGCCGCAAAACCCATCGATAAAGCCGTTTATATAGTGACGATCTACGATACAAATGACGGCAATCATGTTCAACAATAACCAAGCGAGCTTTCAGTAATGGTTTCAAAAAAGAAAGCAATACAAGTTCAGCAATACTACTTTTTAAATACGTGCTGTGGTAATACAGATGATGCGGCCGTTTAACCAAAAGCCAGACAAGCAGTTTTACAAAATAGAAGGGAAAAAATATACTTCGCAGTCTCTGCTCTGTACAAAATAAATATACTTTATTCTGTTGTTGTAAAAATTCATCCATAACGCGCTGAATATGCACCGAAACGCCCCCAAGTGGCGGCGGATAAATACCGAGTATGGCAATCTTTTTTTTATAGATTGCATGTGAATATGAATGATTCTGAACGCTCATTATTAAAACGCAATTATATTTTGCAATGCCCAGAGCTGATATGAATAATCAACTGAACTATGCCTATTGATTTTAAGCAAACGATCAATCTCCTCTTTATTCAAAAAGTCATGCCAGATTGTTTTACTATGAACCATATCGGCAAGATAGTTCCGAAAGTACTGTCCCTTTTTAAACCAATGCGTTACCGGCGCAGAGAAGCCAACTTTTTTACGATATATAACCTCATGCGGCACAATACCTTCAGCGGCTTTTTTGAGTATGTATTTTGTTTCTTTCTTTTGATATTTCAATTTCATGGGTACTTGTAACATAAACTCAACAAGTTTGTGATCCAAAAACGGAACCCGTGCCTCAATCGAAGCTGCCATGGTCATTTTGTCTGTTCTTGTTAATAACAATTCCGGCAACCGATGCTTCAGCTCGATGTACGTCATTACCGCAAAAAAATCACCCGATTCAAACTTCTTATAAAAACGGTCTCGATGATAATCCGCTATTGCATAACTATCACTTTCTTGAGCGAATCCTGGATATATTTTTTCAATAATAGGATCAAATGGTTCGCTATCAGATACAGCTAAAAGTTTATCTTTCCATAACGGCGAAAACATTCTCACGCCACCCCAAAACAGTGGTCTGCCATCAGCCCATGCTTTGATCAGATCTTGACGATTTGGATATGCTTCATAAAATGGTCTCGCTGCATAAAACATACCTCGTCGTGCAAAACTGGGCACAAAATGCTGGGTCAATTTCCAATAGCGATACATATTGAGATAGTCAACATACATTGGATATCCACAAAATAGCTCATCCGCCCCTTCACCCACTTGCACAACTTTCACTCCTGCGTCACGAGCTAACTTACTCACGTAATAAAGCGGAATACAAACAACATCGCCAAGCGGTTCATCTTGGTGATAGACCATCGTTTCAAAAAAAGAAAACGCATCCTGCTCGGTGAGAATTATTTCATGATGATCAGTATCAAATTTTTTTGCCACCTTACGTGCCCATTTACGTTCTTCGTTAGCGTCTTGATCGAAAGCAACGGTAAATGTTTTTACGCTATCGCTCTGTTGCTTCATCAGCGCAACAACCAAACTTGAGTCGAGGCCGCCAGAAAGCAATGCACCAACGGGAACATCGGCTGTCATACGCTTGCCAACGGCATCACGCAACAGCGAACGGATTGTTTCCACGCAAAACGACTTTTTTTTCAAATCTTTTTTTTCACCGACATCACCCAAATTACTCAGTGGATCATACCATTGCGAAAAAGAAAGCTCGTGCCGACGATCGATCTTTGCGTAAAATCCTGCTGGCAATTTATAGACACTATCGAACAAGGTCATTGGCGCTGGCGTTGCAAGATACGTAAGATAATGCGATAACCCTCTGACCGAAACTCGCTTAATTATCCATGGCAATTTCCAAAGCGCTTTGATTTCTGAAGCAAAACTGATGCTATCGCCCTGTGTTGAAAAATAAAGCGGCTTCACGCCAATACGATCACGTACAAGATAGAGATCATTGCGTCGCATATCATATAAGGCAAATGCAAACATGCCATCGAATCGTTTGATGCAATCGATTCCCCATGCTTTATATGCATGCACTAACACTTCGGTATCAGAGTTTGAACGAAAGATATATCCCATGTTTTGCAACTCTGTACACAATGCACGATAGTTATAAATTTCACCGTTAAAAACAACAACCACCGTCCGATCTGCGTCCATCATTGGCTGCGCGCCAGCTGCAGACGTGTCAACAATACTCAAGCGACGTGCAACTAAAGCAACGCGTCGATCATCAGACACCCACTCGCCCTCATCATCAGGACCACGATGATGCAGTGTCTTAGAAAGAATCTGTGTCAGTGAACTATCTATGTTTCTATCATGAAAGAGGCGATATCCTGCAAATCCACACACTCTTGAACCTTTATTTTTTAGAACGTAATCGCGAATATAACCATGTATGCCGCCAACGCAATTTGAGTAACGATGTCAACATTCGATGCTCCGAAAAAACGTTCAGCTTGCTACCAACCTGATCATACCATACCGTTGGCCATTCTCGAATTGAAAATCCATGCAATTTACACAGATACAAAAGCTCAACATCAAATGCCCACTGCGCAACCGTCAACTGCGGCGTAATCGTTTCAATTACATGACGCTTGAACAATTTCGCTCCACATTGATAATCAATAAATCGCATGCCAAATAATAGCCACACAAACGGTGCATATACCAAACGTCGCCCCCATTCCTTAATCGCTGGACGCGGCGGAATTACTTTTGCACCCTTCATATACCGGCCTGCAATAATGCCATCATATCCATTCAGATTCTCGATCAATTCAGAAAAACAAACCGGACGAGTAGCCATATCTGCGTCGACAAAACCAATCAAGTCATTAGCCCTTTTTAACGCATCCTCAAATCCAATCTTAATCGCCAGCCCTTTGCCAGCCTCAGGGATATCGATCAATTTAATAGCACGAAATCGATTTTTTCGCTCCGTAACCACCGCATACGTATTATCAGTGCATCCATTTAATACCACAATAAGCTCGTATGAAAAATTATTTTGTTTTGCCTTTTGATCAAAAAACTCACCGTACGCATCAAGTGTTTTCCCAATACGGTTTTGTTCATTATGAGCGGGAATAATAATGCTAATTTTCATGATCGAACCCTCAGCACCCACCAGGCGCGAACGCACATCCATAGTAAAAACCACACTTCTTTAAATTTTCTAATATTGGTTTTACCATACGTTCTTCGCTTATAGCGAATCGGTAAATCGGTAATTTTTAAATTCAACTTTGCAGCTCCAAACAATAAATCAAAATCTCCAAATGGGTCATGGAGCCCCAGCTCTTTACGATTGCGCACGATGCGTTCATAATCTTTTCTCCATAATAC
>SDBU01001934.1_pt1 | contig 28483 bp, 29 predicted proteins | sample 2277071 | NCBI WGS metagenome assembly SDBU01 (sample SAMN10397929, study PRJNA504765) | marine sediment metagenome | isolation source: marine sediment core GS08_GC12, 126 cmbsf | place: Arctic Ocean: Gakkel Ridge, Loki's castle | collected 2008 | reverse complement strand
ATTTTAGGACGGGCGGCCGCTAAATGCAAGTTTGAATGGTTTGGATTGGGGGATAATTTGCATCGTGGGATACCTGGAATTCTGTTCTAATTGTGGCGCTCGTAATGAATTACGGGCGCTGGACGGTCGTCGGCGGATGGTCTGTCCCAGTTGCGAGACCGTGCATTATGTTAATCCCCGGCCGGCCGCCACCGTCCTGCTGGTCCATGATCGGAAATTGCTGCTGGTAAGGCGGGCTGAACCACCGGCAGTGGGTCAATGGTGTCTGCCGGGAGGCTTCATGGAGCTGGGTGAAAGTGCGCAGGATACGGCCCGCAGGGAACTCAATGAGGAGACCGGCCTGGGCTGCGGCGACCTGAAGTTCCTGGCTTTCTGCTCCCGGCCGGGCGGCCTGCGGCGGGACCTGCTGATATTTTCCTTCATCACCCGGGAGTTCTCAGGCCAGCTGATCGCCGGGGACGATGCCAGTGACGCCCGCTTTTTCCCTTTGGATGAGCTACCCCCGGTGGCCTTTCTCTGTCACCGGGAAATGATCGAGCGAATGCAGCAGATCGAAGCTGGATCGCAGCAGCCTTCGTAAACCAACAACCGGCGATATTGCTGGAAGCAACCTGTCCGCCGGACTAATTTTCCGCCATGAAGATTCTGGTGATCCAGGGACCCAACCTGAACCTGCTGGGTTTGGCTTCCCGGCGAAACGGCGCGCGGCTGACGCTGGACAAGCTCAACCGGGCCTTGCGCCGCCAAGCCCGGGAGTTGGAGGTGCAGCTCTCCATCCACCAGCTCCAGAGCCAGGCCAAGGCCTCACGGCTACTGCAGCGGCAACGCAATCTGGCCGGCGGGGTATTGCTGATCCCCGGCATCTGGGCCATCACCGGTCATCTGCTGCTCGAAACGCTGCAGCTGGCCTCAAGGCCCCTGGCAGTGTTTCACTTAGAGCCGGAGCATGGGCCCTGGCACCACCACGACAGTTCTATCTTTCGGGAAAACGCGCAGTTGGAGGAATTCGGACACGCACCAGAGGCTTTGTGTTCCCTGCTGAGCGATTTTGTGAGCCGCCTGAACAGGTAGCCTGCTTCCCGCTAACCAACTCTATTCCAGCGCCATATCCTCCAGCCCCACTGCACCGGCCAGGCGGCCGATCTGCCGGCCGCTGGCATCGAACCGTAACAGCTCCCCTTCGGCCGGACCCCAGGCCAGAAAACCCACCACACCTGGTCCGGCCAGGGCCTGCAGGCGCGTGAGCCCCCCCACCGCTAAGTCGAATAGTTCCAACTGTGGGGCTCCCGGGCCACCGCTGATACGGCCGAACACCGGCGTATTATCCGCCCTGCGCCGGCCGATGAAGTAACAATCTCCGTTCTCCGCGTTCAGGCTGATATCATAGGCCGACACCTCCGGGGCGAACGCAGCCTGATCGCCATCAGGGCTCAGATGGATGATGCCGCCCTGGCTGGTCGTCCAGATGCCGCCGTTGAACGGGTCGGCTTCCAGGGCGCCCAGTCCGCCAGCCGGCGGATCGACCTCCAGCGTCAATTGCCAGACAATGGGGTTCACGCTCAGCTCGGCGCGGTAAATCAAGTCCAGGCCCGTAGATTGCCGCCAACCCAGCCACAGCCGGCTGCCGGTTTCATCCAGCGCCAACTCGCTGTAGGAGCCGATATTCACGGGCACCGACAGACCGCCCACTGTCGTCCCCTGCTGATCCACCACGACAATGGAATCGGGATTGAGCTGCAGGATGTAGGCCTGCTGCCCATTGGAGGTCAGAGCCAGGTCCAGCGGCCAACCACCCGGTGCTATGATCTTCACCACCTCCATGTTGCGATTGACAACCTGGACCACCCGCCCCCAGTAATCCGCCACCCAGAAGCGGCTACCGGCCGGTGCCGCGGCCAGGGCTACCGGGGAGTCGATATAGACTTGGCCGATCTGGTGCGATCCATCGTAAGTAACCCGTTTCACCGCGGAGTTACTGTAATCGGCAATCCAGAAGTTATAGGGTCCGGGAATAGCTGAATCCGGAGCCGAGATTACGCTGACACTGGTTTGAGTTATAGCCTGGACGGCATAGTAATACTTCTGATTGTATTCCAGATCAAATTCCTGAAAATGGGTGACAGCGGGCGAGATGGGTGGTCCGTATGCTGCCGGAGCATCACCTGGAATCCACCGGTAAATCTGGTAACCCGCCAGGCTGTCCACTTCGAGCGGCGCCCAATCCACCCAGGCCGAGTCCCGGTCGGTCACCACCCTTAACCCCACCGGCGCCCCTGCGGTGAACAGGTTGTCGGGATCAAGGGGATTGGTCCGCTCCCGCTCACTGCAATCGGTGGCCAACAGCAAACCCAGGGCAACGGCAATAGTGCTTCTCATGGGTGAATTATGAATGAAACCGACACCATGATCAGCCCGGCTTCCGCGGCGGCGTAACTCCAGCCGGCCCGGCGGTCGAACTGCCTGCTTTTACGGAATAACCGGTCCAGTTCCTCGACGTCGCCGGAACGCTGATAGGCCTTGTAGGCCCTGTCCGCCTGATCCTGGTAATGGTATGAGAGGGCACCGCCCAGTACCATCATCCCCAGCCCGACCAGCCGTTGCCGCCGGACCCATTTCCGTACTGGCCGTTTCACAACGGCGAATTCCAGCCGCAGGGTATCGTATGGCGCTTCCATCGTCATGCCGGCCACCGGCGGCGACCAAACCGGCAGTGGCAGCAGTAAGGCCTGGATATCAGCGGCCAGGGCACTGTCCGCCTCCTGGGCCGCCAACGGGGCCAGGGCCAGAATACCGGCCACCAGGCCTGAAACCGGCTTCACTGCGAAGCCCCCGGCTGCTGCGGAATCAATGTGACGTGCTGCAGCCATTTATGACGGCGAACCAGTAGCACTCCCGAAGTAGTCAGGGCCGCTAGCTGGATCGGTCCCTCCACCTCGTGCCGCCAGAGCCGCTCACCGGTGGCCATGTCCAGGGCCACCACCACCCCCCGGGAGAAAACCACCACCGCCACCGCCGGATTCGATCCCCGCGCCAGGACGGGCAATTTGACCAGCCCTTCACCGGTGTATTCCCAGACCACGCTGCCATCGCCGGGACGAATTCCGAGCACGGTGCCATCCGCAGTGGCGGTCACTATGTATGCTTCAGTGACCAGTGGCCGGCTGTAGATGGGAGCACCCAGGTTTGTCTCGAATCGGGGTTGGCCGTTGCCGGGCTCTAAGGCGAGCAGCCGGCCCTGCGAGTCTCCCACCACCAGCAATCCGGGGCCCAGGGCCAGCACCGCCGTGGCGTTGACCGCCAGGTCGCGGCGCCAGGCCGGGGCGCTGGTATGATCTTCGGCGCCGGCGTCGGCTGCGATCTCTCCCAGGTCGAACGAGTACAGGCTGCCGCGATCATTTAACACCAGCAGGTTATCCCCCCACCGCCACACCCCCTGATACACCCGGCCAGGTATTTTCCGCTGCCACCGCTCAGTGCCATCAGCCAGATCGAAGGCGGTCAACTCGCCCTCGGTGCCGGCAGCCAGCAACAGGCCGGCATAAACCGCCAACGGTCCGTCGATAACTGGTCCTTTGCGCTTCCACAGTTTCTTCCCCCGCAAAAGGTCATAGCCCCAAACCTGCCGGGCCTGGGCACTGGCAAAATAAAGGGCGCCAATGCTATCGGCCACCACCAGTGATGTGATGGCTTTTCTGGTAACTTGCCACAAGCCGCTTTTCTGTTCACCGGTTTCCAGGTCGAGACGGTAGAGTTCTCCGCGATGACTGGCCACCAGCAGGGCTTGCTCATTGAGCGGCCTGAGGTGTATGACCGGGGAAGGCAATTTTATCTCCCAGGCCAGTTCCGGCCGAACGTGCCGCTGGGGGAAGGGAATATCAACGGTCCCCTCTAACGGCGCGAAGCGCGGCCGCATTGTGCAAGCCAGGCTCAGGAACCAGAGACCCACCAGGGCCCATTTAGCGGCTGAATGGAGACGGACGGTCACCGTATCAGAAATCCCATCCGAAGAAGAATTGGGTGAACACACGGCTGTCCACCGAGTGGAAATCGGTGCGCCGCCCGAAGTCGATCCGCAGGGGTAAGGCCCCCAGGAACAGAGCGCGTAAACCGAAACCGTAGCTGCCCACCAGGCCCGGGAATTCATCCTCCCAGGCATTGCCGATATCAAAGAAGAGTGCCGCCCGGATCGGCGCCAGCCCAATCCCCCCGGACCTTAGATTGAGCACCAGGCTACGGGCGAACGGGAAGCGCAGCTCCTGGTTGAGCAGGATATACTTACGCCCGAAGATCTGGTTGAACCGGTACCCCCGCATACCCCAGCTGCCGCCGATGTAAAACCGGCGGAGGTCGGATCCGTCGGTGTACCAGGCCATGGTCCGCTGGGCAAAGGTAAGGTTGGAGTTGAAGCGATAGTAAAAGCGGTTGTCCAGCAGCAGAGCGAAATTGTACACCTGCGAGCTGGAAAGGTTGAACGTCTGTCCAGCCATAATGCGCGCCCGCCAGCCGTCCAGCGGCCCGGTCGCATGCCATAGGGAATTGTCATGGACCAGCGAAATATAGTTGGAGAGGAGGTAAGTCTCCCGAGGATCGTCAAGGCCGAAAAATGACTCGTCTGACTGCCACCAGGTGGCGCTCAGTTCCACCCGCCGGAAGACGTTCAGCGGGTAGTTCATGGCTACCCGCAGGCCTTGTGTTTTCTCGAAGTAAAACTTCCCCTCGAAGGGGTCATAATACTCGTTGGCAAAACGGAAGAAGCCATAGGAATAGTTTACCCGGCCGGTGAGGTTCACCGACGTGACGGCCACATTGAGATGGCTGGCCAGGTCGGATCTGGTCTGGGCTGTATTGGCTACCAGAAAGTGATAATAGCGGTTGCCCAGCATGTCCGAGATGCCCACCTGGGCACCACCCAACAGGCCGAAGGTGGGATCATAGGCCATGGCTGTCTGGGCCAGATCCAGACTGTATTTCAGGCGATAGGGCTGGACATCGGTAACGCTCGTGCCGGTGAGGGCGGGCGGCCGCCAGGCGGATTTCCCGGCAGCTGGGGCCGCTGGGACCTCACTGAGCGGGACGCTGGAATCCGCCGCCGCCAGGTGCAGCTGAAAACTGTAACCGGCGAAGACGGTTAACAGCAAGCTGTCTCCGGGCAGGGTCACAAAATCGACTGCACCGGTATGGAAATCCGTTACGGGCTGAATCCGCACCGGGGGCGAGGGCTCTTCTCCGCCACCGCCCAGCTCCAACCGCCAGATGTTTGGTGTGCCGGAGCGATCGGAAACGAAGTGAATGCGGCTGGGGTCCGTGCTCGACCAGCGCGGCCGGCGGTCCTGATGGGGCCCATGGGTCAGCACATGCAATCGCCGGTCGGAAAGGCGCAGGATAAACAGGTTGGAGCCACTGTCCAGCCGCTGCCGGCCGCGGTCGCTGCTGAATACCACTGCCTGACCATCCGGACTGAAGCAGGGGTCCCGGTCCAGGTAGATATCCGCGGTCAGCCTTACCACTTCCTCTTTACCCACCTCCCATAAGTAAAGGTCGGTCCCGCCACTCTGATCCTGGGCGGAGAACACCAGTTTGCGGCCGTCCGGGGACCAGCTGGGCGAGCGGATGGTGATCAGATCGGGGTGGCTGAATTCACCCGCCGGCTCATGCGTCTCTAAGTCCACCAACCGGATGCGGTCGCGCTCAAACGATTTGGCCACCAGGGCCAGGATGCCGTCGCGGCTGATACCTAGGCTGCTCCGCAGTAAATGCAGTGATTCCAGCTCGGGACTGCGCTCCCCCCGCAGGACCAATTCCTCCCCGGATGCGCCCAGCTGCTGGCGGTAAACACTGGTATAGCCGTCCCGGGTGGACAGATACACCAGGTGAGCCTGGTCGGACGAATCCCTGTAGAGCGCAGGACTGACATTAACGCCGCTTTGGGTCAGGGCTTCCGAGGCCACACCGGGTAACGACTGGCGGGAAAGGGGTTCCCCGGCTGCCTGCTTGAGCGCCAGCCGCCAGTCCCGGGAAATATCCTGGAGGGTTTCCCCGGTGACCGCCTCGATCACCTCCGCGAAAGTGTCATAATGGTAAAACTCCTCCATTAAAAGCCGCAGCCGGTCGGTGCCGTAAGTTTCCTCCAGGTACCGCACGAAAGATTGGCCCTCCTTGTAGAGCAGGAAACCGTGGCCGCCCAAGGTGAGCTGCTCCACCGGGAACAGGTGGTCGTGCAGCAGGGCGTCCCGGATCACCATTTCGGCCTGGGAGTCCCAACCTTCGGCCCACCAGTCGGCCAGGCCTTCCGTAAACCACAGTGGCGGGCTACGCTGGTCCCAGACGCCGGCTTCCTGGCCGGCAGCATTGATCTTGGAATGCATGAAGACGTGGACCAGCTCGTGCCGCACAGTCCGGCGGAAATCGAACAGTGAGCCGTTGTTGGGCAATACCACCCGGCCTTTGATAAATTCGAAAAAACCGGCCACTCCCTCCGGCAACAGGTAGGGGATGGTGTTGGTCTGCTGGAAATGGAGTTCGTTGCTGTAGATCACCAGCGGGACCCGGCGCGCCAGGGTATAATTGAACTTCTGCTCATATTCCCCGAAGGCCTCCTCGGCCCAATAGGCTGCCGCGCGAGCCAGTACCTCCTCCTCGGGGTAGTAGAAAAGTTGGAAATGGGGGGTGCGCAGTACCTGCCAGTCGAAGTGGCGATACTGGACTTTGTTGCGACCGAAATAGAATTGGGCCTGGACGGCGGCTGCCCCCAGCAGGAGTAGGAATAGCAGACTGAAGATTGGCGCCCAGCCGGTTTGGGACCCGGCACTGTGGGCCGCTTGCTTGGTCAGGGTGACACGCTCCTTGATGATCATGGCAAATATTTTCTGCCCGGCACCTCGGTTCCGGGCGCTCGGGACCGCTAGACCTGGCAGTGGCAAGATAGAAACATTAATCCGGAAAATCCAGTGCCGGTTGAGCCGGTGTTAAATAAATCGCCTGCAATAATCTGACGCGTCGAAAACGGTCGGCACTACCTTCGCGATGCAACCGCCGGCTGCGGATCATTGCTTGTTGTACCTACCTGCCGGCAATAATTTAAGTGCGCTGACATAACTTGTTGATAGCTCACACTATAACACGGTCCAGGATGGATTAAAAACATGCCGGGATGGGAAAAATGGCTCTGGGGAGGATTAGGCTGGGCTCTGGGAGGGCCCATCGGTGGGATTCTGGGGTTCGCCCTGGGTTCCATGGCCGATCGCCCTTCCGCCGGTATAGCTGCCGACCAAACAGAGTACCCCCGTACCCGTCCCGGTGATTTCGGGGTGTCGCTGATGGTGCTCCTGGCGGCGGTCATGCGCGCCGATCAGCGCCTTCTTAAATCAGAACTAACTTACGTAAAACAATTTTTCGTGCAGACCTTCGGGGAAGATTTCGCCCGGGAGCGGATGATTCTGTTCCGGGATATCCTGGAGCAGGACTATCCGTTGCGGGATGTCTGCCGGCAGATCAAGCGGAACATGGACCATCCCGCGCGGCTGGAGATGATCCATCTACTTTTCGGGCTGGCCCGGGCCGACGGCAAGGTCGATGACACCGAGATCACAGTTATCGGCCGGATTGCGGGCTACCTGGGCATTTCCACCGCCGACCTGAGATCGATTCAGGCCATGTTCGTCCAGGATAGCCAGAGCGCCTACCGCATCCTGGAGGTAGACCCCCAGGCCGATATAGGGACGATCAAGAAGGCCTATCGCCGGATGGCTAACAGATATCACCCCGACAAGGTCAACCACCTGGGCCCGGAGTTTCTGCCCGTGGCCGAGGAAAAATTCAAGGCCATCAACGAGGCCTATCAAGTGATTCGAACTGAGCGCGGCATTTAAAAACCTATAAGCGAAGGGAAACTGCTATGAGGAAAATCCTGGGATGGCTGACAATGGTACTTTTGATGACCTGCATGTCGCCGGAGCGGGCCGAGCGCAACCTGGTGAAGGCCATGCTGGCGTTAGACCGGACCTTTATACCGGCCTGGACGCTGACCGGACCGGACAACGAAGGAGACCCGGCCCCGGCTATGCAAACGCTGCTGAAGGAATGGGCTTTCTTCAAGGCGCGGTTCTACTATTATGAGCGCCAGGACACCTCCTGGCAGGCGGCATTCGACCGGATTGACACTGTCCTGCACCAGGCTGAGGTGATCGACGCCGGAAACAACCGGACGGAGGCGCACGCCGCCCTGGAGAAGGTCCGAAGCACTTTCGTGGCCCTCAGGGACAGCAACGGGATTGAGTATTTCCTGGATGGCCTGATCGCCTTCCAGGAACCGATGGAGACAATTGTCAACCTCGTTCGAGGCCGGACTGCCGGCAACCTGGCCGGTAGCCAGGTCAACGCTGTCCGGGGCCTGTTCCCCGAGGTCCGGGCGCGATGGAACAGTGTTCGCAGTTGGCCCTTCGATCCCTCATTGCATAATTTCGACGAACAGCAAGGTGCCCGGTTGAGGGAACAGATCGCCCTGGAGAATAATGCCCTGGACATCCTGGAGCAGGCCCTGGGCAGTGGAAGCCGCAATTCCATCATCGTGGCGGCGCAGGGCATTGGGCCGGAATTCGACCGGCTCTACCGGCTGTTCGGTAATTTCCCGCCACCGGCCCGTCCGGGCCTCAGATCCGGGGAGGAATAGCCCTCTGACCGACTGACCGGGCCGACTGCCATGCAAGACCGGCTGCCCCATATCAGCATCCGGATCGAAATACCGCCAGGGGAATTTTTGCGCCGTTTCCGGGAACTGGCGCTCCAGTCCGGGGAATTCCTCGTCCTGTCCGGCACCGCTCCCGCCGAGGAGTTGCAGTTGGCGCCCCTGCTGGTCACCGGGCACCGCGGCCTGGCAGGGTACCTCCGCCCCGACCCCGATGACGCCCAGCGGGTTACGGTGGAGATCACAGCCGAGCGCTGGGATCCCGATCCCCCCACCTACCAGGCCTACGTGGACGCCGCCCATGCCATCTTCTCGCCCCTGTTACACAGCTACAACCAGGCCCACGGCACCACCCGGCGGCTAAACATTCCTACCCGGCCGCACACCGAACCGCAGCTGCCGGAAATAGCCCGGGAGGTCTTTCAAACCTTCATCTCAGCCGCCGACAAACGCGGCCTCAAGCGAAAGGACTGGGTCCAGCTGTTCGATTTCGTCTGGCATTGCACCACCTACAACGTGGAGCTGGCCGAGCGTGACCTGGTGCGGCTGTTGCGCCTGAACGGTTTCGAGGAGGATCACGCCCGGGATGTGGCCCACATATTCGCCGAGGGCCGGCGGATATTGCTGCGCAAGTGGCGCGGCGATGAAGCTCTGGGGGAAGGGGATGATTGAAATGGTGAATGTCGAATGGTGAATGGTGAATGAAGGCCCGGCCGTATATGAAGATCACCCACTAAAAATACCATGAAGCGCATCATCGCCGCCATTCTCCTCACCCTGGCAATCATCTACCTGGTGCCCTTCGCGGTCTACAGCCTGTTCTCCGCCGCCGGTTTGATCGCCGTGCCCGAGGGCTCGCCGGCCATGTTCCTGCTCCGTGTCCTGGTGGACAAGATCGGCGTGGCGGTGGCTTTCGTCCTGATCTACCACCTGGCCTGGCAGGCGGTCACCGGCCGCTGGCTGCTGTATGCTTTCCTGTGGTGGCTGATGTTCGTCTTCGGCGAGCTGGGCCAGGCCCCCGGCCCCCACTACACCTGGATGGAGGCCTTGGCGGGGATCATCTCCGAGGCGATCTACTTCCCCCTGGCGGCGTGGAGAGTACAGAAGCTGCTGGGGAAGAGGGTATTGTCGATTGATGACTTGTCCGAGGAAGCGTAGCAAAGACGGATTGAAGATTGCGCTTACGAAAGCACCTGGGTGGAAGCCCTGGCAGGGATCATCTCCGAGGCGATTTACTTCCCACTGGCGGCGTTGGTGGTGTGGAGGCGAGAATAGTCCTGGTCAATTCCAAGTTTTATAGCTAGCGTCAGAAAACGATGTACGCTTAAGTGTTAAATCTTATAAAATATTTGCAGTTAGCGAAACAAGGGAACGTCCCCATAAAAATAAGAATCTAGCAGTCAAAGAATACCGGTTAAAATGTCGGGCACTGGTTTCTTAGTAGAAACAAGAATTGCTGATAAAGATACTATCTAATCACACTTTATTTAATAAGTAGACCAAACTTAAAAGTCCACTATGTTTGTATTCAATGCACCGGTTCTACATTATAGAACACTCAAGAGACTAGTTATCGATGGAATTGTTCTTTAATTTCTAATTATCAAACGGTGCGGCGAAAATAAGATCAGCTTGTGATGGTAGTGGGTTGGAGACGTATAATATTTCAACTCTAAAGCCTTAAATCACTTGGACGTTTCATGACAGTGGGGTCGTCTTTAGTTCAATCCCTACATTTATCTACTATTGCTGATGGAATTCCTCCAGGGATATCAAAGGATTATGGATCTTCGCTAGCTGAAGCTGCCGCAGTATGCCTTGAGAGCCAAAATCATTCAAGTGGTGTATGGTTAATTGTTGACGGAACATACAGCCAGACGTTCTCGTTATTTTGGGATCATGATGTACAAGCTGCTCGAGCCTCATGGGCTGATATGCCATTTACCACGGAACAAGGCGCGTATTGCATTGCTGCCTTATTAATACGTGCACTAACAAATTATACCTTAATAGAACGCTCGTATAAGGGAACTGGATTTGATTATTGGCTTGGAAGTATCGGCGCTGAGGTGTTACTTTTTCAGAAAACGGCTAGGTTAGAAGTTTCAGGTATACTACAGGGGGATGAGGCTGCTATCTCAACTAGAGCAAAACAGAAAATTTCGCAGGCAAGCAGATCCCAGAAAACAGGACTGCCTGCTTTTATCGTTATAGTTGAATTCAAATCTCCGCGCTCACGTATAGTTAAAAAGACATGAAAGAAGCTGGAATTTATCATAAGGAGGCTATGTTGTTAGCTGAGCATGCCTTAGCAGCTCGGCATAAGGGTGATTTAGATCTTGCTAAGCGATTGTTTAACAAAGCATTTAATAAAGAAAGTAGTGCTCTTAATAAGATTAAAGATAACTTTGAATTAGAGCCAACAAGATCAATCTTGCATCGTAGTGCTGCGTCGTTAGCTCTTGAATGTGGGATGTTCGAGGAAGCCGAGAAACTAATTTTCGCCGGTCTTATAGGATATCCACCAGCTGAGATTTATAACGAATTGAAGGAACTTCTACAGAATATTGATTTCCAACGTCACCTAGATCTAAAGGGTGTAGAATTAGGATCTGGTGAGCTGCAAATGTCTATGGCGGGTGATGATGTTGGGTCAGGAATTGCTTCTTATTCTGAATTTATCTCTCGGATCACAAATCTCGAAAAGCTGATCTATAGAACTGCAGCACGGAAAGCTGGTGAACCATTTCAAGAAGCTGGCAGGAGGAAATCGAAAATTAAGGATAGCGTAAGTTTTTACCTTTCTGTGCCCAGAGCTGCGAGTTTTGCTGTTACCTTTAGAATTGGACAGAGTAAAGCGATGAAACTGCCTGGCACGAGCTTTGCGGATGATGTGATTGAAGATATGCTTGTTAACATGGAGGATTTCAATAATTTGAAAAATGAGAAAATCCAATCGCGCATAAAGGATCAACTATATTACCGAAATTTCGTTGGCTTAGCGAATGAAATTGCCCCCGACGGTGAAGCTATACGTGAAGTTGGATTTACTTCGATGCAATCTGGTAGAGAGAAGCGGGTAGTCCTATCCACCCCTCGAAAAAGCACCCAAAAAATTGAAACTGAAGAATTGCGTGAAGCAAAAGTTGAGCAAGTTACTGTCCGAGGAACGTTACTTTTTGCCAAAATGAGACACATTGATGATGTTAAAGGACAGATCCAACTAGTAGACGCGAAAAATAAAAAATATAGGATAATGGTTCCCGGAGGGATGATGAGTGATATTGTAAGACCTCTATGGGAATACGAGGTAATAGTGTCTGGTCCGAAAATTTCCGGTGTGATCCATCTTGAAGATATTGAGAAAGTACATGATTGATATCTTCTGGTTTAGGTTCTTTGCATAGCCCGCTATTCTAAATCTTTGCACCAAAAGAGTATACGCCCCAAATATCCCTTGCCCCCCAGCCCTTTCCCTGCCTATCCTTTAGATCATCGTTTCGCTGGGTCCGGGAGTACCCATATAAAAATGAACCACTGCCTCGCTCCACTCCGGCTGGCAGTCACCGGCCGGCTGCTGCTGCCTGTCGGCAAGCACTGGCTGGTGGAAGTGGTCCGGCCCGGGGCTTCCCGTGGGGCCTCGGCGGAGACGCTACGGCGAGCCTCCGCCCAGGGCGATCCCGATCTCACCATCCCCACCTTCCACTGGCAGTTCGCCGACGAACCGGCCCACACCGCAACCTGCGTCCGCCCGTTTGGAGACGACCTGGCCCTCCGGGAAATCGAACTCCAGGTCTTCGGCCCCCTCGTTGATGACAGCTGGCTGCCCGTGCTGAGCTGAATACGCACCCCGCCCCTGGCAATCGCCCTACACTATAGTAAATTCCAACCTTATGGCCCCGCCTCCCGAAACCGTTTTCTACGGCCCCCCCGGCCTGCCCCGGCCCGGCGAATATCCCTTCACCAGCGGCATATACCCCCAGATGTACCGCCAGCGGTTGTGGACCATGCGCCAGTACGCCGGCTTCGGCTCGGCCGAGGACACCAATCGCCGCTTCCGCTACCTGCTGGACCAGGGCATGACCGGCCTGTCGGTGGCCTTCGACCTGCCCAGCCAGATGGGTTACGACTCGGACCATCGGCTGGCCCGGGGCGAGGTGGGCCGTACCGGGGTGGCGGTATCCACCTTGGCCGATATGGAGGTGCTGCTTAAGGACATCCCACTGGAGCGGGTGTCCACTTCCATGACCATCAACGCCACGGCGGCTATTTTGCTGGCCATGTACGTGGTGGTCGCCGAGGGCCAGGGTAGCACGCCTCCGCAGCTGCGGGGCACGGTCCAGAACGACATCCTCAAGGAGTATATTGCCCGCGGGACCTATATCTATCCGCCCCAGCCCTCTCTGCGCCTGGTCACCGACCTGTTTACCTGGTGCGGCCGGGAAGCCCCCCAATGGAACACCATTTCCATCAGCGGCTACCACATTCGCGAAGCCGGGTCCACAGCCGCCCAGGAGCTGGCCTTCACCTTCGCCAACGGCATCGCTTACGTGCAGGCGGCCATAGCGGCCGGCCTGTCAGTGGACGATTTCGGCTGCCGGTTGAGCTTCTTTTTCAACGTTGGGCAGCACTTTTTCGAGGAAGCGGCTAAGTTCCGGGCGGCCCGCCGGCTGTGGGCCCGGCTGATGAAAGAGCGCTTCGGCGCCACCGATCCCAAGGCCCAACAGTGCCGCTTCCATACCCAGACCGCCGGCTCGTCACTCACGGCCCAGCAGGTGGACAATAACGTGGTGCGCACCACCCTGGAGGCGCTGGCCGCCGTGCTGGGTGGCACCCAGTCGCTGCACACCAACAGCCGCGACGAAGCGTTGGCACTGCCGTCGGAAGAATCGGTGCGGCTGGCCCTGCGCACCCAACAGGTCATCGCCTATGAGAGCGGCATCCCCGCAGTGGTTGATCCGTTGGCGGGCAGCTATTACGTGGAGGCCCTCACCGATCGCCTGGAGCAGGAAGCGCAAGTTCTCATTGATGAGATCGACAAGCTGGGCGGTGCGGTAGCAGCCATTGAGACCGGCTTCCAGCAGGAACAGATCGCTCAGGCCGCTTTCGACAGGCAGCAGGCTGTGGAATCGGGCGAGCAGGTGATCGTGGGGGTTAACCGCTTCGAGGAGGAGGAAAACACGGCCACTACCCTGCAAACCGTTGACCCGCAGGTGGAGCAGACCCAGCTGCAGCGGCTGGCCCGGGTAAAGGCGGAGCGAGACTCGGACGCGGTTGCGCGCAACCTGGCCGCCCTGACTGAAATCGCCCTAAGTACGGGCAATCTGCTGCCGCCGATCATCGACTGTGTCCGGACTTACGCCACGTTGGGGGAGATCTCCCAAACATTAAAATCTGTATTCGGCGAGTACCGGCCGCACTGATCGGGCATGTTGGACCTGGAGCGCATTGCCGAACTGCTCACCACCCGGGAAATGGGCCGGAGCATCTCCTACTACCCCTTCACCGAGTCCACCAACGATGATTTGTGGGAGTTGCTGGAGCAGGGACTGGCGACACAGGGCCATGTGGTTGTGACCGATGACCAGCGCTACGGCCGGGGACGCAACGGTCGGCGATGGTACTCCACGCCGGGTAAAAGTGTGCCCTTTTCGATTCTGTTAATTCCCGAAATCCGGGTGACCCAGCTGGGGCTGATTTCCCTGGCGGCCGGGGTGGCGGTGGCGGACGGCCTGCGGAGCTTGGGAATACCGGCCGGTCTGAAATGGCCCAACGATGTGCTGGTGGCCCGCCGAAAACTGGGCGGCATACTGCTCGAGAGCCGGCTGGCGGATGAAGGCCCCATTATTGTGATCGGCATCGGATTGAACGTCAACGAGAGCCGGGAGGATTTCCCCGACAAGCTGCGCCCCGCTGTAACCTCGGCTCTGATTGAAAAGGGTGAGACCCTGGAGCGGGAACTGGTCCTGGCGCGATTACTGGACCGGCTGGAGGAAGTGCTCGCGGGCGGCCTGGCGGCCGTGCCGCGGTTATGGCTGGAGCGCTGTGATCACCTGGGCCACAAAATGGGGTTCGATGACGGCGGGGAACAGCTGCTGGGAAAGTTCACCGGTGTCGACGACGATGGCCACGGATTGGTCCGGCGGGGAAAGCGCACCTACGTGGTGACCGCCGGCGATCTGGAATGGTCGGAGACCTGAAAACTCCCCTAAGAGCGCGAAAGGAAGCACATGTTGCTGGCTGTTGATATAGGTAATTCCAACACGCTGTTGGCCCTTTTCGACGGCGATGAGCTGCTGGAAAGCTGGCGGCTGCACACCAATCAGACCCATACCATGGACGACTGGTGGATCGCGGTGAAGTTACTGGCGGACGACGCCCGGGTGGACATTGCCAGCCTGGGCAGCGTGATTATCGGATCGGTGGCGCCGGTGGTGGGCCGGGCTATGGGCCAGATGATCGAGCACTACCTGGGTCTGCAGCCGCTGTGGGTCAACGCCCGCCTGCCGCTGAACATGGGGCAGGAGGTGAAGGACCCCGATTCCGTGGGGGCCGACCGGTTGTGCAATGTGGTGGCCGCCCGGCACCTGTACGGCGTGCCAGGCGTGGCCATTGATCTGGGCACCGCCACCACCTTCGATATCATCGATGAAAGGGGCTATTTCCTGGGCGGCGTCATCGCCCCCGGCATCGAGACCGGCGCCCGGAATCTGTTCGCCGGGGCCGCCCTGCTGTCGGCGGTGGAGCTCAAAGCCCCCGGAACAGTCATCGGCCGCGACACCGAGACCAACCTCCAGGCGGGCATCGTCTACGGCGCGGTGGACCTGATCGACGGCATGTTGGCCCGCATACAGGCCGAGACCGGCTGGGAACAGATGACCAATGTAATCACCGGCGGCCTGGGGGGGCTGATTGTCGGCCAGCTGGCCACCCCCATCTCCTACGATCCCAACCTCACCGTCCAGGGGCTGCGGCTGATACATGGGTTGTGCACATGAGTCACCGGTGGGCTCCGACGATTAACCTCCAACAGAAAGGCCCGGTTGCCCGGGCCTTTATTGACTCGCTGTCCAGTAACTTCTAAAGGTCCATCTTGGTTTTTTCGTGTTCCCCCCCAGCCTGGCAGCAGGCCGGTAGCTTGGAATAGCCTGCCGCATCAGCCGGTCTGTCATTGGCTCTATAGCCTAGCTCCGAGATCATAGTCTCGATGGCGGCCAGACTGGTCTTGCCGCTAATAAAAGCAACCTGGGCCAGGTGGTTTTCAATATCTACCTTGACCTCCTTGACCCCTTCCATTCCGGCTACTGCGGTCTGGATGCGGTCAGCGCATAATTCACAAACCGCGCTGTTGATCGAGACATCGGCCGTCTCGGCTTTAGTTTGACCGCAGCCCCAGGCCAGCAGCCCGGCCAGTGCGGTTAGTCCCACTATTCTGGCAGCTTTTAATTCCATTACTATTCCCCTTAGGTTGGTATTGTTGACGGCCGCCGGTCTCAGTTGAAAGCCGATAGCCCGGTTAAATCTTCCCCTACAATCAGAGTATGCATCTCGTGAGTACCTTCGTAAGTGTAGACACTTTCTAAGTTCATGAGGTGGCGCATTACGGGATACTCGTCGATAATGCCATTGGCCCCCAGAAGTTCCCGCGCCAACCGGGCACATTCCCGGGCCATCCAGACGTTATTGCGTTTGGCCAACGCCACCTGCTGGTAGCGCAGCCGGCCCTGCTCCTTGAGACGGCCCAGCTGCAGGGCCAGTAGCTGCGCCTTGGTTATCTCGGTCACCATCCAGACCAGCTTCCGCTGGCTGAGCTGGAAGGCGGCGATCGGCTTGCCGAATTGGATTCTTTCCCCGGCGTACCGCAGAGCGGTTTCGTAACAGGCCATAGCGGCTCCTATGACTCCCCAGGCGATTCCGTAACGGGCCTGGGTCAGGCATTTCAACGGTGCGGCCAGGCCCTGGCCGCCAGGCAGCCGGTTAGCCTCCGGCACCGGCACCTCGTCCAGCAGCAGCTCCGAGGTGATTGAGGCCCGCAGAGAAAGCTTGCCTTCCATTTTCGGGGCCGAAAACCCCTTGAAACTGCGTTCCACGATGAAACCCTGAACTTCCCCCTGGTCGTCCCGGGCCCAGACAATGGCCAGGTCGGCGATAGTGCCGTTGGTGATCCACATCTTGGCGCCGCTCAGCACCCAGCCGTCGGTGGCCTTCCTGACCCGGGTGCGCATGGCTCCCGGGTCCGACCCCACGTCAGGTTCGGTCAGCCCAAAGCAACCGATGGCCTGCCCTGAAGCCAAGGGCGGCAGCCACCGCCGTTTTTGCTCATCGCTGCCGAAGGCCCAGATGGGATACATCACCAGAGAGGTTTGCACCGACACAAATGATCGTAGCGCCGAATCACCCCGTTCCAGTTCCTGGTTGAGCAGGCCATAAGCCACCGCTCCCAGCCCGGCGCCGCCATATTCCTCCGGGTATACCGAGCCCAAATACCCCAGCGCCCCCAGCCGCGGCACTAATTTTTCCGGGAAAGTCTCGTCGCGATGATGCTTAGTAATAACCGGTAGCACCTCAGCCTCGACAAAGTCCCGGGCGCTGTGCTGAACGAGGATTTCCTCCTCGGACAGCAGGCTGGAAATCATGGCGTAGTCCAGGCCACGCAAAACAGTACCCATGAATAGAATGCCTCTCTAATATATGTTTCCCGGTTCAGCCGCCTGCAGGAATATAAATTTAACCCACCTTGATCCTGCAGCGATGGAAAAAATTAAACCCGGCCCGAAAATAGAATTGCCAACCTCCCGGGCAAAGGGCTAATTTTGGATAAATATATCTCATTATCATGCTTTATTCCAAATCAGCTGAATACTCTCTACAGGCTATGATTTACCTCGCCGAGCATGAGGATCGCGGCCTGGCCATGGTCAGTTCCATCGCCGAAGCCTATGATATCCCCAGGCATTTCCTGGCCAAGCTCGTGCAGACCCTGACCCGCAATCACCTCATCAAAAGCTACCGCGGGCGCAACGGTGGTATCAAGCTGGCCCGATCGGCGGGAGAGATCACCCTGCTCCAGGTGATCAGCGCCATCGAGGGACCACCCCCCGAGCAAGAAATGTGCGTAATCGGACTGGATATCTGCTCGGACGACGTTGCCTGCCCACTACATAACCAGTGGCAGCATATCAAGGATCTGGTGCAAGAAACTCTGCACCATCAGACCCTGGCCGATCTTGCCGAGGGCATGCGCCGCAAGAGGCTCGAACTGGCCCAAATGATCGGACCGGAGCACCTCGAGGCACTCAAGTCGGGTCACTAGACCTGTTAACCACGCGAGCGGCCCAAATCCCCCATAGTAACCACCTTTCCGGCCCTGAAAGTGTAAGCTGGTGGGAACAGCGAAAGACAAAAATATTATAAAAGGGTAGACATATCCTTTTTCCCGTGTTAATTTTATGGCGCACTTGGCTGATGCTTTTTGAAAATTGAGCCGGATCCAGATCGGGTGTGGAATAAGCGGCTAGGCTATTTTCCTCCTTCTTCTCCTCCTCTCTCATCAGGGGATTTACTCCCCGATCCTTCGTGGTGGTTAAATAGATGGGCGGATTCCCAAGCCGCCTGATCAATAGTCCTTAAACCATCCCCGCTGGATACCGGCCCAAACTTGCAGGTCCCCATGACCTGTTTTCGCTGTTCCGCCGGGCATGGTCTTAGGCATCTCCTCAAAGCTAAATTGCTCTATTGGTATAGGAGACCGTGTCCGGCTTTTTTTTAACCCTTCGGCCTCCCTGTAATTCCCGCTTTAAGTCATTTAAGTCTTGAGCTCCGCTCGCTGTTGTCACGTGTCGCCGAGCGAGCTGCAGCCGTGCAACGTTTCAATTTGGATCGCTATTTCAATTACCGGCCGGAAGCAGTCATGCCGGTCGGTCGATCAAGCCGCCCTAATCCCTGAGGTTGAAGGCCTGCCGGTAGGCCGGGTCCCGGCGATACGCCCGGTCCAGCACTTCACTCAGGTGGCACACCTCCATAGGTATCCCCGCCGCTTGCAGCCCGGCCTGGAGTTGCATCTGGCAACCGGGATTGGTAGTCACCAGCCGCGTCGCATTCAAGCGGCGCAGCTGCTCGACCTTGAGCGCCAGCACCATCCGCGACATCCGACCTTGAACCAGGCTGTAAAGCCCGGCGTTGCCGCAGCATTGCTCGGCTTCCGGCAAGGTTTCCAGCGCTTCGCAGGCCAGCTCCAGCAGCTTCCGCGGGGCCGCTTCCACTCCTTGGGCATGGTATAGATGGCAAGCCGCATCGTAGGTGGTAATCTCAGGCAGTTTATAACGCGGCGGCTCCAGCGGGTGTTCAGCCAGGAATACGCTCAGGTCCACAACCGGCGGTCCCTGGCCGTCCGACCATAGCTTATCACCCAGCTGCGCCCCACACCCGGCGGCGTTCACTATCAGCGCCTGGGCTTCGATACCGGCCAGGAGGTTCCGGTTCCGCTGTAGCATTTCCTCAGCCTCCCCCAGTAGCCCGGCGTGGGCCTGAAGGGCGCCGCAACAGCCCTGCCCGGTGGGTATGACCACCTCGTAGCCATTCCAACGCAGCAGGCGCGCGCTGGCCGCGTGCACCGGCTGGTACCAGTGGTCCATGACGCAACCGGTGAACAGAGCTACCCGGCCCTGGCGCACCCCCGCCGGGTGGACGGCCGGCAGTACCTGCTCCGCCGGGCGCATGAAGGCCGGTCCTTCCAGGCGCGGTAGGCCTCGCAACTGCATGCGAATTGCCTGCGGTAATAGCGGGACCCGGATCAGCAGCCAGTCCAGTCGGATAGTCTGGAGCAGTCGCAACCAGGCGGTGAGCATACGCAACAGTCCCGGTACGGTCACCGCTGCCAGCGCCCATCGAACCCAAAAAACCGGCCTCCGGATGGCCCTGGCTTGCCCCAACAGGCGACCATAGCTCACCCCCGCCGGGCAGGCGCTCTGGCAGCCCAGGCAGCCCAGGCATAGATCCAGGTGGGCCAAAGCCGGCGAGCACGGCACTTCATCCAGGTCCAGCGCCCGCATCAGGGCCAGCCGGCCCCGGGGGGAATCGGCTTCGGCGCCGGTCACCTGGTACGTGGGGCAGGCCGACAGGCACAGCCCGCAATGGACGCATTCCTGCAACCGGCGGTAGTCGTCGCGGTCTAAGTAGGAATGGCCGGTTAACACAATTCCTCCGGCCAGGGACCGAAAATAGTGTCCGGATCGAGTGTTTTCTTCACCCGCCCGAAAACCGCCGCCACCCGCTCCCGGATACCGATCCCACTGAGAATACGGGCGCCTGGCAGCGTCAGGGGACGAACCGATCCGCCCCAGGCCCGCGTAGACAGCAACGCCCCTTTAAGGCTCTTCTCGGCTGCCAGGTCCGCCGTGAGGGCCAGAACTACTGCTCCCGCTGAGGGATAGCATTTCAGATCCACCTCAGTTACTGCCAGGGCTCCCAACAGGTCCGGTACCTGGGAAGGCAGCACCTGCAATAAGACATTGGGGTCGGAGTAATTACGGGCGTTTTCCTCAGGTGGCCGCTTCGCCGAGCTGATCTCTACCCGGTTGCCGGCCGCGGTTGCCCGGGCCCAACCGGCGACCCGCTTTTTCGAGGCCCGCGTGAAACCATGCAGCTCCCATCGTTCCCCATAACGCTTGATCAGCATACCCTCCCAAGGCAGGCCGGGCTCAGTGGAATGCTCGCCCTGTCGGGAGCGGGTCCACAACTCCAGTAAGGGGGCCGGTTCAGCCGCGCCACAGGTAATGACGGTCAACCCGGTTGGGAGGGGCAAGAGCCTGAACGAGACTTCCAGCACCGGTCCCAGGCAGTGCCGGGCACCGATGTAGAGCGGGGCCAACCGGTACCCGGCCACATTTTTTACCACCCGCGCGCCGGAAAACACCTGCCGGCCCTGATCGTCCAGAGCGGTGATGCTCATGACCCAGTCCCGGGCCAGACCATGGTGGTGGCTAAGCCAACTCAGGGACGCGTCCCGGGCCAGCAGCTCCGCCAACGGTACCTCCGGCATGGGCGAGTTCAGTGGCAACCAGAGGTTTTGTGCGCGAGCGATCTTCTGGACCTGTCGCAACGACAAACCGGTCTCCACGGTCAGCAGCATATCCGCCGGATTGAAGGCCGCCACTTCCTTTAGCTGCGATAAGTCCCAGTGATAGTCGGCCGCCGGGGCGCCGATACTCCAGCGCTCAGCCCGCGCCTGCCGGACGAGTTCGGTAGCGGCGGCCCGGTTGGCAGGGCAATGGATGTTACCGGCTGTTCCGGTCATATCCAGGTCCCCGGCGGCATGGGTGCCGATCGGCGCACTTCCCCACAGGTTGCGCCCAGGGGAAATATTTTGCCCGGGTTCAGCAGGTTGCCCTGATTGAAGCCCGCCCGCAGACGCTGCATATGCCCCAGGTCGCTAGCTGCATACATGCTTTGCATCAGCTCCCGCTTTTCGATGCCGATGCCGTGTTCGCCGGTCAGCGAGCCACCCATTTCCAGGCAGGCCAATAGTATTTCCCGCGAGCAGTCCACCGCTCGCTCCGGATCGCCTCCCGCCTCAGGGTCGAACAGGATCAGGGGGTGGATGTTGCCGTCCCCGGCGTGGCAGACGTTGGCTACCCGCAGCCCATGGCGCTTTCCACTACGGTAGACTGCCTCCAAAATGTCCGTCAGCCGCGAGCGGGGCACCACACCGTCGTTGGTATAATAGCCGGGTGAGATCTTACCCATGGTACCGACGGCGTGCTTGCGGCCCAGCCACAACCGCTCCCGTTCGGTCTCGTCCGCTGCCAAGCGGAAATCGATGGCCCCCTGCCGGCGGCAGACGCGATCGATGGTTTCAGTATGGCCCGCTATTTCGTCCGGATCGCCGTCCAGTTCGATCAGCAGGATCGCCGCGGCGTCGGTTGGAAAGCCGACTTTAAGATGGGCCTCCACCGCTTGGATACACAACTTGTCGATCAGCTCCAGGGCCGACGGCAGCACCCCGGCCCCCAGGATCGCCGATACCGAGTCGGTGGCGGCGCCCACAGTGTCATAGGATGCCAGCATGGTGGTCGTGGATGGGGCCAGCGGCGTCAGCCGGACGATGATCTCGGTAGTGACGGCGATTGTGCCCTCGCTGCCCACCAGGAAGGCCGAGAAGTCGGGCCCCGGCGTCACCGGGTACCGTCCGCCCAGCTGGACTATCTTTCCATCGGGCAACACCGCCGTCTGTCCCAATACATGGTTGGCCGTAACGCCGTATTTAAGGGTGTGCGGCCCTCCGGCGTTCTCGGCTACGTTGCCGCCGATGGTGCAGACCGCCTGGCTGGAGGGGTCGGGGACGAACTCCAGACCGTGGGGCCGGGCCTGCAGGCTCAGGTAATTGTTCACCACCCCCGGCTGAACCACGGCATAGCGGTCGGCCGGATCCAGGGCCAGCACCCGGTTCATGCGGCTGAGCTGGATGATCACTCCGCCATCGATAATGGCGCCACCGGACAGGCCGGTGCCGGCCCCCCGAGCCACGAAAGGAACCGAGGCTTGATGGCATAAGGTGATTACCCGGGCGCACTCCCCGGTATTGGCCGGATAGACCACGCCTGCGGGCCGGGCGCTATGGAGGGTCAGTCCGTCGGACTGGTAGACCAGCAGCTCCGCCGGGCCGGTCTCCACCGAGCCGCGGCCCACAACGCGACGCAACTGGCGCACTAATCGGGCTGGCAGGGCCATGGATGAATTTTGACCGCCGGTAGACCGATCCCAAAGGAAAAAAACCGCCGCCGGGCGCAGGTAGCCCTTGTTTTATCCGGGAAGTTTGGATGGCCGCCTTGGGCCGCCGGGACACACCTGAGGCACGGAAAGCCTTAATTCAGCTTTTAGAGGGGAAGTGAACCCGGCCGGTTTTTTACGGCCGACCGGTGAGCTGCTGGGCGTATAGCCGCAGTCCCCGGCTTTCAGCCCATAAATATAGACCCAGCCCCAGGCTGGTCAGGACTACTAGCGCCACCATCAGCCCGCTGATAACGGCCAATTCCGGCTCCGGCAGCGAGGCGCGATAAGCCAGCTCCACCAGGAAATCCCCGCTGTTGATCAGTAGTCGCTCCAGCAAGATTGTCCCCCGGTCCCATAGGTTCAAGCCCACTTCGCGGTAGCGCCAGGCCGCCCCCAGGCTTAGGATCAGGCCCGCCAGAGCCGCTACGACCCGGCCCAGGGAAATTGGTGGCGCCAGCGTGGGGATGGCCTGCAGCCGGGCACGTAGCGCCGGCGGCAAATCCACCGCCGCCCGCTCGAAAATCAGTTTCAGCTCTTCATATTCCTGCTGCTTCATGCGAGTCTGCCCTCCATTTCCTTCAGGGACCCCGCCAGGGCCGCCTTGGCCCGGTGCAGGTAAGACTTCACTGTGCCCAACGGTTGCTCCATTATATCGGCTACCTCCTCATACGAGCGCTGGTGGAAATAGTGCAACGTGATTGCCAGCCGCTGGCGCTCCGGCAGCCGGGCCACCGCCCGGCGAACCGTCAGATGCCGTTCGTCGGCCAAGTATTCGCCCTCGGGGTCCAACCGGTCGTTATCGGCCAGAGTTTGTTCCCCGTCCTCATCCAAGCGCTCGGGACGCCGCTTTTTCAAATAATCGTAACAGACGTTCTTCGTGATCCGATAGATCCAGCTGGACAGTTTGGCCTGTCCCTTGAAACCCTTCAGGCCCCGCCAGATGCGGATGAATACGTCCTGGGTGGCGTCATGGGCCATAATTTCGTCATTCAGGGTGAACAAGGCAACATTGTAGATCGTTTTGCCGTGGGCCGCCACCAACTCGCGAAAGGCAGCCCGGGGGTCGCCCGATCGCAGCCGGTCAAGTAGCGCCTGATCATCCACCCCGGTCATCACCTTTATGACTGTCAGCTACAGAGTATTGTTGCTCTAGCTGCCGTTGATCCGGAAATTACCCGCAACATTTATTGCCCGGCCAAGGTCTAACAAGCAAAGAAAAGGAGTTTCTCATGGTAGAAGCGTGGATTCCAATAATATCTATTGTCCTGTCTGTAGGCGGCACTCTCGTGGTGCTTACTATCGCCCTGTACTATAACTACCGGAAAAGACAGACCCAGAGCCGGGAGATCTTGGCGGCCATCGAAAAGGGGATCGAGGTGCCCTTCCCGCCACCCCGGAAATATGACCGCCGTACCCAGGGCATCTTCTGGATCGCTATCGGTCTGGCTCTGACCATTGCCCTGGGCGTCTCAACCGGCCAGTTGCAGGTGGCAGTCTGGGGCTTGATCCCCCTGGCGGCCGGCGTGGCTGCCTTCCTGATTTCCAAGGGCGAAAAAAGCGCCGACAGCTGACGGACTGGTTTTGTAGCGGCCCCTATCCCTTCGACCGGGATAGCCGGGCCGCTGGGGCTCTTAGCCCCACTTTCTTCCGCGCTATCCGGTCGATCAGGCCGGGCAGGAACGGCCGCACGAACCGGCCTACTTTCCCGACAAAAGTCATCACCACCCCCCGCCGGCGCCTTTCCGCCGCCCGCAGTATAATCCGGACGCAACGCTCCACCGGCATGCGCCGGGAGCGGATATTGCGACGACCGTCGCCCGCTACCGCCCGGTAGCGCCGGATTCCGGTGTCCACAAAGCCGGGACAGGCGATAGTCACCGAGACCCCGCTGCCGGCCAGTTCCACACGTAAGCTATCGAAAAAACCGTGCAGGGCATGCTTGCTGGCCGCATAACCCGTGCGGGTGGGGACGCCGGCCATCCCGACCAGGCTGGAGACCACCACAATCCGGCCCCGGGCCCTCAGCAGGTGCGGCAGGGCGTAGTGGGTGCAGGCTACCGCCCCCAAATAGTTCACCCGCATGATCCGCTCGAAAATGTCCAACTCCTCGATATCGGCGAACAGGGCGTGCATGGAAATACCGGCGTTGTTGATCAGCATATCGACGGCGCCGTAGGTATCCACCGTGCGCTCGACCAACGCCGCGCACCGCTCCGGCACGGTGATGTCGGTGGGCACCACCAGGGCCTCGCCTCCCAACCCTCGGCAATCGGCGGCCACTTCCTCCAGTAGCTCCGCCCGCCGGGCCGCCAGGGCCAGCCGGGCCCCTCCCGCCGCCAGCTGCCGGGCCAACTCGGCCCCGATACCGCTGGAAGCACCGGTAATGATGGCCACCTGGTTTCTAAAGGTCATAGTGCCATGCTGGTAAATGGTTGAAGACCAGAATCGTGTTGACTGAGGTCCTTCTTATTGGCATGGTAGCGTTATATACTCCGCTGTTAGTTGCTGCAATTATAGAAAATCGCTCCGAATCTAGGTAGAAAAGTGCCCGCTGGCTACCAGTGATAATAACTTCTGTGCCTTCCGGGCACCGATTCAAACAATTGGAGGTGAGGCTTGTCTCGCACCGGCCGCAAGAAACTGATCCGCACCTGGCACCGCCGCCTGGGTCCCATCGTGGGCCTCCAGCTGTTCCTGTGGTCCCTGGGAGGCCTCTATTTCTCCTGGGTACAGCTGCCGGCCGTCAAGGGAGAAACCGAAACTGCCGGTGATCTGCCCCCCGACTTGAAATTCGAAAATTTCCTGGCCGAGCTGCCACCCCTGATGCGTAACAGCACCTTGCCGGCCATGCGCGATATCCGGTTGGGGAAACTGCTCAACATCCCGGTCTACCGCTTGATCATGGACCAGGGGCATGCCGAGACCTACAACGCTATCACCGGCCAACTGATCTCTCCCATCGGCCGCACCATAGCCATCGCGGTGGCCCGGGCCGACTTCCGGCCCCCAGCACCGGTGCGGCAGGTAACGTTGGTGGAGCAGCCGTTGAGCGAGTACCGCGGGCCGTTGCCGGCCTGGAAAGTGACTTTCGCCCACTGGAAGGCTCCGGCCATCTATGTCAGTACCCAAACCGGGGAGGTCACCGCCCGGCGCAACCGGCTGTGGCGGGCCTATGATTTCCTGTGGATGCTGCACATCCTGGACTTTGGCGAGCGGGAGAACTTCAACAACTGGCTGCTGCGACTCATGTCGGTGCTGGGCCTGGTCACCATCGGCTCGGGCTACTACTTGTGGTACCTGACCTCTACGCCTCCACCCACCCGCCCCCGCCGGAAAGCTAAAAGGCGCTAATCGCGCTACTGATTTCAAGCGGCCTTCCGCCGCCGGCCCACCGAGGCTAGCGCCCGAAGAGCACCACCTGCCAAATAATAGTGTTGCCATGGAACCGTGGCTGCAGTCCCTGCCTGCGCACCACGGCCTCCACGGCTGCAGTGGGATGCACAAACATGCGAAACGGGTTGCGGTTGAGCCAGAGGAATAGATTGATCACGGGACGGGCGACCATCATCCACACATTCTCGCGGGGATAGACCACCCCGTAATACTTTGTGGCCCGCTGGCTTGACAGCCCGACCAGGGCTTCCATATCGGGGTAGCAGCAGATGACCCGGTCGAGGGTAACAATATCGGCCGGTGAAATCTCCGGGGCCAGATCGACAAAGTCGCCCTGCTGATAACTCACCCGGTCGCTGTGACCCCGGCGCTCACTTTCCTCTTTCGCCACTTCGATGTAGGCCGTGGAAGCATCCACGTTGGTGGCCCTGCTCGCCCCGGCAGCCAACAGTTCCTGCACAATGGCCCCTATTCCACCGCCGATATCGAGCAGTGTCAGCCCCTGGACACCTTCGGCCTTGAGTGCGTCGATCAATATACGGGTCGTCTTGATCGGTCCTTTCCGGCGATATTTCTTAAGTTCCCTGGCGGCGACCTTGTGGTTAAAGAGAGTCTCAATACCTTCGCATTGGCCGCAATTCATACTTTCCTTACTGTTTTGGGCCCTGCTTATTCCTACTCACAAATCTTGTGCCGTCCATGAAATCCTCCGGCAATCGCACCTGCTGTCAGGTAGGCGCGTCTGGAGCCTTCTCCAGCTCCACCAGTAATGCTCCCTGCTCCACGGCCTGACCGGGTGCCACGTGTACGGCCGAAACAGTACCCGCCCGGGGAGCGCTGATCTCGTTCTCCATTTTCATGGCTTCCAGGATCAACAGCCGGTCGCCGGCGGCTACGGTGTCGCCCACATCAATGATTACCTCCGAGATCAGCCCTGGTATGGGCGCGGTGATCAGCCCACCACCACCGCTGGTGGCCTCCTTCATTCCCAGCTTTTCGATGGTCAGGTCCAGCTCGCTACGCAGTCGGATGTGGTAGGTCTGTTGCCGCAGGATGACCAGGTAGCCGTCCCGGTCAGGGCGGATCGACAGGTAGTGGGACCGGCCGTCCAGCAGTAGCGAATATGAAAATGGTGATAGCCTGACCAGATCCACTTCGGGTTGGTGGCCGGCAATCTCGACCACTAGTCGGCCGTTTTCCGAGCGGACCTGCAGCTCGATAGCCCCTTCTCCAATGGCAGCCCGAAATATCATTACGACAGCTGGCTTTCGCGTCCCTGCAGCAGCCAGGGGGATTCGGCCGACCGGCCGGTACGGCCATCCATGACGGCCTGGTGCTCTCCACTGGAGAACAGGGCCGCTCCCAGGGCGGCCGCCTGATGTAATTGCTCCCGGGATTCCCCTCCCGTGGCCTCCAGCTCCGTCAAGTGATCCCTGATGAAGCTGGTGCTGTAGCCACCCTTCTTGAAAGCCGGATGCTGCATCACCGCCAGGCAGAAAGGTGTGGTGGTGCGCAGTCCCACGATCCGCAGTTCCTCCAGGGCCCGGATCATCCGGGTGATGGCCTCCGCCCGGGTCCGGCCCCAGGCGCACAACTTACCCAACAGGGGGTCGTAGTAGGGTGTGATCTCCAGGCCGGGGCGCAGGCCGTGATCCAGCCGCACTCCCGGGCCCCCTGGGGCGCTGAACTCCAGCACCGTGCCGGTGGATGGTGTGAAATCACTGAAGCCGTCCTCGGCGTAGATGCGGCCCTCGATGGCGTGCCCCCGGGGACGGATGTCGGCTTGAGTGAACGACAGCGCCTCACCGTCCGCCACCCGCAGCTGCTCGGCCACCAGGTCCAGGCCGGTGACCATCTCGGTAATGGGATGCTCTACCTGCAGCCGGGTGTTCATCTCCAGGAAGTAGTGGTTTTGCTCCCGGTCCACCAGGAACTCCACCGTGCCTGCCCCCCGGTAATCGCAGGCGGCCGTGATTTTTATCGCCAGCTCGCTGAGCCGGTCGCGCACTGCCGGGCTGATGAACGGTGAAGGGGTCTCCTCGATCACCTTCTGGTAACGGCGCTGGATGGAGCACTCCCGCTCGCCCAGGCTGACCACATTTCCGTGGCTGTCGGCAAACACCTGGATTTCCACGTGATGGGGCTCGGCCACCACCTTTTCCAGGTAGACCCGGTCGTCGGCAAAAGCACTGGCGGCCTCCGAACGGGCTCGTTCGAAGGCGGCGTCCAGCTGGTCCGGCTCCTGGACAGTGCGCATCCCCTTGCCGCCGCCTCCGCCGGCCGCCTTCACCAGTACCGGGTAGCCCACTTCCAGCGCGACTTTCCGGGCGGCCCTAATATCGCCGAGCGGTTCGGCGCCCCCGGGAACAATCGGCGCCCCTGCCTCCAGAGCCAACTTCCGGGCGGCCACCTTATCGCCCATTTTGACAATGGTGTCCGGGGCCGGACCGATCCACACCAGTCCGGCAGCTTGTACCGCTTTAGCGAAACGGGCGTTTTCAGACAGAAAACCGTAGCCGGGATGGATCGCGTCAGCTCCGCTTTTCCGGGCGGCGGCCAGGATGGCTTCCATATCCAGGTAGGACTCTTTGGCCGGGGGTGGCCCTATGCACAAGGCCTCGTCAGCCAGCAGGACGT
>SDBU01001933.1_pt1 | contig 28498 bp, 51 predicted proteins | sample 2277071 | NCBI WGS metagenome assembly SDBU01 (sample SAMN10397929, study PRJNA504765) | marine sediment metagenome | isolation source: marine sediment core GS08_GC12, 126 cmbsf | place: Arctic Ocean: Gakkel Ridge, Loki's castle | collected 2008 | reverse complement strand
TAAGGGGGTAAGGGTGTTAAAATTATAAGTCTCGCTTGGTTGTGGTGTGTGGTCATACTTACTTCCAAACTGAAAGGATATTTTCTGAGCTATCTTCTCCCTTAACTCAGGGCTATCCTTCTTGCAAGTGCAACCAACACCACCAAAGATAGCCTTATGCTTGATACACTCAGGGGTATGCTTCTTAATCTTCTCTACTTTGGCTAGTTCCTCTAATAGCCCTTCTAGCTCCATCCTTACAGCACGTATTTCGTGATAAGCTGTGTTTAATGGTTTACTTAAATCAAAATTTGCAATCTTACCAGAGATGTCATCAACTCTGATACCCGCCACCCCTAATTTTATAAGAATCTGGCTCAGGATATCGGATAATCTCTCTGCTGTCAGTTCTTTAGCCATTAGATACCTCCATACTTTTCTACAAAATCTATCATCATAAAAATCAAAACCGCCAAGCCAAAAGGCATACCCAGCAGGGTAGATAACTGGAAACTTACTCTTATTTGGAACAATCGTGCCATACCGCTCCAGACGGCAGCAGATATAAGAGACATTCCAATAATATGCAGCATCATATCCATCTACTCCCCCTTACTTGCTGGCTCGTGAGCTTCCGCTGATTCACCACGATAGTTGTTATTTCAGACACCAGCAAGCTATTTATTTAAAATGGTATATCTTCTGGCTCCAAGTCATCGTCACGTTCGGGATTTGTCGGTGGCTTAGGGGTTCCGTCACTAATATTTAATACACTGAACATCTGGGCGAAATAGTCATCGACCAACACTTTAGCCCAAGGCTTCTTAGGCATAGTCTCAGGGTGTATCTTCCACATTCGGTATAACTCACCCTGTTCCTTTCTCCACATCCCTAGCTCTTGAGGTGCCGGTGGTTGTGGGGTAGGTGCTACTGGCTCTTTGGTAGCTTTAGGCAAAGCACCTTCAATAGTTTCTATGTCCTCAACATACTCACTTCCGTTGAACTCCCCCATAGTAAACTTGATAGCCTTGCCCGCCTCAAGCATCCCCCACTTTTTCTTTAACGCCCCACCCTTGCCATACTTGACCTTTAATACCTTTCCGTTTATTAGTGTAACCTTTTTGAAATCCTTGCCGTTATACGAGTCATCTTCCACGCTTCTTATAATCCCTATTATTTCTGCCATTTATTTTACCTCCTTTACTGAATAATAATTAACCTCATATCTTCTACTCCGTCAGGGACAAGTGTACCCGTGAATATATTGCGATTAAAGTATTGCATTGAGGCAATGGTTGAGTTATACTCATTCACTGCATCTCTCCACTCAACTATACGTTCGCTCACAAAACCTGCAAGCTTAAACTTTTCCAATGAACCACCTACTAACACATCAACAAATTCCTCCTCTGATAAATATGAAGCCGTCTCGTCTACTGCCACTTGGTAATTTTGCGTGTTGGCTTGGTAAAATGCTTGCCACTTCATAAGGCCACTGCCATTAGCCACCATTATCCAAAGCAGGAGCCCCACGAAAAATAATGAGATAATAGAGAGGAAGACGCCTCCTCCAATAAAATCATCATCTATGCGCGCATAACAAAAACAAACTACGGCCAACGCCACTACTATTGCTGGGAAAATCCAAATCATTATTTTACCTCCTTAGTATCTGTCCATTCTTGGTGACTCCCACCAGAACAAGCTGGGCACTTACCCCCTTCTTTAATCCTCTTTACCGTGTCTGGATTTTCTGTTATGAAGTCACAACTCTTACAGTGAAACCGCTCAACCTTCTCTATCATCTCTCCTCCTTAATATCTAAATCCTTTATAAGACTATTAACATACTCTTGTAAGAACTTCCTTGTTACTGCATCATCGGGTTCTTCCGGTGTCCTATGCTTTATTGCTTCTTTTAATACCTTATCTTGTTCAAGGGTGAGTTCAATACTATATGCTTTATGTGTCATTTCCCCTCCTTAAGTGCTATGATTTTATCTACTCCGGTTGGGAGTAAGTGAGTATGCCCATCCTTAAAGACGCAAATATCATAACTACCTTCCATAAAATCCAATTCCAATTCCTTTAACTTCTCCCTTAACTCAGGGCATTTATCCTTCTTAATCTTCTCTACTTTGGCTAGTTGGGCATTGGCTACTATATTTCGCAAGGGATAGCCTTTATGGTATGGGAACTTCTTGAGGTGTCTGCGGATAACCCCACATATCTCTCCTTTTGTCAGTAATCTTGGGTCAGTTGCTGTCAGTTCTTCAGTCATTTATCCCCCCTACAGCTATGCTTAAATAGCCTGTCTTTACTATACGTTTCCTCTTCAACTTCCAATGTAGTTCCGCAGTGAGGGCAGATATGCGCCAACTTAATGGTCTCCCCCCTTATCACAGCCAGTAGCCTTTGGTTTTCTTCATAGATATTCATTTAACCCCCTCTTTACCCAGTTACAATACGGGCATATAAACGTCTGTATCTTAGCCCTTACTGAGTTCATACGCTCTAATTTGCTTCTCCATCCGTTGACTAGACAATGTGGACATAACATATTAGTCCTCCTTTAATCCTTTTACTGCCTCAAAGAATGACGCCTTGCTGGGGGAAATCGCTCTAAATCCTAACCCAGAGCAATTTCGGCCATACTGGGTGAGGAGGGGGCAAGCCAAACAAGAACCATCGCCTACACTATCCGCATACTCACAAAGGGGGCAATCCGCCCTGTAGCCCTTATCTTTCCATTTCCCACCCCTTGGTGTTTCAAGGAAATCCCACTTACCCAACCCCGACCTCTCAATCTCTTCCCACATTTTCTTACAGGCTCTAATAGACTCATTCTTATTCATTTATACCTCCTTTCGTTTATACCAGTCCCTATTCTTCCTGAGTATTCGTTCTTTGTTTCTTTCATAATAAAGTCTCCAGTATTTCTTATTGTATTCTTTACGTTTACCTTTATCTTTTATTGGCATACTATATTATAGTCCTTTCCTTATCAAATATCAAGTCTTGTTGTCCGCTTTGGCTAGGGCTTTGTCTACTTTCTCGAAGGTTTTAGGGATTGTCATTTGTTCATATAATCCCTCGCCGAGCACTTGCACCCCGTCGCTCTTTAGCCAATCCTTTAGTTCCTTCAACGCCTCATACATATCTGGGCAAGCTGCTATGAGGTGGGCGTTGGCTTCCCCTACCCCGTCCGCAAAAGGGTGTCTATTTGTAGTGGCTATAATAGAGCCATTAGGGGCACACGTTATGGTCCGTCCTTCTGCCGTCCAGTTCCTTGTATATTCCATTTCTACCTCCTATACATAGTTCTTAATACTTCCCCATTGCTTCGCCCTGTCTTGTCTCTCAATAATACCCCTGATCTCTTCTTTAGACTTTCCTCTTAACCTAGCTGATGTTACCCCTTGCAAGTCAGCAATAAACCATCCGTGATTACAACCGGAGCACCTATAATGGAATCCTGTATTTTTGTGATCGTCAGTATGATACAAACTATTAAGCCCTGCTCCACACAATGGGCAACTCTCTTTGCAGTATGCACAGTTACGTTTATTCATCTGTCTCTTCTTCGTCATCGTCTACAATATGACCACTAGTAAAGCCCTGTTGAATTGACTCGGCAATATGCCCCAAGTCGTCCATATTTAACTCTATATCCTTTCCATCGGTGTCTTGTTTCTCGGTTTCTAAACTCCAATAACCCATCTTAACCCTCCTTTTTATTCTTTGCTCTAACCTGTCTCATATACTTACGTTGTTTATTAAATATCTTTTGTGTTCTCATACACTTAGTTCCTTTGTGAGAATCGGCTCACACTCAAGCTCCCTGGCTTCACGTACAAATCTTGGGAGGTTGCGCTTGTCTTTGGTGGCTTGTAAATACTCAAGTGTGTTATGCAGGAGTCCAATCACCACATAAACCTTCATTTGTCCTTACCTCCTTTAACCCTCATCAGACTAGACTTTATCTAGCGACTCCCAGAAGGGAGTTTCGGGTTAGCTAATCACTACTTTGGCTTTGATTTCCACAAACTCATCATCACCATCTGGCGTTTGAAGTACCCCATCCTCAAGGCAGACACTGGTGTTCTCATCAGTCTTCATTTGGAGTTGTCCGCCGTTGTAGAATACGGCCCCTTCATTCATGTCCTTAAACTCTTCTTGCTTCCTCTCTTTTCTTTTGTCCTCGATTTCCACTTTATTACCTCCTGTTTTTATTTCTACCTTATTATAGCAACAAATGAAGCTATTGTCAAGTCTTTTGTTACTTATTTTCTAGCTGAAAGAAAAATAAATCACCCCACGCTTAAATATACTTGATTAGGTCTGCGGATAGTGTATAATATAGATGCTGGGGTGAAAGAATCTGAGTCGGCGGGTGAGCATGCCCTGGGAAGGGAACATCGAGCAACTCGGCAAGTAGCCCCAGCACGTGTATAGTGGTATACTAAAGTGTCAGAGTGAGAGAGTAGCACAAGAGACGCTGTATATCATCGGCTGATGCCGTAACTAAGGCGTACATGGTATAATAAAGATATAAGGAGAGAGTATAAGAGCTGGGGTGGCGGAATAGGTAGACGCAAGCATAAAGCCTGAACCTTGACGGGAGTAAGGCAACCACGCAGGTAAAACTCGCAAGAGAGCCGTGCAGTATGTAGGTAAGGCAACCGTCACTAAACAAAAAACCATCTAGGGTGCAAATCCCTAGCCCCAGCTTGAGCCAGCTACCCCAGTAATGGGGCGGGTGACATCACTAAGAGGGTAGGGCGAGAGGTCTCTCGTGAGTGATAGGGGAGACGACCTTCCTACTAGCCGGTATTAAGATTATGAGTGATAAAGATTTAATATACCCAGATACGTATAACCACAACCTTTCTTGCGGTAATTGTTCTAGTTCTGTGGGGCTTAAGATTCCATTGGGTATTACATTGCTTAAATACGCCAAAGACCATAAATGCTTTCACTGTGGGTGCGCCCTCTTCCCATCAGAGGAACAGCCATATAATCCGCCAACACGCACCCCGCTAATTTATCTACCATTTGGAATGTGGAGGGGACAATGATAAAACAATGCCCAGTATGCTGGGGCAAGAAAGTGATCTGCATTGGGTTGGACGATGACTTGGAACCACTCACTGAGCCCTGTGTAAGTTGCGATGGCACGGGGTGGCTAGAATACAAACCACTGGAGAAGGAAGAACAAGGAAGAAATGAACGAAGTTGCAACTACTAAACAGGCGTACAACAGGAGCGAGCAAGTCAAGGAGGCTGGGTTGGCTACCAGGTGGCCTACGGGTACGTCTGGTAATTTAGATGGCAGGCCCAAGAACTCTTTAACTACGTTATTGAGAGAGATACTAGAATCAGATGATGGCAAGAAGAGACAGAAGTTAGTAGAGGAGATGGTGGCCTTGGCTACCACCACAGGCGGCAGGGGGCAAATCCCAGCGTTAATGGAGATATTCAATAGAATAGACGGGAAGGTAACAGATACACTTAAATTAGAGGGTGAGATACCAGTAAAGTTAATATTCTATAGGGAGAAGGAATGACTACTAAGGAGTATTGTAAAGCAATGGAAAGGCTAACAGCGAGTTCTACGTTTGACCTCCACGTGTTTATGAGGCAAGAACACTTGAGGAGCAAGCTATTGGGTTCTAATAAGGATATTATGTGGGTAGAGATTGATGGGGTTATTCATAAGGTAGTTGGAGGGAAAGTTGCCACAGAGTAAAGAGGTTCACAAAGAGTATATGAGGGCTAGGCGTGAAGGTTCACAAGAGGGTTCACAGAATGGTGAGGTTCACAGCGACATATATCTTGAGGTATGCAAAAAGCAAGGGGTTGTACCGGTGATGTATCTCAAGCCGATAGACACTTCAAAGATCGTACAATTAAACTGTGGGGAGTTTTATAAAAGGGAGTGGGTTGATGCATGAGATTATATGGGACTTACTGATGGTTGAGTATGACTTTAGTTGGAACCGTGATAAGAACGGCATGACATTCAGGGAAAGGTTTGACGCCGTGGTGAGGTCTTTTTATGCCACTAAGTAGAGCAAGGATGCAACAAAGAAAGCGAGAAGACAGGGCAAGGCAAGACGCTTTGGGTTTGACAGCTGAAATTGTCAAACCTGTCTACCCCCCTGTAACCCATAAGCCACAGCCTATATACCGGCTGAACAAAGCAACCAGGGACTATATTAAAGAACATGGACAACCAGAGGTAGACGGAGATGGAAACGTGATGTATGAGTAAAAATAAGACATACACAAGAAAGTGGCATCGCCTTGGTAAGCATATATCCCACCCTACTTTGAATAAACTACGGCATCGGAAAGATTAGAGGAGTAGAGATGACAGAGTTAGAACAGTTTAAGAAATGGGAGAAGGATACAAAGCGATATCTAAGGTTAATTAGGGGAGTAGAAGAGATTAAGAAAGAACTCAATACCAAGCGTCCCTAAGGTTGATGATGATGGTAACATAGTATATGATTATTAAGGAGGGGGAATAAAAATGCCAGCTAACATAATTACAATCAACGGAGTAAGTGAATTTTATGTAGGAGACTCAAAGATGCCCCTGTTTCTCAGATGGCTAAGGAAGCATGGATTCCCACAGAATAAAGAGGCTGAGAAAATATTAAAAGAGGTTGAATGATGGCAACTAAAGAAGAGATAAGAGAAGGAATATACAAACATATACGGCAGGGTATAGTTACTCATGGCAGGGCAAAATATCTAGCTAATGGGATTATAGACACTCTCCACTCTCAAGGAGTAGTAATCAAGGTAGATAAGAAGTGTGGCGCCTGTGTAAATGGATTCACGGATTCGATACCAAATGGCAATAGCACAGTGTGTTCTATATGTCACGGTAAGTATCAAGATGTAGCCATAGAGCCATTGAAATGATTAGGGAAGCCTTAACAAAGGCAGTCTTAGCAATGATGATATTTGGTGCAATATATATGATTATATGTCTTTACGGGGTTATGGGGGGATGAAATGATATTAATTGATGAGGAGATACGGGGGCTAATGGCTGAAGAATACAACGCTCGTGAAGCTCGCCTACTCCCTGACTGCCCTGATATGAGGAATGAACACCATGCAGATAATGTGTACGAATGGCCGAGTGCTTTTAATGACAAGTGCCTAATCGATAGGGTAGCCAAAGTCCAGTTAAAGAAGGTGGTGGAGTGGTTAACCGAGGTAAGGGCTAATATAATATTTCAGGGTCGTATTGAGGAAGAGCTTTGGGAAAATCTAGTTAAGGAGATGACGAATGGCAAGGATTGAAGATACTGGAGGTAATGTAACTTATACGATAGATGATTGCGATTGTGGCTTGACTGGAGGTTGCTGGAAGTGCCAACCTGTGCATATCCCCCAAAGTAAAGTTACATATATACCCTCACCCCGCTTTGACCCAGAAGTATTGGCAAGCCCTCTTAAAGGAAATTGAATGAAGATACTGCAAATAACGGCCTTTATTTCATCCGAGATGGGTGGGTCGGCTGAAGTCCCGTATCAATTATCAGTAGAGCTTTCCAAGAAGCACGATGTAACTATCTACACCAGTGATTACAAATTAGACAGATATGATAAGATGATAAGGGCATTCAGGGTGTTGGAGTATAGTTTTATGGTGACACCCTCTATGATATGGGCTGATATGAAGTGTGATATAATTCACATGCACAATTACCGAACATTCCAGAATCTTATTGCTTATTATTATGCAAAGAAGTTTAAGATACCCTTTGTGATACAACCACATGGGTCAATGCCCTCAAGGGGGATATTCAAGTTAGTTTATGATTGGGTTGGTTCGAGAATGCTCAGAGATGCTTCTGCCATTATCGCCGTATCCGAGATGGAAGCTAAACAATGCCGCAAACTTGGTAAAGTAAAGATAATCCCTAACGGGGTGGACGGGATGGTGGTGGAGAAGGGCAAGTTCAGGGCAAAGTATAAGTTGGGTTCTGAGACTATTGTGCTTTATCTAGGGAGACTGCACAAAGACAAGGGTATTGACCTTCTGGTAGAGGCGGTCAAGGGTATTCCCTGTAAATTAGTGATAGCTGGATACGATGATGGTTGTCTTGCAGAGTTAATGAAGCTCGCACCAGATGCCATCTTCACAGGTGCCCTGCATGGGGAAGAGAAATGGGAAGCTTACACGGATGCTGATGTATTTGTCCTCCCTTCAAAGTATGAGATATTCGGGTTGGCCGCATTGGAAGCGCTCTCTTGTGGTACACCTATTGTTACTACCGAAGGCTGTGGGTTGAATAAGGGGACGGTGGTTCCGTGCAATAAAGAGGGACTAAGAAAGGGAATCCTGCAGTCCATAGGTAAGACTGGCTATCTTGACGGGGATTATTCATGGGCGAATATATCGAAACAGATGGAGATGGTTTACATCTCTGCGATAGAGGGGAACAAATGAGACCAACGAGTTTTGTAAACCCGCATGATTTATTCGGTATCAAGGTACAGACCAGCCGTATATTTGAAGATGGTGCGGACGAATACGAAAGGGGACTGAAAGAAGAGGGGATATTCACGTATGGTTGCACAGTACCGAATATAGAAGACGTGAGAAAAGAAAGCGGTTACTGGTGTTTCATACCAGAAGATGAATAAGGAGGAATTGATGCATAATCATAGTCATTGTTGTAAGCACGAGAAGGTAGTTTTCTGCAAGAAGTGTAATGTTCCGTATTGCGAGGAGTGCGGGAAAGAGTGGCCAGAGAAATGTACGTTAAGTCATTATTTTCCGTATACGTATTATCCTGGGACTTATCCCTCTACTTGGAAAGGAGACGAGCCGTATTGCTACCCATTTAGTACGTGTTCACATAACAGTTAAAGTAGAGTAATGGAAATATTAGAGACTTACTTTGGCAAGGAAGCAGACAATATCTGGAGACTCTTGGAGGATGATTGATGATCAAAGAGGCGTTTAGTGGGGAGATTGCTAGGGCAAAGGTTTACCCAATGTGTTTGTCTAGAAGGCAAGTATCGGGTGTTTATATAAGGGAACATTCTTGGTGGGGGAGAATTCTCAACGATATAGACTATTATCTCAAAAGGAGTTTAATGTAATGGCAACTAAAGAAGAGATACGGGAAGAACTAGCAAAAAGGCGCTACTATGATGGAATGGTCGGTATTGGCTCTGGAATACCCAAATGGGAAGATAGGACAGAGGTTGAGAGAGAATACTTCAGGGGGAAAATTAAGGAAGACTTCTGGTATCTCCATTCCAAAGGTGTAGTAATCAGAGTGGATAGGGAGTTGCCAACCCTTGCTATGCACGAACCGGAGGAGAGCAAGCAATTAACCAAAGGTGAGGTCTACGGGCTTTGCACGGTAGATATGCTCAAGGCTGGTTATTCAGCCGTAGAGCCATTGATTGAGTGTTCATCGCAAGTCTGCGAGTATCACATTATTAAACAGCAACCCTTAAACTCAGCAGATACCTTTGAAGTGAGTAATGTAGCGTCTGACTCGCGGGGTTATTGTGGTACGTAAAGGGATATTGCATGGACTCGGCTTCTGGTTATGGGTTCTGGTAGTGGCACAAGTTAGATTAGAGTTTATTTATGGGTGAACTGCAAATCAGGCTTTGGGAACCCCATCAGCATCAGAAGGGATTTATCAAAAGTAAGGCCAAGAGGAAGATAATCCGTGCTGGTAGGCGTGGGGGAAAGACAGTTGGCGCTTCTATCCTTGCTGTGTTGGGGTTCATTGAGGGTAAGCGTGTTCTATATGCGGCACCCACATCAGACCAGCTAGACCGATTCTGGACTGAGGTTGTGAGGGCATTAAACCCGTTATTAGAAGCTGGTGTAATGCACAAGAACGAAACATTGCATACGATTAAGAGAGTAGACAAGAGTGAAGCACGTATAAGGGCGAAGACTGCGTGGAATGCGGATACGTTAAGAGGTGATTATGCGGATGTCTTGATTCTAGACGAATACCAGTTAATGAATGAAGATACGTGGGAAGTCGTTGGTGCGCCTATGTTATTGGATAATGACGGTGATGCGGTATTTATTTACACACCACCTTCATTACACTCAGTCGGGACTTCAAAGGCTCAAGACCCACGCCATGCGGCTAAGATGTTCAAGAAGGCACAGATGGATGAATCGGGAAGATGGGAGGCGTTTCACTTTACAAGTCAGGAGAATCCTTATATCAGTGAGGGGGCGCTCAGTGAAATCTCTCAGGATATGACACGTATTGCTTATCAGCAGGAGATTCTGGCACAGGACATAGATGAAGTACCGGGTGCATTATGGACTATGGAGACATTGGATAAATACCGAGTTTCCGAAGTTCCAGATTTGGTGAGGGTGGTTGTGGCCATAGATCCCCCAGGGGGTGCGACTGAATGCGGGATAGTGGCGTCAGGGAGGGCTAGGAACGACCACTACTATGTAATAACTGATGGCAGCTTAAGGGGGAGTCCTGATATGTGGGCTGATTCTGCTATAAATGTTTATGATGATAACGGGGCGGATGTGTTAGTTGGAGAGGTTAATTTCGGTGGGGATATGATAGAAAGTATAATATCAAAGACCGCCTATACCTTACATAAGCAGGTTAATTACAAAACAGTAAGGGCATCAAGGGGAAAGGCTGTTAGGGCAGAACCAATAGCGGCCGCATACGAACAAGGCAGAGTGCATCATGTCGGAGACTTTCCTTTGTTGGAGGAGGAATTGACCTCGTGGGTGCCAGGAGATAAACTGAGCCCTAATAGGCTGGATGCCTTAGTGTGGAGTTTAACTGAGCTAATGGATGGTGGCGGAGGTGGCAAAATGAGTACTAAGGGATCAATCAATTTTGGCGGAAGCAAGGAGAGTCCGCTTCTGCAAGAAAACAGGAGGATAAGTGATGCCAGATTATCAGAAGTTAGTTAAAGCGAAGGAAGATTTAGAGGAAAACCTGCGACAGAGAATGGACAATGATGTTCACATTAGAGACCTTATGAGGTATATTCTGCGGGACGAATACATGAAGCCCCTTTCGGGGATTATAAATATTACATTAAACAGACCCGCTGTATTCTACGCTAATGTCTTTGCTGCGCTAAATAGTGCCCACGAAACAATAGTCGTTGAAAGCGAGATGCCAGACCTTGACACCCATTATATAGAGGATTTCAGGAAGGCAGGATTCAAGGCCGCTAATAACAGGTTGAGGAAGCAAGGCAGATTTAGAATCGAGCCGTTTATTGATGAGCAATCGTGCATGAGAGGGGCAGCCGTGAATAGGGTTCTGTTCAGAATTGGTAAGGACGGCAAGTTAATCCCAGATATTGCAAGTTGGGACAGGCGATACGTAAGTTATGAGATGGCTGGGGATGGATTGGATTGGGGTGGTGTGAATGAAAAGAGAAGGATGGATTTGATCGTAGCTCAATATCCTAAAGAGGTTATTAAATTCAAGATTGATACCTCAAGGAAAGACGCCCAAGTTTTGGATGTATGGCACAGGGAAGGCAATGAAGTCCGGATTAATGAGAAGAAGATACTCGAACAAGAACACAATTATGGCTTTACTCCAGTGGTGATAGAGACAGTTACGTTGGGTTCAATGTTATCCGATGAGGATAGTGTTGAAAAAAGAGGCGAATCAATATTCTTCTTGATAAGAGAAATTATCCCCCAGTTAAATAGATTAGCTAGTATCGTGGCAACGCAAGCCCAAGTTCGTGTTCGGCCACCGATTCAGACACCTCACCCGCAGGGTAGAACGGGGGATGCTCCCAATTATGATGAAGTTATGAATATGGGTAGTAGTTCCTCTGTGGAATTGGGTAATCTAACTCAGGTATTAGATACTGGCGATATTAACAAAGCGGCTGGGATGCTATTTACCATGATAAGTGATGCTTTGCAGGAAGGGAGTTTGTCATCCTCTGATTTGGGCGTCCCTGGTTCCCCTCCACAATCGGGGGTTTCTCTTTTAATACGGCAAGAGGGTAGAAATCAGGTATTCTTCCCAAGGCTGGAGGTTAAGGGGAACATGAAGCTTGGTATTGGAGATATGTTCACGGAGCAAGTCAAGCAAATCGGCGGAAGTATCGAATTGGACAACAGGACATTCAACGTCAGTAAATTAGAGGGAGATTATCAGGTTAAATATGATTATGAGGTTAAGTCCAAGGCAACTGATGCTGGTATTGCTTCTCTGGTAGCTGCGTATGGTGATTTAATCTCAGATGAAGATAAACTTGAAATACTGGGGAGGGAAGACATCAAGGGTGACAGAGACAGGCTAAATAAGCAAAAGGCGGGTCAGTTATTCCCCATGGTGGAGATGAGGAGAATAGTGGAGAGTTTGATAGACTTGGAATTAGAAGAAGAGGCCAAGTTGGTAACGGATAGTGCGGGGGTGCAGTTAGAGAAATTATTAGCGGGAGAAGTAGAGGAAACCGAGACACCGAAAACAGATGAGCCAACACAGGTCACATCATTATTTGCTGGACAAAGCAGTGGTGGTCAAGTTCAGCAACCAATAGAGGGGGTATAAATGCCTGATTTTATAGACCCTGGGGATACAGAGGGTTCGCCATCGTATTATTCGGGGTGGTATGCAGGCCAAATGTCCGTTGCTAAGTATCTTAGGGATAATCAGGATGGTGCCCAAGAGTTACTTACTTGGGAGGAGCAAGAAGAAATCGACGCTGAAGAGGATTGGAAAAGGATGCAACCTTATAGGAGATTATTGGAGAAAGTTACTGAACAGTGTAAGTTGCTAGGCCATAAGTATGGTTTGAATATGCCTTGCTTGGTTTGTATGGATAAGTACAGAGAGGGTTCAAAACTGATAAAGGCTATGGGGGGTATAAATGGTTAAGAAATTCGGGATAGAAGATTTTGATAAACAGAATGAAGAGATACGCAAAAGGCACAAGCAGGTGGGCACACCATCCTTTGCGGATAGAATAAGGGGTATGCTGCCAACGAGGAGGAAACTTGGTAACAGACCCAAGGTTTAAGAATCGCCCAAGTGTTCCCGTAGAAAAGGACATTCGCTTCAAGAAAAGGAGGAGTTTTCCTGAGCCAACCAAGACTCTAGGTTTACCTGAGTTTAAGGGTAGGGAGGCACTGATATTCGAAGAGGAGCAGACTACCAGCCTTCTCAGAAAACTTTACCCAGATTCCTCCAAGGATGAGAGTGCCTTTGACCAATTAAGGGACTTAGAGACGTTCTCTCAAGAAGACCCAGAAGGCTTCTTCGCTGATTTAACTCAAAGGGGAACACAAGAAGAGCAGGATTTTGTCTTGAGAAAGCTTGGCGCTAGTGATGAGTTCTTTATTGAGCGCAATATTGCGGAAGAGGGTGAGGCGAAGTTCAGGGAACGGATAGACGCTGTATATCCAGGGATGAGTATAGATGAGTTTCAAGACTTTACAAATACAAACTTTGAAGGCTTTATCGGTGATATGCAAAGGGGCGGGATGACATCTGCCAAACTTGATTTATTAAATCGTGGAATGGGAATACCATTTGAATCAGATACCCAAACCGATATACAGGATATATTTAAGCAAATAGAGATAGAAGTGACAATCGGGGACAAAAAGCAGTTTGTAACCATTACTGAAAATGGTAAGGCGTATAATAATAAAGGTCAGTGGGTCGGGACGTATAATCGGGCAGCAAGAAGATTTACTGAAGCCAATACCGAAGAGGGTTTTATTAAAGACAGCCTGATAGACCCGTGGGTATTTGCCTCCAATGAGTTGGTGCATACATTACAACAGTTTGGTGCTGGTACTTTGGCGAATATATTGTTTCGTGATTTAGATGATATTGACAGAAAAGTATTCGGTGATGAGTATGTAGATAAAGTGAATGCTGGCAACAGACAATTAAGAGACGATTTTAGGTTTATCAAAGGTCAAGCGCAAAGGGATTTCGATAAATGGATTGTCAGCCAGCCTGATTTAATTCCCAAACCTGAGTATACAGAGGGTTTAACAAAGCACCCCGAATTGTGGAAAGACCTCGCCTATTTTGCTTATGCGGGTGCATCCATCGCCCCGCTTTCATTTGGGGTTATGGCTTTAATTGCTGGCGGGGTAGTTACGGGTAATCCCGTGTTGGGGTTAGCAGCAGGTGCTTCGTTGATGATTCCCGCAGAGGCAGAAAATTCCTACGAGGCTTTACTAGACGCTGGCGCACCAGAAAAAGAGGCTGCCTTGTGGTCATTGCTGATCGGAACAACGGCTGGTGCGATAGAAGTATTCAGTGATTTATTTTTCCTGAAAGTGGTTGCAGCGCCGATAGCGGGATTGTTCCGCAAGGAGATAATAAATGAATCTGCTAAGTTAACAGTAGCACATCTCATCAAGAAGGGTGTGTGGGCGTTTACTGCCCCTAGTGCCATTGAGGTGATTGAGGAAGAACTTACATTAGCAGTTAATAACGCAGTCTTGAAGATTTATGATGAGAATAAAGGACTGTGGGACGATGCAATAAAAACTGCTGCCGATACATTTGCCGCCACTGCCTTCTTGGGGGTAACTAGCGGTTCAGCAACCATAGTCGGTGTGTCTGTTCAAATGGCAGCGCAGAAAAGCGATACAGAGAAACTTAAAGCAGGTTGGGTGCAAGACCCAGTTTCACAAGGTTGGTTTAGACCCAAGACAAAAGAGGAAATAGTAAGTGAGTTAGAGCAAGGTGGAGTATTGGAACCTACAGAGGTAACAGGCGAAGTTGAAGGGGTTAGAACCTTATCTTTAGAAGAAGTATCCAAGTTGGAGACTAGAATACCTATAGACTTGATACGGAAAGACGAGGCTGTAGAGATTGCGAGATTAACCAAGGAAATCCAAAGGGATGGTATAACTGAGCCGATTGTAATAAGGGTTAGGGAAGATGGTTCGCAAATAGTTTGGGATGGAATACATAGACTTATAGTAGCACAAGATTTAGGAATTAAGAATATTCCTGTTAGGTTCATAGATGGGGAGGGTTTAGGGGTTAAAAAACCGCCAACAGTACCCCAACCCACAGTAACCCCTGAAGTAAAAGAACCACTAAATCCAGATATTGCCAAACAGGGGATACAAATAAGCGATGCTATGCCACCAGAGGCAGTGGTTGAAACCGTACCTGAAACCGTTGACGCTACTCCGATCGTAAACGACATCAACATTGTTGACGAGTTCCGCCCGACTAGGTTTGTATTTGATAAGATGGGGCTGTTTGATATATGGCAGTCAGCCTTTAAAGCTGAGACCCTAAAAGCAGAGGAACAGGTTGCATTTAATAAAGAATTGAATAAACACGCCAATGCGGTGGGCAAAGATGTTGTCCGAAGAGAGTTAGTGTGGGAGTTTGTAAATAATAGTAACCAAGCAGTATTCGGGCAACTGACGGTTGAGGAAAAGCAGGCGGCAACATGGTGGAAGAAGACTGCTGATGATTGGGCTAATAGACTAAATATCCCACAGAATGAAAGAATCAAGGATTATATTCCCCATATATTTGATGAGCAAGCCAAGCAAAATCAGGATAATGTGCTTGATGCCTCGATAAGTATGGCATTCAGCAAGAAACTCACCGATAAAGTCAGGATGCCGTTTCTTGAAAAGAGATTAGGGAAAGAACTGGGATTAGTTAAAGACCCGTTCCTTGCTGCACAGGCTTATCAGAATGTTGCATTGCGTAAGTTCTATTATGAACCGATACTACAAAAACTGAAGGTTGTGGCAGAACACACGTCAACGCCCGAAAGCGCAAGGAGTTACCTCAGGCGTTACTCCGAGAGAATGACGGGGAAACCTGCACTCATAGACAAGGAAATAAGTAAAGCGATAAAGGATATTGCTAATAGCGTGCGTAGATTGCCAGGTGGAAATAAATTAGCTGATATGCTTGAGCATGGGAATCCCGCTGGAATGGCTGCGTATAATTTAACAAGTGCTTTGTATGTGATGTGGCTAGGTTTTAAGCCAACTACGGCCATTCGTAACCTTTCACAGCACGGTTTGATAATTGCCGATGTTAATAGTATACAGGACTTTGGTAATGGGATACGACTCAGGTTTACGAAAGAGGGACGAGCCGCAGTTGCCGAGTCCCTTGTGTGGCGTTCAAGGAGAGGGGCGTTTGTTGAAAGTATAGATTCCTCAATGGCTTCAAAGTGGACGGACAAGGTCAGGGAAACTGCTCTGTTTATGTTCAGGAAGGCTGATGAGCAGAATGTCAAGGATGCCTTTTTGTCTGGATATGCGGAAGCGAAAAGGTTATACCCAGAAGCAGGTAGAGAATTGTGGATAAAGAGAGGAGACGAAGTTGCCCAAGACACTCAGTATCTCTATACAAAGATGAACAGTCTCGCTGTATCCCAAACTGCACCAGGCAAGGTAGGGGCGATGCTCACAACTTGGGCAATAAACTGGCTTGAGTTGATGAATAAGTTTGCGAGAGGGAGGAAGTCAAAAGTATACATAGATTTAGTTGAACAGAGTGACGGCAAGTTTACACTGAAAGATAAGAATTGGCTTCAGTCTCGGCAATCATTATTGGTTTATATGACTATCGTTGGTTTGGCGTATGGATTGAACGAACAAGATTGGAATAGGGTTAGGGCTTTTGAATACACAGGTGTTAATTCAATACGGACATTCGCCAATTTGGCTGGTGGTGAGTTTCCTGCGTTGCAATTACCAGGTGCAGTTGCGGATTTAATCGCAGGTAGTCTTACTGGGGATGAAAGGGCGGTAAAGACAGCGTGGAATGAATTGACCAGAGCATTCTCCATACTCAACCAAGTTGAACGTGTGGCATCCGGTGAAAGGGATTGGTTAAGTCTATTGTTTTATTTAGAAGGGCAAGACCACCAGGTTAGGATGCTGAAAGATGACTGGGAAGATAACTGGGAGCCTTATGACGAGTTGACTGACCCTCTCGTTAGGGCGAATGAGTTTCCCACACTTTCAGAGAGTGCCGCATTAAAGAAATGGCGTATACAGAACCCCAAGATTGAAGCACGGATGTTTATTACTAATAGACTAGAGACATTGTCATCTGACGAGGCAAGGGCAGAAGTTCAAAGGTTGATTAAGAAGCATAATATAAATACAGATGTAATAAACGGATATGAGAAGATATTTGGTCTAGACACGGATGTAGAGTTAAAAAAGACTGAAAAACGGATGGGGAATCTGGAGAAACTGGAGATTGGGAAAGAGGCCAAGTATTTTACCACGAGTAACCAATTAACTGAAATTAACAATATGGTTAAGGTGAATGGTCGGGATAAGGTTGAGCGAGATAGTAGCCCGTTCACAAGTTTCGCGTTAGGTCAGCAGGATAGTTGGCAACCATTTGAGGATTACGAACCTGGAGATGCGAGAACACTTTACAGACAGTCAAACCCTGATGTCGAAGCCTCGTTGTATATGTTTGGCAAGGTTTCAGATTTCAAGAATCCAGAGAGTGCGAAGATATTACTTCGATGGATGGATAAATACAATATTCCAATGCACGCTATACCGGCGTTCATTAAAGACCCGTCTAAATATGATGAGTTATTCACCCAGAAGTTTGAACTTGAGCAGAAGAACTTTGATTTAACCACGCAATACGATAACTTCGGCAACTCTGAAGCTGAGAATTTCATAGAGGATACAGATGAACGCAAATTGGCTAGAGAAAAGTTTAAGGAAGGCAATCCTAATTGGGTGGCAGACCAACGCAGGATAGAAGCAATAGACAATGACGCCACATCAGAAATGACAGAAAAGTGGGCGGATAGAGGGAGGGTTGTAGATGAATTTAGTGCAGGTAGTTCGGAGGCAAAGGCTTGGTTATTGGATAATCCCGAAACACACCAATGGGCACTGGGCAATAAATTATTAACCGATGATGGTTCTGATTGGAATGAAGATATAATACGCCTTAACGTGGAACTTGGTGGCTTAGAAGAGGGGTCTGAGCAACACGATACAGTTAAGAGGAAGATAGAAGCTCACTCTGATGGTTTTACACAAATAGATGATTATGTGGAATACTACAATGATTTATCTGCGGTAGGGTTCAGGAGGGAACGTTTCTTGTCGGAAAACCCTGACTTTGCTGAAGAAATGAAGCGTCTTAAGGAGATAGAGCCACCTGTTTATATACCACCAGTAGAATACGATAATTTAATAGAAAAAGAAAGCCGAACGCCTGATGAGGAGCATCGCATCAATGCCTATGACAAGAAGATTGCATTTGAGCACATTGACAACTATGTGTCTTACTTCTCACTGGAGAAACCAGACGATTATCCTGTGGGTTTATCTTTTTACGAAGACGACTTTTTCTTAATGGAAAACCCTGCTTTTTATAAAGAAGTATATCTTGGCACGCTGGAAAACCAGAGGGCAGACTTCAGGCTAGTGCCACCAACAAGGGGAATTCTTGATAAGTGGGTAGCCTACAATAAATTAACCAATCAGGTAGCAAGAGACGAATTCAGGTTACTTAATCCAGACTTAGATGAGTGGGGAGTCTCTATCAAGATATGGACAAGGACAATGACTGATAAAAGGCGACGGCAGGGAATAACTCCGACTGAAAGATTTGAAGAGGATGTAGCCAAGGCAGAAGAAGAACGCAGGAAAGCATTAGAGGAGATAGCGGAGAGATTGGAGGGATTGGGATGACAGAAGAGTATATCCTTGAAGATATAATTGAGAAAATCCAGCAAGTAGAAAAGTTGGGACACGGAGAGGTTGTGATTAAAATCAAGAACGGTTATGTGTATCGTGTATTGACCACAGAGGATAGTTTAATCAAGAAGGAGGTAAAGAATGGTCAGTGAAGAACAGAAAACAGAAGTCGGCAAGATATTATTTGGGATGCTGGCTATCGCTATGGCTGAACTGGGAAGGAGAATGGAGTTCCCGTCATGGGAACGGGCAGATGAAAAGGTCAGAGAGAACTATTTGAAGACTGTTGACATTATCATAGAAGCCCTTGAACCACCTGTATATGTAAGCAAGAAGGATAAGGAAAAGGCAGAATTGACTGTGTAACTCGCTTATTTCCAAAGTGTGTTATAATATAAGTAGTGGTACTTTAACAATAGAATAGGCTGGGGGCGCAGTAATGCGATAGTGCTACCAAGCGGAACGATTGAGCCCTTGAGGGTACTGAGGTGGTGCTCAGGATAGTAAAAGGGTGCTTCCCCCCAGGTAATATTCTTAAATAGGTTATAAGTCCTAAGTGAAGGACACAGAGGGACTGTCTTAATTGACAGTCCCTATTTTATTTCAAGGAGGAAACAATGGTAAAGGACGGAACTGAGAAACCAAAGGACGAGGTAAAAACTCCTGAAGCGGAACAGGAAACTCCAAAGGAAACCTATACAAAGGAACAGGTTGCAAAGTTGAAGGTTGATTTTAGAACTGCTGCAGAAGCGGAGGTGGGGCGAGCTACACTAGCTGCTCAGAAATCAGCAAAACAGGCCGAAGATTCAGCAAAGCAAGCAGAAAAGGCCTTGGTAGGCTTAAATAAGTTCAAGGAACAAGCTAGGACTGCCGAGTTAGAAATCAATAAAGACCAACCTGACACCTTAACCTTAATTCGAGCAAGGTACGCAAAAGAAGAGGCAGAAGAAGAACTCGCTACTACGAAGGCTGAACTGATAACAGTAAATCAGGAAAAGGCAGACTTGAAGGCTGAAACGGAGAAATCCACGAAGGAGCAAAACGCCCGTGAGATAGCTGGTCGCTTTCAAGTGGACGTAACCGATTTACTGCTCACGGATGGTTCCAAAGAAGCGATGGAGAAACTGGCTCAGAAATTGACTAAAACAGAAGGACAGGAGTTGCGGCCTGACCAAGGTGGGAGTGTAGGGGGTAGCAAATCTTTTGAGAGTCTACTTAAGGTAGATTCCAGGAATATGAGTTATCAAGAACTAAAAGAACACGAAAAGGCACTTAAGAGTGCCATGAAGATATAAACAAGGAGGATTAAATGGCAAGTGGCGATTTTGATAAAACAACTATGGACAAGTGGCTCCCAGAGGTCTGGAGTCCTGTTGCCACTGTAACGTATAGAGCAAATACCGTATTTGTACCCTTGCTTGACCACAGGTGGGAACCTGAGTTAGGCGTAGGCAGGGGGGATTTAATTCAAATACCTGGCTTTAGCCAGAATGCGGCTGCAAATACCAATACTCGCAGTTCGTTTGGTACTGGTGCTGCTTTAACGTTCACAGTTATAACTGAGGGTCAGACGACATTAAACGTTGACCAGATGGCGTACCACGCTTGGAGAATGCCCGTTGAAATGTCTCTACAGACACTAAAACCCTATGAGGCACTTCTAATGGAGGGTGTTCCTCAATCCCTCGCATTGCAGATAGACAATTACTTTGCCAGTGATAATACTGACGGCATTGATGCCTTTACTGATATTGGTGCTGACAATGTAGACATCACCGATGATGTGATACTAGAGGGCGAGACCAACCTGAACAATGTAAACGCACCACTTGAAGACAGGTGGTTTGTTACCAGTCCTGCTGGCAGGGCTTCCCTGATGCAGATTGAGCCTATTAGGAACCAACTTTACGGAAGCACAGTAGGTAATATATCCGGTGCGAAGGGTGCTGGGTTCTTGGGTAAGATTTATACACTTAATGTGTATATGTCCAACAATCTGGAAACCGTAACCAGCGGTAAGCGGAGTGCCATCTTCCACAGAGAGGCAATAGCCATAGCTACTCAGCAAGAAGTGAAGATTGAAAAAGGTCTTAACATTGCTGATGGTCTATTCAATGAATTTGTTGGCTACATTGTCTATGGCGGAGTGGTGGTAAAGAACTCCTTTGGTAGAGGAGTGCTGGGCAAATAATGGATAGAACACTTCGGGATGGTGGATTTTGGGAGAGGGCAACCTTTACAGTGCCCCAAGATGTGGCAGACGAAAGAGTGCAGTTCTATGCTGACGAATATACGAGGCGTGGAGGGAAAGCATTCGAGGCACAGGGTTACACAATTCTCAAGGTTACACCGCCAAGGGTGAGCCTAAGTCATCTTGTTACAGAACCTGACAGGAGACGCTATGACATCTACTTTTTCTTACAGCGGACTCCGATGGAAATGAGGGTGCAAGTACCCGAAGAGTTATATCCGCAGATGTTAGCGAGGGGCTTTAGACAGAACTAGGGTCAAATAATAAGACGGAGGGCTTAATATGCCAGAAGATGTATTACTATATAGAACAAGAAGTTATCTCAAGAAACACTTTGGGGGTAGGGATAAACTCTACCCGTTCATGGAATTAAACACAACGGACATGGTGGTATGGGGGCCGTATGACTTCATTGATAATGGGGCAGATGGTGACTGTACTGATTTATTGGGGGAAACCGCAGATGCTGGGTCAATCACAGGTACTGTAGCTTCTACTGTAAATGGTATTTGTAGATTAACGACTACCGCCTCCAATGGTAAATATGTTGGTGTGTTCCCCAATGGTGGGGAGGGAATGTTGGGTGGTGCTTTTAAGGGAGCTAATAGTTGCGTGGTCTGGGCTAGAATCAAGATGGACTCAGTTGACGCAGTACACGCAGAGGTTGGATTCATTGATGATGACTCAGACGCTGGTGCATCAAACTCCCTTAGCGGTGCTACCACCAATTCACACGACTGCGCAGTATGGGTTTACGATACTGTTGATTCAGGGGCTTTGTTCTGGCAGGGGGTTCATTCATCAAACTCACAATCCGCCTCAAAGGTTGAACCTGGGGTACATCTCCCTGTTCTAGCTACCTACGAATGGTTAGGCGTTGCCATAAATGGCGGAGCAGTAAAGTTCATGCACATGGACTCTGCTGGGACACCTGACTATGAAAGTGCTTGGCAAGCAAGCGGTATCACATCAACCGACGCACTAATACCTTGGATATTTGTCCAAGCTCGTAGCGGGACGGAAATCCTACTAGATATAGACTACTGGACTGCGTGGCAGAGACGAGTTGCTACCGATGATTAAAGGAGGTACAAAATGACCGTAAAAGTAAGAACTACCCCATCAGGGGCAGCAGCGGGCGTTAATGTACTTCCCGCTGCCAATACCGCAGGCGAGCAAATCGCAGCAAGTCAAATAATGGATTGGGGGTTGAAGGGCTATATTTTCTCTGCTGGTATCCTTGTTGACGACAGCGATATTTCAGTAGTAACCACCTTGGCACACACCACACCCACAATAGCCTTACAGTCACCAGTGGGTGGGAGTATAGTCGTGATCCCGTTAAGGGTACGCTGTTCTGTCACTGCTGTTGCTGGCGGGCTTACCACCCTCGACTTGGTTTACACCAAGGCTAAGTATGAGGTCGCAGTTCCCTTAGCCTTGACAGGTGGGACTATACTGCCAGGTATCCAAAATCACTTTACACCTAATCCGATGACGGTGCGAAAAAGCACCTGTGAATATACCGTGACAGCATCAGCGTTAACGAATGCTGACTGTAATGTTTTAGCCCATGCGGAGTTACATGACGATGGGCTAACTGCAATAAATATGCACTATAACCGAATATTTGACTATGAGTTTGATGAAAGCCCCGTTGCCTTAACAGATGGTGCGGCTTTGTTACTCTACGGTTACAGCGCAAGCACAGCAAGTACAATTCGCCCATCGTTTACATGGGCAGAAATACCAAGAGAAGTATATGTTCCATAAGGAGGGAAAATGGCTTCAGAAGTAAGAACTACACCAACGAGGGGCAATGAAGGGGATGTTGTAAATCCCGCTGCGAACACCGCCAAGGAACAAATCTCGGCCAGTCAGTACATTGATTGGCTACTCAGGGGTTATATCTTTACAGCAGGTTCGGTTCTCGTGGATGCAACTGATGTTGCGTCAGTAACCTCGGTAGCAGATACTACACCAGATTACGTCTTGCAGTCCCCAACTGGAAAGGGCACTGTTGTAATCCCGTTGCGAGCTCGTTGTTCCATTACTAATGATGGGGGTGGGCTCACTGTGCTTGACCTTGTTTATACCAAGGCTAAATTGGAGACTGCAACCGCATTGGCATTCACCAGTGGCACAGCTCTCAAGATTTCAAACAACTATACGCCCAACCCAATGACTACTGCTAAGAGCTCAATGGAGTACACTGTAACATCGGCAGCATTAACAGATGTTGATTGCAATGTTATAGCTCACGCCCACATGGTTGATGCAGGCTTAACGACTGGTCTGATACAACTTAATGAGGTATTTGATTATTCGTTTAAGGATAGTCCTATCGCCTTAACGGAGGGTGCAGCCCTGTTACTCTACACTTCAACCACTGGGGGAGCGGGCAAGACAAGGGCTCAGTTCACTTGGGCAGAATTACCAAGAGACGTGTACGTACCATAAGGAGGTAAAGATGTCTGTTGAAATAAGAACTACTCCATCCAGAGTAGGGGTGGGGGCTGAAATAAACCCTGTCGCAAACACTGCGGGGGAGCAGATTGCTGCTGAACAGATACTGGACTGGGTACTGAGGGGTTATGTCTTTACGGGGGGCAGTGTTCTTGTGGATGTTGGCGACTACGTAAATGTGACTACCCAAGCGGATACCACTCCAACGGTTGTCTTGCAGTCTCCCATAGGGAAGGCTAAGGTTGTAATACCCTTAAGGGTTCGTTGTTCCCAAACTGACGATGGTGGGGGAAAATCACAAGTCAACCTTGTCTTTACCAAATCCAGACAGGAAGCTGCTACTACATTAGCGTTCACGGCTGGTACTGCCCTAAAGATTTCCAATAACCTTACAACCTTTCCGATGGTAGAGGCTGATTCCACACTGGAGTACACTGTAACATCGGCAGCCCTGACAGCACTTGATTCTATCGTTACAGCACAAGGGGAAATGGCAGACGCTGGTTTGACCACAGGGTTAATAATGCTTGATGAGATGTTTGACTACTCATTTGTCAATAACCCCGTAGTGCTAACGGAAGGTGCTGCTTTACTGTTGTATGGTTTCAGCGGGAGTTCCACGGGCAAGATACGCCCTTCCTTTACGTGGGCAGAGTTGCCAAGAGACGTGTATGCACCATAAGGAGGACTAGATGAGAGTTTTGCGCTGGCATATTGCTGGCGTGCTGTCAGAGACCGATGTTAATGATACCGATGTGCAGGGAAATGCGCATTGGATGGACAGGGACTACCGTGTTGTTAATACATGGATGAGGGTAAAAAGAATACCTACAGGAGACCTTGGTATCCAGATTGACATCAACGATGATGGCACGAGCATCTACAACACAGAACCAGTTATACCTAGTGGCTCACAGGAGATAACCTCTGACGCATTTAGGGGGGTAACGCTTCTGAAAGGTTCGGTTATAACACTTGATGTTGACCGAGTTGGAAGCGGGTATCCTGGCAAAGACCTTGTGGTTGAGTTATATCTGGCTGAGGATTAAGTGAATATTAGCAAGTGGATGCTACAGAGTATGCGGGGGTTTGTAATTGAACACAAGGGCATATTCGAGAAAGCGATAATTGCCTATGCCAATATCCTGCCAGAACCAACGAAGGAGAATACGCTAGAGCCTAATAGCCATATACTGATTGATAAGGAGGAGGGGTTTTTCAAATACTACAACAACTCCAGTAAGACCCCCCTCTTTAAAGCTTTGTGGAAAGTGGGTATCTGTGAATACGAACACGACCCGCATTACCGCCATATAGGTGATTGGTTTGTAGAGGAACTAGTGGAAAGTGTATTGGAAGGTAAATGGAAGCCAAGACCCAACAGGCATCCATCAGGGGGGTGGAATGAACCCCACCCATACGGTGAATATGTAAATAGAAGTTTTAAGAATTTAATAAAATCCTGAACTAACTAACTAAGGAGGAATACTATGGGTGCAATTTACCCCGCTGGGGCAACCAATTTATACGGTGAAACACTTGCGTTATCAGCTACATTAGCTTCTCTTGGTATGCCAGGAATAGAAACCAAGCAGGCTATCATCTACAACCCCGACTCAGACTACAGACTTCACATTAATCCTGCTATTAAGTCTATCTGGTTCTATGACAACTCTCAAACAGGAACTGCCAAGTGGGTTAATCTCAAAACTCACGGGATTGACTTAACGGATCGAACCACAACTGGTAGTGGGACTACACTTGATACTATCACAACTGCTGACCGCTTACTCATCTGTTTTTCAGACGTTGTGGGTGGTTATCACGTTGATATGACTGCCTCAGTTAATACCACAAACAGTAGGGTGATGGTATGCGAGTATCCTGTGCTTGCTGTATGGACTGGTCTTACCGAAACAGATGGAACTATCGAAACTACGGCTAGGAGTTTGGGAAAGGATGGGGATGTAACGTTTCCCGCCCCTACGGATTGGGCAAGCAATCACTTCGGGGGCGACCATAAATATGGTGCTGGGCTGGCTATTGATGACGTAGATTCAGGCATAAATACCAACGAATCCCTTGACGCCGCAGACGCCAATCATATACAAGAAATAGCAATCACTATGGATGCTGACCCATCGAGCGCTATTGTGGCTGGGGACTATATCATTATTGAAAGTGAGGTAATGCACGTCCAGAGTTCATCTGCTACTGCCAATTTAGTAGTGGTAAATCGTGGTGCACTGGGTTCAACGGTAGCTACACACACCACAAACAAGGATGTTTATATTTACAGGTTTGACTGCCCAGATGCCACACAGGGGTTCTGGTTGAAGATGAACTGGACTGGTGGCTCTTTGCATACCGATGTAGAGATACAAGATTTGTGGTCTTTGAATAAGAATACCAATCGGGGTTACTTTCACGCTGGCGTGGAATACCCCCTTAGTTTTGATAGGCGGAACACTGGCTCCATTGAGGCTGTTTTAACCGCAGGTTCCAGCACGATGGAAGTAAATTGGATTAGAACTATAATCTAGGAGGATAAAATGAGCACAGCAATAGGAGTAGGTGGGTCTGTCGGGGCAATAGTGAAACCAGTTCCCGTCTCAAAGATGATTGATGCGTCAATAGGAGCTTATGCAGTTGGAGATGTGGTGAATGATGATGATTGTTCCACTACAGCCTCAGCGTGGACGTTCCCTAATATGGTCAGGGCAAATGGAAGGAGTGGCACTATAATTGGTGCTACGATTTTCAGTGAATCAGAGAACATCACGCCTAGGTTGACGCTCTTTTTATTCAACGCTACACCAACGGGGCAGTTAACGGATAATTCCGCCAACACAAGCCCGGTTTCGGGTGACAGGTTGAAATATGTAGGGCAAATAGATTTCGCCGCATTAGATACTCTCTGCTCAACTGGTACTGCGTCAACCACAGTAACCACCCCATCAACAGTGGGGGGGATACCTTTACCGTTCCAATGTGGGACTGCTGATACTGACCTCTATGGTGTATTGGCAACAAGAGATGGGTTTACACAGACAGCCACTGACGATATAACAATCGTATTACTGGTGGAGATGTATTGATGTGGAGTTCCTTAAACATCAAATAAACAGGTTGGATAGGGAATACTTTATAGAGAAGGTGAACAAACCCTTGGAGAAGGCGATTATCATTTTAGGTAATCGGTTCCCCGAACCAACAAGGTTGAATTGCTTTCACCCCAACTCGCACAGGCTTTTCGATATAAGGGATGAGTTTTTCAAGCGAGATAATAACCGAACCAAAAAGGTTTTACTTGAGGTGCTTTTCAGGATACTAATAGCCAAATATGAGCACAGTCCTTATTACGCCCACAGGTTTGACTGGTTCATTGAGAAAATAAACGAAAGTGGGTGGAAATCAAGACCGAATTCTACTCAATGCTGGAGTGTTAAATGACAATAGCGACGAGATACAGTAAATCGCTCTGGTCTTATAACCCACTCCCTCATAACTGTGTTCTTTATCTCCCTCTATGGTCTCCGGACTTAAGAGGCAGTGCTTTTAGGTCTATAGACCCGTTTAAGCACGAATGTGCAGTTGTCGGCTCCACACATAGTGGGAGGGGAAGATTCTTTGATAAGATTGATGATATTATCACTGTCACCAAGCACTCCTCTATAAACAACCTATTTGCTGGTGGTGGCACTGTAATACAGTGGATAGATATTGCTTCTGAAGGAGAGGGTACTGCGGGCTTTCTTTTTAATAAGGATGCTGCTGAGACTGTGGGGTGGTTTACTACCGTTTTCGGGGAGGCTGCTGGTAAAGTTAAGTTTCAGCTCCAGGTGCGTTTTACTGGAGGTGGCGGGACATTAAACTGGAGCACCGATGATACAGTCATTACACTCAATGAACCTACAATGGTGTCTGTTACCTACAATTCATCCTCTCATACAAATAACCCAATAGTATATATTAATGATGCTACCGTCCCAATAACAAGGGGTGGGACTGGAACTGGAACTAATAAGGACGATTCAACCAAGGATTTAATTATCGGGAGCAGCGTTCCCACTGACAGAACTACGGATGGCTATATAAGGGAAGTATGGAATTATACTGAGATATTATCGGCTTCACAACTGTCGTATATTTTTGAAAGAACAAGAGTGTAAATGGGAGATACTAATGAAAAGAATAGATGTAAAGTTAATGTTTGAAAAGGACTCTGAGGCTAACGAGGTTTGGGGTGTTCTCAAAAATTATCTGAAAAATAAGAAGATTAAGAACTTGGTGAACGAGAAATCCTATATCCAACTACACGAGTGCGGGCACGATACGGGTACGCCCTGCGTAGTGTTAGAAAGATTTGAGAAATAGGAGACGATATGGCTAAACATCCACCATTTCACAAGAAAAAGAAGGGGAGTAAGAAATGAGTCCAGTTCGTATTACCAAAGTAGATGGTTTCAGGGTATCAACGCCTAGTGGAGTCAAGGCTAAGCGCACTACCAAGAAGAAAGCTGAAGCACAGACACGCCTTTTAAGAGGCATTGAACACGGAATGGTGCCAAGAAAGAAAAGAAAGAAGTAATGGCTACGTATGATTATTGGTGTCCGCAGTGTTACCAAAGATTTGATATGAGAAAATCTATAGATAAAAGACTTGTCGCTAAATGCCCCAACTGCAATAGAAAGGCGAAGTTAATACCATCTATGTTTAGTTTTAGCTTTAAGGGTGGTGTGTAATGGCTATAAATTATAGTAACAGAACTTACGCAGAGATGCAGGATTTGATAGAGCAAAATCTTCAGGATACTTCAAATGTTACATATGACACGACTGAAATAGGTTACAAGATAGAGGAAGCACTAAAGGAGTTTGCCAAGTATAAACCCCACATAGTCCCAGTAATATTCCAGATTGAATCCAGAGAGGGGAGTGATACGGCTGGCACTGCGGATAAATTAACCGACACCAATAAGAGCCAGTTCGTAGCAGGTGATACTGGGAAAGTTATACACAATACCGATGATGATACGTGGGCAGTGGTTGAAGCTCAGGACTCCACGTCAGTTCTATCTCTCAGTG
>SDBU01001932.1_pt1 | contig 28504 bp, 22 predicted proteins | sample 2277071 | NCBI WGS metagenome assembly SDBU01 (sample SAMN10397929, study PRJNA504765) | marine sediment metagenome | isolation source: marine sediment core GS08_GC12, 126 cmbsf | place: Arctic Ocean: Gakkel Ridge, Loki's castle | collected 2008 | reverse complement strand
TAATTCGTAATTCGTAATTCGTAATTCGTAATTCGTAATTCGTAATTCGTAATTCGTAATTCGTAATTCGTAATTCGTAATTCGTAATTCGTAATTCCTTCCCCGCTACGCCACCCGGCCGGCTGATCGACGACCGGACAGGTAGACCCACAGGACCGTAATATCCGCCGGGTTGACCCCGCTGATCCGGGCGGCCTGGCCCAGCGTGCCCGGGGCGATCGCAGCCAGCCGCTCACGAGCCTCGAATCTGAGCTGGGACATCGCCGAGTAGTTGATGCCTTCAGGTATCGACATCGACTCGAGACGCTTGAACCGCTCTATCTGCCGCGACTGACGGTCTACATACCCGCTGTACTTCGCCTCGATAAGCACCTGCCACAAGTGGGCGGTGCTGAAGATGTCGTCACTAAGCGGGCCGAGCACCTCAGCCAGTCCGGTGACGTCCGCTTCCACGCGCCGCATCCACGCGGGCAGATCGAAGCCCGCCCGCGGAGCTTCCTCGCACAGCGCTGTAATAGTTTCGATCGCTCGACGCTTTCGCTGGTAGCTTACCCAACGGCGATCGTCGACCGTGCCCAGCTCCCTGCCGATCGGTGTCAAACGCTGGTCGGCGTTGTCCGCCCTCAGGATTAGCCGATACTCCGCCCGCGAGGTGAACATCCGATAGGGCTCGGTCGGAGGACGGGTTACCAGATCGTCGATCATCACGCCGATGTATGCCTGATCGCGGCCGAGCACCAGCGGCTTGGCGCCCTTTAGGAACCGAACCGCGTTGATGCCGGCGATAAGCCCCTGGCCGGCTGCCTCCTCATACCCGCTGGTGCCGTTGATCTGCCCCGCGAGAAACAGACCGGTAGCCGCCTTCGATTCCAAAGACGCCTTCGTCTGATGCGTGGGCACGAAGTCGTACTCCACCGCGTAACCGTACTGCAGGATGCGGGCCCGCTCCAATCCCGGCGTAGCCCGTACGATCGCGTCCTGCACGTCCGTCGGCAGCGAGGTGCTGATCCCGTTGCAGTAGACGCGCTCGCTGTCGTAGCCCTCGGGCTCCAGGAAGATCTGATGGCGCTCCTTGTCCGCAAACCGCACCACCTTGTCCTCGATGCTCGGACAGTAACGCGGGCCGGTCGACTCGATCTGACCCGTATACATCGGCGCACGATGAAGGTTGGCCCGGATATGCTCGTGGGCACGGTGGTTCGTCCAGGTGATCCAGCAGTCGATCTGCGGCTGGGCGATCACGTCGGTCATGAAGGAGAACGGTGTCGGGACGTCGTCACCCGGCTGCACCTCGCACGCGGCGTAATCGATGGTATCGCGATGCACCCGCGGCGGCGTGCCGGTCTTGAGCCGCCCGAGCGTAAGGCCCAGCTCGGCAAGCGACGCGCTGAGACCAATCGCACTGGGCTCGTCCACTCGACCACCCTCGACCTGGTCGGACCCGGTGTGCATGATCGCTCGCAGAAACGTACCGCTGGTCACGATGACGCACTCCGCCTGGATGCTTCTCCCGTCCGCAAGTGTCACCCCGCAGACACGTTTTGTGGGCCCGACCCCGTAGGGTCCGCTGTGCGGACCATCCCCCGGCCCTACGTCGATCGCCTCCACAACCCCCTCGATCAGCTCAATCGACCGAGCGCCACGCAGCATCTCCCGCACCGCCAGGCTGTACCCTTCCCGATCCGCCTGAGCCCGCGGTGCCCACACCGCCGGGCCTTTGCTGAGGTTGAGCATGCGAAACTGAATCCCCGCCCGATCGATCGCCAGCCCCATGATCCCCCCGAGGGCATCGATCTCCCGCACGATCTGACCCTTCCCCAGCCCGCCGATCGCCGGGTTGCACGACATCCGGGCGATGGCCTCGACGCTCATCGTTACCAGCGCAACGTCAGCCCCAAGGTTGGAAGCCGCCCAAGCAGCCTCCACCCCGGCATGCCCGCCGCCGATCACGATGATGTCATACCTGCTTCGCAAACCGTTCCGCCTTCCACCTTCCCCGCAACGGGGAGCGTCCCTCCCCGCGAGCGGGCACTCGGCAGCAATTCTTGCCAGTTACGTAGGTCGGGCTTTGCCCGACTCTTGCAGGCTGGCATCCCGAGATGTTATCAATGTGACCCGGCAGGGCCAAGTGGCAAGGAAAACGTCGGGCAGAGCCCGACCTACCGGCTTGAGGGGGAACGCTGTCTACTTCTTCGCTGAGGTATTCTCTTTGCGTGTGCGCTCGATGATTTCTTCCTGGACCGTTTGCGGGGTCCTTCGGTAGCAGGCGAACTCCATGGAGAACGCCGCCCGGCCCTGGGTGAGGGAGCGCAGATCCGTCGAGTAGCCGAACATGTTGGCAAGAGGAACCTCGGCGGTGATGATCGCAACGTTGCCTTTCATCTCCGTATCGCTGATCAGGCCTCGACGGGCGGCGATGTTGCCGGTCACGCTTCCTTGAAACTCGGTGGGCACCTCTATCTCGACTTTCACGATCGGCTCGAGCAGACAGGGCCTGGCCTCGCGGACCGCCTGACGAAAAGCGGTGCGGGCGCAGATCTGAAAGGCCAGGTCCGACGAGTCGACCGAATGCGAGCTGCCGTCCTGCAGGATCATTTTCACGCCGACCACCTCGAAACCGGCCAGCGGGCCCTTCGAGCGGGCCATCTGGAACCCCTTGTCGACCGAGGGTATGTACTCGGTGGGGATGCGCCCGCCGGTGACCTTGTTTTCGAATTCGTAGTCGTTTTCCCCGCTGCGCGGAGCGGCTTTGTCGTGGCCGATCGGGACCAGCGTGCCGATCACGTGGGCGTATTGGCCCGAGCCGCCGGTCTGTTTTCTGTGCCGGTAGTTGAACTTCGTCTCGACGGTGGGGGCTTCACGGTACTGCACCTTGGGCCGGCCGACGATCACGTTGGCCTTGTACTCGCGGCGCATGCGCTCGACGTACACCTCGAGGTGCAGCTCACCCATACCGGAGATGATCGTCTGGTTGGTCTTTTCATCGAAAGAGGTATGGAAGGTCGGGTCTTCCTTGACGAACCGGTTGAGGGCTTTGGACATGGGCTCCCGGTCGGCTGCCCGGTAGGGCTCGATGGCTATCGAGATCACCGGTTCGGGGCAGTGGATGCTCTCGAGTGACAGGTTCACCGAGGGGTCGCAAAGCGTGTTACCGGACACGCATTCGATCCCCATCACCCCGACAATGTCGCCCGCCCGGGCGACGTCGATGTCCTGCCGTTTGTCGGCGTGCAGCCGATAGATGCGGCCTATGCGCTGGCTCTTGCCCGTCCGAGCGATCTTGTAGGACTTCCCGCGGTGCATCACGCCCTGGTAGATGCGGGCGTAGGTCACCTGTCCGAAGGGCTCATCGCAGATCTTGAAGGCCATGGCCACCAGGGGGCCTTCGGTATCCGCGGTAATGGCTATCTCCGCCCCGTCGTTGGCGTTGTCGCGGGCGTAGGCGATCCGGTCTATCGGGGTGGGCAGATAACGCACAACCGCATCGAGCAGATCCTGCACGCCCTTATTCCGGTAGGCTGAGCCGAGGAAGACGGGGGTGACCTCGCGGGTCAGGGTCGCCCGGCGGACCGCAGTGTGGATCTGCCCGGTGCTGGGCTCGCCGTTTTCGAGCATCACCTCGAGCAACTCGTCGTCGTACAGGCTTAGGGTGTCGAGCAGCCCGTGGCGGGCCCGCTCAGCCTCGTCGAGGAGTTCCGGCGGTATCTCGGCATAGCGGACCTTCTCGCCGGCTGGCCCTTCGCAGTAGACCGCGCGCCTTTCCACAAGATCGACCACGCCTAAGAAGTCCTCACCGACGCCTATGGGAAGCTGCATGGGGATCGCCACCTGCCCGAGCTTGGTTTCCAGCTCGCAGAGTACCCGCCGCGGGTCCGCCCCCACGCGATCCATCTTGTTGATAAACGCGATCCGCGGGACGCGGTAGCGACGCATCTGCCGGTCGACGGTGATGGACTGTGATTGCACGCCCCCAACGGCGCAAAGCACCAGGACGGCTCCGTCGAGCACGCGTAGGGAGCGCTCCACCTCGACGGTGAAGTCCACGTGGCCCGGGGTGTCGATAATGTTGATCTCCCTGCCATCCCAGGAGACCGTCGTGGCTGCAGCGGTGATGGTGATCCCCCGCTCTTTTTCGAGCTCCATGAAGTCCATGGTGGCTCCGCCGTCCTTGCCCTTGATCTCCTGCATGCGGTGGATTCTACCGGTGTAGAAGAGCATGCGCTCGGTAAGCGTGGTCTTGCCCGAGTCGATGTGGGCGGAGATGCCTATGTTGCGAATGTTGTTTAGACGTTCCATCAGACTTAGAACCCAGTTTATAGGGGATTCAATCCGGCGTAGGAATCCCCTGAAGCCTCTAACGGAACCCGTGGCACCGGTTTTTGACCGATGCGGTTCACCGGTTGAAACCCGGTCTCACACTTGTTCGGTTAGGCGCTCCAGGCCGCTTTCGCGTGTGCGTCGCCGGCACCTTACATGAGGCCCGATTGCGACCGTATCGGCCGCTCTCCTACGCGAGTCCTGCAAATCCTCTTGTGACAGTCGTGTTACCGCGTCGGCTGAGCGCCGTCCGCGCCCTCCAATTCACGAACCCCGTATGCTACCAGAACAGATGCTCGCAGTCAATGGAGTATCGGAAGTTTTCTGGAGGAATCCTCGGACACCGCCCACCCGGCGGTCGGTCCTGGAGGGACGCAAGGCAAGAGACCAAGGCGTCACCCACAAGCGGTGACACTACAGGAAGACCGAGAACGCTGAAACCGCCCTCGACGCATTCGGACCTTGACGTTGGAGCATTCCGGTCATCGTGTAGCGGGGCTGGGAGGGAACGACGATCAGCTTCCACGACCGCCACGCAGAAACATATGCTGCTGGTGCGAAAATCCCTTCTCGCACCTCCCGCTCCCCGGTGTGCCACGGCCGCCACCGGGGGCAGCCGCTACGCGGAAACGTGAGCTGGTAGGTCGAGCTTTGCCCGACGCTCGACACCCGTGTCGGGCGGAGCCCGGCCTACCGCTGGTCGTTCGAGTCGTCCCAGAACTCGCCCGCGGCGTCGATCCACTGCTTGCGGGTTACCAGCCCGGTTTCGTCGAAATCGACCAGCACGATCAGGTGCTTCTCCGGGCGTTCATACAGCCATTGACGGGCCAGCCGGCGATCAGGCTCGCCCATGATCCTCTGGACCTCCGCCTGCGTCGAGAGGTCCTGGCGGATCTGCATGTAGTTGTCGTGGACGAGCCTGTCCTGATCGGCCTGACAGCCGGTCAGGAGAGCGGCAAGTGCCGCAGCCGCCCACGCCGGTATCGCAAAGATCATCTTTGCTCTCCGGCGCCGGATTGTTCGCATGGTTGTCCTACTCCCTACGTTGCCCGTGTCATCCCACGCTCTACCGCCACCGTGGCTGGTTTAGACCGCGGACCACGCCCCTCAACCCCCGCTAACCCGCGGGGATGCGAGCCCGTGCGCCGCCCAAAGGCGTCGCCACCGCCCGATACCGCAGGACGCACTGATCGGAAAGATGATCCCCCAGCGGCGAATTATAGGTCACGACCAGGACGTATTTACCCTTATTGGGGATTCGCGCCGGGTCCACCCCCAGCTTGAACTCGTACATCTGGGTGAGCTGATTCCAGTAGGTCCGCTGGTGTTTGGCGGTCGACAGCTCGATGTCCCAGTGTTCCAAAAGCGCCCCCCGGTTGTCGGCACTTGCCGGAACGTGCTCGTAAAGCTCCACGTTCACGTTACCCACAATCATCAGGCCCGGATTGTCCAGGGAATTGACAGCCTGCAACAAAAGCTCGATACCATCGGGAGTGTTGTCGTCGTCGAAGCTCTTGACCCCGGTGAACGGTTCGACGATCTCGATCCGGCTGGGCATCAACATCGCCAGCATCCGCCGCTGAGCGGTGTCGTCCATCGCCGCCGGTGGAGTTGTGCAGCCGGCAACAAAGGTCAACCCAGCCAGCACGAAAAGGAGCTGTCCGGCGTGTGTGCTCAATGGTGCGGTCTCGAAAAAACTCATCGATCTCGACCCGGGCCTGCCCACCCAGTGTATCCGGGCACACCGACGGGCGTCAACCGGTCGAAACCGATCTCTCGACAACGCGGAGGACCCGACCGCCACCAACAGAAATCCGCAACAAAACCGGTTCCGGGCCGGCCGGCTCGAATTCGCCATTGTCCCCTCGGCCCTGGTCGGACCCGACCGGGGGGGGGAAAGAGGATCTTTGCTCAACCGGGAATGAGGATCTTCGCCCTGCCGGCGGTCGTTCCGCTCGGGCTGGCCATTGCGGGATGCGCCGCCGCGCCCAAGGCTGCAACCCACCGCTACATCCTGGCGGTGCGGTACGACGTCGAGCCCGTGCTTGTCGGTCGAGACCGTCACGAGGCTCTGGACCTGGTCCGCGATGATTTCAATACCATCGCTAAGCTGGGTTTCACCTCGGCCCTGCTGTGGCATGTTGATCCTTTGGACCGGGGCGAGCTTCTGGAACTCGCCGGGGATGCGGGCATTACGATTTTCATGCCCGGACCCGACGCGGGCTTCGTCCGTTGCGAATACTCGCGCGGGCCGCTAGACCCGGGCACCGTGATCGGCACGGTGGTGGGCGAGCCGCCCCGGTGGTGCAAACACCCCGCATTTGCCGGTCTGGTATCCGGGCAAGCGTTCGGTGCCGACCCGGCCGGCCGGCCGCGGACGTTATCTCTCGCGGTGGATGCCAATAGAATCCCCTGGGTCCGGCGGCTGGGTGGATCCGGCGGCGATGGTTTCCCGGGGTGGGAGCTCACCACCATCGACACCGCCGGGCTGCAACCGGACAACGAAGCCTCGCTGCTTCAGGGATACCTGGCCCGCTTCCACACCGGGCTGGCCGCCCGCAGAACCGCCGGGCTGATAGTGGACCGCTACCGTCGCACCGCCGGCGACCCGCCCGGACTGACCGCGGCCGGCCAGCGGTTCACCCCCACCGAATCCGCAGCCATAAAGCAGCTTCTGATACGGGCGCGGCAGTGGGGCCCCAGGCTACGAGAACTCGCCGCCCGGCCGCTGGCAGTCCCGGGCGGGGGGCAAGCCGATCTGAAGGTCACCGCTCTGACCGGCCAGCGGCGGAGATATGTACTGGTGTTCAACTCCTCGGCCGACCGCTACCGTCGCGGCGAGGTGCGCTTGCCGGAGTCGATCGGGAAGGCCCCCGTAGTCCGGGCCGTGGAGGTGCCTCCCTCGGCAGGTTCACCCCTCGGGCGGGTTCTGGACGGGCAGGGAGGGCCCATCACGCTGCCGGTTACGCTGCGGCCCGGTGATGCTATCCTGTTCGAGGTCTTCTAGAGTCGCTCGGAGTGTGCAAATGGCCAAGGTTCTGGTCACCGGAGGGGCCGGTTTCATCGGCTCGCATCTAACGACCCGGCTGGTCGAGCTGGGCCACGAGGTTCGCGTCCTGGACGACTTCTCCAGTGGGTGCCGCGAGAATCTGGCCCACGTCGCCGGGGGCATCGAGATTCTCGAAGGCGACATCTGTGATGCCGGGAAGTGCCGCGAGGCCTGCTCAAACGTCGAATTCGTCTTCCATCAGGCGGCGATCCCCTCGGTACCCAGATCGGTTGATGAACCGCAACAAAGCCATGACGCGAACATAGGCGGCACCTTCAACCTGCTCCGGGCGGCGGTGGACAAGCACGCGGGGCGCTTCATCTACGCCGCCAGCAGCTCGGTCTACGGCGACACTGAGGAGTCTCCCAAACACGAGCGGATGCGGGCTTGTCCGCTGAGCCCCTACGCGGTGCAAAAGTACACCGGCGAGCTGTACGCCCGGGCGTTTTACGAATGCTACGGGCTTGAGACCATCTCCCTGCGGTACTTCAACGTGTTCGGCTCCCGGCAGGATCCAAACAGCGCCTACGCCGCGGCTATCCCCGCCTTCGTCACCGCCATCCTTCGCGGGCAGCCTCCCACGGTCTACGGCGACGGCGAGCAAACCCGCGATTTCACCTACGTCGACAACGTGGTGCACGGCAATATACTGGCCATGGACGCGAAGCGGGCGGGGGGCGAGTCGGTCAACTTAGCCTGCGGTGATCAGATCAGCGTAAACAGGGTGATCGCGGAGATTAACGGATTGCTGGGCAGGGATGTGCAGCCACGGTACGTGTCCCCCAGGCCGGGCGATGTCCGGCACTCTTGTGCAGACGTGCAACTCGCCCGTGAGCTTCTCGGGTTCGAGCCGCAGGTGTCCTTCGAGGAGGGCCTGCGCCGGGCGATCGACTACTACAAGTCGATCACCTCAGCGACCACGCCCAATCCGAGACGCGACCGTCAGGGAGCGTGAGCGAGTTACGAGTTACGAATGGCGAATGGCGAATTCGGAATAGCGAATCGAGCGGTCCTTTTCTTTCGCTATTCGACATTCTGAATTCCTTCGCCATTTGGCAGGTGTTTTCCGATGACCCTCGACGAGCTGCAGACTCTCATTGACAGGATGTACAGCGACAAGGATCGTGAGCGGGGCACAGCCGCGACGTTCCTGTGGTTCACCGAGGAGGTCGGGGAGCTGGCCGCCGCTTTGAGGGAGGGCTCGCACGAGGAGAAATGCTCGGAGTTCGCCGACGTGGTCGCCTGGCTGGTCACCCTGGCCAATATCAACAACGTCAACCTGACCGAGGCAGTACTGGCCAAGTACGGGAGCGGCTGTCCCGGTTGCGGGCAGATGGTCTGCGCCTGTGACGTCAAGCCGTAGGGCGCGTCCCAGATGCGCCTATGAACGCTCCCTTTGGGTCGCGTCTCGGAATCCGGCACACTCCCCTATGCTCGCGCCCTGGTTTCCGAGTATACTGACGTCCACGGTCGGAGAGACAAGATCATCTTTGCATCCCTGCGCGGCTCAGAGGGGAGCGCATCTGACGGAAGAACGTAGGGACGGGGCAGAGGTCCGAACGGCATGGCTGAACTGTTGATCACACTATCTGACGGCCGAACCAGACGGCATGTTCTCGGCACGACCCCCGAGGTGATCGGGCGTGACGCCGACTGCGACATTCCCATTGATGACCCGAGCACCTCGCGCAACCACGCCAGGTTCCTGGCGACTCCGCGCGGGTATCTGGTCGAGGATCTGGGCAGCAAGAACGGAACATTGGTCAACGATCTGCCCGCCGAGTCGCATTTGCTGAAGGATGGCGATCGGGTGCTGATCGGCTCGACCCTGGCGGTTTTCTGTGATTCCGATTCCAGGACTGCTCCCTCCGTGGTCATTGCGGAGGATACCGCGACGGGCCACGCTACTCGGTACGTCAGCCGGGACCGGCGTCTGCTGTTGTCCCAGCAGCGCCTGGAGATGATCTACGAGCTCAGCGAACGGCTTACCACGCTGCAAAACCCAGGCCAACTGCTGGAGGACGCCCTCTCCATCTGTTTCGACACTCTCAACTTCGAGCGCGGGGCCATCGGCATCCGCCGGTCGGGGCAGCGGACCCTGGATTGGCCCGTGGTACGCAACCTGGGAAGCTCCGAAGGAGAACTGACCATCAGCCGGACCTTGCTCAGCCGGGCGCTCGAACACGGCGAGCGGGCTGTCTTCACCGACGACGAAGCAGCAGCTAGCGCCGACCCCGCCATGAGCATCGTGCGGCAGGGGATTCGCTCAGCCATGTGCGTGCCGCTGTTGCACAACGACCAAACGCTCGGGGTGATCTACGGCGATCGGGTCAGCACGTCCGCCAGCTACACCCAGGAGGACAGCGACTTTTTGGCGGGCATCGCCCGGCAGATAAGCATCGGGATTATCAACTGGCGACTGGTCGAAGAGCACCACAAAATGGTCCGGCTCGAACGCGACCTCGATCTCGCCCGGACGATTCAGACGGAGCTGTTTCCCGCCAGGCTCCCCAGCCGCGAAGGTCTGCAGGTGGCGGCCTTGAACGATCCCGGCCAGTACGTCAGCGGGGACTATTACGACGTGATCGAAACCTCTGACGGACGCGTCTGGTGCCTGGTGGCGGACGTCACCGGTGAGGGGGTGGCGGCAGCCCTGCTGATGGCCAATCTGCAAGCGGCGGTGCGGGTCACCATCGACCGGTTGGAAGCCGGTCCCCTCCCCCGGGCTGACGATCCCGGCGAGCTGCTGACCCAGTGGAACCGCCTGATCTGCAGTAACACCGATGCCTCGAAGTTCATCACCTGTATTTTGGTGCTGATCGATCCGCAGAGTCATACGCTCCGCTTCGCCACCGCGGGCCATCACCCGCCGTTTATAGGACGAGGAACCGGGACCCGCCCCGAGGAACTCGCCGCCGCGGAAAGCACCTTCCCCCTAGGCGTGGTCGAGCGGGCGGAGTTCCGAACGGTTGACGTGGAGATGGGGGCCGACCCGTTCCTCTTTCTCTGCTACACCGACGGCGTCACCGAAGCCATGAACGCCGAAGACACGCCATTCGGGCGGGAACGGCTCATCGAGGTGCTCGCTGCCCAGCCGGATCTTGACCCAAAAGCCCTGGTCAAGCATGTACGCAAGAGCGTTGCTGACTTCGTGGGCGGCGCTCGCCAGTCCGACGACATCACCTTGCTCGCGGGCCGGGTGGGATAGGGAATTGTCGATTGCGGATTGAGGATCGTCGATTGCGGATTCGAACGGTGAACCGGCAGTCGGACCTGGAATGGACGAAGCACCGGCGCCACCGACCAGCGACGGTCAACTCCTTCATCTGCCAATGGCATTGGGGCTGGCAAATAGCAACCCCTAGTTGATAGTGGGCGGGGCGGCGTTGCTCTTCCGAGTTCCTCGTACCTGCGCCCGCGTTCGCACACTGATGCACCGTCTCAGCGACTCGCAACCGACAATACGCAACCAACAATCCGCAATCGACATTCGACAATCAACACTTCGCAATCCTCAATCCGCAATCGACAATCCGCAACCGATAAGGGGTCTCTCCCAAAGCTGGACCGCCAGTGAGCCGATAACGAGGGCGGCGCGCATGTGCGCGGACCCCAAGAGGTATGTTTTCGAGGGAAGCACCCATGAAGACTAGTTTACGTACATGCGTTCGACGGATCGGAGCGGTTGCGTGTGTGGTGGCGGTGGCTACGGGTACGTATTGGGGGTGTGGGGGTGTCGCAAGCACACCGCCGGGCAACCCGGACGGAGACTTCCTGACGTCCGGCCTGACCCTGAGCCACTTCACCGCGATCCAGATCGACCCCCGCAGCGAGGACTCCGCCGGTCCGCAGTTCGTGGTGGCTGACGATCTCAACGGTGACGGGCTGCTCGATCTCGTCTCCGCGTGGAACCAGTCCCAGCCCGTGCAGGTTCACCTGCAACTGCCCAGCGAGTCCCGGGAGCTCAGGTTTGAGACGCTGACCCTGGCCGGCAACATCCCCGTTCTGACGGTCGCCGACCTTGCGGTCGCCGACTTCGATGGTGACGGCCACCGGGACATAGCCGTCCTCGCCAAGGACACCGGCCTATCCGGTGCAGCGTGCCTCAACAACGAGATGCCCCCCGAGGAGCTGAGCGGGCTGATCATCATCTATCTGGGACCTGAGGATCCGGCGCAGGCCAACCAGTCGCTCGCGTGGGGAGAAGTGATCGTCGGATCGTCGTTTCTTCAGGGGGTTTTGGGAGAGAACTCCACCCCGGAAAGCGGCGGTTTTACGCACATGAACGTGGGCGATATCGACCAGGACGGCACCACCGATCTGGTGGTCACCTGGAACTCATCGTGCGCGGGCGGCACCGCCGACGTGGTCGTATTCTACAATCAGGGTCCGGGACCGGTGCGCGACGGTACTTGGGTGGGGGTGCGGATCGCCGACCCGTTTCCCAAGGGCGCGATGATCAAAGACCTCGCCCTGGGCGACGTTGATGGCGACGGCGACCTGGACGTTGTGGCCACCCTACCTGACGCGGAAACCATGAACGTCCGCTGGTTTCGCAACCCGGCCGACGACGTCCCCGACCTCTACCACATATCCGATGGGGTGTGGCAGGTGGGGACAATCGGCCACATCGCCACCCGGGCTGATACCATCGCCAAGACTGCGGACGGCAGGCTTGGGGACATCGATGGGGACGGTATCCTGGATGTGGTCGTGCGTTCGGCGGCCGGCGGTCTGATCCAGTGGTTCAAGGGTCCGCCCGGACCGACGACCGCACCGCTAAGACAGTTGCCCTGGCAGGTCTACACTCTGGCGGAGTTCACCGAGCGCATGCCGGAGTCGATGGCCCTGGGTTACGTCGACTTCGACGACACGCTCGAGCTCATTGTTGCGGCTCAGGGAGGCCTTGCCTATTTCGACTCGGCAAGCGCTACATCGGTGTACGATCAGTGGGTTGAGAACCTCATCATAGACGAAGTGCCCACCGCGGGGGCGGCGTTCGCGAGCACCGGGGTGGGGACCACCGATCCCATCGCGAACCCCGATGGGTCCGCCTTCGATGAGTGCGCCGAGTTCGGGTGGTACGACGACGGGGTGTGTGACACGTTCTGCCCCGCTCCCGACCCGGACTGCGTGCAATCGACCTTCATGAATTCCATACTGGTCGTGGACCTGGACGTCGACGGGTCCAATGACATCATTGTGACGCTCGACCGCAGCGGCCTCAGCGGGCTGACCAACGACGCCCTGGTCTGGTTGCGCAACACACAGCGGGCGCCATAATCGCCGCGGGGTGAAGCTACAAGTTACCATTTGCGGCTTACAAGATTCGTAACCCGTACCCGTAACCCGTAACCCGTAACCCGTAACCCGTAACCCGTAACTCGTAACTCGTAACTGGTGGCCGCTCCGCTCCCTCCGAACCGGTAATCGGCCCATCAACGGGCCGGCCGGGTACGGGCGGCGCGGTCCCCCGTCCTATCACGCTTTCCCAAACCCGAGACTCCTTGCGAGGGTAGGGTAGTTTCGTAGTGTTGACTATCTTCGCACCGATATTTTTGCTAGCTTGTCTGTGCGTGATGAGGTACATTGGCCGTCGGTACGACGCAGAACCTGGTGGAGAGTGAGGCCCTTGCCCGACTCGCAAGCAACGCTGGATCTGATGGCCGCGGAGATCTTCGAGCTGTATCAGCTCATCGCCACGGCCCGCTCACGTCGTCCCTCGGGGCCGGACGAGCCGTCCGAAACCGAGTTTCTCACCCTCGATGTCCTGTCGAAGGAACAACCCCTGACCACCGGCGAGGTCCAGAAACGCGTCGGGGTGCTCCCCGCGCAGATGTCCAGGGTCGTTCGAGCCCTCGCGAAGGAGGGCGGTAAGGGCTTTGTGGAGTGCAGCATCAATGCCAAAGATCGCCGCCGGATCGACATCATTCTGACCAAGGAAGGCCGGGCGGCCTACGAGAGCTTTCGAGCGGCCCGGCTGGGGTCGATGCACCAGATTCTGGTAATCCTCGGTGTGGAGGATCGGGCCCACCTGATGCGGATCGTGCGACTGCTCACCACCGGTCTCAGGAAGCAGCTCGGCGCAGAATCGGCCTCGCACGGGCCGGTCAACTCAACCGCTGGAGCAGGTTCTTGAGGAAACCCTTCTGCAACGGCGGGGGGACCCCGGGGATGGGGAGGGACATCTCGTCGAGCAAAAGCCCCTCGACGTAGTCACGCGCCCGCGTTCCGGCTTGCATGAGCAGGGCCACGACTTCTTCCGCCTCATCGAGCTTCGAGTCACGCATCGAAAGGACGAACCGCTCCACCCGGGCGGATATGTCGATCACTTCCCCCGGGGGGGGCTCCGGTCGCGGCGCACCCTCAGCGGATGACACCGGCTCATAGGAGCCGCCCCGCGACTTCGCCTCCCGGGACATCGAGGCTGCGTATCGAGCTGATTCCCGTCGCAGCTCCTCCGCCCGGCGCTCGTCCTCCTGGTCAATCGGTGCCAAGGTAATGACATCGTCTTTGGCCGCCGGCAGGGGGATGTAGGCGCTCTGTTTGCAGTAGGGGCACTTGCCGCGCTTGCCCCCGGCCTCATCGGGAGCGCGAATCAGCTTGTTGCAGTGCGGACAATGAAGTTCGATGCTCACGGCGATACCCCCGGGAAATTGCGGATTGTGGATTGCTTATTGCGGATTGAAGTTTGGAGATTGTTGACTGCCGATTGTAGATTGTGGGATTAACCGTTGATCGTGTCATGGGTTACGCGACTCCCATCGTCCAATCCACAATCGACAATCGACAATCACCCTTCACGGCGTCAGTTGCTGTGACGCCGCGCTCTGAACAATAATCGTATCGGAATCTCCTCAAACGGCAAGGCCTCGCGGAACCGGTTCAGCAGGAAGCGTTCATACTCCCGGGTGAGAAGAGCGGGGTTGTTCACGAACAACACAACGGTCGGTGGCTGCGTCGATACCTGGGTAGCGTAGTAAAGCTTGGGCGCCTTTCGGCCACGTTTGGGCTTGGGAGCGTTGCCCTCCAAGGCGGCTTTGAGCACCTGATTGAGCCGTCCGGTTCCGACCCTGAGGCGGGCCTGCTTGAACAGCACAGAGGCCAGATCGATCGTCGTATCGATGTTGCGTCCCGCCGTGGCTGAGGTCAGGGCCACCGGGGCGTGGGCGACCTGCGGCAGGACCTTGGTCAGATACTCCCCGTACTGCTCGGACGACGCCCGCCCCTTGGCCAGGTCCCACTTGTTGATCACCAGAACGCAGGGCTTGTACTCGTCGCAGATGAGCCGGGCGAGCCTCTTTTCGACGTGCCCCACCGGCTCCGTCGCATCGATGAGAAACAGGACCACGTCCGCCCGTTGGATGGATCGCGTCGCCCGGGAGAAGGCGTAGAACTCGATGTCGTCGGCGATCTTGCTGCGTTTTCTAAGACCGGCGGTGTCGATGGCCAGCAGCGTTTTCCCGTCCTTCTCGAAGCGTACGTCGATGCTGTCGCGAGTAGTGCCGGGAATCTCACTGACAATCACACGCTCTTCGCCGGCCAGGGCGTTGATGAAAGAGCTCTTGCCCGCGTTTCGCTTGCCGACGATGGCCACTTTCATGACCGGATCGACCGGGACCTCGTTGGCAGCCTGGGCCAGGCTCTTGTGGATGAGTTCAAGCAGCGACCGGCGCCCATAGCCGTTGACCGCGCTGACCGAGAGCGGCTCACCGAACCCCAGCCGGATGAACTCCCCGGTGGTGTCCTCCATGTGGGGCTCGTCCACCTTGTTGGCGATCAGGCGAACGCGGTCGCTGTGGCGGCGCAGCAGCCTGGCGGTGTCCCGGTCGAGCGGGGTGATGCCCTCCCGGGCGTTTACGATGAAGAGGATCAGATAGGCCTGGTCGATCGCGTAGCGGATCTGCTGCTCGACCTGTTCATCGAGGTGGTCCCGGTCGACCATGCCGTGGCCGCCGGTGTCGACCAGCTCGAGGTAGGTCTCGTCGATGTCGCAGATTGCGGTAACGCGGTCGCGGGTAACCCCCGCGGTGGGCTCCACGATGGCCGTCCGGCGACGCAGAATCGCGTTGAACAGACTGCTCTTGCCCACGTTGGGGCGACCGACGATGGCCACGACTGGTAGCGGCATAACCTTCTGACATTCAGTAAGTTAACTGCATCACCCGAACCTCCACGGGCGTGCCCGGGACTTGCCCCGTAGGCCGACGACCGGGCGGATAGCGCCCCCCCACCCCGGATCATTGACACCGTAGACAACGCAGAAAGCAAAGAGTGTTGTTAAGGAAGGACTTACAGCAGAAAACCAGCGGACTTGCCTTCGACAGCGTGTGTATTGTGCCTCCCGCTGTGACTCTCCATCTTGTCCCACTTCTACTCTCTCTTTCCCTCTCTTTTTCTTCTCTCTCTGTGGTCTCTGCGCCCTCTGCGGTTAATCATCCGGGCTAGCGGGTGACGTTACCCGCGCGCCTCGAGTGCACCGCATCCAGCGTCGCCTGTCAACAGGCCGACGAGAGGTTCACCTGTCGCCCGGTCGTGGGCAAAGCTCGTCGGGGGCGGTGGCGGTTCCGGAGCCGGAAAAAGTGGCGCCGGCAATGTGGTGGCTTTGAAGCAACAGTTGCCGGCGCCGGTCTTCCGATACATGCACGCCTCCGGGAGGAGGGCCAATCCCGTTTTTGGAAAAAGAAAAAAAACGGATGACACGCCGCCGGGGCTGGTGTATAGTACCCGGGTACTCCAGGATCAGACGTCGTGTTGTCGTCTGCCCTCCCGGCTCTTCGACCCCGTTGGTCACTACTCTTCGGCAGGCTTCGTGAAGTTTGGCTAGCCATCGCGTGTGGACCCGGAACGGACAAAACCGATCATCGGTCTGGCGGGCGGGGTCGGCTCAGGTAAGTCGACGGTCGCCCGAATCCTGGAATCCCTCGGGGCGGCGGTCATCGATTCCGACCGGCTCGGTCATGAGCAGTTGTCCGACCGTGGGGTGGTCGCCACGGTAAAAGGCTGGTGGGGTGAGGCGATCTGCGCCGCGGACGGGGGCGTCGATCGAAGGGCGGTCGCCAAGCTGGTCTTTGACGACCCGGCGGAACTCTCCAGGCTGGAGCGTTTGCTCTATCCGCGCATAGCTCGCCAGCGTGAGGAGTTGTTGGCCTCGCATCAAGCGAATCCCGAGGTTGTGGCGATCGTAATCGACGCACCCAAGCTTTACGAGGCTGGCGTGGACAAACTGTGTGATGCTGTGATTTTTGTCGAGACGGAGCGGTCGATCCGCGTTGCGCGGCTGACTAAGAGCCGCGGATGGGCGGAGGCGGAACTCACCCGGCGGGAAAAACTTCAGGAGTCGCTGGACAGCAAACGGGCAAATGCCGATTATGTTCTTGTAAACCACTCCGACCTCAGCGACTTGCGCCTCAGAGCTGAGCAGGTTTTTGCATCGGTGCTGGCTGCCTGTTCGTAGCTGTTCGAAGTGTCATAGCGAAATAAAACGTTCCCTTTTCACCGAAGCACCAGACTTAAGGTGAACCGGCCTTTCATTGCTGGGTTTCATGTCAGATTCAGGAGGATGGTTCCATGGCGAAAGCCACTACCGGCAAGGTACGTAGTTCCAAGAGGAAGTCGACAACAGCAGTCACCGCCGAGGTCGAGGAAAGCAAGGTGGACACCGTAGCACCCGAGGCGGAGGACTCGGAACAAGCGGAGGCCCCTGCGGTCGAGGTCCATAATGAGAGTTCTTTCAGCCCGATCGACCCGGAGACACACGCGAAGTATGAGGAGATCAAGCGTGGCAGCACCCACCTGACCGAGCTGCAGCGGATGACCGTCCACGAGCTTCACGACGTCGCCAAGGCGGAAGGGCTGGAGGAGCACGTCGGCCTGAAGAAGCAGGATCTGGTCTTCAAGATCCTCAAGGAGCGCATCAACCGTAATGGTATGATGTACGGCGAGGGCGTGCTGGAGATTCTTCCCGACGGGTTCGGGTTCCTTCGGAGTCCGGAATACAACTATCTGCCCTGTCCGGACGACATCTATATAAGTCCCTCGCAGATACGCCGCTTCAGCCTGCGTACCGGGCATATCGTTGCCGGGCAGATCAGACCGCCCAAGGAGTCGGAGCGTTATTTCGCCCTGCTGCGCGTCGAGGCGATCAACTTCGAAGACCCGGAGTCCGTGTCCGACAAGACCAACTTCGAGGATCTCACCGCGTATCATCCCGACAGGCGCCTCTTTCTGGAAACCACTCCCGAGGAACTCAACATGCGTATCGTCGATCTGGTGACCCCGATCGGCATGGGCCAGCGCATGCTGATCGTCGCCCCACCGCGAACCGGGAAGACCATCCTGCTCCAGAAGATGGCCAACGCCGTCGCCGCGAATCACCCCGATTTACATGTATTCGTCTTGCTGATCGACGAAAGACCTGAAGAAGTCACCGACATGCAGCGCAACACTACGGCCGAGGTGGTCAGCTCGACGTTCGACGAGCCCGCCTCGCGGCACATTCAGGTGGCGGAGATGGTGGTAGACAAAGCCAGGCGCCTCGTCGAGTACGGCAAGGACGTGGTGATTCTTCTCGACTCGATCACCCGTTTGGCCCGGGCGTACAACACCGAGGTGCCCCACTCCGGCAAGATTCTGTCCGGTGGTGTCGACGCCAACGCCCTGCAAAAGCCCAAGCGGTTCTTCGGGGCCGCCAGAAACATGGAAGAGGGCGGGTCCATTACCATTATCGGCACCGCCCTGGTAGACACCGGCTCGAAGATGGACGAGGTCATCTTTGAGGAGTTCAAGGGTACGGGCAACAGCGAGCTGCATCTGGATCGCCGCCTGGTCGAGCGTCGGATCTGGCCGGCGATCGACGTGGCTGCTTCCGGCACCCGCAAGGAAGAGCTGCTGCTGGATCCCAAGGAACTCGAGCTGATATACCGCCTTCGCCGCGTGCTCGCGGACATGAACGTGGTGGAAGCAATCGATCTTCTGCGGGCCCAGCTCCAGAAGGTGCGCACCAACGCCGAATTCCTGATGACCATGAATCTGGCGTAAGCGAACGCAGAATAGCGGGAAACGGTTGTTCGATGTCCTTTCGCTATTCATCATTCGCCCAACGCTTTTGCGACGTACTGGTTCAATTCCGAGATTTCAAGTCAGAAACAAAAGGAGTTGTGATCCAATGAACATCACCATCAAGTACTGCGTGGAGTGAAACTACCACCCGACAGCCGCCGGTCTGGCGGAAGCCATCAAGAGCGAGTTTGACGTAGCCTCGACCTTGATCAAAGGGGCGGGTGGTGTGTTCGACGTGCACGTGGACGGCACCCAAATCTGGAGCAAGGAGAAGATCGGACGCTTCCCCGAGCACCACGAGGTGCTCGACAAGATCAAGACGCTGACCACGACGAAGTAACGAACCATGAATGCCACAATCACCTGGATGGGACATGCAACCGTACGTCTCGTGCTCCACGACGAGCGGGTCATCCTGATCGACCCGTGGCTTGCGGAGAACCCGGCCTGTCCGGACTCGCTGAAGAAGCCCGCGCGCTGTGACATGATCCTGCTCACCCACGGCCACTTCGACCACGTGGAGGACGTAGAGAGCCTGATCGAGACGTTCGACCCGCAGGTCGTAGGCAACTTCGAGCTCTGCTCCGTGCTGGAAAAGCAGGTCGGAAAAGGGCGGTTTAGCGGGATGAACACCGGGGGCAGTCAGATGATCGGCGACGTGCGCGTGTCGCTGACCCAGGCCTTCCATTCCTCGTCGGTGGACTCACCGCAGGGGCCGATATACGCCGGCATGCCCAACGGGCTCGTCGTGGACGTAGCCGGCCTGGCCACCCTCTATCACGCCGGCGACACCGACGTGTTCTCCGACATGGCCCTTATCGCCCGGCTGTTTGCCCCCAAGGTCTGCATCCTGCCCATCGGCGACCATTTCACGATGGGCGCCAAGGGCGCCGCAATGGCTGCACAGATGCTCGAGCCATCGGCCGTCATTCCGCTTCATTACAAGACGTTCCCATTGCTCGCCCAGACGGTGGATGATTTCCGCAGTGCCTTGTCGGCGGAGTTGAAGGATCGGCTCGTCGCCGCGGAGGTCGGTGAGGAACTCCCCTGGACCGCAGCGGGGGTCGGATAGGGTTCGCCGGGAGGGCGAAAGGCGCTGCCACGGTTCTTGTGCGCCAATCCTGAATTCGCCTCCCAAGTCGACCGATAACAAACCTGGTATGCAATCGACTACACGCGTGGATCGCATCTGGCTCTGCCTGTGCGCGACGAGCCTGCTCTGCTACTTGCTGTTCTCCCATTCGGTCCGGGCGTTCGGGCGCGAACTGGTGCGCCTGATAGGAATGCTCTAGGCACACGTCATGCATGTTCTCCAGGTTACTTCACTTTGCGCGATCGTAGCGACCTGGCTGATCGGTTGGCGGGTCGGCCTCCGCTGGGCGCGCGGATGCGGTGTGGATGAGCGGGCCAGCGCCTGGGGGCTGGCGTGTGTTCTCCCGACTGCCGGACTCATCTTCGCGGTCCATCTCACCGCCTTCGTCTCGCTGATTCCGGGGGTCGGCGTTTACAGCCCACCGCCGGTGGCAGGGTTGTTTGTCCTTTTGATCGGACTTGCCCGGCGGTTGGTGGCCAGGAGTTTCCCGGCTGATCCCGGCCCCTGGTCGAGTGTGAGACCCGCTGGTGAGAGATGGGATTCTCGCACCAGCGGAAGCATCAGTGGGAGCAGCAGCCTGTGGGCGACGCTCGGCGGGTGGCGGATTGCGGTGGTGATTGTGGCGGCCATGTACGCGGTGTTTCTGGTAGATGCGGTTACGCGTTACCCGACCGGCTCCGACGGACTGCACTACCACCTTCCCGTCGCCCTGCAATGGATGCGGAACCAGTCCATGGACCTCATCTTCGGGCTGACCTCCCATTCCTACCGCAACAACGGGATGATCGTGGCATCGCTCATGCTGTTCGCGAAACTCGAGCCGTTGCTGACGCTGATTCACCTTCCAAAAGCGGCCCTGCTGGCGTTGGTGATCTTCGGGCTCGCCAGAGCGGTGGGGGCGAGTGGTCGGGCGTCGGTCATGGCTGCGTGCATCTCCTTGAGCGTGCCGATGGTTGTGTTTCAGAGCTTCTCGAGCTACATCGATCTCTACGCAGCCGCCTCCTGGCTTTCGGCCCTTTTGGCCCTGACCTGGGCTGCACGGACGCCGCGCCGCGACCGACGAACGGGCTTGTTGATTCTATCCGGCCTGTCGGCTGGAGTGGCCCTGGGAAGCAAGGAAACGTATCTGCTACTGACTCCGCTGCTCGGCGTGGTCGCGGTCGCCATTGCGTGGATTCCTTGGCGATCCGGGGCGGGCGCGAGAAGGGATTCTCGCACCGGCGGACGCGGAAACTCCGCTCACGTAAGGACTCCCTATCGAAACGGCGTGGTTTTCTTGCTTGCGGCCCTGGCGTGCTCGGCCTTCTGGTTCTGCCGTGGAGCCGTGCAGGCGGGGAATCCCATCTATCCTTTGGGCGTGGCCATCGGCGGCAAGGAGGTTCTTCCCGGTCTCATTGCGGGCAATCTGTACCCCTCTCACCCGGTCGCGGTGAAGCTGCGTCGCTGGTGGGCATACCCGTGGCTGGAGACCAAGTACACGGGGACCGGCTACCCTTACAGCGTGAACAACGCGTTCGGGGCGGCCTACACGACGTTTGTTCCGCTGGGATTCCTGGCGGTCCTGCTGCGTGTGTGTGCAACCGGTTTCCGATCGGTTGGAAACCGTTTCCACACCAGGGCCCCGCACGAAGTCTGGCAACTGATCTTGCTCGTCTTGGCGGCGGCAGGCCCGTTGGTTGCGATGGTCTTTTTCCGGGAGTACGTCAGGTATGTACTGCCTCTCGTACTAGTGCCGATCCCACTCACGGCGGTTCTTCTCGATCGGCTCCGGGGCCGATTCGAGCGGCCGGTGCTCGCGATCGCTACCTGTGCCCTGGCGGCGACCGCCGCAATTGCGGCCTTGAAGCCGGCGCATGCGTTTGCCGGCCGCGTGAAGGATGGAGTATGGGACCGGGCGGCGTACTACGAGGTTCCAGCTTTGATCGATGAGTTCGAACCGCACACGAGAATCTTGAATCACGACAGCTATGAGCGCGGGTACAGCCTGTCCGGGCGCAACCTCACCAATGTCGTGATAACCCCGCCCCAATGGAAGATGCTCACCAAAGGCCAAGCCATGTCGGATCGTGCTCTGCAAGACCACAAGATCGACTACATCTATCTGCGCGGGCCGGTGCCGCCGACCTGGCCGGATGATCTCTGCGTCGAAGCGGTGTACGACGACAGCGAACAGTGTCGGGAAAACGGCAGGTGGGCCACGCGAATGTACAGGGTCGTACACCCCGAGTCGCCGCCCTAATGCCGACGCTTTGTCGGAGGCGAAGCCACGAATTACGAATTACGAATTACGAATTACGAAAACACCCGATGATGGGTTCGTAATTCGTAATTCGTAATTCGTAATTCGTAATTCGTAATTCGTAATTCGTAATTCGTAATTCGTAACTTGTAACTATCCTGGTATGATTATCCCGCCATGGCGTCGGTCGTGACCTGTCCACACTTTCCAGCCTGCAGCGGCTGCAGCTCGATCGGAATCGAGTATGCCGGCCAGCTCGAAGAGAAGGTGCGTGCGGTGCAACGGTGCTTCGAGGGGGCCCGCCTTGCGGGTTTCGACCCGGCTTCGATTCAGTCAATGAAGACCAGTCCTCTCCCAGCGGGCTACCGGAATCGAGCGAAACTCGTGCCCCAGCGGGGGGGTGCTCATCGCGTCGAGCTCGGCCTGTACCGCCTTGGGACCCATGAAGTGATTGACATCCCGGACTGCCCGGTGCAGATGGCCGGGGTCAACCGGGCGGCGGCGACGGTTCGCACCGGGCTGGGCATGTTCGGCGTGTCCATTTACGATGAAGCGACACATACGGGCGATCTGCGGTTCGTCACCGTGCGGCAGGGGGCGGCGACCGGCGAACTTCTCATTGGCTTTGTAACTCGCGCCGACCCATTCCCGCAGGGTACGGACCTGGCAGAATACGTTCTGACCCAATGCGTCGGCGCCGTCGGCGTGGTGCAGAACATAAACCCGACGAAGGGCAACGTGATCTTCGGGCGCACCTCCCGGGTCCTTGCCGGCCGGGCATACCTGGAGGAGGTTGTGTGCGGGGTTCGCCTCCGCCTGGGGATGTCGAGCTTCTTCCAGGTCAACACCCCCGTTGCACAGAAAGCGTACGAAGCCATCATCAAGGGCCTGGAGCTGTGCAAGGAGGCGACACTCGTCGATTTGTATTGCGGTGTCGGCTCGATCGCTCTGGCGGCGGCACCGCACGTGGCCCGTGTTATCGGCGTCGAGGAGCTGGCCGAATCCATCGAACTCGCCCGGGCGGCAGCCGTGGGCAACGGACTGGGGAACGTCGAGCTTCGAGACGGACTGGTGGAGGAGCTACTGGCTGATCTGGCGGTGGAGTTGGCCGGCGATCGGGTGGCTGGGAAACTCCTGCGGGTGAGCGTGAACCCGCCGCGCAAGGGTATTGACCCCACCGTCGGCGACGAACTTCTCAAGATGAAGCCGGGACGGATCGCGTACCTGTCCTGCGAGCCGGTCACCCTCGTTCGCGATCTGGAGCGACTTGTGCAGGGCGGTTGTGCGCTCCGCCACGTCGAGCTGTTCGACATGTTTCCCCAGACGCAGCAGGTCGAGACGCTGGCGATCCTCGAGCCCGACGAAAGCCGGGACTACGTAACGATCCGCCACCGGGGACGCGGGGGCGCCTGGCCCGGATAACACATCGCGGAGGGCGCAGAGACTGCGGAGGTGGGAAAAGACGCACAGTCACGGCGGGATGCGTGAAGCGGTCTGTATCACGCTTCACACACTGTCGAAAGCAGTTCCGCTCCGTTTCTGGTGTAACCCCTTTCCTGAAAGTACCCTGCGCCCTCTGCGTTCTCTGCGGTGTGGATGATTCTGGAGGAACATCGGACGAAGTTCGGTTTTTCCTGTCGCAAATGGGCTGGTGCTATCACTATAAGGCGAGGATTCGAATCCCCAGTCGTTGTGAGGTGGCCATGTGCGGAAATGACAAGGAAACAATCCGGTTGTGTCTGAACAGCCACCCGGAAGCCTACAGGCGGCTCGTCAAACGTTATCAAGCTTCCCTGCGGGCTTATCTGTTGGGATGGTTGGGTAACCCGGAGCAAGCCGAGGACGCCGCTCAGGAGGCCTTTGTGAGAGCCTTTTTCTCGCTGGACAAGCTTAAGAAACCGGAATCGTTTTTCTCATGGCTGCTCGGCATCGCCACGCGGGTTGCCAAAGAGCAGCAAAGAGCAGAACGACGCCACCGTGAAATCGTCCGTCTGGCGCGTGAAGAAGGCCCGTCACCAAGCGTCGCGTCTGACCGGGGCCTGCAGCAGGCCGTCGCCCGGCTGCCTGATTCATACCGGGAGCTCATCCTGCTGCGGTACTACGCGGGAATGTCCTGTGGCCAGGTGGCCGAGCAGTTTGCGATTCCGCTGGGCACGGTGACCAAGAAACTGTCGCGGGCGTACGCCCTTCTTCGGGAGTCGCTCCGGCCGTGCGAGGACCCAAGTGAATGTCGTGAGGTGAACAGATGAATTGCGCACAATGTCAGGAGAACCTGGTCGCCCATATCGAAGGGCTCTTGGAGGTGCAGCAGGAACGAGAGTTGGCTGCACATCTGCAGGAGTGCCCGACCTGTCAAGCCGAGTCCGCCGGTTGGTCCGGCTTGCGTGATCGCCTGATCGCAAGTGGGACGAACTTGGGGCAGGGCTCGGTGGAGGCTCCGGTGATGGCCAGGATTGCGCAAGAACGGACCATTAATTCGAGGAGAATCGCTATGCGAAAACGATACGGAAAAACGGGAGTGGGATTGGCAGCCGCGGCCGCAGTTGCGGCGGCGCTTCTGGTGGGTTGGCCGGGCACCACGGATCGTCAGGCCAGCGCCGCCGAGGTATTAGCCTGGGCAATCGAAGCTCTGTCTGACCTGCATTCGGTGCACATTCAGGCTAACATTCGCACGCTCGAAAGAGACAACTTCGAGCTGATCGGGTTGGAGTTCCCCTTTGTGGCCCACGATTTGTGGAAGACGTTCGGCGATACACCGCAGTGGCGGATCGAGAAGCCCGGTCGCGTGGTGGTGATGGACGGAGATTCGTCGCTGCTGTTCATCCGGCCCAATCAAGCCGCCAAGGGCGGGGTTGACACCGGCTTCGTGGGCTGGCTCAAACCCCTGCTCGATGTCCAGCAGGTTCTCGACAGCGAGCTTCGCCTCGCCCAGGAGCAGGGCTCGGAACTGCTGCTGACCCATGAGGAAGGCGAGACCAACTCGGCGAAGCTCGTCGTCTCCATCGAGGCGAAAGCCCAGGGCGACTTCACCAATGACTGGTGCAAGAACAAGTCTATTACCGCGTCGGACAACCGCCGCGTCTATCGCTTCGACGCCGAAACCAAAATGCTCGAAGACCTCAGTGTGTGGGTACACGGCGACGTAAAGGACGTCCTGGTGCTGGAAATCACCGAGATCAACTACAACGCCGACGTCGATCCCGGGCTCTTCTCCCTCGCCCTGCCCCGCGACGTGATCTGGTTTACGAGACCCAAGCCGCTGGAGGATAACCAGAAGTACTCCGCGATGACCCCGGATGAGGCTGCCCGTGCTTTCTTCCAGGCGTTTGCCGACGAAGACTGGGATGAGGTGTTGAAATTCTGGACCGCCTCGTCGATCGGCCAGAGGACGAAGGACTACCTTGCAGGCCTGGAGATCATCAGCATCGGAGAACCTTTCCGGTCCGGCAGGTTCCCCGGCTGGTTCGTCCCCTACGAGATCAAGCTGCGAAGCGGCGAGGTCCGGACAATGAACCTGGCGGTGCGGAGAGACAACGCGGCCGATCGATACGTGGTCGACGGGGGGATCTGACCCTCTCTACCCGCGATTCCGCGGTGACCTACCGGCTGCGAGCTCCTGCGACTGTGCAGCTGCTCGCAGCCGTTCTCTATCCCGGCGCGAAGAACCCTGCCGCCCGTGCCCGGACGCCCTACTCATCGAGAAGCCTGGCGACGATGTCGGGGACCATCGCCTTAGCCACGGGGCTGGCGAACTCCTGTGATGGGTCCTGCAACTGTTGGGCGAGTATCGCCCGCTCAGGGCCGCTCATCTGCCCGGCTGCCCAATCGGTAAGCACGTTGACCGCCTGGGCGAAGCGGCCCTCGTACGGGCCGTCCACCGGGGCCCGCGTGGTCAGGAAGATCAGCAACACGCCGCCGGCTTCAGCGGATCGGTCCCCTTCAGGACCTCCACCGCCGCCCGGGGCAGCCCCCTCTTCGCAGGGTTCACAGGTGCAGTCATCGCAGTGAAAGAACTGCTCGAACGCGTGCCGCATCCAACGGATATCAAACAGATCGATGTCGCCGTCGCCCCCGCAAGGCTGAAGGTCTGTGCTGAACCAGTTGTGCCCGCAACCATTCACCGCCGGCCCGTCACGGAAGTCGTCGAGCAGGCAAAGGATGTCATCCATATCCGGCTGGGGGCACACCCCCGGGCAGAAGGAGGGGACGATGTCCGCGAAGTTGCGCTCTATGCACAGGTTCTCGCACAACAAGTCCTCCTCTCGGCAGAAGTCGTGGGTGCAGGCGTCCGCGTCCGCACACTCGCTGCACTCAGTCGTCGTGTACTCGTACGCCCCCATGTCCACCAGCGCACAGTCGAACTCGTTGTCGGGGCCACCGATGAACCGATAGTTCAAATCGAGGTCCGGGCTCGGCTCGGTGAAGTCATAGTCACCGTCGACGTCGAGGACATCCAGTGGAACCGCGTCGTTGTCTCCCATGTCAATCACCGGCGACGTGGGCTCGACCCGGAAGTTCCCCGGCGGAGCGGGAGCGACGAAGTCGGGATTGCTCGTCTGCTCGTCCCCCTCGAGGTTGTGCGCGCCCCAATCGAGCCCACCTGCCCCGTCGATGTCGCCCTCACCACCCGCCACGTCGCTGTAGTCCACGGTGGTCGTAGCGCTGGACAGGTAGATCTGGGGCCCTTGGCCCACAGGGGCGACATTGCCCCAGAAGATGCAGTTCGTAATGGAGGTGTCGCTGCCGGACGCGCCCCCGAGATTCAACCCACCCCCGTAATTACTGCTGTTATTCGCAACCGTACAGTTGATAAAGGTGAGCAGGTCAATGTCCCTGGCGTAGATCCCCCCTCCAAAGCTGCTTCCAGACGTGGTAACGTTTTCGGCGATGACCGTATTGAGAAAGGTCAAAGACACAAGCGCGCCGGCGGGGTACAAGTGGGCTCCCCCGCCGTCAACGACAGCCTGATTACCCCTGATTTCTGAGTGACTGACCCACAGACCCGCAGTACCCTATGGTCGCGATCCCGCCACCGGCATAGTCGACCCAGTTGTCGTTGATTCGACACCGGGTGATCGTCGGGCTGCCGCTCCCGATGAAGATCCCGCCGCCTTCACCTGTAGCATAGTTCTCAGTGATCTCGCAGTTTGTTATGATCAGATCAGATGTGCTCAAGAACAGCCCACCGCCATACCCGAAAGAGCCTTCAGCGCGATTGGAGTGGATGTTGCAGTCCCGGATTTGCGGTGCGGCGCTCGTCTCCCAGTAGATCCCCCCTCCTCCTCCGTCCAAGGCGGTATTGGCGTACACCTCGTTGTCGACGATCTCAGGGGACGCCAAGCTCTCAACATAAATGCCTCCCCCAAACCCCTCGGCGCTGTTGTGCTGGATCATGTTCCCTTCGATCAACGGATCGGAGTCGCGGGTGCAGTAGATGCCCCCGCCATCAGTGTCCGAGGTGTTCTGCTGAATGGTGTTGCCTTCGATCAACGGATCAGAGTCGCGGGTGCAGTAGATCGCCCCGCCCCCTGCGGTGGCGTGGTTATTACGCAAGACGTTCCCGCGTATCGTCGGGGACGCGCTTGTAGGCCAGGACCCGCACTTGATCGCGCCGCCCTGGTCTCCACTCCCGTTTAAGATGGTGAACCCTTCGATTACCGCCGAATTCCGCACGTTGTTCTTTACGAGAAATCCCCTGTTCCCGTTGCAATCGATGGTGCAGGACCCTGAGCCGTTCGCAGACCTCACCGTCACTTCCTTGCCCAGGTTAATGTCAGCGCTGAGGACGTACTCTGCGTCCGCGACGATCACTATGTCCCCACGCCTGGCCAGGTCGATGCCCTTCTGTATCGTGAGCACCGGCCCGTCCGGAGCCTGGCAAACGGGACTCGTGCCGTACCAACTGTCGTCCCCGCACGTTCCGTTCACATAGTAGATCGTCTGCGGCCAGTCGGGTCCAGCTCCACCGATCCAAACAAGGGCACATGCGAGAACCAGAATGCTCTTCTGTCCAGACATTGTTTCTCCTCCTCATTAGAGCCAAAGTGAAAACCACTCAACATCCTGCTGCCCGGACAATATCGGACATAAAGTTGCGCGTCAAGTGCTTCTGCGCTCCCAGACTGAAGGTGAACCCACATCCAGAAAGCGACAACTCGCAGGTTCCAGAGTCGCTGTATTTGCAACCGCAAAATGGACGCGCGAGGCAACGGTGAGCGGTGTATAATGCAAATGGTGTGCGGACGTGAACTGTCGGGACAAGAGGCTTTCCATGAAGTTCGGCACGGTTGCCTGCATCGGCGTACTGATGACAACGCTCTGTCACAGCTCCGCCCGGGCGGGCGACGGCGACGACATGCGTTACGCGTGGACGGCGAGCGTCGGGGCCGGGATCCGCGTGCGCGACATCGCGGTCGATCTGTTTGGCGATGTGATCTATGTGGGGTATTTTTCATATACCGTCGACTTCGACCCGTCTGAGGGCGTGGACGAGCGCACCGCGGTTGGAGTTTACCGGGACGACGTGTTCATAACGAAGCTCCACGCCGACGGGACGTATGCCTGGACCGGAACCATGGGCGGCGTGGAGAACGACGGCGCCACGTCCGTGGTAGCTCTTCCCGACCAGAGCATCCTGATTACCGGGTAAAGGGGGTATCCCCTTCACTGGGGCAGCCCCTACATCTGGTGGTTCTGTGGTCTCCTACCTCGGCAGTGGGCAACCAAGCTCTTGTACGGCACGGGT
>SDBU01001931.1_pt1 | contig 28506 bp, 8 predicted proteins | sample 2277071 | NCBI WGS metagenome assembly SDBU01 (sample SAMN10397929, study PRJNA504765) | marine sediment metagenome | isolation source: marine sediment core GS08_GC12, 126 cmbsf | place: Arctic Ocean: Gakkel Ridge, Loki's castle | collected 2008 | reverse complement strand
GATAGAATTGTTCCGTTTTATGGATCTTATAAGATGGTAGCAGATCCTTCTGCTTCTATTACTGATTTTCAAATAGAAATTACTAAAGATAATAATAATTTAAAAGATTTTATGTTTGGATTAATGTTTGAGAAATCAAGATTTAAAGCTACTAATTCTCAGACTTTTGATGAGTATAGTGTGGAGAGTGGAGATATAGGATATATAATAGATGAAGAACATATTATATATACTGGAAGAGCAAAATTAGTTATTTTTACTAAAACAGAAGATATAAATGATAATAGAACAAATTATACTATATTGAGAGAATTTCCAAACGTATTTGATGTAATAGAAAAAAATAATTATACTATTGTTTCTAATTATACTAGTATAGGTTCTGAAGAAGTAAATAATTTATTAAATAAATATAATAACACTTATATAGATAGATTTATTGGAAGTGTAACTTTATTCATTAATGATGAAATTAAATTTTCACAATCGTTTATCTCTAGTTTATCTTATGAAAATAATTCTTTTGATTTAGGGTTTGGAATTCCTAATGGAGGATATTATATTTCTGATAAAATGATGTCTAGTAAAATAAATGTTTTTGAAGAAGTTTCTGTTAATATGTTGTTTGAGGATATATCAGTAACTTCTCCTACTTATACATATAATAGTGATATTGTTAATTTACCTAATACTGTTAGAGATATTACAAAATTTAGAGTTGAGGAAGATATAGATAATCCTTCTTCTACATACGATTTTGATAACTCTTCTAATTTGCTTAATTTAGGGTTTAGAGGAAATGAAAAAAATATATTTGTAGATGAACAAGAAGGAACAGATGGAGCTGGTTTTATACGAACTTATGATGTTAGTCAAATAGATAGAATTTCTATAGAATTTAAGACATTTTCTATTGAAGATAGGATAACAATTAAAAGTGAATATGGAACTATGTTGTATGATAGTGGGATGGTATCGACTTCATCATTGGATAGTGGAACTTTATCTGATTCTATTGATGTTGTTTTTAACAATTCAGCTATAATAGAAGTTACTACCAGTAGCAGTTCATCGGGATGGGAATTAATATCTTATTTTAAAGTTGTTTATAATGATAATAATTTTTTACAAGTTCCTGTTACTATGGAAGGAATTAATAAATCTCCAAATATTTCTAATGGGATTTGTAATGATTTACATTTAGTATGGCAATCTAATTTAGATAAATATTGGAATATTTATTATTCTAATGCTGTAGACTTATTAAGGCCATTGAGATTTAATACTCAAATAACAAATACAAATAGCAACAGTATAACACCAACAGTTTCTGTTAGCAGGAATGGTAAGAGAATGATAGCATGGCATGATAATAGAAATAATAATTTTGATATTTATTCAGCTAGATCGTTAGATGGGTATCTTTGTGATGAAATATCTTGTCAAAACAAAATGGTAGATGCTTATAGCTCTAATATTTTTGAATGTTTATTATCATTTAATTTTACTCCGGTTTCTGTTTCTAATTATATTTTTTCAATAGAATTTTATACAGATGCATCTTTGACAGATTTATTTAAAACAATAACTTCAACAGAAGATAATCTTGATATATGGTTTTTAGATGGAACTGCTTTTAGTTCTCTTGCAGTTTATTCTGATTCTGTTTATGTAGGTATACTATTATCTGAGGATAGAGAATATGTTATTTCATATACTTCTGATAAGGGTGATGGTATTTTTGATAGAGTATTATATGCTAGATTAATTGGGACGGTTAGTTAAATATGTCAACAAATGCTTTAATTATTGAAATAGAAGGAAAAGGAACAGTATCTCTTCCTTCTGGAGATTATAATAGCAGTATTACTGTAACATTAATTCCATCTCCATCTAATGGTTATTTTTTTAAAGAATGGGATTATTCTGGTACTGGTATTACAGAAAATATAGATTCATTATCAGTTTCGATGTCTACAGATCAAACAATAAAAGCAATATTTGAAGCAGATCCTGCGTATAGTTTATCTGATTACTCGTTGTTTTATTGTCCTTCTGAAACTAATAAAACAAATACAATTGATTTTGAATATACTAACTCAACAGGAGGAGAAGGTAATTTTCATTTTAGAGCTACATTTTATACGAATATTAAAAAAACACAAGTTTTATATACTACATTTAGTTTATCTGATAATAAAAGATGGTATTATAATGATGGTTCTTATAAACAAGTTTCAGATAATGGAGTTACAATTGGCATTAATGAAACTATAGATATAATTTATGATCCTGAGATATTGCCTCAAGAACTTATAGAAATACAAAAAAGTGAAATAATAGATGAAGCAAATAATGCTGAATTTTCGTTAGTTTGTGGGAATAAGTATTATGTTGATATAGATAGATATAGTGTAAATGATGAAAGTATTGATTTTGTTAAAAGTATTTCAATAATTGTTGATTGCAATGATGTTGATGCTTTTTATAGGTCTTATAATGATGATAAAAAAAATTGGATTTGTAGTTCAAATGGGAATTCTGATTTAAAAGTTTCTGGAAGTATGGATCAATCTTTATTTCCTGATATGGCTTCTAATAATTTTGGAATTTTTCAGATAGTATGGCAAAGCAGAAGGAATGGGAACAGTATAATTTATGGAGCACAATGGGATTCTGAAAATGATTTATTATATTCAGCGGGACAAGGGATATATGATAAAAGGTTTTTAGAAGAAGGATATAATTCAATTGTATTAGGAGATCTTGCTAATAATTTTTATATTTCTGCCAATAATAGAGATACTATTTTTTATAATGCAGATAAAATAATAACTCAGGACTCAGAGGCTCCATCAGAGGATTCTTCAGAAACTTTTGAAAAATTATGTTACCCTGGACAAGTTAATTTTTTAACTTCTACTATAGAGGATATACAAGTAAGAGTATATGAAGAAGATACAGATGATTCTATTGTTATTAATAAAGATAAAGTAGTTCCTGTTGTTAATAAAAGAGACATTAGATTTGACATAGATGGTATTAATGGATTATATGCTATTAGGTTAAGAGATAGTAATGATCCTCAATGGAGCGATTGGATTAATGTAGATGTTGATTTGCCTTTAACAGAGGGAGAAGATGAAATTTTAAGTGCTTATAAAATAGGAGATTCTAGAATTATAGTTCCTTGGAACTTAGATAGAATAAATGGGATAAGAAGAGTTTGTTTTCAATTGCTTACATTATATGGAATAAGTCCTTCAATTTGTGTTGATATTTTTATGAATATGGATATTATTGAGTATATATTCGAATTTTATAAAGATTCTAATTTTACTGAACCTGTTCCTGTTTATAATGGATTTCAACTTTTATCTCAGATTAGAGATGATGATGGAGAGATCATTGGGAATAATGAAGATGGAACTACGACTATTTATTTTAAAGTAATATTTAGTGAAGATATATTAGTAGTTAAAAATAATATTATTTATTATGGTAATAATCAATATTCAGAAGGTGATTTTACTTTTAATGTGGTTCAACAAGGAATAGATGATATATGGGGAACAATATTAGAAAGAATTGATAATAAGACGTTTAAAGGAGAATTTAAAATTTATAAAGATGACGGGGTGTTTAATAAAGACGGAAAATCTTTTATTCAAATAATATTTCCTGATTCTATAAATTCTTCTATGTGTATATCAGATAGTTCTGATCCTTATAATTTAATGGTAAATGCTAATGATGCAGTTAGGTTTAAAGATTTAAAACCAGAAGAAGCATTTGAAGAATATAGAAAATCTCAAATATTAAAGGTATCAGATATTAATTCTTTTAAACAATATTATGATAAGGATGATGTTAATTTTAGATTCGGAAATTCAAGAATTTTTAGGAATGATACTCAGGAGGAAATAAGTGGTTAGAAGACAATTTAATATAGAAATAGATAGTCCTACTTTAATTTATCCTAATGGAGGAGAAGAATTTTATGGTCCTATAATAAATATAACTTGGTCTGAACCTACAAATATTTCTACCACTACAGATATTATATGGTATCAATTATTTATTATAGAAGATTATAATATAAAAACATTTAAAAGTCTTGTTCAAATTGCTACATTACCATCTGGAGTTACTTCATTTACATATAGTATAAATAAAAATTTAAAGGGACAAAAATGTAGAATAGGGATTAGGGCTATTAATCATAAAGGGAAACGAGGTAATATCTCTTTTTCTGCTGATTATTTTTTAATAAATAATAGAAAGTTACCATTACCTGCTGTATTAAAACCAGTTGCTGGTTCTACTTATTTTTCTTATATTCCATTTGTATTTGATCAAAAGGGGATATTGGGGAGATACTCTCAAAGATCTTTTTATCAAGTATACTACAAATCTGATAATCAGAAAATAGATTGGACATTAGTTTTAAGTAATATTATAATTGGTACAGAACCAATTAATTTAGATGTTAGTGGTCTTCCCACTGATTCTGATTATTCTTTGAAAATTGAATTAGTAGATAAAAATAATGTATCAGAACCAGTTTTCATAAATGATATTACTATTAATAATGTAAATTATTTTATTATTGATACTATTCCTCCAAGAGGAGAAATTAAAATACAAGATAATTTACAATATACTAAAGAGAGAGATTTAGTATTGTCTTTAAATTCTTCAGATTCTTCTACTGCTGTAGAGAAATATAGGATAGAACAAACTAATCTTATTACTGATGGTGACGATACTGTAGATGTAGGAATATTTTCTAACATAACAAAAATGGCAACTTGGGATATAAGTGGAGATGATGGACAAAAACTTATACAAGCTAGATTTAAAGACTATGCAGGAAATATTGTTACTAGTGATGATGATAATAATGAAACTTATTTTAGAACATATAATTCTTTAGATAATGCAGATGTATCTGCTATCTTAGCAGTTGGAAATGACATATGGATTGCTTTTAGTGATGAAGATAATTTTTCTTATATCCCAAAATTATATAAAAATAATATTTTTGTTTCTAACTTAGAGGGAATACCAACAGCATTAGCATATTATGATGATGTATTATATATAGCTATAAAAGATGATGAGAATAAGGGAATTTTACAAAGATATACTGAAGGGACAGTTAATACTGTTGCTGATAATAATCTTAATATAAATTCTTTATATACTTCTGATTCTGTTATTATGTCGATGGAAGTATTTGAAGAAACTCTTTTTCTGGGATTAGAAAATGGAATATTATTGAGTTTTAGAGGCTCTGCGGTAGCTATAGAAAATAATGATAATTTTGAAATAAAAAGCATTAGAAAATTAGAGACAGATGATAATGTTTTGTATATCTTTTTTGATAATACTACAGAGATAATGATTATGAGCAAACTTGATAATAACACATATGAATTTTCTACTATAGATATTGGAGAATAATTTTTGACTGATTTAAAAATATATTTAACTAGTTTACAACCAGATATGGATCAGACTGTTTTTTCTCAATCTGTAGGAGGATATATAAGTAACTCTTTATTATATCCTGAAACTACTGTAGATGGTACAATAGGATTGTATGATACTTCGTTTGTTTTAGATTCTTTAGATAGTGGGACATGGGTTGATTGGAATAATGCAGAATATTTAAACATAAATAATGAAGTTATGAAAGTATCTCCTATTACAGAAAGAACTATTTCTGTAATTCAAAGGGGATTTAATAATATTATTGAGACTCATATAGATGGGGATTTAGCAAAAGGTATTTCTGCCAATGAATTATTTAATGATGTTTTTAATGATAGTTATAAACAATATAGATGTTTAGCTGTAAAAAATGTATCAATAAGGGAAGATCCTTCTATTATTCCTCAATCTGTAAATAATGTTTCAGTATATATAAAACAAAATAGTAGAAACCAAAACTCTATCTTAAAAATAGCTATTGAAAAACCAGTTAATCAATATATAGAGAGTACTGCAAGTAGTATAATATCTAATTTAAATAATAGTACTTCAACTCTTATAGATATTTCTTTAACTAGTTATGGAGATGATTATTTTAAAGATTCTTATTTAAAAATAACAGGAGGAGCAAATAAAGGTCAGGGACGTGTGATTATTTCGTCTGAATCTTCAACAGGAACATTTATATTAGATGGCATTTTGACAGATGATACCGGAGTATCATATGAAATTCTTCCTTCTCCAGCTCAAAGAGTTAAAAGCGGAACAGTTTCTCCTGATACTGTTGATTCTAATATAACATCTTTTAATCTTTCTGATGAGTTTAGTCCTATAGATATTAATTTTTCTAATGAAACAGATGTTAGTGTCCCTTCTAATTTATTAAATTTTAATGATGTATTTTATATCTGGTTGGAAAGAACAGTTAAAAAGGGGTTTTCTTCTTTTGATAATAATGATGTAGTTATTAATATTAAATATACTATATAGGAATATATTTTTATGGCATATATCAGTACCTTAAAATTATTTTTGAAATTTAACAATATTTCTTTATATGAGGAAATTAGTGCAACTTATATGGATACATATGGAGATGAAAGTTCTCCTAGTGTTAATGGAGGTAGTGCGACTCCTGCTATTTTGCCAAACGGGGCAGGTTATATTATGCAAGATAATCAATATTTGGTAGGAGAAGGAATTTCTAATAACGGATTTTTATTAGGAGTTAATTCTGTTATGACTTTAGGGTTTTGGTTGTATCCTGTTAATCCAGGTTTTGCAACAAATTCTGTAAGTGGGAATGCAGAATCGATTACAATGCCATTACTTGATTTATTGAATTCTAATACTAATCTTTCTATTTTTGAAGTTACTGAACATACTTCCGATAATAATGAAAATTATATTACTATTGATATTGGAAATTATAGTAGTTCATCTGAAAATTATTTAGCTGGATTATGGCATTATGTTTTATTAGTTTATAATGGAAGTAGTTTTAACATATATATAGATAATAAATTGCAAACATTACAAAAAGTATTTGGATCTTTACCAGGATCTATTAATGGGTCAAATGTTGATTTATATATAAATCGTTATTTTGAAGGTTATAAATATAATATAGCTAAAAATTATGGATATATAGATGATATTTTTATTCTAAATGATAATAGTTTAAATGACAATGATATGAAAAAAATAATTAATTATGGAACAGAATACGTTGTCGATACTAATTTTAATACTAATATTATAGATGGATATAGTATTTATTTTAACGATCCAACAACTATTACTGTTAGCTCTGCTGCTAAAGATATGAATTATGTCTATTTGGGAAGAAATGATGGTAAAATTATGGAAGGATCTCCGTTACTATGGGAAGTTAGAAAGTCATACTCTAATTTAAATGAAGTTGCTTTGGTAGATAACCTTGAAGAAAGTGATATTGTTAATGGGTTTCTTAAGATAAATAATAAAATGGTAAGGCTTTAAAATGGGAATAGATTTATCAATTAGAATTAATAATCAGGAAGTTCCTTCTTATAATCCTTCGGGTGCTCCATCGTTTAAAGTTGATATAGAAAATCCAACTATAAATTGGGATTTTAATTTATTAACGAGGGCAGTAGTAGATGGAGATGGAGTAGTTACTTCTCAGGAAGAATTTGGACAGAATAGTTATGAAATAAGAATTTCTGATGATGATACGATGTTAGAAACAGATTCTTTTAATGGGAACATGGTACAAACTGGTATCATAGATAGTCAAAATAAGTTTTGGGTATATAATGGATTTCCATTAATTAGAGGAAAGGCTTATTATGGACAAATAAGAGTTATAGATGAGTCTGATAGAAATAGTAATTGGAAATCATTCTCGTTTTATTATAATTCGTTGCCATATATAAATAATCTTGAAATTACTCCTTCTCAACCTTCTGTTAACGATAGTTTGAGATTGTTATATGATTTTTATGATGATGATGGAGATATAGAAAATGGAACTATTATAAGATGGTTTAAAAATGGAGAATATCAAAAGCAATATGATGATAGTATTTTAGTAGATTTTAGTTATTTGCAAAATGACGATAGATGGATGGTTGATGCATGGCCTTTCGATGGATATGAATATGGGATAAAAGTATCTTCTGGAGAAGTTATAGTTAAACAAACTTCTATAGTAACATCTAATGTTAATATTTTGCCTAAAAATCCTAATGAAAATGATATATTAAAAATAGATTATGTAGTTAATGATGAATTAGAACAAGATAATGTTTCTATTAGATGGTATATTAATAATTTATTAGATTCTAATTTTAATAATCAACAGTTTGTTAGGCCATCTATTGTAGAAAATGATATTGTAAGATGTGAAGTAAAACATAATAGTGAAACAGTATATGTTTCTTCTTCAAGTGTTACAATTGTTAGTAGCAAGTTCATTGTTAAAAATATTATAGTAGATGGTAGAGTAGATCCTTTGGATGTATCATCTGTAAAACCAGTTATAAAATGGAAATCATATATTCCATCTGGAAAACAAATTAATTATATGTCTGTCAAAATAGGTACTTTTTATGAAGATGATAGTATTTATTCTGATACCTTAATTTATGATAAAGATATTTTTATTACTCCTGCTGGATTATTACAACGAGGAAGAGATTATTATATTTCTATCTCAATTAGTGACACTGATGTTTTTGAAGAATATGGAAACAGTCATTTTAGAATTAGAGGTTCCAGATGGGGAGAGATTGTAGACAATTCTGTTGGGTGGACAATAGAATCATTGTTTGTTGTTAATGATATTTCAACAGAGTTAAATGATTATCAAGTAATAAGAATAAATGATGGTAATTATTTTGCAGAATTAAAATTAAGAAGTGATAGCATAACTCTAATATCAGGAGAAGTGATAAAATATAGCATAGATTTAACTAAAACTAGAATATTAACTATTACGGGAAAAAATAATGATATAAAAATTTATATAGATAGAGATCTTATTATAAATGGGGATGGTAAATTTACAAGACAATCTGATTCTAAAGTAATAGAATTTGGATGTCCTACAGATGGAGAATTTAATATAAGTTATAAATATTTTTCTTATACAGTTTCAGGATCTTTTTTACCAGGACAAGATTCTGAATATGCTAATATGAAGTTTTATACATTTATGAATTTTCCTGATAACGAAATTATTGCTCTTAAAAATTATATGGATGGGAAAAATATATTTGGTTTAAATCCAGATAATCATAATGAAAATAGTTCTATTTATGTGATAAAAGCAGGAGATAAATATAAAAGTAATACTGTAAGTAGAACATTCTCTCCTATAAATAAAATTAATATTTCTAATGATAAAAATAAAGTTGTTTGCGCTCATTCTAATGGAGTAACGATAATTAATGGATATGTAATTAATTCATTTAGTAAAGAATTAATTTTTGTTGATAGTGATGGTAGTAATAGTGATGTCTTGCCAAACAATGACGGATGGGAGTTAGTTCAAAATTATGGAGGAGGAGTTGTATATTTTGATGATATGGGATTTAATATAAATACATTAATAACTCAATCTTCTATTGAAGATGAATATTATACTTTTGGAAAAGGAGGAATATGGTATTATACAAATAATAAATTTGGAACAGAATGGTTTGATGAAGTTGATAATAGCAAAGGATGGACTGTTGATTTTAATTTAAAAGTTATTGATGTACAAAATAATGATAGCACTTTAGATGATGATAATAAAGCTAAAGGGATTGGGATATACACCAATGATGGTAATCGTCAAGAGGTTATTAACTTTTTACCACAAGAAATTATTTTTACTAATGCAAATGAAAAAATAATTTATGACACTACAGGGGAAGTAGATTATAGATTAATAGGAAAAAAAGATAATTTAAAGTTGTTTGCTAAACCTGATGGTAGTTCAAAATACTCTAGTATAGCAGACGTGAACTTTATAAAACAATCTACAAATAATGGAAACGGATTGAAACCTTCTGTTTTTGAAGACAATGAAGGAAATATTCATGCTGTATGGCACGATGATGGAAATGGGATAGGGAAAGTTTATTATTCAAAATATTCTAATGAAAAATGGTCAGATCCTGAAGTAGTTGTTGAGAGTAATAATGGGCAACAATTTGCGGATATCATTGTTGATAGTGATAATAATATTTATGTTTCATATGAGGCAAAAAATGATGATGGAAGTTTAATAGCATTAGTTTATAAAAATAATATAGGATGGAGTACTCCTTATTATACTGGAGTAGGAAATGGGTACAGCAAATATCCTAAATTAATTTTTGATAGCCGTTCTAATCCTTGTCTTGTATGGGAAGATAATAGAGATAGTTATTCTAATATATATATTAATATATTTTTAAGAGAAGATCTAAAATGGAAAGGAGAATTAAAGTTATCAAATAATTCTTATGGATCTTATAGCCCATCAATTGCATCGTATATGGATGAGATATTTGTGTCATGGACAAAAAAAGAACAAGATAATTCTTCTACTATAGAAGTTATAAAATATAATGTTTTAACTGGAGCGTTATCATCTGTTATTGAAGTTAGTGAGATTGGTGGGAAAGCAGAACATTCTGATATTTTATCAAGCGTTAGTGGAAAAATATTTGTTGTATGGCACGATAATGAATCTGGAGAATATAGAATATATGCCGCAGTATTGTCTCTTTCTTTGGCTTTTATTGAAGGTAAATCTATTATTGTTGATGGGTATGGAGTTTCTAGGTATCCAGTTCTTTCTGAGCACACTACAACAGGAGATGTTTATATAGTCTGGCAAGATTATAAAGATGATTATAGTGGCATTAATCCTGTTATAAATCCTTCTGTTGATATATTTAATATAACACAAGAACCAGTTAATTCTAATTTATATATAGCAGTTTATAAAAATAATTCTTTTTTATCTAGTAATAAGGGATCTTTTGATATAATTGTTAGGTTTAATGATGATAGAAATTCTTATTTCCCTGCTGTTCCATCATTTTTTGGAGGAGAATTATTGATTTCATATGAATCATATTCGTCAGATGAATATGGTTCTGTTTTTCTAGATAATGGAAAATTATTATCTCAAATAAAAGGAGCATTTTATAATTTATCTAGAGAAGATATAATATTTTTAGTTAATTATGGACCTACAGAATATGGGATTGATAGAGATTTATTATTAAATGAAAATTATTCTACTAAAGAAATAAGATTTGGTGATTTTTCTAATGTTTTAAATTCTCATTATTCATTTAAGAATTTTAAGTATTATACAAAAGATGCTGTAGATCCAATTGATATAATAGATATTAATTCATCAGAATTTCCTATAGATACTCTTTCTGCATATGATGCTGTAATAAATAATTATGGTGATGTATGGATAGTAGGAACATGTGGTATGAAATTTTATGTAGATAGACAGAATAGAGTTATTTCTGTTGGAGAAAATGAAGAATTGCCAGGATTTATAGATGATAATGGAGACAGAGAACCAGATGAGAGTTTATTAAAAACATTTAAATCAATTGCTTTTGATACTTATAATAATATGTATATTGGAGGAAGTTATGGCATAAGATATAGTATTGAACATATCGAAGGCTTTTCTACTTTAAAAAGCAATTCTGTAGCCGTATCTGATGATGTCACTACTATGGTATTTGATAAGGCAAATAAATTGTTTGTTGGGACCACTACAGGTTTAAAAATATATAATGTTAGTTATACAGATGGTATTCCTGAAGCAACATTAGAGACAATTGTTTCAACTAATTACCCTAATAGTTATATTACTTCATTGAAAGTAGATGATAATAATTGTATTTGGATAGGAACAATAAATGGACTATATAGATTTTATAAAAATAATTTTTTATACTTTACAGTTGATAATGGATTGAATTCAAATATTATTAATGATATAGCAATTAGAAATACTGCTATTAGATATGTTGCTACATCAAGTGGTATTGATAAGATGGTAGGATTTAATTTTGATTCTGATAAGATATGGTCAGATAATGACAGTATTTGGAATAATAATGTAAAAAGTATATTATGGAAAGAACCTAATATAATTATAGCAGGAACTCTTTCTAAAATAAATCAAATATTGGTTGATGACATTGATGAAACATATGAAACATTAATTTATGATCCGTCTACTGCTGTTGCGAGTAGAGACGATTTTCAAACTTATTATATAATTACAAACAGCGATACTATTGTTAATAGTAAAGATATTATAGAAGTATATATTAATGGTAATTTTATTCCTCATGGTTATAATTTAGGATATGATAAAATAACTGATCCAGATAATCCTAAAAGAATAATAAGATTTGAAACTGTTTTAAAACATAATGATGTCGTTGAAATAACTATAAGGAATGATTTAGAAAAGATAGCAACTTTTGATAAAACAATAGGAGAGAAAATAGATACTGGTTCTTCTTATGTTAGAATAAGAGATTTTGCAGTTGATAGCACTGATAGCACTTCAATTAAGGTGTATGCTGCCGTAGAAGGAGACGAAAATGAAGTAAAAGTTAATGATAATAACAGTTTATTGCCATTCGATAAAGTTCATTTAGATACACTTCCTCCTTCTTTCGTTGAGAGTGAGATAAGTGGGGTACATATAGGAGATCAAATAGATAGAAGTGTCGTTAAAGTTAATATTATAGGAGCTACTGATGGGATTGAAGGATCTGGTATTGATAGTATGATAGTTTCTAATTACATCAATTTTACTACTGATGGTACAGATCCACAAGACAGTGTTCCTTTTGCTTTATCTTTAAATCATAGTTTAGGAATAACTTTAGAGGATGTTATAACTCAATTGTCTTTTATTAGTGGAGTTGGTAGTAAAATAACTTATTTCTCTGATACTAACGAACTGTATGCTTCAACATCTAATCCAGCTACAGTATATAAATATATTTGGACAGAAGAGGAATGGAAAGAACAATATAATTATGGAGAAGATGAATTTGTTGATTTTATATTAAGATATAATGATAAATTAATTATCAGCGTTGGTCATTCAACGAATATTGCTAAATTGTATTTTTATAATTACGCATATACTGGGAATATAGTAGAAAGTATTACATTTTCTGAGATATTATCGATATCTGAATCAAGAGTTTTTTGTGGATATGAATTAGATGGAAAATTATATATAGGTTCTGGAATTGGTGATGGAGATGAATATGTGCCGGGAAGTGGTTCAGGAGGAGTTGTTTATATCTATGATGATGGAGTTGCTCAAAATATTGATGGAAGGTTACTAAAAATAGTTGAAGGAATAGATGAGAATATATATTCTTTGAGTAGTGTTAGCGGTAGTTTAAATTTATTAGCGGGAACTGGAAATGGTGGTTTTGTTTATGAGATAGATATTGAAAATAAAGCTGCATTTATTGTTCATAATAATAATGAATCTATTGTCTCAATGAACTATATAGAACAAGGTGGTAACGGTTTTGTTTTTACAGGAGGAAAAATAAAAGGTATTATTCGCAGATCATTTAGTAATAATAATTCTTATGATATATCATTTAGAACTATTCCCAGTAAAGTAAGTTCTTTAAAGATCTTTTTAGTTACAGATATTAGTGGTAATTCTTCTAATGTTTTATATGCTTCTGTAGGAAAAGTTGTTTATTATTTATCAGAATATGGTTCATGGGTTTGGAGATATACTCATTCTGAAGATATATCAGATATAACATTTGATAGCAATAATAATGTTCTATATGTTATATCTGATTCTGGTATAACAAAAATTAATCCTTTGACACAAAATAAAAATATTTATTTAAAATTAATAGATAGAGCAGGTAATGAAAGTGAAATATATGAAGTTGTTAATGATGAGGCACAAGTAAAAGAAAAATTTACAGATAGTATTTCAATATCTGATTTAGAGGGATTTGTTAATGAAAATAAAATATTTGAGTTGGATGAATTAGGAAATACAGTTTTTACATTAAAAGGAAATAGTAAATTTTATTCTGCTGATAAAATAGAAGAAGAAAAAGGAATATATACTAGTGAAATATTTAATGGTAGTAACGAATTAGTGAAATGGGATATATTATCTTGGGAAGCAACAGAGCTTTATAATACTCAGGTACTAATGTATGTTCGGTCTTCTAACTCTATGAATGATATATTAGTTGCAGATTGGGTTGGTCCTTTTTCTATTAGTCTTTCATCGGGAGTTGATATAAGTAGTTTATCAGGTCAATTTTTGCAATTCAAAACAGAATTAATTAGTAATGAAAAAGGAGTTACTCCAATATTCCGTAGAGCTAATATTAGAACAGTTACTAGTGAAGCAATTCATTTCTTTACTACTAATTTTGTTATGCCAAGTAGACTAAAGAAAGGTATTCTTACTAGTCAAAAAATTGTTCCTGTTTCTGCTGATGTCGTATTTGGATTAAATACAACTAATTCTATCGATTGGACAGAATACGAAGAGGTTGATGAAAATAGATTATTTAATATCAATCAGATAGGAGAAAATCTTAGAGTAGGTATTAAATTAATTAGTCCTAGTCGCTCTTTGATACATCCATCTGTTACTCCTGAATATGGTCCTTATACTTCAGAATTATTTACTAATACTATTGATTTTTTAGTTACTAACAATACAGGGTCTACAAATAATTATCATTTTAAGGTTTCCCTATATAGTGATGTCAGTCTTTCTAATTTAGTATATTCTGCTTACTCTATGGATAGTCCAGAAGGTTTTAATGTCGATGGAGAACAAGTTCCAGAAGATGGAGTGTCTGTTATTGATGGAAATTCAGTTAATGTATTATTTGCTGTTCCTGGTTCAGCAAATTTAACTTGTAATGAATTTTATTATGTTAAAACACAATATATTTATGAAGAAGATTTTATAACTGTATCTGATGAAGGAACGTTTATATCAAGTTGCACTGCTTCATTTGTTGATATTATTGATTTTAATTTTACTAACAATGAATCTATTTCTAATAATTATCATTTTAGAATAAAATTCTATAATAATTTAGAAAGAACTAGTGAATATTTAACAGAGTTCAGCGGGAATAATAGAAGTGGATGGTTTGTCGATAATATACAGATCCCAGAAGACGGAGTTGCCGTTTCCCCTGGAGAAAGTGTTAATGTAGTATATAGACCAGATGTTAATGATTTTGATACTAATAAAATTTATTATCTAACAATTGAAGCTCATGATGGTTCTAGTTATGTTTTCGAAGAAAATTCATATACTTTTCAACTTAGGGATGTGCAATCTACTGAGTCTTGTGGAGGATATTTTGAAGATGTTCCAATTGTTAAGAATTTTGCAGTTATGATTGAATTAGAAGATAATGAATTTGTAACGTTAAACCTTTAAAAACATGCCAATTAAAACACCACATTATGAATTAGAATCTTTTGGATGGGGAGATATTTATTCTTCCAAATCTGATAGGAGAAGGTTCGTATCTATAGACAATCAACTTGCGTTCTTGTCTGATATAGTTGGTCCAGGAGTGATTAATGGCTGGGCATTAAGTGTTAACGAAAATAATAATATTAGTATTAGTAGTGGAATTGGGTTAATAGGAAGAAGAGTATCTCAATCTTTTGGAATTGCAGAAGTAGAAATTGCTGCTAACACAACAAGAAATATTTATATGAAGGCAAAAGTTGGAGAGGTCGGAGGAATTAGCGGTAATTCTAATATTGTTAGTGTTGTTGCTTCTGATAGTATTCCACTTTCTGATCCTACGGGGTTGGAACAAGAAAGTAGTATTGCTTTGTATTTAGCTGGGTTGGAATCATATACTCCTGAACTTATAGCATACTTGAAAAGATTATTAAAATACCCAGAAGAAGATGATAATATAGAACTTATTCCTTATAGTCAAGTTGCATTTAGTTGGACTATTAATACTGAAGTAGATTTGAGTCATTATATTATAAAAAGAGCAGATTCCCCTGAGTATGGAGATTATAAAGAAATAGCTACTACTGTAGAAGTTATTTATATAGATATAGATTTAAATCAGAATACGACATATTATTACCAAATAATAGCAGTTGATTTAAGTGGAAATAAGAGTTCTCCTTCTGAAATTTTCGCCTTTACTTCTGAAGATTCTAGAATTCCTTTACCTCCAGTTTTTATAGAAGCATTTCCTAGTAATGAAACATTAGAAGTTATTTGGGATAATTCTCCATCTGATAATGTTGTTTCTTATAATGTCGAAATTCAACCTCTTGATAATAATTACAATAATGATGGGATATCAACTTCTTCTATTATTGATAAGGTGTCTGACAATTTCTTAGCTTCTACATATGCTATTTTTTATTATTTAGAAAATGATAAAAATTATAAGATAACTATATATTCAATAAGTGCGGCTGGATTTCAATCTGATAGTATATCTATTAATACAAAATTAAGTTATCTTGCTGGAGCGGGAGAGATAAATGATATAAATATTGATTTTAGCATTAGTAGTTTTGAGAACATTGGATTAGAAACAGAGATTGCATGGAGATATAACCAGATAGATCCTTATTTACCTTTTGCCAATAAATTTCATATAACTTTTATAGAAAATGGAAATAGAATTTCTGATCCTATAGAAGTTTTAGAAAATGTAGCTAGAGAACTTACTTGTCCAGATGGTAATGATAACAATGGTTATTGTTATAGTTTGGGAGTAAAATATATTCCATATATTGTTGGAGGGAAAATAATATATGAGTCTATTAAAGAATATACTTCTTATTTAATTTTGATACAAACTGTAGATGAAAATGATAATATCAGCAATGGAGTTATTAGCAGAATCGAAAGAACTCCTGTTAGTGAAGAAGTATCGGCAATAACTAATTTTAATATCTCTAGAAAAAACGATAATACATTATTCCTTAGTTGGAAAAATACAGTAGATAGTTATTTTTCTTATAACGAAATCACAATAAATGTAGTTGATTTATCAGATTCTCAATTTGAAGTTAATCCATCTAATGCTGAATCTGATATTTATTTAGAAGATGAGAAGATAGGAAGAACTGAGGTTTTCTCCATTCCTTCTAGTTTATTCAGTGTAAATAATAGGTATGATATATCTATTACTTCATTTGATGTTTTTGGGACAGAAGGAGATACTTTTCAGATAATGCATCAATTTACTGAAGGTGATAATATTATTTTACCATCTGCTCCTAGAAATTTAATAATAGAATCTGATGATACAGAAGTTCATTTAAAATGGGAGAAGGCAGAAGAAGCGGAAGATATATCTTTTTACAAAATTTATAGATCTAATTTTAAATTTTATTTAAAGTCTATTGATTTTTCAATTATATCTACTATTCCTTCTACTTTAACTTCGTTTATAGATTATACGGTTACTAATGGAGATTCTTATAATTATTTTGTAACTGCGGTTGATATATATAGTAATGAATCTTTAAATCCTTCTAATAATGGATATATTCCTAGTTTTGCTCCATCTGCTGAACCTAGATCTAATATCAGTCTTTTGCCTCCATCTGGATTAGAAATTATTGCTAATGGGCAAGATGCAGAACTATCATGGAATCCAACAGATGAAGATTTTGATGGATATCAGATATTATTATCTAGTGGGAATAATTATTCATTTGAGTTTATTGGAAATATTTCTTCAGAAAGTACTACTTATGTCGCTCAAGATACGTTATTAAAAGATTCTGAAATATATTATTATATAGTTCGTAAATTTAAGAATGAAGTATATCCGTTTGTAACATCTTCTAATATAGCTCCTTCTAATTCTTTATATATAGGAAATGTTGTTTCTTTAGGAGCAGATAAAATAATAGATGTTTCTTCTGTAACTAGTTTAGCAAATTTTGAAGATCCTATGAGAGAAAGAACTCAAAACAGAGTTGTTTTACATAAACATAGATTTGATGAAGGAATTGATAAAAGAATAGAATTACGTTCTAATTATACAATTATATCATGGGAAACTAGTGATTTTGTAAATTATATAACAACAGAGGATATAGAGGGAGCGACTGATTATGTAGTAAAAGTTTCTGGTACTATTAATGAAGATTATTTTAAAGATGATAAAGGGAATATTGATGTTGCTAATTTGAGAAAAGCACAAATTGGAGAATCTCCATTAAATTATGAGATTGATGTAGATAATAAGAAAATTGTATTTAGCGGTCCTCTTTATACTACTTGTGTAATTACTCAAGACGGACAAGTTTCTACAGATTGTCCTGTTGTTCCGTATTCTACTGAACCTGTTATTTCATTAGAAATGATAGATGTTTCGGAAGTTGATAATTCGTTATCTCAAATTTCATTAGAGTCATTAAGTGCTACACAGGTTGATAGCGGAATAATTAGTAAAAATAGTATGCCTATTGTATTTCATAGGGGTAGAATAAATGAAAGATTATTACCATTAAAACTTCCTATGAAAACATTAGATAATATTGTATATAGTTTATCTGAAAGTTATGATGATAGTGATAAAAATAAGATGGGAGATGCTGTAACATTTTATGATATTATTAATACAAATGAAGATAATCAATTATTAGCTGCTACTAGTAATGGTATTTGGGTTAGTAATAATTTTGGTAATGATTGGGAGAAAAGAGAAACATTTCCGAATGCTGTACATAGAGTATATAGATCTGCTGATAACAACTATTATGCTTTGACCAATTATAATGTGTATATTAATAATGGAAATAGTTTTCGTTCATGGAGAAGAATGGCAGGATTAGAATTTGTAAAAATAATTAGAGATATAGATGAAGATAGTAGTGGTAACTTATTTATAAGTACTGATTTAGGAGTGTTTAGATTAAATGGAAATTTTGTTCCTTATATAGAAGATACTTGGGAAAAAATGCCTATTTTTGGAGCAAGAAGTTCAGAAGCATATGCTTTATTGGTTGATGAAGATTTTGCTGATGGATCTGATGTAGGAAGCAGTAGAATTATAGTTAGTAATGAATTAGGGTTAGTTGAATCTTTAGATAATGGAGACAGTTGGAGATATATTAGTGATTTAGATCCTCTTATTAAAATTAGAAGATTTAAAAAACAAGGAGAATATATTTTTGCTCTTGCTGACAAAGCAATATATAGAGAAAAAATTGGTAGTGATATTTTTGTAAAAATATCTAATACTGGAGTTAATTTATCTAGACATATAGAAATTTTTAATAACAAAATTTATATAACAACTGATGATGGACCAAAAGTATCAAATACTTCTAATATTTATGCTGATATTAATATTGAGTTTTTATCTGTTTGGCCATTAATAAATATTATAAATAATATTAGGATAATTGTTTCTTCTTTAAATATAATAGACAATAATATATTTGTGGGAGTAGATAAAAAATTATATATATATGATAGCGATGAATTGATGTGGTTACAATATGAACAAAAAGACACTATTATTCCTTCATTTTATGTGGATGGAGAGTTGCAGAAATTAGGATTTTATTATAATAATGGAGGAGCAGAACAGAATGTAGAATTTGATGAAATAGTAGATGAGGATTTATTAGTACAAGTTTCTAATAAATATAATATATACGTGGCAGAATATGGAGGATGGGCTCAGAATAAATATGATGCAGAATTTTTCGTATATAAAAATGGAATTCAATTTGGTAAATCTAGAAGTGTTCTTCCAGTAGATGTTAGTAGTTTTACAGGATTAGTTTTTCCTATTTATACAGATATTGATGCTCATAAAGAAGGAGCAGATTCTTATTTGTCTATTGTTAATGGATATATAGATGATCTGTCTGCTAGTGAAACTAATTATGGAGATGATATTGTTATTTTAATGGGAAATATTTATGAGAATATAGAATTATTTTTATCTCATATTTATATTTCTGCGAAAAAAGATTTTGTTTTACCTCCTATTAAAACAGATTTAATTATAGAAGTTCCAGTTGTATCTAACACAGGAGAAGTTATTAATAGTGAAGTTCCTGTATATTATGAAATTAATCAACAAAAAGGAACTAATTATTCTACTTCAGTTAACATTGCTGATGGAGTGTTTACTTTTGATATTCCATTTAATAAATATGACGATATGAGAATTGATCTTTATGGTACTTCGATTAAAAATGCAGGAGAACTTATCCATAGAGATATTGAAGATAGTTTTGAAGAAGCATATTCTGGATTACCATCGTATCTATCTCAAGTCCAACAAATTAATATTTCTAAATTGGGAATATTTACAGAAAGACAATGGCCTAATCAACAAGAAGATTTAAGTACCCTTTATCAAATGAAAAATGTTATACCAGTAGATGATAACTTTTATGATATTTTAAATTCTACTATAAATTATGAAGAACAAGTAGCAAAAGGAGATATCTCTTTTGCTGTGTCTTATCCTTCTTCTATTCTATATGTAGAAGAAATAGAAAGCATTTTGGTTGGAAGTAGAGGAGGAGCGTTATCTGTTAATGTAGTCAATCTAAATATAGGAGAAGTAAATTTTGGGAGTATAGGAACTCAAATGGTTAGACAAATTTTTAGAGAGAATAATAATATATTTATATTAACTGATAAACAAATTTTTCTTTCTGAAGATTATGGAATCACATGGAATGAGTATAGTAGAAGTGGATTACCTAATCAATTATATTCTATTGGAAGTATAGGAAATAATTTAGTGATAGGCACTGATGATGGAATTTATATAAAAAGTTCTTTAGTAGAAGGTTGGGAGAAAAGTGTTTCATCAACTTCTCCTGTCACTGTTATGTTTAGTTCAAATATGTTGTTTGTAGTTTTAAACAGAACAATACAGGTTTCGTCAAATGGTTATTTTTTTACAGATACAAAATTAGGAGAAGATCTTGATATAACAGAATTAACAAGATATAATTATAATACTATATACGTTTCTACTAAACAAGGATTATATTCTGATAATGGAACTTTAAATAGTACGAATCCAGAATTAAAAAAAATAGATTTAAGTAATTTTATAGAAGATAACGATACGATTAACGATGTAGCTACAGATAATATAAACAAAACAATTATTGGAGTTAGTAATGGTTCATACATATTAATTGAAAGTAATATTATGGAATCTGGAGAAAATTCGTATTTAGCTACGATTCATAAATTAATTATAGTCAATGATGAAATATGGCTCTTTGGATATGATTTGTTAAAAGTTCCTTATCTAAATTATCCGATGAGATTATCAACAGGAGTACCATTGTAATAATGAATTTTGAATTACCAGAAAAATATAAAAAAGAGAAATTAGTATTATGTTCTACAGATAATCCTTCTCCAATTGCTTATATGAATATATATGAAGAAGGAGATGTTTGGTTGAAAATAAAAGGTTGTGAAGGATGTAAGAATAATAAAAAATGTTGTGGAGATTGTCCGATGAGCACAGATTTAGGATGTTTTTATCATCTTGGAGCAAATAAAAAAACAAGTAGGAAACCATTTTATTGTGTGTTTTTTCCTACTCCTAATAAGACGATAAGTTGGTGTCAATTAGAATATAAATGCATTGTAGGGACACATAAAGACGAGATAAGACAAATAAAAAAGCCAGGAAATGTATTTAAGAAAAAATAAAAATAAATAACAAGAAAGTAATTAAATGAGCATATATCAAAGTCATTATAAATTTGGATTTAACGATAATTCAACTTCTGACCCAGATAATGTAAATTTTTCAAATAACCCCTCTCAATTAGACAATCCATCTCAATTAGATTTAATAGATTTTAATATAGACACTCCAGTTCATATTAGAATACAAATGACTAATGATGCTAAAGATACAGGTCCTAGACACTATCAATTGTATTATAATATAAATAATAATCCGGCAACCGCAACTCAAGTTGCTACAAGCAGTAGTGTTGTATCAATTGTTGATGATCCATTTATAGTAGATGCTGCACCTACTAATGATCCTACTGTAGTATTTGATGAGTCAGGAACATATACTTGGCAAGATGGGTATTTTATAGATGCATCTGATGAGACTCAAATATTTGTTCTGCGTAACGGTAATTATACAGATTTACAATTTAATATACAGTTTGATGATAGTGCTGTAGGTGGTAATACTTATTATTTCTTTTTAAGAAGAGATGATGCAGAATTGACTGGTGGTTATCCTGCTGTTCCAAGTATTACAATTATTGATTCTCAAAGTAGTTCAAGTAGCCTAAGTAGTTTAAGTAGTTCAAGTAGTTCAAATAGTTCAAGTAGTTCCCAAAGTAGTTTAAGTTCATCAAGTAGCAGTTCAACTAATTTTGAAGATTTTTCTGTTAAATTAAGATTAGCACAAGAATTTGATGTTGATAGAGAATTTCTCCCATCAAAAGCAACAGTTTATCTAAAAAGAAATGGAAATAATAAAAATAATTATTGGCTAATTTATAATGATAGAAAAAATGTTATTGATTCTACTAATTTTTCTACTATTACTTTTTCCGAAAACATAGTTTATTTTTCTGATACAATAGGAGATTTTTCAGGTAATGGATATATGATAGCAGATGGTAGTCCAGATCCTTCATTGAATGTCGGTTCTTTAGAATATCCTGCAATCAATTATCCAATAAGAGCGATTGAAGAAGATACTTTCTATTTTTGGATGAGAGTTACTTCTACAGAATCAAATGTTTTTCAAGCAGAAATATTGATAGATGGAAATATTTCGAAAACTATTAATACTGTTATTAGTGATCCTTCTGGAGATAATTGGAGTTGGGTATCTACAACAATAGTATTACCAGATACTTCTGAACATATTCTTGGTATTAAAATAAAGGAAAAAGGAGCAGCAATTGATAAGATATATATAGATGTAAATGATGTTATTCCATATAATGTTGGTTCAGAATATAGTCCTAGCCCATATCTTACTGTTCATATGAAAGTATATAACGAGAAAAATGGGATTCCAGGTTCTCCATTGTTTATTTATGATTATAAAAATACAATAGACGATATTGTTATAGATGATTGGTATAACTTTAATATAAAAACAATGGATAATAATCATAGGTATACTAATGATAGTGATTTTGGTGGTAGTTATTTCTTAGTGATGTCAACTTCTGGAGGTAATTTTGATAATTTTATTACCTGGGAAATGGTGGAAAATGATGAGTATTTATCATTAAGATCTGCTATTAAAATATAGAAAGAAATTCATGGCAATATTAAATTTAATAGATTATTATAAAGCGATTAATGGAGATTCTACGTTAGATAGTGGAGTTTGGTATATTAATTATAATAAAAGTCATGCGTTTAAAATTTATAGTGATGTTGATGTTATCGATGAATATGGTGACAAACTCATATTATCTCCTTCTTTATCTCAAACAGATATTATTAATAAGTTTTCAGATAAATTAGAACAAAAATTTAAAAATACAAAAATTATTTTAGAGGATGATGAAACTGAAAGAGTTGAATTAAGTTTAGATGATAGAATTGTTACTATTATTATGGATCAGAGTGGAAGTATGACATGGAATGATAATAGTAATTTTAGACATTCTTTAGTAGAAGATATAATTAATAAAATTGAAAATAATTATCCAGGGGATATCACATATAATTTAGTAGAATATGGTGGAAAATATGTAAATGTATTATTGTTTGGAGTAATAGAAGAAGATGTTGATACTGAAGATAAAAATACTATTGATTCTGTAATCGGTTTAGATGATAGTGAGAACTTTACTGGAATAAGAGTAATAAGAAATAATGAACGTTATCCTGCTGCTTATAATCCCCAAGATGGAGATTTAGTAGATGATGGTTTTATAGGTAAAGTATTAGATACTAATCTCTCTACAGGTCAAGATTATTATTATAGAGTGTATACTTATGATAATAATTTAAGGTTTAGCGAAGGAAAAACAATAAAAGTTATTCCAAGGACTAGAGATATTCCAAGAGGAATTTCTATATTTAAAAGTTTTATCGAATCTGATGACTTAACAAAAGGAATTCCTTTGATAGGAAAAGGAGTTTCCAGAGATGATAATACTATTGGAATATGGCATATGGATGAAGGAGAAGGTATTAATGTTTATGATTTTAGTGATACAAATTCTATATTAGTACATTCTAATGAAACTCCTATATGGTATGATACCAGATTTGTTCCTGCTGGAACTTCTGGAATGTTTTTTAATGGAGTTGATGATTATGTTAATATAGAGGGAATATCTGATTTATGGAGAGATATTAATGACACTCAACCAGAGTTTACGGTGATGGCATGGGTTTTTCCTTATAAAGATACAGGTATACAAACAATATCTATTTCCGTATTGGATAATAATGTAAATTGTGGGTTCGTTTTTAATGGTAAAAAATTACTTTTTAATGGTAGATCTACTAACGGCTATAGAGGAACAACTGATGATGATGTTCTAATTTTAAATCAATGGCAACATGTTTGCGCTACATATAATAATGACACTATATTATTATATCATAATGGAATTTTAAAATCATCAACTACAATAAATACTGGAAATACGAGCACAGGAACTAATCATCATTTTTCTATTGGAGCAAGAGTTTCTGATACAGGTCCTAGTAACTTCTTTTATGGAAAAATAACAGAAGTTAGTGTTCATAATACTGTAAGAAGTTCAGATTATATTCTTTCTCAATTAAAAGAAAATAAAATTTATAATACTGATAATGAACAAGTTGATACTGAATATACTGGATTAAAGGGAGATAATGGAGATAGACTAGTTGTATTAAAATATCAAATTCCAGAAGATTTTAATTTTTCAGGGGGAGAAGTTAAAATAACTAGAAATGATAAAAATATTCCAACTTGGGAAGAAGATGGAAATACAATTATAGAAAATAGTGCAAATACTGGTATATACTATATATCTGATCCAGGTGATTTCTTATTAGGAGACTCATATTATTATAGAATATATTCTAAAAACTCAGCAGGTAATTATAGTTTTGCTTCTGATTCTCCATATTTAGAATTTGATATACCTATTGCTCCTTCTGATGAATACTTCCCAGCTCTTACTGATAAAATAGAAAAACCATTAGCTCCATTAGATGCTCCATTAATTACTGTTGGAAATAGAAAAGTATATTTAAGATGGAGACAAAATACTCCTGTAGATAACAAAATAGAAAAAACAAAGATTTTTTATTCTCCTGTTAATTATCCAGTTGTTGACAAAACAGGAGGGCATAATGGACAATTAGTATTTACCGGATTAACGACAGATACAAAGTTTGTTCATCGAAATTTAAATAATGATATAGCAGCATATTATACTATTGTAAATGTAGATAAATATGGAAGAAGTTCTAATTATAATTCTAATGGAGTTCAAGTAGAAGATTTTTTACATGCTCTAACTACTCCTACAATAGATGCAGATGAAAGTATTATTCCATTAATAGATGTAGAAGATTTACATTATGAATTAGTTGATGATACTTCTGTAAGCGTAATATGGAATCAACCACAAAAAAATCCAGAAGATATAGATGCGTTTTTTGACCAAACAGTTGTTATATATTCTTCTATTACAGATCAATTTGGTTCTCCTATCTCTGAAGATTCTCCAATACATATGTTTATAAATAGTAACATTATAAGAGATACTCAAGCAGATGATGTATTCTCTTCTACTCAGGTAGTTGAGTTCGAAGATAAAGATGCTTATGAGTTTTTTGTTAATAGATCAGATGAAGGATTAATAACGGCTACATTGAGGATAACCGATGATCCTAATATTATTCCACAAATTAAAGAAGCTACTTTTGAAATACAAGTAAAAAGTTTTGTTCCCAGAGAAGGATATATTCCACCTAGTGAAAATACTGTTTCAACAGAGCCCTTAGAAGAATATTCTTCTACAGTAGAAACTCAAATAAGTGAGATAGAAGGAGAAGATATTATTGATAGTAGCGGAGGAAATAATATATTTGAATATTTATCTAAAAAAATAACAATTAAATTTATTAATCCATGGGAAATAGAAGTAGTAAATAGAGATAATGAGAAAGTATCTGAAAGATGTTATTTTGAAGAAGAAGATAAAATTACAAAAGAAAAATTTCTATCAGTTACTTATGAAGATTTTAATGGTATATATATGAAAGCATCTAGTCCATTTGTTGTTAGAGCAAAAGTTAAATATAAAGGAGAAATTGTTGAATCAGGGACTATTGATTTAGCTGTTTGGGATGCTGATTCCAGTAGACTTTGTGCTAATGCCAGGTCTACAGGAGAAGGAGCTAAATCTTTTGAAGGAGATAAAATACAAGTTAGTTCTACTGTATTACTTCCATCTGATACTTTACTTATAATAGTAGGGGAAGAAGATATTATAGTAGATGGAGAGACAGTTAGTATTCCTATTTCTTATGTAGATATTCCGTTATATGCTCCTGATACTCCTCAAGCAGTTAGATTATATGTAAAAGGAACTAATGCAGGATATAGTTCTACAAAAGATATTTATATACTTTTTCAAAATATATTACAAATAGATATACAAGCAAATTCTCCAAAAGTAGATGGAGCAGAAGTTGCAGAACAACAATCTCAGGTATATTTGATAGATCCTGATTATCCTAATTTCAGAAATAATGATTATGATAGATCTTTGATAACTTATCCTGAAGATAATACTGTTGTCCAATGGGAAAGTATTCCTATAGAAGGAAGTAAAAGAGAAATATACTCTATAGATAATGTTCCGATACCAAATGGAATTTACTCATATACTAGAAATGGAGTAGCTAGAAATACTTTTATGGGGCCAATTGAAAAAGGAGATACAGCATTAAATGAGACTCATGAAATTAATGCTACTATAGTTTATAATGGATTATCTGCTCAAGCTCGTCAATTTGTAAAAATAGAATATATTCCTGAGATGTATAATAAGTTTAGTGCTAGGTTTTTAATGGAAGTAGATGGAGGGTGGATAGGATCCGGATCAAATACTAAATGGGGAGGAACAGGATGGTTAAATGCAGAATCTAAAACAATGTGGGCAGATGGTTCTGATTATCGAAAAGTGAAAATAAGTAGGAATCCTAGAATAGCAACTAATTCAGAATTTTTCGCAGCTACTGCTTTTAGAGAATGTGCTGAAGATGAAGATTCAGAAGTACTAGAGTTGAGTGATGGACAAATAGTTAATATTAAAATGGCTAATTATGTAGAAATATTATATGGGAACATAATAGAAGAAGTTGATGAATATACAGGTAATCATTTTCTTACTATCGTAAAAGATGAAGGATTCTCTGTTCAAGGAGAAGCAAATATTATATTAAATAATCAAGTAGATTCTGATATAACTTATTTTTATATAAGAGTAAATAAATTTGTTCCTGATGCGAGATCAATTAATCCAGATATTTTAGTTGATGATACTCCTATAAATGGATGTATAGATCTAAATCCTCCAAATGGATTATTTAAAAGAGATTTACCAAGATGGGAACCAACAGAATATATAAGTGGAACAACAACTTTATTTGTAGATGAAAGAGCATTAATATTAAGAGGAGGAGGGAATTTTACTACTGGTATTCCACCTTGTCCTTTATGTCTTAAAGAACCTCTAGAAGTAGATACCGTCATAAGACAAGTTATTCAAGATGGAGAAATTTTTGAAGTAGATAATGATACTTTTACAGATGAAAATGGAAATTCTATTATTAAATATGATTCAGATGTAATTATTAAAGTACAAGTATCATGGAGAAGAGAAAGAGTACCAGACGGAACTCCAGTTTATGTTTCAATTGGAGATACTGGACCCAATAATCTGTTTATTGCCAGTCAAGATACTTATTACACAGAAATAGAAAATGATGGGAATAGTTATGTTACAGTTACTATAGTTGCTTCTAGAAATCCAGAACAAACTACAATAGAAAGAGTAACAATATTCTCAACGTATGATGAAAAAGAAGAAGTTGAAAGAAGTAGAGGTGTTAGTTTCTTCTTAACTCTAGATAAAGAAAGTGAAACAGAAGCTCCTCCTTCAGTTGTTCCAACTGATCCTACTCAAATAAGTATTCCAGTTTTAACTCCATACTCTGATACAATAGAAAGATATAATATCTTAAGCAATTCTTGGGATACAATAAAAAGTATGTCAGAAAGTAAAGGAAATTCTTTTTCTGCGGCAATAAATAATAAAATATATGTTATAGGTGGATTAAAAAATAATGAGATAGATATATCAGAGAAAAATGAAAAATATGATACAGTTACTAATATATGGGAAGATGTAAGTAAAATGATTACTCCAAGATTCGGAGGTTCTACAGTAGTAATAGGTGAATATATTTATACT
>SDBU01001930.1_pt1 | contig 28507 bp, 11 predicted proteins | sample 2277071 | NCBI WGS metagenome assembly SDBU01 (sample SAMN10397929, study PRJNA504765) | marine sediment metagenome | isolation source: marine sediment core GS08_GC12, 126 cmbsf | place: Arctic Ocean: Gakkel Ridge, Loki's castle | collected 2008 | reverse complement strand
TACGAACGATGTTTCCGGTTCAGGGATTATGAGGATGGTCAGAGGATAATTTGCACACCTTCTGCGAAGTCCGACAAATGAGAAGGTTTCTGACAGTAATGCTGGCTTGTGGATTGTTTGTAGGCGTAGCAGCGGCTGACGAACCCACAGCAGATTCAGGCCGTGTGATTCTGGACACCAACAGCTATTGGAGGGCGCACGTCACCTTGCGGCCACCGGTCTTCGGGACGGCAAAGGACGCCAAGCCGGACCTGAACGCTATCTTGCAGGTCCGCGAGCGAGACCCGGTCTCCGGCCACCGGAAAGAGGTATCTGTGAGCCCTCTGGACCAGCCTTATTTGCCCTTCCCGCCTGCCGACTGGATTAGTGTGGACTTCGACGACAGTCGCTGGTGGCGGGATACCGGCGCAGCTTTCTATCCTGGTTACGCTGGCTACTACGGTGGCCGCGTACCACCGGTGTTAGCTCTTATCTGTCTGCGTGGGAAATTCACCGTGACGAATCCCAGGCAGGTTAAGGACCTGACTTTGACAGTTGCCTTTCGCGGTGGGCTGGTTGTGTACTTGAATGGCAAAGAGGTGGCGCGCAGTCACCTGCCGGACGGCAGGATCAGCTTCGAAACACTCGCCCAGGACTATCCGCTCAAGGTATCCGTTGATTCGAAGTACCCTGGTCGCCCCATTTCAACCCGTAACCAGGAGCTTGTTGGGCCACGCGTTCGCAGGCTGTCAAAGGTAAGGTTACCGTCCTCTCTGCTGCGCAAGGGAATGAACGTCCTTGGGCTGCGGATTCACCGTACGGCCATAAGGCCGGAGCTGTTGAAGCTGAAGAGGGGATTCGGCGACTTGGGGCCCTGGTGCCCCTGTGGCCTATGTGGTGTGAGTCTCACAGCACTAAATGCTGACGGGATAGTTCTTAATGTGAAATGCCCCTCTGGTTCGCGGGTGTGGAATGCCAACCCACTGCAGGCAATCTTTAACGCAGATTACGGGGAACCGCATGATGGGCTTCAGCCAATTGTTCTGGTCGGCGCGCGCAACGGAGTCTTTTCAGGCCAGGTTGTGGTCAGTGCGGACAGAGAGATTAGAGGGCTCAAGGCGGAAATAACACCTCTTAGGTCAAAAAGCGGCGCCGAAATTCCTCTTTCCTGTGTTCAGATTAGGTATGCTACCGCGACCGAGCAAGACTACTGGGCAGCGCATTACTACCAGGGAAGGGGGAAAGTCAGCAAATATGACCTGCGGCGGTTTGACCCCTTGATGGAGAGTCCGCCGGCGGTTGTGCCAATGTTCGACCCCTCCTTGCGAACCGCGACTCAGCCTGTGTGGGTTACGGTCCGGGTGCCTGCTAATGCAAAGCCCGGACTCTACACAGGCACCCTGTCGATTCGTGTCGAAGGAACCGCCTCAACGGATGTTCCTGTGCATCTAAAGGTCTGTGATTTTTGCCTTCCTGACCCCAAGAGTTTTCGTACCTGGATGGACTTCGTGCAGTCACCGGAGTCGTTGGCGCTGAGGTATGGCGTGCCCTTCTGGTCGGAGCGGCACTTCGAGCTCATCGCGGAAACGTTTAGGTTGTTGAGTCAGGTGGGCAACAAGACGGTTTACATCCCGCTCATCGCGCAGACCAACTTCGGCAATGAACGGTCGATGGTGCGTTGGATCCGCAAGCCGGACGGGACGTACGAGCACGACTTCAGCCTGGTCGAGAGATACCTGGAACTAGCGGAGAGATACATGGGCGAGCCCAGGGTTGTATGTTTCCTGGTTTGGGATTATCACCTGGGGGTTCTTTTGCGCTCCTGGGCAGATACTTATGGCGTCGGAGGCGTCAACTGGAACGTGCCCAGGGTGCCGCAGAACGTTCCGGTAAGCCTGCTCGACCCGACCACGGGCAAGGTGACGGAGCTGGCGGGGCCGAAGTACAGTAGCGCTGAGGCCAGCGCCTTCTGGAGGCCGGTGGCTGAGGAACTCGCCGCCCTGATGAAGAGGCGGAATCTGGAAGAGGCAATGATGCTTGGAATCATGGGGGACCTCCGCCCTTCGCAGGAGGTCATGGATGTCTGGCGAGAGCTCCTGCCGGGAGCCAAATGGGTATGTCAGGGGCATCACTGGGCAAGCGCACACCGGGGTGTCACGGTAGGATACACCGCGGGCGTCTATACACCCAAGTGGGCGGTTGACCCTGCCATTCGGCGATTGCACGGATGGAATAGACCGGGCATTCCGGCGTCATACTTCCCGCGCATTGTGCCACGCCAAACGGGCTTGGTGTTCTACCGTATGATTGCCGAATGGAATATTGAAGGCAAGCAGCACGGAGTGGGCCGGTTGGCTGCGGATTTCTTTTCGGTGAAAATGGGGAAACGGAGCTTGCCTCTGACGAGGCGTTACCCTGAAAGCAGTTGGACGAATCTGAACCTGAGGGAGCCCTGGCTAGCCCCCGGTCCTGAGGGGCCGATTTCCACGGTGCGCTTTGAGATGGGACGCGAAGGGCTTCAGGAGTGTGAGGCCCGCATCTTCGTCGAAAAGGCGCTTATTGACGAGACGCTCAGGGCAAAGCTAGGTGGAAAGTTGGCCACGAAATGCCAGGCCATCCTGGACGAGCGCACACGCCATAACATGTGGACCGGCTTCACCCGCTGGGGACTCTGTCCCGGGGCGATGCAGGGCCTCTACGGCCTTGGCTATCATTGGTATGCTAGCTCGGGCTGGCAGCAGCGCTCGGAGGAGTTGTTCAATGCCGCAGCGGAGGTGGCCAAGACATTGAGATAGCAATAGAGAGAGGCTAGCTTTGCATGAAGTCATTGCGCGGGAAGACAAATGGCCAGGCCAGGATGGACAGCGGTCCGTTTGGGAAGACCGCCAGGGGACGAGCAACGACCCGAGCGCAGCACGCGTTCTGCCAACCTACCGCGTGACAGACAGGTGATCTGTGTATGTCGAGGACCAGGTCAGCAGGAATGAAAATTCCGCTGAGTGGTGTGAGGGGCGCGGAGAGAAATCTAGACTAGCGGAACGGAGGTGCAGGCAAGGATGTTTGCAGACCGTCGCGGATGGAGTTCGAACTTGTGCTGCGGGGTGAGGAAAGCCGACGTCGAAAACGGTGGTGTAAGCTAGTCAAGGCAGAAGGGGTTACAGCTTGCCCCTGCATCACATATGTCCAAGGGGTCTTGGGAGACGAGGTCATGGAGAAACAACGGGTACTATCTTTCACAAGCCTGGCGCTGCTAGTGTCACTGTTGACACCGGCATCCAGCGGAGCGAGAGCTCTCGAGGTCTGGAGTCCCAATCCCCTGGTTGAGATTCGTGAGGGTCCCGATTACAGTGGGAAGAATGATCCCAAGTGTGCCATCCGCGTCGTGGGCACGCGCAACGGCGAATTCTCGGGACAAGTGGTCATTTACTCTAAGGAGGGGATGAAAGGTCCTGAGGCCAAAGTCAGCGACCTTGAGCTCACGGACGGGAACAGCGTGCTTCCTGCCTCAGCGGTTCAAGTTCGCTACGCGCTGCCCACTGGCCCTAGCGGGCGCGAGCGACTCCCCCAAGGTCATATGGTCTTCGATGCGCTTAGCAACGAGCCGCGTGCGGAAGGCGCGACTCATCCAGTTTGGATCACTGTGAATGTGCCAGCAGATGCGGAGCCTGGCGAGTACAAAGGCAGGCTTATAGTCGCAGGCCGTAAGGTGCCAATTGTACTAACGGTCTGCGCCTGGAGGTTGCCTATCCCAGAAGACTATTGGACCTGGGCGGATTTCATCGAATCACCCGAATCCGTGGCGTTGCAGTATGAGCTGAAGCTTTGGTCGGACGAGCACTTCGAGAAGATTGGCACCTGCTTCGATCAGCTTGGCAAGGTGGGAAACAAGGTCATCTACATCCCTTTGGTCTGTATGAGCAACTTTGGCAATGAGCAGACCATGGTTCGCTGGGTCGAGGATGGCCACGGGGGCTTCAGGCACGACTTTTCACCCGTAGAGAGATACCTGGATCTGTATATCGAACGAATCGGCAGGCCCCGGGTCGTGGTTCTCTATCTCTACGAAGGCCGACTCGGGGGGGGACAGGGCCGCAATAGGGAGGAGTGTGACTGGGGTGCTCCTGTGACGTTGTTGAAACCAGAAACAGGAGAGGTCTCTACCTTTGAAGGGCCTTGCTTGAACCATGCCCTTCCCGAACGGTCCGGTCACAGCAGTGCGTTCCCCGAATACCCCGCCCAGACCGAAGCGTTCTGGAAGCCGGTGCTGGACGGTCTGCGCCAGCGGTTGAACAACCGGGGTATCGAGGACAAGAGCATTATGCTGGGCCTCTTTCCTGACCTGATGCCCGGCAAGCGAACGGTCGAGTTACTGCAGCGGGTCGCACCCTATGCTGTGTGGGCGGAACATGGGCATGGCAAGCGGAGCAGCGTGCGTGGTGTGCCGATCGGATACGGGACTGCTGTATGGGGTGCAGCAGGGCCTCCGGACCCGGACAAGGGAAACAGGTACGGTCATACCCATTACCATGGCTGGCAGCAGACGTCTCAGCTTATTAGCTCATTCTACGACCGGGAAATCTCGAAGCCTGGGTATGGCATGCAGCTTGTCAGGAGCCGTCTCCTGGGGGAACGTAACATCGCTGGCAAACAGCGTGGCTTTGGCCGCATGAATGCGGACTTCTGGCCGGTGCTCGCGGGCACACGAGGGAGGCGTCGGTCCCTCTCTGCACGTTATCCACGCAGCAACTGGAGCCAACTGAACCTGGGGATGGCGCCGTACCTCTTCCCAGGACTAGATGGTGCGCTCTCCACGATCCGCTTTGAGATGCTCCGCGAGGGAGTGCAAGAGTGTGAGGCCCGCATCTTCGTTGAGAAAGCGCTGCTGGATGAGGCCAAGCGGAGCCGACTCGGAGAAGGAGTTGCCAAGAAGTGTCGGTCGATCTTGGACGAGCGGGTCCGCGCCCTGCGGATAGCAATGGGGGACAGAAGCCAGAACCGTAAGGCAGACCATACCAGGTTTGTCCAATCTGATTCGCAGGCCCGCTCGAAAGACCTCTACTCCGCCGCCGCTGAGGTGGCACAGAGGCTGAGAACACAATAGCACGCGGCCAATTCCCGGTCGTCCTGGCATCCCATTTGTCCAAGAAATTCCCCCGACGCGGGAGTCTGGTAGAGAGTGTATCGTCTCTAACGTCTTGATAAGGGGGCGCGTCTGTAATGAAGAAGATGAATTTCGTGCTAATCATTTCGGACACCTTCAGACGTGACCATTTGGGCATCTATGGTAACAAGTGGATAAGCACACCCCATATAGATGCATTTGGGAACAGGGCTCTGGTCTTCGACAGGGCTTATGCGGCCAGCTATCCGACTGTTCCTCACAGACGAGATGTACTTACAGGACGCTTCACGGCGACTTATGCTCCTTGGGGACCACTACCTCAGAATGAGGTCGTGCTGGCACAGGTACTTGGCGAGGCTGGCTACAGCACCATGATGATTTCGGACACAAACCACACCCTCGAGCACGGATACAACTATCAGCGCGGTTTTGAGGGATGGGAATGGATCCGTGGTCAGGAGAATGACCTCTGGCTTACCGCACAAAAGAGAATGCCCGCCTGTGACCCGAAGCGACTCCGGAAGTCCGGGGACCTCCCGCATTACGCAAATCGCGCGAGTTGGCACTACGAGTCGGACAGGTTCGTGGCGCGAACAATGACGCGGGTAGCCCAGTGGCTCGAAGACAACCGCGGGGGAAAGCCTTTCTTCCTTTATGTGGACACTTTTGACCCACACGAGCCCTGGGACCCGCCTCAGTGGTACGTGGATATGTACGACCCGGACTACGAGGGTGAAGTCATAGACTATCCGCATTATTGGTACGTAGATGGGTACCTCACCCCGGAGGAATTGAAGCACTGTCAGGCGCTCTATGCGGGAGAGGCGACATTGGTGGAACGGTGGGTGGGGATGCTCTTGCAGAAGATTGAGGATATGGGTCTGTTCGAGGAGACCATGGTTGTCTTCACTACTGACCACGGTTTCTTGCTGGGGGAACACGGCATTATTGGCAAGTCTCTCATTTACCCCGGAACGCCATTGAGGTGGATTCCTCTCTATGAAGAGATCAGCCACGTTCCCCTTATCCTCTGGATGCCTGCTGGCAGGATTGGTCGAACCGATGCTATCGTGCAGCCGCCTGACCTTATGCCTACCATACTTGAAGCTGCCGGCGTCACTATTCCCGACACCGTGCAGGGCAAGTCATTCCTTGCGGTCCTTCGAGGTGGGCGTGACGAACACAGGGACCGTGCTCTGAGTTTTAGCTTTGCCGGGGGCGCACATGCAGTGGCCACTGTCACCCAAGGTGATTGGCAGGCTAGCTTTTTCCCTCGTGGTTCCGAAGGGGGGCCGGTTGAGAAAGTGAGTTATGCTGTTGATGGATTGCCGAAGCGCTATCGTCTCGATGGTAAAGCGAGTAAGAACAAGCTCTACCATCTCCCGTCAGACTCAACTGCAGAGCACGACTTGTCTGATGAAAAGCCAGAGGTGATGAAGGAATTGCGCCAGCGTTTCATCGAGTTTCTCGTCAAATGCAACACTGATCCAGCAGTCGTCGCGCGCTGGCAAAAGGTGTAGACGAGCCGCCCAGTTGTTGGTCAGGTCTGTCCGAGCCCTTCCTGATGCTTCCTTTTGACCTGAAATCACCTCATTTTGTGCCATGTTCTTCACAATTAGGGCTACTTTGTCAACCTCGGCGAATTTGGTTAACGATGGCTGACATATTGTGGTTGGTTTTTCGCCGATGACACAATATACGGCCTCGAAAAGTGAGTTGACAAAGTAGCTTTAGGTTACGAATATGAAGTCAAGCAGGTCTGTAAGGTTTGCAGTTTGCGGCGGGAAAGTGAAAGTCCCAGCATGTTGAGTGCCATGCTAAGGTGGAACAATTCAGAAGACAACCCTTGCCCACACGATTGCTCGCAACAGGTATCGAAGCGAGAGTCTATTGCCTCCTAGCGTCATCAGAATCTGGCTCTGGGGTTGCCCTTACCGACCACCACCTGGCTGAGCTGCTCAAGTCTCTGCCTGCTTATCTTGTCCCTCTGAGAGGCAGCAGCCTGTGAAAAGACATTGCTTGCCTCCTGCGGTTCTGTGGTTCGCCACAGTGCCCAAGCCGCAAGTTCCAGCGAGTGACGGTCCTTCCCCGAAAGCCAGGTAGCCAGACGTCTGACTTCCAGACTGTCAAGAAGCACCAGCGCCAGCGCCGCACGCCACCTCTTATCCTGGTCGGGGGAATCCAGGAGCTGGGCGATGTCCCGGTCTGCCTTCTTGCATCCCAGAAGTGCAAGTGACCACAACGAAGCCTTCTCTATGCTTGCATCCCTGCCGGCGCGAAGAGCTTGCAGCAGCGCAGGAGCTGCATCCTTCGCACGCAAGAGACCCAACACCTTGGCTGCCTCTGCACGAGCCTCCACGGACATGGTTTTGTCATTCAGAACACCAATAAGCTCGGTCGCGATACCCACACTCTTCACGATCCCCAATGCCCGGATGCAGGCAGCAGACCTCCTGGGGTTTCTCACTCCTTGGCGCAGGACATCGAGTCCTTTCTCGCTGCAGGAAACAATAACCTCCGCTGCCAGCGCACGCACATCCGCTCCCGGGTCATCGAGGAACGCAAGAACGGCAGGGACATCGAGTCTGCCTCTCCTCCTGCCATGCCGCGCATCGCGCGCATTTCGACTGATGCAGCCTTCAATGCGCTGCCTGTACTCGCCTTTCGCTTTCGACATGGCAGCCAGAAGCTCGGGCACCGCGGGAAGACCTGCTGCCACCAGCTCCTCCCGCGCTTCTAGCCACATTCGCCAGGCAGGATCCGCGAGCTTCTTCAGGTTCTCAGATACGGGTTGGGAGAGGTCGGCATCCAGGAGGACGTCCCAGCCTGTGATATCCTCTTCGGTCGCCAGAACGAACCCTTCCGGCTCGAATATCCACCTGACCTCGTCGGTCGAGGGGTCCCGCCGTTTGATCCCCGGGCAGCCTACATTCCAGAACTGTCCTCCCTCGCGGCGGACATACAAAACGTGTTTCCGTTCGCCGCTCCAGCAGGTTGCCAACACACCCAGGATGTTGGGGTATCTACCTTTCAGCATCATCACCGCATTGGTGTGGCATTGGACGTGGTCACCTCGTGCTGCGGTGATGACACCGTGGCCCGTCTCTGCCTGCTGCCTGAGTCTGCCCGGGCCGTCAATGGTGTCCTCGGGCGTCTTCGTCCAGTAGAACCAGGGCACGAAGATGAAATCGCCGGGGAAGGTGGCAGTGAACTCGTCGTAGCCTTCCGGAAACTCCTTTCCGAAGGGCCACCCATACCACTTCCTTCTCCCCCCATAGAGTGGGTCGGTCCAGCCCATTGACGCTACCCCTCTGCGGCGCAGGTGCTCAGTGAACCTGGCTATCACGTCGCGCCACTGAGGCAGGGTGCGGGTAGGGTAGTTGAGTCGCTCCCCGGTGAAGTGCTCCTCGTCCAGACCCAGGTGAAAGTATCTGGGCCGGAATATCTCCAGCTCCTCGTCTATGATTTCCGTCATAGCCCAGAAGTAGGTCTCGCCGTCACCCAGAAAGGGATAGGGACCCCCTGACTTCCTCCAGTGCCCGTTGGACATGTTGTGCAGAGGCACCGCTTCCACGCCGCCGCCTCGCACCAGGTCAACCAGCTCTTTGTATGCTGATTGCCTCTCTTCGATTTCGCGGAGGTCTGAAACTTGTCTGCCCACTTCCGGATGAGACCGGAAGGGAAAGGCAGAGACATTGGTCTCCCAGACGAGCATATTGAGCTTGGTGTCCGCAGCCCAGAGGGCAGCCTTCTTGAGCACGGGGATGAGGACACCACGGCTGTGCGCCGCTCTCACCTCTAAGTCCGGCCAGTCCAGAATCCATGCGCCCGGGATTGTGGTGCCCTGAGTAGCACAGCGGGCCATCTGCATAAGTGTAAGCGCCCCGTTGGCCAGCCCCCTGGGAGTGGGGGCGGCAAGCATAACCAGCTTGGAATCAATCTGCAGCACATATGCCTCCCCCAGACCGGTTGAAGGAATTGCCTTGGGTTCGAACTTCCTGGCGACGGCTGACCAGTCGGGCGGCTCTTCACAGAGAGCCAGAGCAAAATAGCCGGCCGGACAGGCACCCTCTATCTTTATCTTCAGGTCGGTTGAAAGGCCGAAGTAACGGCTCAGCCTATGGGAAACCACGCAGGCGACGGCAAGGGTCTTCTCACCAGGGTTTTCGGGAATGAACAGGTGTTTTCCCTGCACCTCGAATTGTCCTTCCCGCAGCACCATCCTCTGCGGATGGGGCCACAAGGGAATGTAAAGGCGCGTTTTCTCTGCGGAATACGAGCTCGAGACGGACATTATCACCAGGAGCGCGCAGATAAGGTACACCCTAAGACCGGGACTTCGCTTCATCAGCATTCTCCTTTCATCCCATTTCTGGGATCTTGAGCTCACGCTCACCTCTTAGTGAAAGTAGCCAAAACCACGGTCCGGCCTGATTCTCCTGCACCCCATAACCGTGTCTTGACCGTCGTTGTCCTGGTAAGCTCGAAGGGTTCCACATACAGGGTCGAGTTTTCGGTGGGGTCGGAGCCATCGAGAGTGTAGCGGATGCAAACCCCTTCAATCACAGGGTGGAGGGTGACGGTGACCCGGTCCGTGAACTGGCGGTAAAACGGGTGGATTGCAACCTTGAGACCGTTCCCGGGCACATAGGCGAGGGAGGTCTGCAGGGGGTAATTGCAGGTGCAGCCGGCGCTGGACTCAGGGATGGAGATGATGCCACCGGCAGGAATAATATTGATGAAGCAGCCGGGCCGGTTGACCCTGTTCAATCGGATTCGCTGGTCCGTATTCAGGTTGAAGATTTGAGGGCTCCCCCCGCGCCAGCAGAGTAAGGAGGAGGATGCCGAGAGGTTACCGCACCCGCCGCCACCGCTGAATTTCCATCCCCTAAGCGGCTCGCCAGTCTGCAGGTTGCAGGCATAGTATTTCGCGAAGACCTCGTCACCAATAATGACAGGATGCTGCCACTGCTCGCCGTGGCTGCCACCCGGCCCAGACCGAGTGGAAAAGTCGCGGCTCCATCTGGGTTCTCCAGTAGCTGCATAGTAAGCGCGCAGGCCGTAGTGCGCTCTGGCGCTTCCAGCGACGCTCCGGTTGAACGTTCCCACGGCTAAGACGATGTCATTTGCGTAACACAGGTAGACAATATGCTCGAACGGAAGCCGCACTGGCGTCTGCCAGAGTGTCTTGCCAGTCTGCGCCTCGAGGGCCACGAGATAGTTCTCGCCGCCCAGGAACTTGTCGATGCGCATCCGACCTGTCTTGTTTTCAGCGGTAGCTTCCTGGTTACGGGATTCGATGAAATACAGGCGGCCCCCTCCCATGGCAATGCCACTGTTGAAAATGGCGCCCTTTCTGTAGTGCCACTGCTCCCTGCCGCTTTTCCGGTCCAGGCTGAAGAGGTACTCGCTGATGATAACGAGGCGAAAGTCTCCTTCCAGGATGGGGCACATGTTGCGGTGCTCGTTGAAAGATGCCCCGGGCCTCTGGCCGGTTCCAAAGACCTGGTCGCCCGCGACCGCAATGTAGCCCCACTCGCGCTTCTCTCCCTCAACGAGTTGAGGGAGAGCCAGCGTGAATTCCCGCTTGCCCGTCTTGACGTTCACTGCCCAGCACTTGTCCTTGACAACAATATAGACGTAATCGTCGCTCACGACCATATGACCGGAGTCCTTCAGCACCCCCACGCGTCGTGAGCCGGGCACCTCGAGGCTCCACAGGCGCGTGCCGTTGTAAGGGTCCAGCGCGATGATGCGCTCGTTCGCAGGAACGAACAAGCGGCCCTCCTTGACGAGTGGCGCCATGGTGCGGTTATGACGGTCGATTATGCTGCGTGGCCCCGGGTCACCGAACCAGAGTAGCTCCATCCCATCACCCGTCAGCTCGTCGCGACTGCAGGCCACGTTTGACGGGTCCGCATATTGATGTGTCCACTCCCCGGCGCCGGGAACCACACCACGCCGAATCACCCCCAATAGACCCGCACTACTGGCGATTGCCCCACCCCCGGGCGTCGCCTGCTTCATCCATTTTTTCACTTCGGGGGCCTCAAGCCTGCTCGTGCCTTCGGGCTGCACGATGGCCACCACACCACCATAAGGTCTGAGCACGCGGTACACTTCGGTGGGAGATACTGCTGCTTTCCCATTCCCGAACACCCCATCGAGCACAATCAAGTTGGCAAAGTATTTCGGATAGGGCAACTTCTCAAGTGAACCGTGGTGCACGACGATGCGGCCGTAGAGCCCGGCTTGGTCCAGGACCTCTCGCGCTCTTTCCACTTTCTCCCCATCCGCTTCCACCCCGACGACCTTGAAGTCCGTCCGCCTGGCGATTTCGTAAGCCAGCCGACCCTCTCCAAATCCGAGGACGAGACAGTAGCCCTTTCGGGTCGTAAGGTTCCTCACGACTGCCTCGACGACCGCCTCGGCCGTGCGGGCACACCAGGAGGTGCGGGCGTCTTTCGGATAAGGCGACGCTTCGGTGGCAAACGCCACCTGGCGCGCTTCAGGCCTCCTTCCCGGCATGAAGCAGTAAATCTTTCCCTTGTCCGTTGAGACAAACAGGCGGCCCTGCGCAGCGGCGAGGCCATAAGCTTTGCCTGAAACTTGCCCGCTCCAGACTTCCTTACCATCTTCTATACTGATGGCGACCACCTCGCCGTCCCGACCTGAGAAGAGCACATCGCCAGCGAGGATGAAGGAATACGAAGGCATGCCTGGCATACGCTTCCACAGCAGGCAGGCTTCCAGCTTTTTCTCCAACTCATCGAGCCTGCGCAGCACTTTGTCCAGCTCATACTCCTGTTTGTTACTGTCGCTCGGTTCGGGGTCCTGGCGAACAATCTTGCGACGGCGGCTCTCTAGCTCATCAAGCTCCTCGCGCCAGGCTGGGTAGTGGTCAAAGTTCAGGGCCGAAATATCCCTCTTGCCGTGGAAGTAAGCCACACCTGCTTTCAGCACCACGAAGTCTGCTGGGTGTGTGTACGTCGTTCCAGCGACCCCAAGGGATCGCTGATAGTGGGTGCGCTGGAAGAAGAGCTTGTCCCCGGTAGCGACCAGATAAGTTCCGGAAGCGCCGGACAGGTTTCCCCTAGCGCTTTTGCCACTTTCACGCTCGAAAACAGCAGGGCCGGTTCTGCCGGTCGGGACGAACAGCCGCCCGCCGGCCGTCACCAGATAGCCCTGAGAAGAGCACCCAACCTTTTTCTTCCAGAGCTCTTTGCCGCTGTTCGCCTCCAGTGCACACAGGTACACCCCCTGGTCTGGGAAAAGCCCCGCACATGCATAGGCAATATTTCCTTCGATGAGCACACCGCTGCGCACGGGCCAGAGTGAGATCACGTGCCCATTACCTGGCAAGAGCCGACTTCCCGGGCCGGGCCTGTACTTCCACACAAGCGCCCCATCCCTGGCGCTCAGGCAATACACCCAGCCGTCGTCGGAGCCGAAATACACCTTGTCCTCCCAGATAGTCGGCGCCAGGCGCACAGGCCCTGCAGCGAAAAAACCCCATTGAACCTTGCCAGTTCCCACATCCAGGCAGTACACCTCATGATTCGCGGGTGAGGCATAATACAGTGACCCGCTGGCGACCACCACCTGATAGGCACGGTCGAAAATCGCCCTGGGGTCAAGCCTGCGCCCACCGTGATAGAAGTCCTGCTTTGCCGGGGCAGGCCAGGCAGACTGCGGCGCATATCTGGCACTGTGCACCCAGACCAGGGAGAGTGGTGGCGCCAGCTTCTCGCTGGTCACCGCGTTACGGTGATTGTCATGCAGGTATGTCGGCCAGTTGGCGGCTTTCGCCGGGCAATAAGCCAGCGCGATGGACACGAAGCAAGCCCCCATGAGAACAGCGAACCTCCACACGCCTGGGAGCCATCCTGACGGACATTTCGCAGGCCTGTCGATTTTTGCGGGGACTCCCCTAGCCACACCTGTCAAGAATCCATTACCAGCGCATGCACGATGCACTTCATCCTCCATGCGCTTCCCCTGAGCGCGCAATTCTAGATACCCATTCACACGAGTGAAGCCATACGAAGCAAGAGACAGCTCATGAGCAGCTTGCCTGACGACCCGGAGCCAGAATCGCCATTTGACTGTGCTGGGCTACTCCGGCAACTGCCATTGCGCGAAACACCGATTGGATGAGGTGCACGCACAAGCTGATCACGTTCCCTTGTTGCATGGTCTTTGGTGTATGTTCGGATTGGGAAAGCGCACTGACTATTGCCCCCATGTTTACCGCGCCACTTGTATTGGAAGTATATTGAGATTGGGGTGCACGTCAAGTCTTACTTGGTTCGCATCGCAAGAGACGCTGAGCGCCTGCGAGGAGATAGGGCAGGAAAAGTGGCCAAGTCAGCAGAAGGTCCTGCAAGTGAAAGCGGTCCCCCAATTCGCGGCAAACTCAGCCACGCCTAATCTGGAGGGCATAATCATCTCAAAATCTTCAACGAATGGGGGATATGTGCTGACGTTGGCTGAGGCATGGAGGCGCAAGTAACTATCTGACAACGAGTTGGATGGTACGCCGGGAGGGACTCAAACCCCAGACCATCAGATTAGAAATGTGTTTCGAGCCAAATCACCCCCTTTTCGCAAGTTCTTACCATTCCTTGATTTTCGACGCAAGCCCTTATCCTGCCCGGATATACGTCGTGAAATAGAGGAGAATGAAGGAGAATCAGAACTTCAACGAATCTTCAACGCGAAAAGCGCCGCGTGGAGGCCCACTCAGTCGCCTTTGAATTGCGCTGTGAGAGTCCTTTTGACTATGATGACGGCTCTTGGCGGTGCGGGTACAGTAGGGGCTAAGCCATCCGCACCTCAGCAACGTTTCACGCAGGCAATTCTCGCCAGCCCATCCCCACAATCTTGACATGCGCCCCCGGGAGGTGGGGAACACAAAAGAACTGACATTTCGGCCATCATATAGAGCCTATCCGAATAACCCTGATTGGCCGATATATCCAAGAGGAGAGGGGTTTTTGGATAAGGGGCGCAGGGATGAAAAAGTGTCGGTCGTGTAATCAGTATGGGGTTTCTGACGAATTGTAGGGGAAGCCCGAGCCGTTGCTGCCCCAGCATGTGAATACCCATCGTTTCGGGGGCGGCCGGCCACAGGGATGCAACCTGGATGAGCAGACAGAAGATATGCCGAGGGAGCCCTGCCTGAGGTTCGCTTTTCCCCTCGGACAAAAGTCCGTCACTCGTCGAAGACGATGCAGACCTTGCCACACTCCCCTTCGTCAGCCAGCCGGTATGCTTCGGCAGCTCGGGAAAGGGGCAATTTGTGAGTGGCGATTTTTTCGGGGTGCAGGTTCCAGCGCACCAGTCTTTCGATGAGGTCTGCCATGTGCTTTAGCGACGTGACCCAGGAACCATAGAGGGTGACCTGCTTGTGAATGAGCAGCGCTGAGACCTCGAACTTGACCGTACTACCTTCGCCCACATACACGCAGCGCCCCCACTGGCGCGTGCCCGCCAAAGCTAACTGCCTGGCTTCCGGAGCCCCGGAGCAGTCGATACTTGCTTCCGTCCCGCGGCCACCGGTTACGTCCAGAATCCTTTGCCGCGCTGAGTCATCAAATTTGAATACGTGGTCGAACAACTGCAACTTGTCGGCAAGCTCCAGCCTCTTCTGGTTGAGCTCCACGCCTATGATGGTCCTGGCTCCCAGTGCACGCCCCAGCATGGCTGCCGCCAGTCCCACCGGACCGAGGCCCGTGACCAGCAACCTGTCGTTGCCACTGAGGTTAATGCGGCAAAGGGCTTCGTAGCAGGTGCCAAATCCGCAAGCTGCCAGCGCTCCGTCCACGCAAGACAGGCTGTCGGGCAGGAGCATACAGGTATTCTCCTCGGCCAAAAGATAGTTGGCGTGGCCACCGTCGCGCTGCCAACCGTAGGCGGCCCGCCGTGGGCTTTGGCAGCTTATCATGTAGCCATGGCGGCAATCCTCACAGACGCCGCAGCCGGCAATATGGTAGATGACCACGCGGTCTCCCTGTTGGAACCGCTTGCACCCGGTACCGAGCTTGACAATCTGCCCACACGGTTCGTGACCGGCAATCACGCCCTGGTAGCTTTCAGGGCCTTCACCCAGGTGCGCGCGGTAGATGGCCCTGATGTCACTGCCGCAGATTGAGGATGCCTTCATCCTGACCAGCACCTGTCCGTGTCCCGGCTCGGGGACGGGGAAGTCCCTGAACTCCACCGTCCGGTTCCCCGGCAGAATTACACCTTGCATGGTGCGCACGGGTCTTGCTCCTTTCCCTACTCGAGTGCTCGTGCCACCTCGGCTGCGGCCGCATAGAGCTTCCGAGAACGTTCTTGCCACTGCGATCCACCAGCATACCAGTCGGAGCCGAGTGGTCCCGAGGGCAGGTAGCAATGCAGCATCTGGTTTGTGTTTTGCTCGTTGCCCCAGGCGACACAGCGTGTGCGCTCGTCCAGAATCGCCTGACACCGCTGGGCAAGTTCCTTGCCCAGCTTGGCCTTACGCACTTCGTCGGTGAGCGCCTTCTCGATGAAGATGCGTGCCTCACACTCCTGAATACCTTCCAGACCCATCTGGAAACGCTCAGTACTAATGGGGCCATCAGTACCAGGGGCGAGCCAGGCTGGCCCGTGCGTAAGCGAACCCCAGGAGCAGTTGGGAGCACCGTGGCGGCGAGTGCGGTAGTCTGCAAAATCGTCCAACGTCTGACGCCCAGCGCCTCGCAGGCCGCAAAGGAGTCCAAACTCGAAGAAAGTCCTCTCGTAAGCCAATCCCATGACCGCCTGATTGTCGGCATAGCGGGGAAAATAGGCCGTCATGTCCGGCCGCTGCCAACCGTACTTTCGCTCCCGCGCCGGGTCAACGGAATGGGCTCCGAATACACTGGTAGCGTAGCCGACAGGCTGAGCGTAGATTGTGGCTTGGCTGCCGTGCGCCATGGTCACCCAGGGAGCGCCAGGCAGGAGCTTGTTCCACAATACCACGGTTTCTTTGACAGGAACGTAGTCACCACACGTGCCTAGCATGACTGCTTCTTGCAGCCCTCGCTTCGTCAGTACCCGCTGCACCTCCTCAGCCACCGGCTTCCAGAAAGCCTCGGCCACGGGGTCGGTGTACCTCGGACCTTCCATTTCGGTGACCGTGCCGCTTTCGGGGTCCAGCACGCTCACCGGGACAGGCTGCTGCTGGAAGACCTCGGACTGACCGTAGCGACCCGTGCCCAGCTTGTATCTGCGACCCGCGCTTCCCACGTGATAGTCCCATACCTGCAAGCACACCACTCGCGGTCGGTTTCCAACCTTCAAGGCGGTGTCCAGATAGCGCTCCAGCAGGCTGAAATCATATCGGTACCCGTTTTGCCCCTTTACCCAGCGGACCATCGTCTCTCTGTTCCGCAAGTGGGTCCTGCAAATCAAGGGCACGAAGAGCACCTGGTTGCCAATCCGAGCCAGAGCCGCCAGGGATTTGGTTATTAGCGCCCAGTGCTTATCCGACCACAGAGGCACCTTGTAGTAATCTGCCAGACCTTCGGGAAACTCCAGGAAACCCACCGAGGTCTGGAAATTGCGCGGGTCAGGCAGTTGGTAGTCGTGTACCTCCAGGCTAACGGGCACGTCAATTGGAGCACCCGCGCTGTGGACGATGAGTTTGCCCTGATAGAGGCCGGGTGCAGCATCAGCAGGAATGCGCATGGTCAGCCAGACCGGCTGGACCGCCCCCCGCCAGGGCGCTGAGGTGAATTGTTCGAGGTGCCGTTCCGGGATCTCCTGAACCTTGACCTCAATTGGTGGTGATTCGAACAGCGCATCGAAGCGCCGCGAAACGAGCAACCTCCCCGTGCTAGGATAGACGTACTTTGCTCCCGTCTCGCGCAGCGTCGGACGGGGATAGCCGAGGCGGATTAGAGATGCTGGTATCACGTCCTTACCGCATTCGTGTTTGAGCTCGCTCACCTCGGCGCGCAGGCCGCGGATAGGCTGGTCTGAACTCACCACTAACTGACCGGAAAAGGTGCCGCCCCGCGCGCCCACGATTCGTATCGGCTCGAGACGTTCATTGGGATCGCCGTAGCTGCATTCGAAGACACTCTCGACGGGATTGGCGTTCCAGACCTGGAGTCCACGGGGTCGGCCGGTGTTCGGCGCGATTCCGCGGCCGCTGGCGGTCAGTTGTGCGGCAATGAATCCGACCGTGTTCCATCGGTTTGCGCGGGAATCTGTCCGCGGCCCCGTATTGGTAATGACCTGAGGATGCTGGGCACCTCTGTGGAGCTCCAACGCCAGGACGTTCACACCCGGCTGCAGCGCGGTGCAGGGTAGCTCGATGCCGTCGGCATAGCGCAGGCGGAGGTTAAGGCGCGCTGTGTCTATGTCGCGTGAGCGACCCGGAAGCATAAAGCCCCCCTGAGGACCAACCCATGCTTCCCAGGGGTAGTCGTCAGCCAGCGTCTCTGGTGAGATCTTCCCCGGTGGCAAGTGTTGGCGGGCGACCTCCTTCCCATTCAGGTACACCAATAACCCCCCCCGATACGTCACTGATAGCTTCAGCCCAGTCACCACGCTGGGGTCTATGACACGGAACTTCCCACGCAGGCAAATCAGGGCCAGGGAAAGCGGCTGGCTGTTCCCGTAAAGCGAATGCTCAAAGACCTCAGCTCTTATCCGGGCCATCCGTTGCGCCTCACCGCCATAGAAGGGGCCCGGCTGCCGCCACCATCCCCGGTCACCAAAATCAGGCTTCATCCAGTCACGGGGAGGAAGCTGTGTTCGCGGCCCGTCGAGTGGCAGCACTGGCTTACCGTGTCTCTGCCCCAGCGTACCGAGCCGGTGTGGCTTCGCATCCTCTTGTGTGCCAAAAACCGTAGGACGCAGCGTCACGTGGCAGCGCCAGTAGCTGGTGGTGTCGAGGATGACGGCCCCGGGGGCTTGTGTGTCCTGCCCTAACGCGCTCGGTGATGAGAGCATGGCGCCAAGAAACAGCACCAGGCAAGAGACAACCTTCCACCTATTCATCTTCCCTCTTCTTCTATTTCTCCAGCGCTTGTGCTACCTCGGTCGCAGCGGCGTAGAGCTTCTGGGAGCGCTCCTGCCACCCGGAGCCTGCGTACCAATCGAATCCCAGCGGACCGCCTGGCAGGAACGTGCGTATGCTCGAGGAGAACTCGTTGGCCCACTGGTTATGCCTCGTTCGTTCATCCAGGATGGCCTGGCACCTGCCAGCTATTTCTTCTCCCAACCTAGCGCGCAACACCTTATTGGTGAGCGCCTTCTCGATGAAGATGCGTGCCTCACACTCCTGGATGCCCTCACGGGCAAGTGCAAAGCGCACGGTCGATATCGGGCCTTCGGGTCCGGGCGCCAGCCAGGGTTCCCTGAGGTTTAAGTTCCGCCACTCGCTCTGCGGGTAGCGCGCGGACAGGCGGCCGGGGTGGCTGCCGGCGACCTCAACCGTGAAGAAATCCGCGGCCAGGCGGCCCATCCCCCGCTGGTTACCCTGAATGTTCCACTCAAAGAAGAGGCGGTGGGAAGGCAGAGGCAAAGTCCGGAGACGGGGGAAATATGCCACCAGATCGGGCCGCTTCCAACCGTGGAAGCGGGTTACTGCCGGGTCAATGCCGAAGGTCGTCCCGTAAACCATGGTGGCATAGCCCACCGGAACGCCATGCAATAGGGGCCGACTGTGATGCGTCATGGTCACGCACTTCGCGCTGGGAAGGAGTTCGTGCCAGAGCTCAACTACCTGCTTGTTAGCCGGCTGGTCGGCGGAAATGCCCAGCATCATCACCTCTTGCAGGCCCCTCCTCTTCATGCGCTCCAGGAGTTCCTCAGCCACCGGAGCCCAGAATGTCCTTGCCTCCGGGGTGCCATACTCGGACACTTCCATCTGTTCAATCTTACCGGTGGCCGGGTCGAGCGCGCTGACCGGCACCTTCACGAACTCCTTCGGCGCCAGGGAATTGTACCCCCCGGCGCCCCACCTTTCGTACCATATGCCAGCGGTACCTCCGATGTGATAGTCCCAGACCTGGAAACAAACCACCTGCGGCTTAACCCCGTTCTTCTGGAACAGGTCAAGGTATCGCTCCACGATACTGAAGTCTGCCTGGTAGCTCCCCTCAGACTGTCTGGTCCAGCGCACCATAGATTGCTCATTGCCGTGATTAGTTCTCGTGATGAGGGGAATGTAGATGGTCTTGTTACCGACCTGTGCCAGGAGCTTTACGGACTCGTTCATGAGTTCAAAATGCTTACCTGACCAGAGCGGCACATCATACCTGAGGGCCACCGATTCGGGCGACTGGACGAAATCAACAAGCGTGTGATAGTCCCCGGGGTCGGGCAACTTCCAGCCGCTCACCGTGACCTCTATCGTCACCTCGATGGGCTGCGCGCCTTCCGTGTGAATGGAGAGCTTGCCTTCGTAAACCCCGGCAGGGGTGCCAGCAGGCACCCGAACCGTCACCCAGATGGGCTGGACGGCGCCGGGAATGACGTCATCAGCCTCAGCTTTCACTCGCACAGGCACCTCTGCCGGAGGTGTTCTGGTAAGTCCATCGAACTGTCCGGCGTCCTGAACTCGCACTCCTGGATGGCGGGACTTGGTCGCCCACAGACCGGGACAAGGAAGAGGATAGCGAATCTCAATATCAGAGGTGGAGATGGTCCCCGAGCCACCTCTCCGCTTGAGGGGCGTTACCTCGACCCGCAGACCCTCGAGCACCTTATCCGAACCGACGACCACCTGCCCCGAGAAGGTACCGTTACGAGTCCCCACGATGCGCAGGGGAAGAAGGGCGTCATGCGGGTCGCCGTAGTCCATTTGGGTCACTACTTGAGGCAGGTTGGCGTGCCAGACCTGCAAGCCCTGGGGACGGGACACATTGGGCACCAGGCCCTGTGGAATCGAGGTCGTAAGCTGCACCTCCAAGAGACCCACTTTGGACCACCTGGCATAGTCCATGTGAGCATTCTCGGCTTTCAGGAAATCTGGTGGTACGGCAGTGTGGTGGATCTCCAGGGACAGAACGTTTGTGCCTTTCCTCAGTAGAAGGGTGGGCAAATGCACGTTCTCCAGTGCCCGCACCCGAAGTTCGCACCGCCTTACAGTTTCGGGGTCCCGTCGGCGTTGGTCTTTGCCGATGGCATCACCTTTGGGCGTGACGTAGGCTTCCAGCGGGTAATCCTCTGCCAGGGTCTCAAAGTCAATCTTCCCGGCAGGCATGTGGCTGCGCACAATTTCCTTCCCGTTCAGGTACACCACCATGCCGCCCCTGAAAACAGCAGAAAGCTTGACCTCCTTGACCTGACCGGGGTCCGTCACTGTGAACTTCCCGCGCAGGCACATCAGCGCCAGGGACTCCGGTTGACGGAAACCATAGCGCGAGCCGTGGGGCGGTTGCAAGAGGGCCGGACTCCGCTGCTCCTTCGAGTTACCGTAGAACGGTCCCGGGTCACGCCACCAGTTGCTATCGTCGAAGTCCGCACTAATCCAGTCAGACGGCGGCCAGGGCGAGCTTGGCTGGTTCGAAGGGAGCACGATTTCTGTCCTGCGACCTGTCGGCCGTCGCCGGGAATAGTCCGGGTTGGGTTTGGCATCGCCAGCGGTGCCAAATAGCGGTGGCCTCACAGTTACATGGCAGCGCCAATAACTGTATGTATCCAGGATGACGGTTTCCGACTGCCTCGCAGGTTCTTCCGCGGACACAGTTGCTATCCTGAATACCAGTCCGATTATCGTGCATCCTGAAAGGAACGCCTCCCAATTAAGGCGTTGCAGGAACGATGCGTGTCTCATGTGCCGTTCCTCCTTGCACACCCGGATGGTTATGGTTCTAGCTTCTGGGCTAACTCGGCGGCAGCGTCATAGAGTTTCTGGGAACGCTCCTGCCAACCGGAGGCGACATACCACTGGTTGCCTAATTGTCGTCGGTTGCCAGAACGGCAGATGATGGCGCGGGTGCGTTCATCTAATAGCGCCTGGCACTTTTCAGCCAGCTCTTCGCCAAGCTTGGCGCGCTTTGTCGCGTCTATGAGCGCCTTCTCTAGAAGGATGCGCGCCTCACACTCCTGCAGACTCTCGCGCATCATCTCGAAGCGCACCGTAGGCATAGCGCCTGCAGGCCCCGGCGCCAGGTAGGGAATCATCCTGAGATTAAGCTGGTTCCAGTTGCTAATCAGGTGACGGGCCGATATGGAGCGGGTTATGTTTCCGTCCCTGTCTTTAAGCACGGGCCAGAAATCGGCGCTCATCCGCCCGAAGCCGCGTTGCTTGCCCTGGATGTTCTTCTCCCCAATCAGGCGGCTGGACAGGAGCTGAACGTCGTAGGACGGTTTCCAGATATCACGGTCGAAATGTGCCACCAGCTCGGGATTTCTCCAGCCGTAGGTGCGCTTAACGTCCGGGTCGTAGGCCCACTGAGGCTTCCACACAGTGGTATTATATCCCACGGGCACACCGTGGAACGCTGACCTCAGCCCATGCCCCTGATGCACCCAGCGGGCCTCAGGCCAGAGTTTGTGCCAGAGCTCCACCACCTGCTTGGAGGGCATGACGTCGCTGGCAGTGCCTATCATCAGCACCTTCTCCAGGCCCCGCTTGACCAGCCGACGGTGGATACCCTTGGTCACCGGTCGCCAAAAACTTTCCGCCTGCGGCTCGTGATAACGAGGGCCCTCCAGGACTGACACCTGGCCCGTTTCCGGGTCCCAGAGGCTGACGGGTATGTTCAGAGGTTGCCTCCCGCTCTTGGCGCCGAAATACCCGCCGCCGGCGAAATGGTCCCAGACCTGGAAGATGACGGCGCTGGGCTTGCCCACCTGCTCCAGGTAGAGGTCGAGATATTTTTCCAGCACGCTGAAGTCGTGGTTGTAGGAACCATCGTCTTTTTTCAGCCAGCGCACCATGGTTTGGTCGTTGCCGAAGTTGGTCTTGCATATGAGTGGAATATAGATGGTTTTGTTGCCCAGCCTGGCGAGATGCGCGAAGGTCTTACCGATGAGGGTGAAATGCTCCTTTGACCAGAGGGACACCTGGTAGCGGAGCGCCACCGATTCGGGCGATTCGACAAAATCGACAAAGGTCACGAAGTCCCGTGGGTCGGGCAACGTCCAGTCAGCGACGGTGAGCAGCACCGGGACTACGATGTCGTCGCAATCCATTTCCTCAAATTGAATCAGGAGACTTCCCTCATACTCGCCCGCTTGCGCGTCCCGAGGCACACTGACCGTGAGCCAGATAGGCTGGACTTGCGCCGCCTGGTCAGCGGCGGGTGGCAGGTGCGACAAGGTGTCGAAATGTCTGGCGCTCCTGGGGTCGGTCCTTCCCGGGTGCGCATAGCGAACCTGGATGGCAGAGGCAGGGATGCTGCTGCGAGCATCCTTCAGCCTGAGATCACGCACTTCCGCTTCGACGCCCGTGACAGGTGCGTCGGCACTGACCATCACCTGTGCGGAGAAGGTGCCGCCCCGAGCGCCCATCAGGCAGAGGGGTTGAAGCTTCTCGTTGGGGTCGCCGTAGTCCGATTCGAAGACGGCTGCCAACGGATTGGCGTTCCAGACTTGAAGACCTTTGGGACGCTCCACGTTGGGCCGGGTGGCACCTGTGCCTGGCGCGCTGAGAGCAACTTCAGGCAGTCCGACACTGTTCCAGTGCCCGACATGGGCGTTTTGCAGATTGAGTGTATCCTTATGCACTGCGGCGCGATGGATTTCAATGGCGAGGACATTGGTGCCTGGGTGCAGGAGCTTAGCCGGGATGACGACGTTCGCCACCTGGCGCAGGCGCAGCTCACAGCGGTCCTTGAAGTTCTGGGGGTCGCCCCAACCCCAGCGAATTACCTTGCCATCAGGCTTGACGTAGGTTTCCCAAGGATAGTCGTGGGCAAGGGTTTCAAAGGTAATATCACCTGGTGGCAGCGCCGCGCGCACTACCTCCTTGCCATTGAGATAGGCGACCAATCCACCGCGGAAGGTAGCGGAGAAAACCAGGTCCTGTGCCCCGGAAAGGTCGCTCACGGCGAACTTACCTCGCAGACAAAGCAGCGCCAATGCGCGGTCCTGATGGAACCCGTAGCCGGGATAGAAGGGACCGCGCTCCCGACCCCACCCGCTGTCATCAAAATCCGGCTGCATCCAGTTCATCGGAGGAAGTGCTGTGTTGAAGCGGTGGCCGAATCTGTTCGGCTCTGCCGGTTTGGCATCCCGAGCTGTGCCTAAGGCCACATCGCGCATGGTGAGGTGATAGCGCCAGAAGCTCCCCGCATTGAGGATAGGCGTACCTCCCACCGATTCGTTGTCGGCAGCCCATGAAGCAAAGGGAAGCATCATCAAGAATGCCACCAGAAACCAAGCTCTCCAACACCGTGAAATCATCAACCTTCACTCCCTGTTTTGCGCGCCCCGCAACGGCTCAGACGGGCGCTTGCCTCTCCTGACTGCATAACGTAAGCGAAGCTCTTGAGACTCCGGCGCCCGTCCTCAATCGAAGCCGCCGCCCACCAGCATGAAGCGATGCGAGCTCTCCAGCCCCGTTGCTACATCCCTCACGGTCAGTCTCCACCGACCCGTAAGGTCGTTAAGTGCCGTATCATAATAGTAGGTTGCCTGCCCGTTCCTGGCGACCAGGTTCTGCTTGCAGTCGTATCGTTCCTTCCCGTCGGGGCCGTGGAGCCTGACGCGAAAGACGTGCTTTGCCCACTCCGGCTTACCCTCGGCCACCAGTCTGATGTTGGCCTGAAACCGTTTCCCGTGCGCGCAGGTCTCCTGCGCATCGATTTCCAGCGCCGAAACCCTATAAGGCAGCGCCGAGAAGATGAGGGGAGCGGCGGAGTCCAAGGTGCCCGAAGCCGTATCTGTGTGCCCCAGGTAAGTGGCGCTTCTTGATTCATATACGTGGCGGGGCTGGTTGAGCTTCAAGCTGATTGCGACCGCTCCCCCCGTCACCGACTTTTCCTGTATCACTTCCCCCAGACCTCCCTGGCGTGCCTGGGGATTCCTGATAACGGCCAGGTAGTGAGCACCACCCTCCTTGAACCTCACCAGCTCGGTATCGATGGGGGCGGAGAGCTCCACTTCCGGTTCGACATTCGCCAACTTGAGGAGCGCCCGGAAGAGGTCCAGCATCTGCCGCGCGTCATCGCTCGAGGTGTGCTTTGCGCGGTGACCCAGGTAATAGAGCAGCCTGAAGTTAAGGAGGATGGCCTGGCCCTTACCCACCTTGTTCATAATGAGGGCAGGCACGCCATCGCCCTGTGCCAACGCAGTAGCATTTGTGGGCCTGATGGCAGATTCAACCACGGGATAGCCCATCCTGGCGCCGACGAAGTTTACCCCCTTGATGGCCTTGTCCAAGACGATGTGCTTGTCGCCCAACTCGGGCATCTTCTCACTCCAGTAGCCATTTCTAGAATAGCGCAGGGGCTGGATGTCGAAATCCTCCTCCTGGTGGCTCTCCCTGGCTATGCCAAAGAGGTCATCGAGGAGAGGCTTCTCCAGCATTCGGCAGTTGTCGCGCATCCAACCGGCCTGGTAGTCGGCAATGACCATACCCCCGGACCTGACGAACTTTTCGATTTCTGCTGCCTCCTGGGGCGAAAGTGCGATGGAGGTAGGCATGAGCAGCACCTTGTAATCTGTGAGGCCCCCTTTTTCGACCTGCTCGTAGGATACGAAACTATACTGATACCCCAAATCCTCTACCAGCCGCATAAAGGCAAGACGTTCGAAGTCGTGTTCGGTGAGAATCTCGTGGTCGAAGTACATGGGGATGTTCTTCATGCGAATCCACTTGCCATGGATGCTGGGCTGGGAATAGTGGATGGCGATGCAATCGTGCTGTCTGGTCTCCGGCGGGATGAGTTTGGCAATGCCCCCGGTCAGTTCGTTCAAGGTGTCCTTGATGGCCAGCGCCCCGTCGGTGAGTGAATCGTCTCTCCTGGTGAAGGACTTCAGCCGCCAAATGATGGTGCCCTTAAGCCCGGTCAAAAGCATATTCCACAGTGAGCGGGTGCGACCGGCCCTGGGGCCGGCAAGTCCCACGACGTTGCAGCGCTTGTTGAAACTCCTCACAATCTCGCGCGAGCCGCCTATGTCATAAGGCTCAAGAAAGCCCATCTTCGTGTTCATCAGCTTCCAGTAGTCGAACCCGCCATAGGCGCCCGGCTTCTGAGTGCCTTCGACACCGATGTGGGCTTCGGGTTCAATCTCGTGGAAGTAACCTATGAAGCGCTCGATGAGGTCTGCCATGGTAGTTTCCATGAAGGTGCGGTGGTCAGCCCAGGGCGCATAGTTACTGTTACCTCGCTCCCTGACCTCTTCACGGGTCAGGGGAAGGACGTGGTCCCAGGAGGAGAACTCCGTCGCCCACTCGGCATTGAGGTTGGCGAGTGTCTTGTATTTGCTTCTCAGGTAAGCGTGAAACTCATCCATGCAGTAAGGACCGAAGCAGAAGTCGGAAGGACGGGTGAACGAGCCTACGGACTGCTCATCGCCGATGTTGTAGGCAATAGGCCTGTACATCTTGCGCCCCCGTACCTCTCCCTGGATTTTGGCTTTGGAAGAGGCCCAGTAGTTGGGGTTGTTCATGCAGGGGTCACGTTCCAGCAGCCTCTTGTCCCGGGTCTCCTCATACTGTGCCAGGATGGTTCGCAACTGACGGAAGATCTTGTTATCCCAGCCAATCTGCCTCACGTTTTCCACGTAAAAGCGCAGGTTGTGGTCCACCAGCCAATCCGTGGGGTCCCACATGGTGGGGCTGCGGTGACTATAGACCATGCCTGCAGTGATGCCTCCGGCTTTCAGGGTGTTGATGTAATCCTGGGTGGCTCCCTCGATTCTGGAACCCCAGAGGAGAACCTGGAAATCATCCCAGACGAAGGGCAGGGGTGTGATGGTGAAGGTGGCCTCGACGCGCGCCTTCCGGACCAGGTTGTCCGCATCGGTTACCACCAGGACAATCTTGTTCACCAGTGTCATGGGGAACTTGTCGAGCGCAAACTTGAATGCCATCTCCTGACGCGAGGGGAAGCGGGCCTCGCTGGTGGTTCGCTCCAGGATTCTCCCGTGGCTATCCTCCCACATAACAGCAATTCGACCCCTGAACGCTTCTTCAATCTCCACCTTGGCTTTACCTTCTGCCGCACCTCCCGCTGGGAGAGCTGCTTTGGCAAGTGTGATGGTAACAGTCTGTCCTCCCGGGGAGGCCTCCGCGGGCGGCAGCGCCACGAGCGTGAGAACCCAGACCAGACAAACAGGACCAAGAACGGCGGCACGCGTCTTACCCATACTCTTACTCTTCCTCCCCAAGATTGTGACCTGGCTTATGACTTGAAATTGTTAGGTAACATTCTCACCAATGATATACTCTCTTTGTGGGAATCACAAGCGCATCCCTTCCTCGAGCAGGGCCATTTGATTCTGGCTCTCCGGTCGTGTGGCCTGCTTGTTTACTCTGGTATCTTGTGCAGGGACATTGAACGTGGTGTCCCTGCAGCCTGGCATCACAGGAGAATTATATGAGACTGTGGACAAAGGGTCCTGGTTGGCAACGCGCCGAAAAAGGCGTATGATTACACTCTGCTGGTCAGCCTGCGATTGGCTGGCGCCCAAATCGGAAATCTCGGTAGGCATCGTTTTGAACCGCAGTCGCTCGTAGGAACCGAGGAGTGCAACCGAGGGATTGCGGTCACAGTTACAGCGAGAACAACTGAAGGAGGAAGTGGATGAAGATTGTCCTTGTCGGCGCCGGCAGCCAGAGCTTCGGCCGGGGGCAGATTGTTGACGTCCTGCGCTCCGAAGAGCTTGAAGGACGTGACGTTACCTTGACATTGGTTGATACCAACGAAGCCGCGCTTAAGCTGATGCACGACTTCGGCAGGCTGGTCACAGCGCATACGCAAACTGACGTGGCGCTGGAGGCCACCCCCGACCGTCGTGAAGCCCTGGTCGGCGCGGACTATGTCATCACCTCCGTGGCACGCAAGCGCCGCGAATTGTGGGAGCAGGATTACCGCGTGCCCCGCGCCTACGGCTTCAATCACTGCTATGGGGAGAACGGCGGCCCCGGCGCCCTCTTCCATGCGCTCAGGAGTTTAGAACTTATCATCCCCATTTGCCGTGATGTCGAGGAGCTCTGTCCCCGGGCGCTGCTGCTCAACTTTACCAACCCCGAGGCGCGCGTGCTGCAGGCCATCTACGACCTAACTCAGGTAAAGGCGGCAGGCATCTGTCATGGCGTCTTTGCCGCCATCGAGGCGATTGCCCACTACCTGAGCCGACCGGTTGCGGAGCTCGAAGTCACCTCCGCAGGGATGAACCATCTTTACTGCGTGCTCAGGGTCATTGATAAGAAGACGGGTAAGGACCTGCACGATGAGCTCATAGAGAAAGTACTGACGGTCGAGCCGCCGCCCTCCAAGTATCATCACGACGTGCGCCTGTTCAAGAAGATGGCAGAGATTTTCGGGGTGTTCACCTATCCCTCCGACTGTCACTTCGGCGAATACCTCGGTTGGGGTTCCACCTACTGTGGCAGACGCTGGCGCCGCGGGGTCGAGTGGCGGGCGGTCTCTTTGAGCACCTCCGCACCAGGACCCTCCCTTGCCGATTATGCCACGGGCAAGGTGCCGCTGGACGAGCACATCCTTCGCCGTACTGCGGAGATCACGGTCCCCGTCATCTGCGACATTGAACTCGACCGCGGAAATCGTCGCGAGGCAGTGAACGTCATGAACAGGGATGGCTATATCGAAAACTTGCCCACTGACGCCGTGATTGAGGTGCCTGCGAGGGTGGATGCTCGAGGTCTGCACCCGGAGAAGGTCGGCCCCCTTCCGGAACCTTTTGCCGCCATCATCAGAATGCAGCTCTCCATTAACAAGCTGGTGGCGGAGGGGTACAGGACGAAGTCGAAGAAGCTCCTGCTGCAGGCGCTGCTTCTGGACCCCTACGTCAATAGTGTCACTGCCGCCGACGAGATGCTCGACGAGATGCTGGAGTTGCAAAAAGCATTCCTGCCCACCTTCTCCTGACAGGGACCGAGGCCACGACCGACTTTGGGGTCAAGTAGGGAGCTAATTGCGTTTGAAATCTGAGGCGGAAAACGTTATCCTGGATAGATTGATGTCATTCTTGTCAAAGCAACAGCTAGAAAGGGAGAGGTGCATGAGAGGACAGTTTCTGACATGCGCAGCTTGCGTCGTGGTGATGGTCGCTGTGCTTCTTTTCGGGCAGGGCGAGGCCAAAGCAGCAGAGGTGTGGAGTCCGAATCCGCTGGTGGCCATCTTCGATAGCCCCGACTATGCCGGGATGGATGACCCCGATTGCGCCATTCAGCTCTCGGCACCTCTCAACGGTGCCGCCTCGGGACAGGTGGTGGTCTATGCCCGGGAGTCAATTAAAGGTCCC
>SDBU01001929.1_pt1 | contig 28511 bp, 11 predicted proteins | sample 2277071 | NCBI WGS metagenome assembly SDBU01 (sample SAMN10397929, study PRJNA504765) | marine sediment metagenome | isolation source: marine sediment core GS08_GC12, 126 cmbsf | place: Arctic Ocean: Gakkel Ridge, Loki's castle | collected 2008 | reverse complement strand
GGCGGGGGCGGGGGCGGCAACAATGCTGGTAATCGCGGTGGGGGACCCGGCGGCGACCGTCCCGGAGACCGCGGCGGCGGACGCCGGCGAGGTGAGAGGGCACGCCCTATCAACCCTGATACCGCCGGTCAACAGGGCGATGACAAGGACCAGGCTCGCCGGCAGGCCAGGGAGGAAGAGGCGGATGAGGATAAACCTCCCGAAGGCGCCGAAGAGGAGGGTTTTGACCTCCCAGACCTGGGAGAGGGAGATAAGCTGGGCGAAGACGCGGGGGATGACTCAGGACAGGGTGGAACCGGGGAAAGGGATGATGCCGGGAGCGGCGCTCAGCCGATCCGAACTCCGGCGGAGTTGTTGCGCCCGCAGACCGTCGAAGGCCGGCAAAGCCCGAGCCCGCTGGGGCTGGAGCACCTTCCCGTGCTGATGGATCGAACGACCACGGTGGACCCGCAGCAGCAGAGGATCACCGGGCTTATTAACATTAACACCGCCCCCCCGCTGGTGCTCAGTTGCATCGAAGGTCTCTCGGAAGAGCAGGTGGGGGCGATCGTGTCGACGCGGGCGTCGGTGGAGGCTGAGGCCAGGATGACAACCGCCTGGCTGGTGACCGAGGAGATCGTGGACCTGGAGACGTATATTCAGATCGCCGGGAGCATTACGGCGCGGGGCCAACAGTTTACCATCGAGGCTCTGGGTTTCGCCGACCACATCGGAATGGTGACGCGGCTTCAGGTGGTGGTCGACATGGTAGGGCCCATCGCCCAGACGATTTACCACCGTGACCTGTCCAACCTGGGGGGGCACTTCCCGATCCGCGAGGAAGATCAGGAGAACATTCGTGTCCGATAGGCGCCGGCCCAAGAAGATCCTGGCCTTCGACTGGGATACGCGTACCCTGCGGGTGGTCCATGCCCTGCTCGGCAAGCGGGGGGTCAAGATCGACCGCCTGCTGTCGGTGGCGATCCCCAAGGACGTCGAGCCGGCCAATCCCGAGCAGATGGGTCGACACATCCGGCGGACGCTCGAGCAGGAGGAGATTTCGACAAGACACGCGATCGTGGACATTCCGCGCGATCAGGCGTTTCTGAACACGCTGAAGCTGCCGTGTCAGGCCCCGGACGAACTGCCCGGCATGGTGAAGATCCAGGTCGCCAAAGAGCTGCCTTTCCCCGAGGTCGAGGCGGTGATCGACTATGTTGTGGGGCCTTCAGAACCCGGCGACGTTTCATCCGAGGTGCTGGTCGCCGCGGTACGTCACGAGGTGTTGGAGCAATACGAGGCGACGTTCTCCGCCGCCGGGTTGAGGCTTGATCGGGTGGGCCTGCGGCCCTATGCCAACAGGATGGTAGCGTGCGCCCTGCTCAGGCATGCTCCTCCCGAGCGTGTTTTGATAATCGACGTCGGTCCGCGGCTCACCGAGATCAGCGTGCTTCGAGATTCGTTTCTCTCTTTTTCCCGGGCGGCGGAAGTGCTGATTCCGAAGGACCTCGGGGCGGAAGCACCACTTTCGATCTTTCCTGATAAGCCGACCGAGGGGCAGGAGGACCAGGCCCGCCGTCCGCCGGAGACAACCTCCACCCCTGCAACCGGGACCGACCGGGTGATCCGCTCGCTTCTGGTTGAGGTGACCCGGTCGATCGAGGCGTACCGGGCGGTCGACGCCGGGGCGAAGCTGGATCACGCGGTCATCATGGGTGACGTGGGTATCGAGGAGGCCCTTGCGGAGGCGATCCAACAACGACTCGACGTAACCACCGAGCTCTACAATCCCGCTTCGACGTTCGGCTGGCAGTCGGAGGAGGGCGCCGCAGCCGGCGCGTTCGCCGCGGGTCTGGGTCTTGTCCTGGGCCACGCGGACGAAGGCGCCCTGCACTTCGATTTTTTGCACCCCAAGCGGACGGTTTCCGCCACCAGGAAGCGGATCAAGAAAGCCCGCGTGGTTGCCGCAGTAGTGGCCCTGTTCCTCCTGGCGGGCGGAGTCGGCTTCTCCGGATACTACGCAGACGACCGCGAGGAGCGTGACGCCCTCACCAGGAAGATAGAGGAGCTGCAGGCCGACAAGAAAGAGAAGGGCAAGTTCCTCGACCTCATGGACGGAATTAGGGAGTTCGACGCCGGGCAGCACGTCTGGGTCGACGTCCTGCACGACGTGATATCGGTGCTTCCCTCCAACGAGTATCTGGTGCTGGACCGTATAAACACGAATCAGAAGGACGGCCTGGTCGTGCTCAAGACACGGGCCTCGAGTCGCGAGAAGGCCCACGGGGCGATCCGCAGTTTGGAGAGTTTCAGACGTGATGGCCGCGACAAGCCCAGGTTCAACGTGGTGATGGGAAGCCAGGTCGAAAAGAGCGGGAAGTATCCCTATTCCCAGGATCTCCGGATTACGATTCTGGACGATACGGGCGGGGCGAAGAAGAAGAAATCGAAGCGCTCCCGCGGATAGGTGAAGCCCTTTAGGACCCGTCGAAAGCGCGGGGCAAGCAATGGACCGACGTACGAAAATCCTGGCTGGTGTCTTTGGCATCGGCATCCTCTATGCCCTGGTTTCAACCGTGGTCTATCCGAAGTGGATTGAGCCGCAGTTGAAGATTTACCAGACCATTGCGAAGAAGCGTGAGGCCTATGACAAACTTCGGGCGCGTGAGGCTCTGGTTGACCGCGCCAAGGAGGAATACCGGGAGCTTGCCGCTCGCGCAGGGTCCTTCGACGCCGACAAGGTCGAGAACGACGTGCACGCCGCGCTCAACACCCTTATCGAAAAGCACGGTTTTGCAGGTGCCGACATCTCCCGGACGAAACCCACGCGCGATCGAAAGACCGGCCTGCAGCGTATGAAGGTCACGGTCAGTGCGACCGCGAAGCTCGAGGACGCCGTCGGGTTCCTTGAGGATGTGGCTAAACTGCCGCACCTCGCTCGGGTGGGGAACCTCAGGCTGGACCCCGCGAGCTCGCGTCGGCGGTCCGGCAGTAGCGATCGGGTGAACGTTACGGTTCCGATTGAACTGCTCGTACTGGGGCAACACAAGTTCGTCGGGCGATTCAGGGAGTCGGAACTCGCTCAACCGGAGGAGTTCGTGCGCCACCAGGATCGCGATCACTCGAGCATGTGGGCTCCTAACCCGTTTACCGAGTATGAGGAGCTCCTTGTCGACGCGGGCCGAACCGTCACCGTCGATGCGGGTGAGCCCGCCAGTTTGCGTGGTTCCGCCAGCGGCGGGGCGGGGAACTACACGTATGTGTGGGCGCCGGTGGACGAGCTGAGCGACGCGACGACCGCCAAGCCGCAAGTCGCGGACACCTCGACACCGGGACGGCGCGAGTTCACCCTGACGGTCACCGACGGGGCGGGGGCAACCGCGAAGGCAACGGTGACGGTGACGGTCCGTCCGCCACTCTCGTTCGTCGCCGACGCGGGCTCTGATCTGGCGGTGGACGCGGGCGAACCCGCCACGCTTCCCGGTTCCGCAAGCGGTGGATCTGGAGGCTACACCTTCCAGTGGGAACCGGCAGACTTACTTAGGGACGCGACAATCGCCAAGCCGCGGATCGTCGATACATCCTCGCCCGGACGGCAGGAGTTCACTCTAACGGTCACCGATGGCGCGGGGGCCACCGCCACCGCGACGGTGATGGTAACGGTCCACAGGAAGCCCTTTGAAGGCTTTAGAGACCGCGACAGCATGCGTCTTTGTATGGTGACGCGCACCGGTTTGGGCTCGAAGCGGCGGGACGAATCGACGGTCTATAACAGCAAGTCGAAGGAGACGACCTATTACAAGGTAGGTGATGAATTCGACGGCGGCCGGCTGGTTTTTGTGCATCAAAGCGGGCTGCTCGTGCGTAGACAGAATGACTACTTCGTCTATCCGCTCGGGGCGAGGCTCGATCAGGATACCGCGGTGGAACAGGCTGTGGACTTCCCGGTGCTGACGGAGGCGGCCAACCGCATCCGCGCCGCTGAAGAGCTGGCCGCGCTCCAGGCCCAAGAGATCGGCGGCATTAACGGATCGAAACGCGAGACCGCCCAGGGCCCGATCGATTCTAAGAGCAGCAAGGACCAAGAAAAGGGCAAGGCGAAGGAGAAGGGGCCGCCTGAGGATGGGGAAGCGAAAGACAAACGTGCCGAAGACGGGAATGACCGTGAGCGGGAACGTCGGCCCGGCGGCAGGAGACCAAGAAGGACTCCTCCAAGACATCCGGGCAGGTCCGGGTAGGTCCGGGACACTCTAGCCTTGGCCACGTGACAAGGACCGTGAGTCCATGGCCGTGGCGCCGTAAGATGTGATGTAACCCCCTCCCTGGAATGGGGTGTGTTAATAGGAGGACTTGGGATGTTCGCAGGACGGACTTGTACGATTCTTTGGGCTCGGGTTGTGTGGTGCGCGGGGCTTACCGCCCTGATTGTCGCCCTGTCGACGACCCCGGGGTTCGCCCAGAGCTCCGGTGAGGCTGCAAAGGCCGGGAGCGAGAAGAAGGGCGGGCAGGAAAAGGCCGGCGAAGCCGAGGACGACGACAAGACCAACAAGACCAAGGAAGGTGACGACAAGAAAGACAAGAAGAAGCCGAACGAGGGGAGCAGCAAGAAGGACGACAAGGAGGGGGCGATTGTGATCCCCCCCGATCTGCAGAAGCAGCTCGATGAACTTGCCGAGATTCGGGGCAGAGAACGCGGTGAGAAGGCATCGAAGCCCCGCTCCAGCCGGCGCCGGGAACAACAGCCCGGGCGGGAGGGCAAGCCGTCGTCGCGCCCGTCAGGCAGGCGTAGTCCCCGTGGATCACGAGCGGACGGCGATCGCGCGGAGATGCCGGGCAACGACCCGATGACCATCAACATCCCGGCCGTGGAGGACACGGAGAACGAGCTCCCGCCGGAAGAGCGTGAGTATGAGTTCAGCCTCAAGGACGCCACGTATGCGCAGCTCATCGAGGGCATCGCTCGCCAGACCGGGCTGGGGGTGATCGGGAAAGCGCCCAAGGATGGCAAGGTCAGCTTCGTCACCACCGAGAAGCTGAACTTCGATCAGCTCATGGATCGTGTGCGCACACTCCTGTTCAAATACAATCTGCTCGACCCGTACACGATCCGTCGCCAGAAGACCCACCTGGAGGTTCTTCGAGTCAACGATGCCCTGCGGCCCATGCCCCTGGATCACATGTTTCGCAGTGTCGAGGAGTTTCTGGCGAGTGGAATGTCCGACAGTGAGCTGGCCCTGGTGATCTACACTCCCATGTCGGGGTCGGTGGCTGATTTGAATGAGATTCGTAACTTCCTGCCGGACTACGTTCGCGTCGCCCCGTTGGAAGGCCAAAACCGGGTGACGATCTTCGCCCTGGTGAGCGACATCTACAAGTATCTCGACCTGATTACCTTCTTCCACAGCGACTCGGACGATTCGCGACCGATCGAGAAAGTCGAAGTGCACAACATTCTGCCAAGCGCGGCAATCGCCAAGCTCGAGGAGCTTATGGACCTTGGCAGCGGCACCCGCCCCCGCGGTAAGTCGACCGGTAGAAAGGGGAGCAGGGGATCCGTACCCAACCCACTGGTGGTCATTCCCAAACCCGAGATCACCTTGATTCCCGAGGACGCTCAGGGGGTCATCATCGTTCGGGCGATGCAGGACAAGATCGACGAGATCAAGCGGCTGCTTCCCTACGTCGACGTGGACACTGCCAAGGGCTACGCACCGGTGGTCATCGAGCTTGAACACGCCGACCCGGACGAGATAATTGCCATCGTCCAGCAGATCCTGACGGCTTCGGAGGGTTCGCCGTTCGGGGTCATCTCCAAATCCGGGTCCCGCGGCAAGAAGAGAACTTCACGCCTCCCTTCATTGGCCCAGACGGCGGAGGTCACGTTGCTTCCGCATCCGGCGGGCAACGCCATCATCGTCCTGGGCGAGGAGGAGCAGATCGAGAGAGTGCGCGAGCTGGTTCGCAGGTTTGACTTGGAGATTGATGTCGGTCCATTGCGGATCGCCCTCGAGCATGCCGAGGCCGGCGACGTCGTTGAAAGAGTAAAGCAGGTGTTGTCCCCAGGTGTCGCCGGGAGGAAGGGCAAACCGGCGGCGCTTGGCTTCCAGCTCGTCCCTGATTCCTCCGGCAAGGCGGTCTGGTACAAGGGACCGAAGAAGGATCTGGACCTCGTTCGTGAGCTTATCGCCGAGTTCGACGAGAAGTCGTTGGTCGGGCCGCTGCAGATCACCCTCGAGCACGCTGAGGCGAGCGACCTCTCCGCCACAATAATGCAGGTGTTGGCCGCGGGCACCGGCGGGGGCAAGGGCAAGGGCAGGGGCAAGAAGACGGCGCAGGTCGGTTTTCATCTTACCCCCGATCCTTCGGGCAGCGCCCTTTGGTTTACGGGAAGTGAAAAAGACCTGGCCACCGTGCGTGATCTCGTTGCCACGCTGGATGTAGCCGAGGAAGCAGTCTCGCTGCACGTGGTGGTCCTCGAGCATCGCGATCCTTCCTTCGTTGCGGACATGCTGCGGCAGTTCGACGGCGGTGCGGCCAAGCCCAGCCGAAGGCCCAAAGGAAAGGATCGCCAGGGGCGGAAGGCGATGCCAGCGGCCGCGAAGTTCACCCCCGACGACAACGGCAGGCTTTTGGTTATGTGCACCGACCAGGAGTGGGAGCGCTACCTGCCGCTGATCGAGGAGCTGGACGCAACCTTCGCCGAGGACGAGGCCCCGTTCGTGCAGATCACGCTTACGTACATCGAGCCTGCAGAGGCCATTGCGCGATTCACCACCCTGCTCGGCTCCGACATCCGCGCGGTTCGATACGTTGAAGCCGGCGGCAACCTCCTCGTGATCGGAGCGACCGACTCGCAGCTCGAGGACATGAGAACCCTTCTAACTGAGATCGACGTGGCTTCCGAGTTGGAGCAACGCACGTTCGAGATTCTGTACGCTGATCCGGGTGAGATCGTTACGCTCATCGAGACCTTCGTGGGCGACGGCGGCCCCAAAAAGCCCAGGGGCAAGCGTCCAGCGGCCAAGGGGGGCCGCAAGGGTAAAGGGGGAGCGGTGCAGATGACGGTTTCCACCGAAGCCATGTCCATCGTGCAGCTCAACCGGCAACTCGTGGTGCGGGCTACTGGGGCGAAGATGGAGCAAATCGCCGCGATCATCCGTGAGTTCGACGTGCCTGAAGAGGACGAACCGCTGTTCGTACGCCTCGATATAGTGCACATCCCAACGTCGCAGGCGATCGAACGCTTGGAGTTTGCTCTCCCGGTTGCGGGCAACGAAGGAAGCACGATCACGCTTGTCCCGACCGAAGGCGGCATTCTCCTGTTCGGGGCGACCGAGGCTCAGATCGAGGACGCCAAGGCGGTTCTCGCGGAGTTCGATCGACCCTCCGGGCTTTTGGAGCGGATCTTCGTGATCCGGCACGTCGACGCCCAAGAACTTGCGAGCCTGCTCGAGGCGCTGGTCAGTGACAGGCCCACGGGGAGCAAGCCCGCCGCCAGGCCCGGCGGAAAGAAGGGCAGGGACCGCCAGGTACGAACGACGGGCGGCTCCGCAGACTCAAACCTGCAGATCGTCCAGCTCGGAGATCGCCTGGTGGTCACCGCCACCGAAGTCAAGATGCTGCGAGTCATCGAGTTGATCGAGGAGTTCGACGTTGCGGAGGAGACCCCGGAGCTCAGAGTCTACGAGGACTTCCCCCGCGGGGCGGACATCGACGCGATCGCCGACACCCTCTCGACGACTTTGGATGGGCCTTCAGCCCCTGGGCGGAGACCGAAAAAGGGTGCGGCCAAGACAGAGGGCGGCCCGCGGTTCATCCCCCAGTCCGCCGCCGGAAAGCTGGTGGTAATCGCCAAGCCCTCGCAGTTCGAGAAGATCGAGGAGCTCCTTGAAGTGCTCCGTGTGGGCATAGAGGTTGAGCAGCCCGAGATCGCCTTCATCGACCTCGAGCACGCCGACGCGGAGGAAGTTGTCGAGAAGATCACGCCGCTGCTTAGCATCAAGGTTCAAACGCTGATCCAGGAGGGTTCGCTCACCACCGCCCCGCTCGAAGGGGAGGTTGTCGGCAAGTCCATCAAGGACGGCAGGGGGAGCCGCCGCTCGACCGCCCCGCAGCGCTTCCATCTCGAGCCGGACACGCGCAACGGACGGATCGTCGTGGCTGCCCCGCCGATAGTCATCGAGGAAGCGACCATCCTGATAAAGAAGTTCGACACGCCCGACGAGGACGCCCAACGCGTCTTCCGCACCGTGGCCCTGCATAACTCGGGCGCCGACGAAATGGTCGCAGCCGTCAAGGAGATGATGGACGGCAGAGCCCCTCGCAGGCGGGGTCCCGCCGGGCCAGGAAAGGGCAAGAAAGCTCCGTCGCCTGCTTCGGAAGAGGGTTTCGTGGTGACCACCGCCCCGGGCGGCGGGGCAGTTCTGCTGCATGGGACCCTCGAAGACGTCGAGCGGGCCACCGGGTGGATCGAGCAGCTCGATTCCGAAGCGGTCGCGGGCCGGGAGATCAAAGTCTACAAGATCGTCAACGCGGACATCGAAACTCTGGTCGACGTCATCATGAACGTTGTTGACACTCCCGCCCAAGCCGGCAAGGGGCGAAGAGGTCCACGCGGGCGGAGGGCCGAACCGCCGCCGGAGGATGAGTTCGAGTTTCAAACTACCCTGACGCGGGTGGGCACCGAGGTCTACATTCAGGCTGATCTGATCTCCAACACGATGCTGGTGGCCGCCGGCAAGAACAAGCTCGCCCGGATCGATGATCTCGTCTTACAGTTCGAAGAGACTGAGACGTTGGCGGACCTGGGCGGCGGGCTGGACAACATGCCCATGCGGATTTTCGATCTGAAGTACGCCGAGGCCTTTGACGCTGCGTGGGATCTGGAGCTGGTTCTGGGAGCGTTGTGGCAGCCGGCGAATAAGTTGCCTACAGTCGAGGAAGCCCCCTTCGGGAACGCTCTTATCGTGCGCTATCCGTTCGAAGACCGCTTTGCGGAGATCGAAGAACTGATCGCCAAGTACGTCGACAAGCGCCCCGACCCGGGAGAGCGCATCACCAGAGCTTTAGCACCTCCCAAGGGAATGTCCGCCATAGAGGCCGCCCAAACCCTGATGCTCAAACACCCCGAGCTGAATATCGAGGTGATCGACGTGACGGAGGACACCGGCGATCTCGGGGTCGAGCGGCTGAAGCCTGCGGGGAAGAAGAAGCGGGGGAATCCGTGCGTGTTGCCGACCGCGTTCCAGCGGGCCGTCGATGCATTGACCGCGGCGGCGGTCGCCCTTGACGACGAGAAGAAGCCGGAGGGGTCATCGGACAAGGACACGGACGAGCCAACTCCCGCGGCGGAAGCGGAAAGAGAGTCCGGGGCGGGCGGCCTGGACGCCATCCTCAGCGAGACGGCCAGTCGTTTCCTCGATGAGGCGGAAGAGGAGGACTCTCAGCCCGAATTCGAGCCCGTCAAGATCTACTTCGACACGAAAAAGAACGCTTTGATAATCGAGGGATCCGAAGAGGATATTAGGAAGATCAAGGAGACGCTGGAGGAGGTGGAAGAAGAAATCCCCGAGGGCCCACCGGATATCCGCGTATATCGCGTCAAGTACATCGACGTCTACGAGGCCCAGGAGATCCTCGAAGAGATGTACAACACCCCGCGAAGACAGTTGGCCCAGATACAGCAGGCACAGCGACTAGCGCAACAAAGGGCGAAGCAGTTGCTGCAGCAGCAGCAGCGGAGCCAGCAGGGCGGCAAGGGCAAGCCGGGCGAGCAGGGCAAGCCCGGTACCCAGCCCGGCGGCAAGGGAACGCAGCCACCGCAGGTGAACATCCCGCAGATTCCGCCGACCACCGTGCGGGTCTTCGCCAACCCGCGCGATCGCACGCTCATCCTCCGGGCGGAGACCAGCCAGTACCCGGCGATTCTAGAGCTCTTAGCCATCATCGATCAACCCCGGCCCTTCGAGAGCGAGGTCCGCATCTTCCACCTGGAAAAGAACAACGCCACCGAGGTCGAGCAGTTGCTCAAGACCTTCCTGGGGATCGAAGACAGCCGGGGGAGGCGACGATCCGGCGCCGGCAGCACCGGCCGGCAGCAGACCACCACGCAACGGGGTGGGCAGCCCTCCCGGTTGATGATGCAGGAGACGGACACCTCCTCCGGGCCATTGGGCGTTGATCCGGCGGACATCAAGATAACCGCCAATGCGGATACGAACACGATCATCGCCATGGCTCCGCCCGTTGCCCTGGACCAGATCGAGGAGCTGATAAACGACCTCGAAAGCCAAGAAATCCCCGAGCGCATCACCAAGCACTACACGCTGGAACACGCCGACGTGCAAGAAACGGCTGACTACCTGAACACCCACTTCGAGGATGGCTCCTCGACTACCACGCCCAGGCGCAGGGGGGGCAGGAGGGGTGGCGCCCAGCAGGCTTCTCCTCGGTCCGGCCCTCGACCGCTGAACGCTCCGACCTTCATAGCCTTCACCCGTTTGAGCCTGCTCACCGCCCAGGCGACGCAGGAGCAGATCGAGAAGATCGACGAGCTTATCAAAGTTCTGGACGTCCCCAGCGAGACCGACGAGTGGGTCACGGTGACCCTCGCCCATGCCGACGCCGGGGTGGTGGCCAACACTCTTTCGACCATGTTCAGCGGAACCGGCGCCCAGCAGCAGCGCGGCCGTCGCGGGGGCGGGGGCCGACCCCGAGCCGCCGCTGGCCCGACGTTCATCGGTGCGCAGGGCGAGAAGATCCTCTTTTTCAGCGCTCCCAAGAACCAGCACGAGCAGATTCACGAGGTGATCGCCCAGATTGAAGAGCTGTCCAAGGTAAGCACCGAGGTGCGCATCATTCAGTTGGAGCACGCCGAACCCAGCACCGTGGCTGAGGCTATTGAAAGCGCTTACGGCGGTGGTCGCCGGGGCGGCGGTGCACCCACGGCGAACTTCACCATCACGCCTGATGATCCGTCCAAGCGGCTGTTTGTGGTCGCCGATGACCAGTTGTTTGCCGAGATCGAGTCGCTGGCCAAGAGCCTCGATCAGAAGCGCGAGATGCCGTTTGATTTCAAGATCTATCCGCTCCAGCATGCCAACGCCCGCAAGATCCACGAGACGCTCAACGCCCTGGTAAGAGGCTGGGTTCAGTCTAGTCGCGGCGGACGCCGAGGGGGGGGAATGGACGAGGCCTTCGCGGTCGAGGTGGACGACAAGGCCAACGCCCTGATCGTTCTCGGCAGTGAGGTCGTTTTCGACTTTGTCGACAAAGCCCTCACGACGGTGGACATTCCGGCCAACGCGGTCAGCCCACCGGGATTCCTGATCGTCTCCTTGAAGAACGCCAACGCCCAGGAGGTGGCCCAGAACATCAACCGGCTCTGGGGGCAGCGTAACCTCCCGCGGGGTGAGATCCCTCCGCAGGTTGAAGCGAATCGGACGCTCAACATGCTGATCGTTCGTGGTACGCAGGAGCAGTGTGACCAGATCAAGAAGGAGTTCATCGACCCTCTTGAAGAGCAGGTCCCGCCCAAACTTCTGACCGAGACGATCACCCTGGTGCACGCCCAGCCGGAGGCGGTGGCAGAATCGATCAACCGCGTCTTCGAGGATAAGAAGCGGGCGTCCCAGGCGCTGGGGCGCGGAAGCAACGTTTCACCGCTCGAGTTCACCGTTGTGGTCACACCGGACGTGGACACCCAACAGCTTATCGTCCAGGCGAGCGAGGCGAACATGGAGTTCGTGAAGGCCCGCGTTGCCGAGCTGGATCAGCCCGAATTCGGTTCGCTCACCGCGACCACCATGAAGATCTATCAGGTCAAGTATGCCGACCCCAACGCGGTGGTGAACATCATCAACCAGTGGGCCCGGTCGCGGACCCAAGGAGGGACGCGCCGACGCCAGGTGGCCTCGCGCGACGTGGTTACCGCCGTGGCCGAGCACGCAACGCATTCGGTGGTCGTCACCGCCAGTGTGTCCAACCACATCATCATCCAGGAACTGATCGACGGGCTGGACAGCGAAGACCTGGCCACCGGGCAGCGCAAGCGACAGGTGATCCCCCTGCAGCACGCCAACTCGGATCAGGTGGCAAACCAGTTGACTCAACTCGCCCGCCAGGCCCCGCGTCGGCGCGGCGATCGGGGACCGGGTTTCGTCAGTGATCCGACGACCAATTCCATCCTGGCGTACGTCAATGACGCCGAGCTGGAAGAGATCACCGGGCTGCTCGAGACCCTCGACGTCGAGCCGGGGATCGACACCGAGCGGACGATGAAGGTCTACCACATCAAGTACGCCGACCCGAACGGAATCGTGAACACGATTAACCAGACCTACCGCGGGGTGCGCGGCAGGCAGGTTCGGGCGGTGGACCAGGTGGTCGCGGTGTCGGAGTGGGCGACGCAGTCGGTTATCGTGACCGCCTCAGCCAAGAACCACGAGAAGATCAAAGAGCTCATCGACAGCATCGACCAGGAGGGGATCGGCACCCAGGAGTTTGAAACCGTCTATCTCCAGCACGCCAACGCGGACGAACTCGCCCGGCAGCTCAACGACTTTTACGGGCGATCAAGACGGCGCACGCGGCGCGGCGAGCAGCCGGTGACCATCGCCGCCAACCCACGGGCCAACGCGATCATCGTCCGCGGAAAACAAACCGACATCGATGAAGTCAAGGAGCTGGTCGTCGCCTTCGACGTCGAGCAGGATCTCGACCAGAAGCGCACCACGAAGCCCTACCCGCTCAAGTACGCCGACCCCGGAAGCCTGAACGGGGTGATCAACTACATGTTCCGCTGGGATCGCCGCTCGGCGGCCAGCCCGTCCGAGCAGGTCACCTGCGCCGTCGAGTGGGCGACGCAGTCGCTGATCGTGACCGCCTCGGCGAAGAACCACGAGGTTATCGATACCCTCATCAAGCAGGTCGACGTCGAGTCGACCTTCAAGAAGCAAAAGCAGTTGATCCGTCTGGAACACGCCAATGCCGAGGACGTGTCACGCACCTTGGGCCAGGTCCTCCGGGCGACGCAACGACGGACCCGGCGCGGCGAAACGGCGGTCAGCGTCAGCGCCGACGTGGGGACGAACTCCTTGGTGGTCGTCGCTTCCGACGCGGACATGGAGGAGCTTCTACCCCTGATCGAGTCGTTCGACCTCGAGCCGCCGGTGGATAAGGAGCCGGTGATCACCGCTTATCCGGTTCGCCACGCGGACGTGCGCAGCCTGGCCGGGGCGATCTCCCAGGCGTTCCGTCCTCGTGGTGGGCGTCGACCCAGACCCGAGGATCAGGTCACCGCGGTGGCGGAATCGGGCACTCAGACGGTCATCGTTACCGCGGTGCCGAAAAACCAGCAGAAGGTCAAGGCCTTTATCGACCACATCGACATTGAATCGGACTTCGTACCCCAGCCCCACGTCTACCACCTGGAGCACGCCGACGCGGAGGAGCTGGCCCGCTCCCTGCAGCAGCAATACCGAGGCCGGCGCGGGCAGCAGGTCCCGCAGATCAGCGCGGTTCGCAGCAGCAACTCGCTGCTCATCCGGGCGACGGTGAGGGACATGGAAGAGCTGGCCGAGCTGATCAAACCGCTCGACGTGGAGCCCGACCCCGAACGCGACCAGCAGATCAAGAGCTTCCGCCTGTCGTACGCCGACCCGAGCAGCGTGGAAAACGCGATCAATCGCCTCTTCCGCCCGAGCGGTCGCAGCCGCAGCCCGCGCGAGCAGGTAACGGCCGTCCCCGAATGGGGCTCGAAGTCCGTCATAGTCTCCGCCTCGCCGGACAACATGAAGCGCGTCGAGGCCCTCATTGCCGATCTGGACAGTGAGGAAGGCGGGCAGCGCGAGGTGGTGGTGCTCAACATCGAGCACGCCGACCCCGCGGGCGTCGCCCGGGCCTTAAACGAAATCTACGTGAGATCCATGGGGCGCAGGGGAGGGGGCGGCGAGCAGCCGGTCTCCATCTCGGAGATTCCCGGCTCCAAGGCCATCCTGGTAAAGGCCAGCGCCACCGACATGGAGCGGATCCAGGAAACGGTGACAGAGCTTGACACCGATGTGTTTACAGCGGGCGAAGCGGTCCGCGTTGTCCAACTGGTGCGCAGCGACGCCAGCGAGATGAAGACCGCGGTGGAGGCCATGCTGGCCAAACCCGGGAAAGGCCGGGGCCGCAGCGGTGATCTGGTGGGCGACATGCGGGTCAGCCTGTTGAGCCAGGCCAACGTCCTGGTAATAAGCGGGGGCAAAGACGAAGTCGATAGCCTGGAAGCGAGAATCCTGGCGATGGACGCCGAAGCCGGTGAGGGCACCCAGGCCCAGCTCATCAGGCTGACTCACGTCGACCCGGGACAGATTTTGCCCATGCTGCAGGACATGTACGCCAACCCGCGCGGGGGCGGTCGGCGCGGCCGCGGTCAGGTGCAGCCGGTGATTACCGCCAACGAGGCCCTCAAGGCTCTGATCGTTCGGGCGAGTCCCATGGACTTTGCGGAAATCAAGGCCACCGTCGAGCAGTTGGACGTCCCGGATGCCGCCGCCGGAGAGATGATCCGCATCGTTCACGTGCCCCCAGGCCATAACCTGGAGCAGTTGGCGTTCGACCTCGAGCGAAGTATCAACGACAGCGCCCAGGCCCTTGCCGGGCAGGGCGGCGGAGGTCGCGGCCGGCGAAGCTCGGCCCCGAGCGTGACTATTATTCCCGATCTGCGGTCGCGCACCCTGATGCTGGCGGGCTCGGTGTCGTTGTTCGATGACGTGGAGTCAGCGATCGCCGCCATGGAGGCTACGGGTCCGGGCGGCCCGACGACAGTGCAGGTTATTGAGACGACCATGCTTAACGTGGACGACGTCCGGCGGATCCTCCAACAGATGAAGGGCGAGGGGTCCGGTGGCAGCCGTGCGCGGCGTAGCGGGAGTAGCAGCAGTCGTCGTGGATCGGCAGGCCGGTCGCCACGTGGGCGCTCATCGGGAAGCCGATCGCGCCGGCGGTAAGAGAGGAATAGCGAATGGCGAATTCCAAATAGCGAAAGGACTGCAGGCCGTGGAGAACGCTTTTTTCGCTATTCGCCATTGACGCCGGGTGGCACGGGCAAGCGGTCGGGACGAGAGGCAATCGGAATGCGAGAGCGTTTCGTTGCGGATGTGTGGAACGAGAGCCGAGAAACCGAGCTTGCCCGTGGGGGGTCGGACCGGCTGACGGAAGAAAACAGCAGTGATTCCCGGGCCAAGGATGGTCGCCGGGTTACCAAGAGACGAGGAGTAAGGGGATGAATCGTATGATCGACGCGCTTATGGACAAGATGCGGCGAAGGCTTGTGCGGGGACTGCTAATGGTCGGCGTTGTGGCCGTTGCGTATCCGGCGCTTGCCCAGGAGGACAAGGGTCCCTCGCAGGAATTGAAAAAGCCCGCCCCGGCTGCGCCCAAGCAGGCTGAAAAGCCTGCTGAAGTATCGCTGCCGCAGCGCGGTCCTGGGCAAACGCAGCCTCCGCCGCGCGATGCGCTCGAGGAGTTGCTGAGCCGGATCGACCCTGCCATGTTCGACTTGACCGGCGTGGAGATCGAGGTCGAGGAGGTCAGCGGTCAGATCATCATCCGCGGACCTCAAGAGGCGGTGGCGGCGCTCAAGGTGCTCATCGAGATGCTCGATCAGAGTCTCGAGCAGAAGAAACGCAAGATCCTCGAGGTGGTGACGGTCAGCCAGAGGGACGCCAACGAGATCGCCCGGTCAGTGCAGGACGCTTACAACCAGGCCAGGCGAACGCCGGCCACGCTCGCGGAAGATGAGGTCGCCATAACGGCCCTTTCCACCAACATCTTGCTGGTTGCTGCCCTGCCGGAGGACATAGACTTCGTCATCGACGTCATCCGCCAGGTGGACGAGGTCAAGAGCGAGATCGGCGAGCTGGAGCTGCTCGTTTTTGACGTGGAGCACCGCAAGGCCTCAGACGTGGCTGAGGAACTGCGACAGTTCATGATCGACTGGCGCAAGTCACGCGGGATTTCCGGAGTTGAGGGCGAGCTGCAGATCACCCCTAACAATGCGAACAACACGATCATGGTGATCGCCCCCGAGTCGGAACGGGCGACCATCCAGGAGCTTCTAGACACAATCGACGTGGAGCCCAAGGCGGGCTGGAGCGAGATGAAGCTGACTCTGTTTCCGCTCTATCACTCCAAGGCCAACGACATGGCCAATGTTATCAACGAGCTGCTTACGCAGGACAGCCGGGCGGCTACGGAGGAAGTGATCCGACGCCTCATCATGAGCAAGGTCGGTAAGGACGGGACAAAGACCGAACTGCCCCCTATCAACCTCGAGAGGAAGATCACGATCATCGCTCACGAAGGCACCAACAGCCTCATCGTGGCCACCGCGGAGGAGAACGTCGGTCCCATGGGTGAGCTGATCCGCCTGATGGACGACGTTCCCCTGGCATCGGACGTGGACGTAAGGGTTTTCCCGCTCAAGCACGCAAAGGCGGAGGAACTCAAGAGTACCATCAACGAGATGTTCGATGACGGCAAGCAACTCGTCGAGGACCCCGACGGCAGCGGGCAGGACGGCGTGCCCGAAGGTGAGGTCGGCAAGAGCCTGGTCTACAACATAGGCCTGTCCGCCGACGTGCGCACTAATACGCTGATCGCGTCGGGCCGGGCTGAGCAACTCGCACTTGTGGCGCGGATCGTTGAGCAACTTGACGCCCCGATTGATCGAAAAGTCGTGCGAGTGCTGACGGTCTTCCGCAAGGACGCAAGCGAAATCGCCGGCAACGTCGGCGAGGCCGTGCGTGACGCTCTCGCAGGCCCCGCGACCAAGCCCGAGGACGAGGTATCCATCACCGCCCTGTCCGGCAACATCCTGCTGGTCTCGGCTTTGCCCAAGGATATTGACCTGGTGGAGAGCCTGATCAGGCAGGTGGATCAGATCACAAGCGCTTTGGGCGACGTGGAGCTGTTCGGGCTGCAGGTGAAGCATCGCAGTGCCTTCGACGTGGTCGAGCAGTTGCGCGAAATCGTCACCGATCTGCGCGAGCGGCGCGGGCTTTCGGGGGAGGGCGAGACCCAGTTCTGGCCCAACAACGCCAACAACGTGATCACGGTGATTGCCCCGCACTCCGAGCGCGAGACGATTCAACAACTAATCGATCAGATCGACGTTGAGCCGGTGGAAGGCCACGGTACGATCAAGCTGGCGGTCTTCCCCCTGCTGCACTCGAAGGCCAATGACCTGGTCAGCATCATAGAGGGTCTTTTGACCTCGGATGACAGCCAGGAGGCCACCGAGGAGGTGATCTTCCGTCTGGCGATCAGCAGGACGGATTCCCAAGAGGGAATGACCGACCTTACCCCGATCGACCTCGAGAAACCGCTGCGCATCATTTCCGACGAGGGCAGCAACAGCCTGATCGTCGCCACCGTCGAGGAGAACATGGCGGCGATCGGCGAGCTCATCCGGATGCTGGACGACGTTCCGACGGGCGAAGAGATCGGGATCAAGCTATTCCCCCTTCACTTCGCCGACGCCCAGTCGGTCGGTGACATACTGAAAGAGATGTTCGATCAGGGCAAGCAATTGGCGGAGGACCCCGACGGCAGCGGGGCCGACGCGGTTCCCGCGGGGCCACTGGGCAAGATCGTCTATAACGTGGGCATTTCCGCGGACGCTCGCACCAACACGCTGATCGTGTCAGGCCGGGAGGAGCAACTCCTTTTAGCGGAGATGATCGTGGTAGAGCTGGATCGGCCGGCCACCGCTTTGAAATTCCCGTTGCGCATCTTCCCCCTGGGGCACGCCGACGCGACGCGGATCGCCCAGATCATCACCGAACTGTTCGATCAGCGCTTCGAGGCGGCTCAAGCGACGGGGGCGAGTCAGGGGGCCCTCGAGCGCGAGCGCGTCTTCTTGAGCGTGGACATCCGCAGCAACTCGCTCATCCTCTCCGCGTCGGAGGAGAACTACACGGAGATCGTCAAGATCGCCCGGCAGCTCGACGCCAAGCCCGCCAAACTCTTTGAGCAGATCCGGATCATCGAGTGTAAGCGTCTTTCGGCCGGCGATCTGAAAGAGAAGATCGAGGAGCTCTGGCAGCGCAAGGCCGAGCTTCGCCGTGAGGAAGACCTGCTCGAGGACCTGCCGGTCATCGCCGTCGACGAGCGCAGCAACTCGCTGATCATCGCCTCTAGCCTCGAGGATTTCGAGGAGATCGAGCGACTCATCGAGGCGCTGGAGTCGAAGCCGCTTATCGACGACACCCGGCTCTTTCGATTGGCCTACACCGACGCCATGGTGCTCACCGAGATGCTCGACGAGCTCTTTTCGGGCATGGAAGCCGACTCCGAGTCGTTCGAGGCCCCGACCATCATTCCCGATCAACGCACCAACTCGCTGATCGTGGCTGCCACCCGCGACACCATGGAGCGGGTCGACGATCTCATCGTGCGTCTCGACGTGGAGGCCGGGCCCAACACCGCCGTCTTCAAGGTATATCCTCTGACCTACGGCTCCGCGGGCAGGCTCGCACCGCAAATGGAGGAGCTGTTCGACGCCCGCCGGCAGGGACAGGACACCCCCAGCACGCCGATCGTTATCCTTCCGGAGGAGACCTCCAACAGCCTGGTGTGCAGCGCCTCGCGCGACGACCACCAGGTCATCGCCGATCTGCTCACCCTGCTGGACAAACCGTCGAGCATCGCCCGCCAGGTCGAAATCTTCCCGCTGAAACTGGCCCGGGCCCAGCGCGTGGCGGAGACGCTGGACAGCCTGTTCGCCACGGAGGGTCCGGCGGACCGGGCGGACGCGATGGCTGTCGAAGCCGACGAGCGAACCAACGCGGTCATCGTCTGGGCGTCGTCGTCGGAGATGGAAAACATCGCCGAGATCATCCGCCGGATCGATACCACTGCTCCGGTCAAAGAGATGATGCTCAAGATGATCCAGCTCAAGCACGCCCTGGCGGATGACTTCGCCACTCTCCTGGAGGAGACCCTGGTCGGTGCGGTCGGGGGGGGCGACGAGGACGAGGCGATAATCATGTCGTTCGTGGAGAAGCTTCCCAATGGCCGGGAGACCGTCCGAAAGCTGCTTCGCCAGGACATCCGCATCGAACCCGACGCCCGCACCAATTCGCTGATGGTAATGGCCCCGTCGGACAGCATGGCCATGCTCGAGGCGATGATCCGCGATTTCGATCAGGTGCAGCCCATCAGGTCGGAACTGCGTCTGTTCCCCCTGATCAACAGCGACGCGGAGGCGATGGTCGAGCAGCTCACGGAACTCTTTGACCCTGATATTGGTGACGGTGAGGCCCGGGCCCAGTTGTTCTTCGGCGCGGACGAGTTCGACGAGTTGGAGTTGCCCAACGTCGGGCAGGATCTTCGCTTCGCCGCGGACCCGCGGACGAACACGTTGATTGCCGCGGGAGCGGAAATCGATCTGCGAATGGTCGAGGAATATGTGCTTATTATCGACTCCCAGGAGGTGGAGGATCGGGTGGTTGATGTTTACCAGGCAAGCTACCGCTCCGCCGAGGAGCTGGCCGGTGCGATGCAGGGCTTCATCGAACAGGAACTGGCGGTGCTTGGCGAAATCGATGACGAAGAAGCCCAGGCCAGGCGCATGGAGCGGCAGGTATCCATCGAAAGCCTGGGCAGCGAGGAAGAGGGCAGCAGCAGCCTGATCTTCGGCACCAGCCGGCGGGCCTACCAGCAAACCATGGAGATGATCCAGGCCCTGGACCGTCCCGAGCCGCAGGTCATGCTCTCGCTGCTCATCGCCGAGGTCAGCCATACCGACAGCGTCGAGCTCGGCATCGAGATCGCCGGGCAGGACCTGAACTTCTCGGACAGCGCCGTCGTGGGACCCAACGGTATCATCGAGGGAAGCGACTTCGACTGGGTCGTCGGCACCGGCACCGGGGTGGCGGGGCTCGGTCCGGGCGGATTCAACTTTACCCTCACCGGGGAGGATCTGAGCTTCATCCTCCACGCCCTGCAGCAAAACAGCAGACTCGAGGTCCTCTCATCGCCGGTCTTGATGATTCGCAACGGAGAGGAAGGTAATATCACCATCGCGGACAGAGTTCCGTTTCTCAGCGGGGCAGCCATCACCACCGGGGGCACCCGCCAGCCGACCATCGATTACGAGGACGTCGGCATCATCCTGACCGCGACGCCGCACATCAGCCCCGACGGCTACGTCACCATCGAGCTGGAGCAGAAGATTTCGAGCTTCAGCGGCGAGAACCTACAGCTCGCCGAGGGGTTAGCGTCCCCGATCTTCTCCGAACGCTCGGTGAATACCAATGTCACCATCCGCGACGGGGAGACCGTTATCGTCGGCGGCTTGATCGAGAGGCGGGTATCAGATGGCGAAACCAAGGTGCCCATCCTGGGCGACCTGCCGCTGATCGGTCCACTGTTCCGTACCACTAGCATCAGCGAGCAGACGAAGGAATTGCTGGTGGTCCTGACGGTTGACGTGCTGCGCACCGATGAGGACGTCCGGCGGATCGTCCTCGAGCAGCGCGAACTGTTCAACCTGCCCCTATCCGTCGGCCAGAGCCCCTTGATGCGCGGCTTGCGGATCCTGCCCGATGAGGGTGGGCTGGGACCGGAAGACGAGGACAAAGGTGAAAAGGGCGACACCGAGCCGGCTCCCTCGCCTGCCGAGGACCGCAAGCTCTACGGACCCAGGCCGAAGATCTACGGCCCGGTGATCACCCACCCGACCACGACGACGGAAGGGCCGGTGTACGGCCCGAGGATCGCCCAGGGCGAGAGGTCAGGCACGGAGTAGGCCGGATGATTCGCCGCGGAGAAGTGATAGTCAGGACATCGGTGATGATCAGAACGGTTCATGTTCAGCTCTGCGTTTCTGCGTTTCTGCGTTTTTGCGTTTTTGCGTTTTGTGCACTGATCGTTCTGGGTGGGTGTCAAACGTCTGGCAATGGACCGGGTCGAACCGCCTTCGGCAGGACCGCCGCCGCGCAGCCGATTATCCGCTACGTTCGTTGCATCTACAATCACCGGCCCTGGCTCAACATGGATTCCGCCGGCGACCGCGACCCCGAGGGGATCCAATACCGGGTGTTCCTCGATCCAGGGACCGGTGTTTGTGTCCACGCTGAGGGCACTTTTCACATCGAGATGTACCGTATCGAAAGAACTTCGGCCACCAACGTCGAGCGGACGCTGGTGAGCGATTGGCATTACCCGACCAGTGCGTTTTCAACCATCGCCAAACCGGGCATGCTTGGGAACGGATACTATCTCCAACTGCGATGGGCCAGTAAGGACACCGCCGGGCACGAGATTGAAATGATCACGCGCTTCGAGGATCCCGAAGGAAACGTCGCCCGGTCGGGAACCAAGCGGTTCCGCGTTCCGAAACACGCCTCCTAGGAATTGCGGAGTGTGGAGTGTGGAGTGCAGATTGTGCATTGGGGATAGTAGGTCCGAGCAATGATCCCAGGCGTCGCAAACCCAACCGCGACTGAAATCCGAGACGCGACCGTAAGGGAGCGTGCAAACCGAGACACGTCCGTGAGAAAGCGACACGTAGCGTCCGCCCCGCGCGGCGGACGGGGGTTTCCAGTCGTTGTCTGTGCATCACTGATGCTGTTTCCTCTCCTCGCCTGCGACCGAGTGGAACCGGAGTCAGGGCGATCTCCCGCCGATAAGAGCGCCGCGCAGGACGCATCGCCCTCCCCCCTTCACGGCCGAAGCGAAACGTCGACCTCCAAAGTGCACGACGGACTCCAAGAAGGAAGCCCAAGCCCCTCAATCCGCAATCCGCAATCTGCATTCCGCAATCCGGAGTCCCCAATCCGCAATCCGCAATCCGCAATCCGCAATTCAATGTCGCCCTCCGAAACGGTTCGTCGGATGCATGATCAGCGTGTTTCGGGTCGGCTGGGGCCTCTGGCGGAGTTCCTGCTGCCCGAGCAACAGCCGCAGGTTATCGACCTGATCCGGGCGGTCGATCGGCTGACCCGGGCGAATGAGGTGCTTCAGGCTGCCGTTCTGCGGCACATCGGCGCCGGATCAGCCAGTGTTTTTGATCGCTCCCAGGTCGCCAATATGATCGGCGTCTTTTCACGGGACGTTGCCATCCTCGACGAGCGCATGGAAGGCGACGGCGCGGTGGTGACGATCCAGGTGGCTGATCGCGTTCCGCTGGAGGAGGTACACCTGGTTCGACGAGGCGGTCCATTGAGCCCACATTGTGGGTGGCTTTTGCGGACTGATCCCCCCATCGATGGGCTGGCCAAGGAGTTGCGGAACCTGGCGGAAGTGTTGATCGAGACCGCACGCCGGCTGGCGAAGGAACCCATGACCGCAGCCCAACTGCGGGGCGAACTCGAGTTGCGCCAGGCGGCGATCTGGCGCCGACTCACCGCCCTGATCGACGGCGCATCCAAGATCGGGCAAAAGCCCCCCCCTGATGATCCCTAATCCGAATCGTTCACCCCGCAGAGAATGCAGAAGACGCGGAGAGCGCAGAGTATTGTCAGGAAAGGGGTTACAGCAAGAACAGAGTGGGTTTCCATCGACAGTGTGTGAATCGTGCCTGCCGCCGCGACTCTCAATCTTTTCCCACCTCTGCGGGCCCTACGCACGGCGCGGTGAGTTGCCCGGAGTAAGCCTCCGTTTCGGACCAACACAGCCAATCGTCCAAAAGCACAAGCGTCGTAGCGTATTTGCTGACAATAGGTTGCGCAAAAACTGGATCCCTCTTAACAGTACAAATCACAACCAGCTTATCTTCCCTCCGGCCCTGGCATTGTTGACCTCTTGCCGTTCCCTTCTTCTTCCCTTTCGGGTTCCTGGCAGGAAGTTATCCGGGAGATGGTTCGTTGGGCGCCGACCGCCTCGCGCCCCAGCCACCCAGCAATTCGCGTTGGCGTTAGGCAGCCTCAATCGCCACCACCGCTGACTCGCCCGGCACCGCCGCGGGCGCCCGGCGGGAGGCAACACCTGCACACAGGCTGCGACCGTTAGACATCGCCGGCCCCGCGTGGTACAGTGCACCTTAACGCGGTGGTGAGCAACGGGTGAGAAGCGTCTCGAGGTTAGCGGTCGAAGAACTGTGCGCTTTCGAGGTGTGTGGCATTGCCACGCGTACGCGGAAGATAGCCGGATTGCCGATAGCTATGGACGCGAGCGCGGGCACGTAACCCGTTGAAGTTGCAGTCCGATAGACGCCGGGCGTGGACCAACAGGCGCTGTTCTCCTCGGGTCCGGTCACGGCCAGGGCGGACGATCAACTGATGAAAGAGGCATCCGGGGTGCGGGCCGGAAAACGCTGCGGCGTAGCGAACTATCCCCTGAACAGCATCCTCGACTCGGATACCGACTACGCCCTCGCCGTCACGGACCTCGACTTTCGCATCATCCAATACAACTCGACTGCCGAAAGGCTCTTCGGCTACAAGGCCGAGGAGGTCATCGGTCGAACCGTGCAGGACATTCTTTCGCAGGAGGAAGTCGCCGCGGAGCGTTTTGACAGGGCCATCAAGGCGGTCGAACGTGACGGGCGGTGGGAGTACGACATAAAGGTCGAGGACCCCCAGGGCAAGCCGCGCCTAGTCCACTCTGCGATGATCGCCCTACCCGGGGAGGATGGGGAGCGCAAGGGGTACATACTCATCTCCCGCGACGTGACCGAGGCCAAGCGAGCGGAACGGGAGCGGGCTATCCTGGCAACGGTCGTCGAACAGACCGCCGAGGCCGTTGTCATCACCGACACTGCCGGGACTATTCAGTACGTCAATCCCGCGTTCGAGCGCATCAGCGGGTACACGCGCAGGGAAGCCGTCGGGCGGAATTCGCGCGTCCTCAAGAGCGGGAAACACGACGAGGCCTTTTACCGGGATCTGTGGGATACGCTCACCCGCAGAGAGGTTTGGGCCGGCCGGCTGGTCAACAAGAGGAAAGACGGGACGCTCTATCACATGGAAAGCACTATCTTTCCGATTCGCGATGCCTCCGGGGCGGTCTCCAACTTCGTGGCGGTCGGGACCGACATAACGCATGAAGTCGCCCTCGAGGCCCGCCTCCAACAAGCCCAGAAGCTGGAAGCGATCGGGATGCTGGCAAGCGGAGTGGCTCACGACTTCAACAACTTGCTGACTGCCATCTCAGGCTATGTTGGGCTGGCCAAGATGACCCTGGCGAAGACCCACCCGGCCATGCGGTCGCTGGAGATGGTTGAAAAGGCCGCCCAGCAGGCGAGCAGTGTGACGGGGTCGCTGTTGATGTTCGGCCGCACAGCGGACTCCGACAGATTACCGCTGATACTCGGACGCCTGGTGAGCGAATCGATCAGCCTGCTTCGCGGAGTGCTGCCTACGAGCGTTGACATCGTCGAGGATATCCCGTCCAAGCCCGAGCTGTGGGTCGACGCCGACGCGACCCAATTGCGGCAGGTTCTCCTGAACGTCGCGGTCAACGCCCGTGACGCGATGCCGGATGGCGGGCAGCTGCGAATCTCACTGGGCCAAGACCGCGACGGAAGGCAAAGGGAAGGGCAAAGATCATCTTTGCCCTTCCCTTTGCCTTCCGGTGCGGAAGCGGGCGAGGCGGAGTCCGCCCACGCGGTTTTGGTCTTGGAAGACACCGGATCAGGTATGCCCGAGGAAGTCCGCCTCCGCGTCTTCGAGCCGTTCTTCACCACCAAACCGCGAGGCCGGGGAACCGGGCTGGGTATGTCGGTAATCCACGGAATTGTGAGCGCGCATCAGGGAACGATCGAGGTGGAGTCCGCCTGCGGGCAGGGAACCCGCGTGACCATCACCCTGCCGTGTTGTGCGCCGGAGGTTATCACACCTGCTCCGGATCAGGAATCCACCGGCGGCCAGGGGCAGGGCGAGACCATCATCATCGTCGAAGACAACGCCCAGGTGCGTTCGATCATGACCTCGACCTTGCGGGCTCACGGGTACGAAGTGGTACAGGCTGCGGGCGGCGAGGAGGCCGCCGTACTGCTCGAGGCACAGCCGTTCTCCGTAGGTCTGGTCGTGCTTGATTTGGATTTGCCCGGGCAAGAGGGACTCTCCTGCTTGGCAGAGATTCGCAAGACTCGGCCGGAGATTCCGGTTGTCATCATCACTGGATCCGCGGACTGTGAGTGCGGCGTCGAGGAGCATGAAGCCGACGTCCTGCTGCAAAAGCCCTTCCGAATGTTGGACTTGACGTCCGCAGTCGCCGGCGCCCTGGAAAAGGCCGACATGACACACGAGACCGCGACGTGACCGGCGAGATCAGGATCCTCATTGCAGACGACCACGCTCTGGTGCGCGGGGCGCTGGCCGAAAGGCTGCAGCGTGAACCCGGGTTCAACGTCGTCGCCACCGCGAGTACAGCGGACGAGGCGATCACCAAGACGCTGCAACACCACCCGGACGTCGTTCTGATGGACATCGATATGCCCGGCCTGATCTGCTTCGACGCCGCCAAGAGAATTGTCGCCCTGCGGCCCGAAACCCGCATCATCTTTTTGAGCGGTTTCTTACGCGACGCGTACGTCGCCCAGGCCCTGGAGGCCGAGGCGAGCGGCTATCTGACCAAACGCGAGACGCCCGAGACGGTGATAGCCGCTATTCGGGAGGTCGCCTCCGGTGGGGCCTGTTTCTCCGAGGAGGTTCGCTCGCGCATCGTTGTTGCCGACGGCGGGGCGAAACTAGCGGTGAAGTCCAGGTCCCGGGCCGACACGCTCACCTCACGAGAGACCGAGATTCTGCGCTACATCGCCCGCGGGCTCGCCAAGAAGAACATCGCCGGCATTATGGGCATCAGCATAAAGACGGTGGATCGCCACACCACCAACCTGATGTGCAAACTCGACATCCACGACCGCGTTGACCTCACCCGCTTCGCCATCCGAGAGGGCATCTCGGATGCTTGAGGGGAAAACTCCCGGCACCCCCTCACCGCCGCCCGGGCACGTGGCGAAAAGACCGTACAACGTCACCGCCGGGTTGACCGGGTGTCCGACGGCAAGACCCGTGGCATGCTCGAACAACTCGAAAGCCCGGCTCTGGTTGAACGGCCCTTCCATCGCCACCATGCAGCCGGCTTTTGAGTTCTTCCCGAACCGCTTTGACGGGGGCAAGCGGCAGCGATCCGATTCAAGACCGAGATAATCGCCGGCAACCGCCTTGACGGTCGTACACCAACTACCTACATTGGATTCAAGAGGTTTGTCGCCATGCAGGTCGGCCCCCTAGGCCGGATTCCGCGTGTGAGAGGTTTGCCTGCCCGCTCCGGAACAGCGCGGGTCTCCGTGGATTCGCTTGCGGTAGGGTCCAGCCTTCTCCCGGGGCAGCAGTAGGGTTCAGGCTGGGGGTAGAGCCGTGGGTCAACCGTTCGGACGCCGTACACTGAAGTGCCGCGCACCTGGAAGGATGAACTCGATATTGTAGCGATCGTGAGTTTCGCTCGGGCGTGTCGCCTGAAAGTACTTGACATGGCCGGATTTAGGGCAGGTAGCTCAGTTGGTAGAGCAACGGACTGAAAATCCGTGTGTCGGTGGTTCAAGTCCACTTCTGCCCATTCGCGTAAACCGTTGTAAGTGCAAGACTTACGGCGGTTTTTCTTTTCCCTGCAACCCGTCCGAAAATCGAATTAACCGTTAGAATTAACCGTTGGATCAGCCTAACACCTCTTCTACGCCCCGTCCAGGTGAAGATGCTCGTTCCGCCCGATGGGCTTTGCTGGCGTTGCGTAAGGCCGGAGCCACCTTCACGGGAGCGTGATCGAGCGGCGCAATCGCAAGGGTGCCACCTGGACACGACGACAACGGCGAGGCACTATCAGAAGCTCATGCCCGACCGCGCCTGCTGAGACATTGGCGAGGCAGAGATTGGTCGAGGGCGCATTAGCATCCCGGCACTCCGCGAAAGAAGCCGACCAGAAGGGCCGGCCCATTTCGACGCTAGCATTGTTCCCGCACGCGCCACTCCGAGTCGCCGTACTCCAGCGCATGTTCCCCCACGGCGGCATCGTAGTTCGTGCCGATCACGACATGGTGGAACCTGGCTAGACGCCGCGCGGATTCATCGTCGCCGTCCGTCCATGTCCTCGTTGAAACCGCCGCGAACATCGCCAGATGAATCGAACCCCATGTAATGGTGACCCTCCTCTCGTCGAGCAGGACACCCGCGACCGGAATCGGTGGTACGCCCCGAACACCGCCACCGATGTGCGCGAGAGAATCCGCAGGCGGGCGCACAACGGCACGGTCATCGGATGCGAAATCCGGCTGCCAAGACCGCCGGGCAACCGCCCAATTGCTGACCCTACCGGCAGCGGGAACCCCCTCACGCACTCCTACATATGCTGTCCGCACTTTCACACATGTCTCTGCGGCCCCGGACGGACGCAGGTCAGCGTCAAGTACCACGGGCCGATCGTCGTACGACCCGACCTGCCGCTCGATCCTCGATCCAAGGGGTTCAAACTCTAGTGAGTTGTCCCGAAGCCCGCCTCTGGCTCCGCCCGCGACGCCACAGACCCCAAACCGTCAGCGGTGAAGTGTCCTCGATGGGGGGTAGAGGCTCCGCCGTTCGCTCGAGTCGGGTTGCGCGCCAGTCACGGTCGCTTCCGCCCGGTTCGAATAGCCGACCGTTTGGCCCGCTCGCCGAAACCGCCGTCCCGCCTATGATCGGACTCAGGCATCTGCCCCCTCGGGGCGTGGCCCCCTTCCGCAGGCCACCCACGGCACCCGACCCCCATCGGCCCCGGCACGGCGCACCGCATCGCGGCGGGGTTGACAACCCGCTGCCCCGCACGCTGCGCCGGAACGCCCGGCGACTGTGGCCTCGTCCGTCGGCGCGGCGGCGCGGCCATCCGCCGAAGGAAGGGCCACCGAGGTGGCCCCATCCCCCGACGGACGCCTCTGGGACGAGCCGAGCGGGAGCGCTGTGGCAGGCCATGTCCATCTTAATGGCCCGGATCGCCCATGTACGTAGGCCGATCAGGGTTCCCTGCCGAACGAACCGTCAACACTAGACCGACCGGGCATCCAGCGGCGTTCGACTGAGATGAGGCAAGACACGATCCCCTTCGGCTCGCGCATTCACGCGCTGCCCATTGGTGTCCTCTGGACCAGTCCATCACGTGAGGCCGGGGTATCAACCGCCAGGAAGAGATAGCGGCTCGAACCGCGCGATTATCGACCCCATCCGTGCACTCCGCCCGCCCACGAGCGATGACATTCTCTCGCACCCCTTCCGTAGGCACGCCGTAGATGGCCAGTATAGCGCTTACGAGTGTTCACCAGGCTGGAGGCATGCATGGGTGCCGTGGTTCTCGACAACGGACGAATCCGCATGGTATTGGCCATGTTTCAGATCACGCAGGGCGAGCTTGCCCGGGCCTCCTGTCTGAGCACCGCGATGGTCAGCCTGCTCCTGGCGGGCAAGAAGCGACCCTCGATGCGGACGGCTGTGGCGCTGATCCACGGATTGGAGAAGCTGCTGACCTGCAACCGCCGCCTGGTTTGCAGCGTACTTCCTTGGTGGGCCAACGGA
>SDBU01001928.1_pt1 | contig 28526 bp, 25 predicted proteins | sample 2277071 | NCBI WGS metagenome assembly SDBU01 (sample SAMN10397929, study PRJNA504765) | marine sediment metagenome | isolation source: marine sediment core GS08_GC12, 126 cmbsf | place: Arctic Ocean: Gakkel Ridge, Loki's castle | collected 2008 | reverse complement strand
AGGCATGTCAGGTTGGCCAGGGTTCGCTTGCGTACCCTCTTGCCCTCTCGATAAGATTGGCGTAACAGGATGGTCGGGTGCGACCCTCGGTTTGGCACGTCCTCTATGTGCATGACTACAGTATACCACATACTACCGCTTTGTCAATAGTGCACTATAGACTTCTCCCCGTTTATACATGACTACGTTTTGAACGGCGAAACCAGCCGAATTGCCCACTCACGCCCTCGAAGCGGCGATTTCACACGCAAAAACCGCCAGCCAATCCAGGGAACTTCGGTCTAAGCCTCCGCCGTGACGTGATTCGGGAAGATCGCGCAGTCGCTGCTCCAGATCCGAGGCCGGCGTGAAATGCCATTCCTTCCCAACCTTGCGCGACTCCAAGAGGCCTCGCTCGGTGAGGCCCAGCAGATCAGTACGGGCGGTCTGGTAGACAACGCCATGGCTAGCTCGGTGCGATTCGATGGAGTAGTCGGCCTGGGGATTTCGCAGCGCGTGGCTGACCAAAGCCTGCTGGCGGTGGTTCAGGAATCGCATTCCCCGTAGTTCCTGCTGGAGCCGGCGCAGTTCGGTCGTTTTCCGCTCGATGTATTCGCGCAAGCGGTCAAGAGCCCGCCTGATTACGTCGAGATGGTAGAGAAGGAAGTAGGTCAAGTCGTTATCGTCCGTCTCGGTGTAAAGGAACGCGCGCCCGTACTTCGCCGGCCCCTTCAAGATGATCGCGGAGATCGAGAAGAACTCGCACACCCAAAATCCGCGATGCAGCATGGACCAGTAAAAGAGCGCCCGTGCGGTTCGCCCGTTGCCGTCCACGAAGGGATGATCGTACGCCAGCCAGAAGTGCACGGCGATCGATCGGATCACCGGATGGACGAACTCCTTTGGTGTATCCGCGTTGGCAAAATCGGACAGTGCTTTGACCCGCTCATCGAGCTGCTCCGCGGGCGGAGGTGTGTGAAACACCTGCCCGTACAGGTCGCCCACATCGACTACTTGGCCTCGCGTGCGGAATCGCCCAGCCATGGATGGTTCATCAAGCGTGTCTTGAGTGACCAGGCGATGAAGGTCACAGATGAGCTCCGGCGAAAGGCGCTCCTTGCGCAGCTCGCCTATTCGTTGCATCGTCCGGTAGTTGTTGAGGATCATCGTCTCGCTTCGGTCTTTGGGCTTTCGTCCGATGCGGATCATCTCGCGCGCGACCCGTCGTGTGGTGGCTGCCCCCTCCAACTGACTGGACGTGATCGCCTCCTCGACGAGTGAGGTGATCAGGTATCGATCCTTGGTGTCGGGATTCGTGACCGCCTCCGGCATTCCGATCGTGCCTCCACCGTGCATGTCGATGTCGTGCAAACGCTCCGGGATCGGATCGGGCAAGGCGTAGACAAAGGGGTTGTCGCGGATGTCCCGCAGCGGTAGCGCTTTCAGCAGCGACCTGCGCCGCAGCTTCGTTGCCAGCCACCATTCCCGATAATCGAGGTCTGCGGGCGGCTTGAGGCGGCGGAGTTTGTCCCAGTGATGGTAGCGGGCGCCGGCCTGGGGACCGGACGCCACCCCGAACACTTCCGTCAGGCGTTGCGCTTTGCCGGCCTCCTCCCAGAGCTCATGGAAGTCCGGCGGCGATTGGGGGATGCGCATCGGGCACCTCCGCAAATACTAATCATATACTAGTTTCTACTAAATTAGTATAACCCATTCGGACGGAGAGGGCAAGGGCGAAATACTAAATCTGAACATTTTAGTATAACATTAGTATATGCCCAGAGCGCCGAGACTGATGCGCGTTGGAGCTGGTCTGAGGGAAATACGCCGTCTATTATAGGACCTTTGGGTGGCAACCTCCTCAAGCGTAGCGATGCCGTTGCCTCGCTGAGTAGCGATCCTGACGCCGACCTCGTTGATCGCGCACCGCCGCCACGGTTGTAGGTTCTGTGAGCAATATGTGTGGGATTGACAAAGGGTCGTCCCTACGGGACTTTCGGCGAGGGGCGTGACTTTTTCCCCACGGCTAACGCCGTGGGCTGGTCACTGTCGCCCTTCCAGAGCTAAACAATGGCCAAGAAAGTAAAAAGAGCCGTGAAAAAGAGCAAGAAAGCAACGCGATCAAAACCGCGCAAGAACGGCAAAGCCGCCCCCAAGCTCGAGGGGCTGGCCCACTCGATTGTCGAGATGGCCCAAAGAAGGCAAGATCCGGCGGTTGAGATCCCCGTGCGGGCCCTGAGCAACGTATCGTACAACGAGAAGACCCGCCACGTCGAGATGGGGCCTAACAAGCAGTCGCGAAACTTCTTCAACTATGGCCAGGCCAAGCGGTTCATGCAGACCATGCTGGTGGGCTCGAAATGCAAAGAACTCATCGATATGGGCAAGACCGCCAGCATCCGCCAGATCTACTACATGGCCAAGCACACCATCAAGGGAACCAATGAGAAGACCTTCGACGACCAGAGTGAGTCCGACCCGGTTATAGAGGATCTGGAGGTGGCTATCGACGCCCTGCGCGAGGAGCTGCACGTCTATGCCAGCAACCGTGGTAACCTCGTGGGCCCGATCACTCTTGTCGATGCGGGGAGCACACTGGACTGCGCCGCCATGGGCAGCGCCGGCTATGCAGTCCCCAGCATCGTCGAACCGGACGTGATCCAGTTCAAGAAATGCACTGCCAAGTTCATCCTGCACGTTGAAAAAGACACCGTCTGGCGGCGCTTCCATGAGGATCGCTTCTGGGAGAAGCACAAGTGCATCGTCTCCCACGGCGGCGGTCAGCCGGCCCGGGGGATGCGCCGCCTGCTCCGTCGCATGCACGAGGAGCTGAAGCTGCCCGTGTTCGTCCTGCTGGACAACGACCCCTGGGGGTACTACATCTACTCGGTCATCAAGCACGGTTCGATCAACTTAGCCTATGAATCCCGCCGGATGGCCATCCCCGACGCCCGGTTCATCGGCGTCTCCAGCTTCGACTACGACCGCTGCAACATGACCGACGACGTAAAGATCGACCTGGATCAAAACGACATCAAGCGCGCCAAACAGATCGCCGCCTACAAATGGTTCGCCAACAAACGCCCCTGGCAGCGCGAGATAAAAAAGATGATCGCCAACGGCTTCAAAATGGAAGTAGAAGCCATGATCTCCAAAGACCTCTCCTACCTCACCGAACAATACGTCCCCATGAAACTCAAAGACAAGAAGCAGTGGCTGGATTGAAACGGCGGAGAGCAGCCGTGTCGAGGGAGAACTCGGACAACAGGCAAGCGTCCCTGTTTTCCGCGGCTTGCTTGCATGATTGGCCTGACGGCGATAACCTGAGAGTCATCGTCAGGTCGTCGCCTAGCACGCCGAAGGAAGCGCTGGACTAAGATGGAGCCATCTTCCAAAAGAGTGTCATCATCGTTTGGCCGGAGGGGGCAGCAGATGAAACAAAACCGCGTTTCCAAGACGAGCACCGGACAAGTCGGTCCGCCGCGCGGGCGCAAAGTGCGCACCGCGGACTGTCGCAACTGCCTGTTGTTGGGCAGTCTGTCCGAGGCAGGACTGCCAGCCGCTACCATCGAGGGCATCTGCAACCGCATGTGGCTCAACCGTGTGCGGCGACGACAGATTCTGTTCACCGAGGGGAACCGGGCCGCGCACCTGTATGCCATTCGTGCTGGGAGGGTCAAGCTCGTCAAGGTGGATACGGCGGGCCACGAACATGTGGTGGCCATCCTGGAATCGGGCGATCTGTTCGGTCTGGAGGCGGTATTTGGCCCTGCTTACTCCACCGGTGCCGAGGCGATGACCGACTGCGAGCTTTGTTCAGCCGGCGGTGACGAGCTGACCGCACTCATGAATGAGGTGCCGGGCGTGGCGACCGACCTTGCCCGGTACCTGCACCACCGGCTGTTGCGTGCGCTGGCCCACCAGGCCTGCATGGGCGCGCCGACCGCGCGGGCTAAGTTGGCTGCCTACCTTCTGGACAACTTCCGCCGGGCTGATTCTGGGGACCTGGCTGTTTCGCGCGAGCTTACCCTCCGCGAGCTGGGTGGCGTGCTTGGGTTGGCTCCCGAAACCGTGTGCCGAACACTCAGTGGGCTCAGGAATGAGCGTGTGCTGGACATCGAGACATCGGTCATCCGCATCAGGGACATTGCTTCGCTCCGCCGGGCAGCCGGCTTCTGACCGGGCGTCGTCACCGGTGGGCGCCTTTTTCACGACCACAAACGTGCCGTGGGCGGGCGTGCCGCGTCAGTCCGGGAACCTTGATATCCGTCAATCGCACGTCTGCGGGCGGTCAATGACAGGCCGGGGCGCCGGCGTCTATATTGGCTGTCAAGGTGAACACTGGGTTTGTTTCAAGGGGACGCATCTGTGGCCATCGATTTTGCCTTGACGGAAGAGCAGCGTGCGATGCAGGCGACCGCGCGAAGGTTCGCCCAGACGGAACTGAAGCCCGTAGTCGAAGAGGCGGATAAGGTCCGCGATCCGTGGGAAGCCTTCCTGCTGACCAAGGATGTGTACAAGCGTGCGTACGAGGTGGGCTTCGCGATGGCCTTCATTCCCAAGGAGTACGGCGGAGCGGGAGCGTCCAACGTCGACTTTCAAATCGTGGCGGAGGAAATCTGCACCGTCGACCCCGGTTTTGCCTGCACAATCCTGGTCAACGGACTGACGCTGCTGCCGATCCTGTGGTACGGCAGTGAGGAGCAGAAAGAGACCTGGCTTCGGAAGGCGACGAGCGATCCGGAAAAAACGTTCCTGGGCGGTTGGATCGTCAGTGAGCCCTCCGGGACGGCCAACTTCGACAGCCGAAGCCCTCACCCGGCTGGCATCGCCGTAACCGCGACGTACGACAAGCCCAACGGCGAGTACATCCTCAACGGGCGAAAGATGTGGAATACCAACGGTTGCGGCTGGGACAAGCAGGGCGCCGACGTAAGTGTGGTGATCGCCCGGACGGACACGAGCGTCGGTGGTGACAAGGGGCTGTCGGCGTTTATCGTCCCGCGCGGCACGAAAGGCTACGAAACGACCGGCATCTTGGACACCCTGGGGCATCGCACGACGGTTCAACCTGAACTGCTCTTCGACAATTGCCGTATTCCCGAAACCAACATCCTGCCCGGGTCCGCCGGAAACGGCGATCTGTGCATCACCAAGGCCTTCACCTGGAGCGGACCCGTGGCGGGGATCGCCTCGGTTGGTGTTATGCGGGCGGCGTTCGAGTACGTGCTCGAGTGGTGTCGCAACTACACGGCCGCGGGCGGTGACCCCATCATCCATCATCAAAATGTCGGTTACATGCTGGCCAACTTGAAGATGAAGATCGAAGCAGCCCGTTACCTCTCGTGGAAGGCCGCTCATTACCTCGACTGCCACGACGGTGAGGGCCAGGAGGGCGGGGCGATCTCGAAAATCTTCTGTGGCGAGCTGGCGGTCGAAGCGCTCAACGACGCGATGAAGATAATGGGGATTAACAGCTACCTTCGTGACTACCCCCTGGAGAGGCACATGCGTGACGCCCTCTGCTTCCCGATCTACGACGCGGGCAACATGGGCGTGCAGCGGCGTCGCCTGCACGGCATCATGGCGGACCCGAACTACAACCCGATGGCGTTTGCCGAGAACCTCGCCACGACGTTCCGGAAGGGCATGCTCGGCCTGGACTCAACCCCGGGGCACGCGGTCGCCCGATAGAACGGTTCCGACCGGTTCAGTCCCTACTGTGGCATGCACGTGTACGCTTTCCGGCGGGCCCGAGGGTCCCAGGGCGCAGGACGCCCTGCCTGGCCCCCCATTGGTAACAAGTAGCGCGCCACGTAGCGTTTGTTCCATTGGTAGAGGAGGATGGAGAGGTGGTTGCCGAGGTGGCCGGTGGGGAGCATGTCGAGGGTCCAGGCGTGCTGCTCGACGCGGGCACGTTGGGTGGGGTCAGGGACGGCTGATTCGATGGTGAAGCCCAGATGGCCGGCGGAGGGGGTGTGCTTGCGGTCCATTGTCCCGAAGATCGTGGTCCCCAGCCCCAGGGTGAGCCAATCCAGTTTGGAGTAGTAGTTGACCAGCTTGCCGTCGACGTGGGCCAGGGCGGCGCTCAGGTCGTAGTCGGGGCTCAGCGCCGGCTGGGCGAGGACGATGTTACGCACGTGCACATCTTCCGGCAGGGCTTCGGCTACGAATACAGCCATGCCTCCACCGCCGGAGTAACCCACGAGATCGACGGGATTCGTCGGGTGCGCTCGTGTGTATGCGGTGATCTGGCCGGCGATCCGTGCAGCGTCTTTTCGGTTTCGCTTGTGTGCGGCCAGGTTGGTGATGGTCCCGAAGGGGCGATGCCAGTCGTGGATCTCGATGGCTGCGGTCACCCCGGCGTCGCGGAAGGCTTTGATGGGTCGTCCCACTGACCACCGCCCGCCCTCGACACCGGGGAAGACCCAGACCGACCCGTGACCTAGCTGCTCGTCGGTCGGCTTCGCCGGGCGGTGGCAGCCCGTCAACAGTGGTGCTGCCGCGAGGGCCAGCAGGGTCATCGCCGCCTGGCGACGCTGCGCTGAAGCCAACCGCATATCGTGTTCTTTCGTGGACCCGTCTCCACTCAGCGCGGCCAAGCAGGGTGGCGCCATTCACGCCCGACGGTCTTCATCGGATCGGCCGCCTTTGCGACAGGCGGGCCTCCAAATCGAGACCGAACAAGCGGATTCATAGTCGCTGGAAATAATACGGGTAACAGGCTACGGATCAAACCCGTCGAGTCGGCTCCACCGGCGGATGGCTTCGGGGGCGCTCGAGCCGCGTGCCTCCAAGCTGCCGATAGAGGCGAAGCAATACGTTGGAGCTTGACCCCAGCCTCAATGCTGAGACGCCGCCGGGCGCTTGGCGAGCCATCTCGACCCGACCAGACAGTCAAAGGCGCGCAACGGCCATATGTGGTGAATGAGTGAAACACAGGTTGCAATATCTTGTGGGTGCGGTCGCTAGTTGGGGTGTCTACCTTGTTTTCGCTCAAGATGAAGAAACGCCCCAGTCGATACATTAACGGACGGGGGAGGTGCCAGACGGTGGGCCGATGGAGTGGTGCCGACCCGGCAACTCGTAGTGCTGGCAAGCCTGTTTCCTCGCTGGCCATTCACGGATGAATGCGTGAGCGAAGCGAGGGGTGCGGGCCGCAAGCCCGGCGGCAGCCCTGAGATATGCTTCGGGGGGCGGGTAGGCCGCCCTGGATTGTCTGGCAAAGCCGACAAGTGGCGGTCGGCAGAGCCGAATCTGACATGGACGTGGCGACATGAGTCAGATTATCAACATTGGGCAAGTGTATTCCCCGCTCTCCCCGAGCCCGGGGCTCGCCGCCAGGCCCACGCCCGTTCGCAGCAAGGCTGAGGCCTTCGAAGGTGACGCGATCGAATTCTCCGGCCCGGCCCTGGCCTGGGCAGTGGAGCAATCCAGCCTGGCACTGGCCAAGACCGCGGCCATCCGCGCCGAAATCGAAAGCGGAACCTACGAAACGCATGAACGCATCGCGGTTACCGTGGTTCGTCTGCTCGACGTAATCGGATAGAGCGTAAGGCGGCCCAACTACTTTCGAGAAAACTCGAATGTCCCCCGTACCCCGCATCACGCGTGGGTTAAATGCTGACCACGCTGCTTTTTGAACGTCCCTGGCTCTTGCTGCTCGGGCTCGTCGCCATCGAGTTTACCCTGGTTGCGCTGTGGTCGCGGCGGCGAAGCCCCGGACTCTCCCGGCTGATATGGACATGCCTGGCCGCCACTCCCGTCCTGCTGGTCTTGTGTCATCTTGTGGTCACCCCGCGTGAGCGGATCATTGCATTGTGTCACGAGCTGGCATCCGCGGTCGAAGCCGGCGACATGGCGGCGATCGAAGAGCGACTCGCCGCCGACTTCGAAGCCGCAGGGCTCAACGGAGCGGACCTCGTCGACCGCGTGGAACAGACGCTGACCCGTCATCACGTGATCAAGCCGCGGCTGGGCGGCTTCGAGGTGACCTTTCCGACCGACCGTGTGGGCGAGGTGACCTTTCGGGCCATCTGCCGCGTGGAATCGTACGAAGGCTATTTCGATCGCCTGCCGTCCCGCTGGCGTCTGACCTTGCGAAGAGGCGGGGACACCTGGGAGGTCATCACCATCGAGACCCTCCCGGTCCCGCCGCTGCACGCCCGCAGCCTGCAAGAGTTGTTCCGCTGAACGGATCGTGATGGATGGAGAACGGCGTCGTGGAAAAGGCATCAGCGCGATGGTCGGGCATCGCACGCGCCGTGGGGCCGGGAATCATGTACGCCGGGGCCGCCATCGGTGTGTCCCACCTGGTGCAGTCCACCCGGGCAGGGGCCGGCTACGGTTTTTCCCTGGTGTGGGCGGTGATACTTGTCCACCTGCTGAAATACCCGTTCTTTGAGTTCAGCCATCGCTACACCGCGATCACCGGCGAGAGTCTCTTGGTCGGGTATCTCCGCGTAGGGCGGTGGGCCCTGATCGGTTTCCTGCTTGTCGCGTTTGGTTTGAGCATCCCCACCGCAGCAGTGCTGACTATCGTCACTGCCGGCATGGCTTCGCAGATGTTCGCGGTCGATCTTAACGTCATGATCTGGGCGGTGATCTTGCTCGCCTGCTGCGTCGTGGTGCTTGCTTCGGGTGGATACGCGCTTCTGGACAAGCTGATGAAGGTGTTGATGGCGTTCCTGGTGGTCTGCACGCTCGTGGCGGTGGCGGCGGCCGTGGGCCACGGCCGAGCGGGAGCATCGGATTACGTGGCTCCTGATGTGTGGAACGTCGCGGGCATAGCGTTTTTGGTGGCCCTGATGGGTTGGATGCCCACCCCGGTGGATGCATCCGCTTGGCCTTCGCTTTGGATGCAGGAGCGCGTCAAACAGACCGGGTACAGACCCACTCTTGGTGAGGCCCTCTTTGACTTCAACCTGGGTTACGCGTCTTCGCTGGTCACCGCCTTGATGTTCTTGAGTCTGGGGGCGTTGGTCATGTTCGGAACCGGGGAGACAATCGCCAAGAAGGGCGTTCCCTTCGCCGCCCAATTTGTCTCCATGTACACCGCCGCCCTCGGTGAGTGGAGTCGGCCGGTTATCGTGACGGCTGCATTCACTGCGATGTTGAGCACCACGTTGACCGTTTTGGACGGCTACCCGCGGGTGTTGACCGCCGGCTGTCGGCTGGCCTGGCCCGGCGCCGTAGGGCAAAGATCCTCTTTGCCGTCCGGCAAGGCACTCTATTGGGGCGTCATGGTCGTCATGATGGCCGGGGCGTTGCTGATCCTGGGGTGCATGACAAAACACATGCAGGGCCTGGTGGACTTCGCCGCCACGCTGGCGTTTCTGTCCGCACCCCTGTTTGCCTACCTTAACTGGCGGGTGATCGTCGCCGGCGATCTGCCCGACGAGGCCCTTCCTCCCAAGTGGCTGCGCGCCCTGACGTGGGCGGGGCTGGTTTTCCTGACCGGCTTTTCGATCCTCTACCTGATAGTGCGATTGGGGTTCGGGGAGTAAGAGCCTATCCCCTAACCTCTGTGGCACCGGTTTTCAACCGGGTACGTGTCTAGCGGTTTCGCGGTGGATTCAGAGCCCGGAGCGGGAGCGACGGGTACGCCGAACCACGCCGCGCTGGCGCTTGGGGCTCGGAACAAACCTCCGGACCGAGAGATTTCGCCTCGAAGCGGGTAGGTCGGGCTCCGCCCGACCTGCTCGACTCCCGACCTTGGGCCCCCTTCGTTGAGCGCCTCTTGCCGGCGAGGCGGTCGGCGGGTATGCTTTCAGAAGTTACTGAAAGGTACACATATGCCGGAAGAACGATTCCAAGCGGCAAAGAGCGTGTTCATCCGCCGGTGGGGTGAGATGGCTGCGACGTGGGGCATCAGCCGGACGATGGCGGAGATCCACGCCCTGCTCTACCTGGCTACCGAGCCGCTGTGCACTGACGACGTCATGGGGCAACTGGAGGTCTCGCGGGGCAGCGCCAGCACCAACCTGCGCGAGCTGGTCAACTGGGGTCTGATCCAACGGGTGCATCGCCGCGGCGATCGCAAGGAGTACTTCGACGCCGAAACGGACGTCTGGCAGATGTTCGATACCATCACCCGCGAACGTCGGCGGCGCGAGATTCAACCGATCGTCGAGACCATCGAACGCTGCCTGACCATGGTTCAGGAGGAACGCCGAGGGCTGAAGGGACAGGCCCGCAAGGACGCAGAAGTGTATCAGAAACGTTTCGCCGACATCCTCGAGTTCTGCGAGACGATGAACACTATGTTCAACCTGATGAGCAAGGCGGGACGCGGTGGAATCAAGCCGATCGCGAAAATGCTCGGGAAGCTGGTTAGGTAGCTGTCAGCTACCAGCTATCGGCGGTCATCTGCCGGGGCAGTGCGACTGCCGGGTGAGGAGTGCTCGGTGAGGGTAGCACTTTGAGATGTCCAAGACTGCTCACCGAGCCGTGGCAGCCGACCAGCATGGGCGCGGCGGGATAGCCCTTATCCGCGTGGGCGGCAAAATATTTCGCCGCCCGGAACGAATCCTGGTCTGTGAAGACACCGGCGCCCGGGCGTTTCCCCCGTGGGGCAGCCGATACTCGTGAATCGAAAGGAACTTGTCATGGACCAACGCTCATGCATGTCACCATGGACCGCCATGTTCATGGGAATCTGGATTGTAGGGGCGGTGGCGATCACCGCTGGGGCTGCAGTAACGCTGTACAGCCTGAGGATCGTTGACGAGAAGGCCTCCGCGGTGCTCAAACTTGCCGACACGACCATCGAAGGGCTTCCCGAGCTGATCGACTCGCTCCCACAGGCGCTTGGAGACCTCCTCAGTGATCGTCGGGCTCCCGAGTATGCCGACGCGCTCTCCGTTCGGGTGGACTTTATTCCTGACAGCCGGTCTGGTGGTTTGTACCCGGCGTTGACCATCACCAATCAGGGGTCTGAGGTGGTCTCCCTGCTGGGGATACGTGTTGCCGCCCTTAATGCAAACGAGGTTCCGCTGCAGACCTGGTCGGACGTAGTGGCTACGCCGATTCCGCTCGACGATGATGATTGGCCCGGCCCGCTGTTGCCCGGGCAGACGCGACACGTGGTGATTTCTCGCTGCAACACCGTGCCTGCGGAGATGGCTGGCACCGTCACCGGGGCGTGGGAGATTTCCGAACTCCGCATCTGGGAGCCGGATGGACCGGCGATCCAAACCGTTTCCGCGGGCCGCTAAGCCCATCGGAAGACCTCAACCGAGGCGTCGGGTGGCATGCCCGCTTTTGGGGCGGGCATGGAATCCTGTGGCGATCGACATGGCCGCTTTGAAGAGCGGCCATGCCACCCTGTATCGGCGAATCGCCACCTTTCTTGGGATGTGCCCGTGCGGGGGCTGACGTTCTTGACACCCGGCAGCAACGGCGTACCGTATCCAGCAAAGGATCGTTATGGATACGGAGGTCATCCAGACAGATCCCCAGGCCGGTTACGCGGAGGCCTGCGGGAAGGCGGTTGAGGTGTTGATGCGGGGGGGGCTTGTCTCATTCCCCACTGAAACCGTCTACGGAGTGGCTGCCCGGGCGGATCACGCCGAGGCGGTCGGTCGGCTTCGGCGCATCAAATCACGCGGTCCGGGCAAAGCCTTCACCGTACACATTGGCTCGCCGGACGCAGCCGACGGCTTCGCCCCCGATCTTCCCAGCCTGGCGAAGCGGTTCATCCTCAAGGCCTGGCCTGGTCCCTTGACGCTCGTGGTTGGGGTGGAGGATCCCGCGACCGCCCCGGCGATGGCGGGTTTGAACGGCTCTGCCGCGGCAACGGCCTACTTTGAGAAGGCTGTCGGGCTTCGCTGTCCCGATGATCCGGTTGCCGGTGCGGTGCTGCGGGCCGTGCAAGCGCCGGTAGTTGCAGCCAGCGCCAACCTGGCGGGAAGCCCCCCCCCGTTTGCCGGGGAGGACGTCCTTGAAGGCCTGGACGGGAAGATTGATCTGCTCATCGACAACGGGCGAACGAAGTACACCAAGCCGTCCACGATTGTGCGCGTAACCGGGCGCTCCTACGAGCTCGTGAGAGAAGGGGTGTACGACGCCGGGATCGTCCGACGGCTCTCCACCTTGCGAATTCTGTTTGTCTGTACCGGCAACACCTGTCGCAGCCCCATGGCTGCGGGGTTGGCCAGGAAGATGATCGCCCAGCGTCGGCAGTGCGAGGTCTCCAAGCTTGCAGACCTTTGCGTACTAGTGGAATCGGCGGGGACCTTCGGCGGCGGCGGCGGCGTGTCTCCCCACGCATCGACGGTTATGTCCCGCCGCGGGATCGATCTTGCCGACCATGTCTCGTCCGCCCTATCGGAAGAGCGGATTCGCCAGGCTGACTTCATCTTCACCATGACCGAAGCACACCTGGGTGCGGTCTCTCGGTTGGTACCCTCTGCCGGGAACCGCGCCGCCCTGCTGTTGGAAGGACGGGACGTGGCGGATCCCATCGGGGGCAGCGAGGAGGACTACGAGCGGTGCGCCCAGTTGATCGAGAAGGGAGTCTCCGCCCGGATACAGGAGGTGAACCCATGAGAATTGCGTTGTCCAGCGACCATCGTGGTTACCGGGCCAAAGAGAGCATAAAAGAGTATCTGATCGCCCAAGGACACAGCATCACGGACTTTGGCTGTGGCAGTCCGGCAAGCTGCGACTACCCGGATACCGCCGCCCCCGGGGCCCTCTCGGTTTCCTCGGGGGATAACGAACGCGGGATCTTTTTCTGTGGTACGGGCATCGGTATGTCTATCACCGCCAACAAGGTTCGCGGGATTCGCGCCGCACTCTGCCATGACGAGCTGACCGCTGAGCTGTCCCGCCGACACAACGACGCCAACGTGCTTTGCCTCCCGGCCGACTTGGCCGGCGAAGAGCTGATCCGCCGGGTCGTCGACGTCTGGCTTCAAACCGAGTATGAAGGCGGCCGCCACGCCCGCAGGCTCAAGAAGATCGCGGACTTCGAATCCAACGGACGGGGCGCGTAGGCTAACCGCTCCCTTATCCCGGCGCGCCGGGGCGGTTGCGGTCGACGTGGGGGAAGCGGCGCTCGAGCACGGAATCCCGAACAAAACACATGAATCTGTGATTGCCGTGTGGTAAAATCGGTGATCGCAGGGACCGCCGGCGTGGCTGCGGCAAGCTGATCCGGGGCATCTCGGTCATCAGTGTCCGCAGCGCAGCCGGGCGAGCCGTATTTGCCCAGGCGGCCCGTATTTGCCCAGGCGGCCCGTGTGCGAACCACCACACTACGGAGGTGAAAGCGACATGACTCCCTTCGACGACACTGCAGGGATTGATCCCGAGAAGGCCGAGAATAACCCGGCCGCTCGACTGACAAAGCTGTACATCCTTGCGCTGAGCTTGATCGCATGTCTGGCCATCTTGAGCCAAGTTGTGATTCAGCGCGCCCTGGTAAGCCAGGAGAGCGACGCGCCGGTGATCAACATCGCCGGGCGCCAGCGGATGCTCAGCCAGAAGCTGGCCAAGACAGCGTTGGCCGTCGACGAGATGCTCGACCACTGCGATGACCCCGAGAGGCGACAATTCGTGCGGTGTGACGAATTCGAGGCACGCATCGACGATCTGCGTGAGGTGCTCGATGTGTGGATCCGTTCCCACGACGGGCTCCAGCATGGCGACGCCGAGCTGGACCTTCCGGGGACGAACAGCCCCGAGGTGACGGCGTTGTTCGAGAAGATTGAACCACTTTACCAGGCGATGCGCGAGGGAGCTGAATCATTCCTGGTGTGGGTCGAGCACGCCAGCCCGGAGAAAAAGGACAAGGCCGCCGCCCAACCATACCTTCGCACGATCCTGGCTCACGAAGGACCGTTCCTGGCAGGGATGAACGATGTCGTGTTCCGGTACGACGCGGAAGCCCGGGCGCGGGTCGTCCACCTCGAACGTACGGAGCTTATTCTGATGTCGATCATCCTGTTCGTCCTGCTGTCAGAAGCGCTTTTCGTGTTTGCCCCGGCCGCCCGCGTGATCCGCAGGCAGTTCACCCGGCTGTGGGAGAGCAAGGAGTGGCTTTCCACAACGCTTAACAGCATCGGTGACGCGGTGATTGCCACCGACGTGAAAGGCTCCGTGAGGTTCATGAACCCTGTGGCTGAAGGTCTGACCGGGTGGAGGCAGGATGACGCGGCGGGAAAGCCTTTGGCGGATATCTTCGAGATCATCAATGAGAAAACCGGAGAGCCGGCGGAGAATCCTGTCAAACGGGTGTTGCGAGAAGGTATCGTCCTTGGACTGGCGAATCATACCGTGCTGATCAGCAGGGACGGAACGAGGCGACCCATTGACGACAGCGGTGCGCCCATCAGAGATCGGGCAGGCCAGACCATCGGGGCGGTCCTTGTCTTCCGCGACGTCGCCGAACGCCGGCGCGCCGAGGAGGCGTTGCGGAGAAGTGAGGCGTGGTTATCCACAACGCTCCACAGCATCGGCGATGCGGTCATTGCCACCGACCCCGAGGGATCTGTGCGATTCATGAATCCTGTGGCCGAAGCTCTGACCGGCTGGCAGCAGGATGACGCAGCGGAAAGGCCCTTGGCGGATGTCTTCGAGATCATCAATGAGAAGACCGGAGAGCCGGCGGAGAATCCTGTCAAACGGGTGTTGCGAAAAGGTGTCGTCCTTGGACTGGCGAATCATACCGTGCTGATCAGCAGGGACGGAACGAGACGAGCCATCGATGACAGCGGTGCCCCCATCCAAGACCGCGCAGGACACACCATTGGCGCCGTCCTCATCTTCCGCGACGTCACCGAGCGCAGGCGGGCCGACGAGAGAATGCGCAAGCTGTCCATCGCGGTCGAACAAAGCCCGGGGTTGGTGATCATGACCGATACCCGGGGCTCCATCGACTACGTCAATCCCAAGTTCAGCGAAGTCACGGGCTACTCCCCTGATGAGGTTATCGGCGAGAATCCGCGGATACTCAAGTCCGGTGAGATGCCCCCCGAGGTCTACAGACAGATGTGGGACACGATCCTGGGCGGCAAAGTTTGGCGCGGGGAATTCCATAACAAGAGGAAAAATGGCGAGCTCTTCTGGGAATCGGCCTCCATTTCACCGATCAAGGATTCGGAAGCTGTCGTTACTGGTTTTCTGGCCGTGGGCGAAGACATGACTGAGCGCAAGCGGGCCGAAGAAGCGCTGCGGGCCAGCGAGGAGCTGCTCTCCACCACGCTCAAGAGCATCGGTGACGCCGTGATGACCACCGACGGCGCCGGGTGCGTGAAATTCATGAACCCCGTCGCCCAGGCCTTGACCGGCTGGACGCAGGACGCCGCCGCCGGAAAGCCTCTAACCGAAGTCTTCGTGATCGTAAACGAGGAGACGGGGAAGCAGGTGGAGAATCCCGTAGCCAGGGTGCTGCGGGAAGGCGTCGTCGTCGGGCTGGCGAATCATACGGTATTGATAGCCAAAGACGGGACCAGACGCCCCATTGATGACAGCGGCGCGCCTATCAGATATCACGCAGGACGGATTGTTGGGACCGTCCTGGTTTTCCGTGACATCACCGAACGCAGGCAGTTGGAGGATGAACTCAGCAGGTATCGCCATCACCTCGAAGAGGTCGTCGCGGAACGAACAAGGGAGCTTGAGGCCTCACAGGAGCAACTGCGGTTGGCCGAGCGGCTGGCCTCCATCGGCACCCTCGCTGCCGGCGTCGCCCACGAAATCAACAACCCGGTTGGTGTGATCCTTCTCACCGCTCAAAACGCTTTCGAACTGAGTAAGGGATCCGATAACGAGACGGTGATGAACCAGGCGCTCGATAAGATCGTCGACAACGCCAAACGATGCGGACACATCGTCGAAAGCATCCTGCAATTCTCCAGGCAGGAGACGACACGCAAATGGCCCAATGACCTCAATGCCGTCCTCCAACATGCCGTCGAAGTAACCCGCACCTACGCCCAAGAGTCGCATGCGGTTGTCGGACTTGAACTGGCCCGGGACCTCCCCAAGGTCGTCTTCAACCCCATCGAAATGGAGCAGGTCTTCGTCAACTTGATCCGCAACGCCATCGAAGCGGGAGGGCCGAATCTTCGGGTGTCGATTTGTTCCGATAAAACACCCCACGCCGTTCGGATCATGATTCAAGACAACGGGAGGGGCCTCACGGAGGAGGAGAAATTGCGCGTTTTCGACCCGTTCTACACCACCCGCCAGGAGCAAGGCGGGACCGGGCTGGGCCTGAGCATCACCCACAGCATCATCAAGGAGCACGGGGGGACGATAAGTATTCAAAGTCGCGCGGGCCAGGGGACGACAGTTACTATTGCGTTGCCGTTCGAAGTAGGGATAGAAAGGTCGGGGCTCCATGTCCAGAGTACTGATCGTTGACGACGAACGAGACTACTGCGATGAGCTGGAACTTGGTCTTGGCCGCAGAGGGCACGAGGTCAAAACCGCGGGGACTGCCCGTGAAGCCATCCGTCTGGGGGTGCGTTATCGGCCCGATGTGCTCGTAGTCGATTGGATGCTCAAAGACAGCCTTCACGGACTCAACGTCTGCGAGGTTCTCCGGGCGGTCGAGCCGGAGGTTCAGACGGTTCTCATTACCGGGTTTGCCTCGGACGACCTCAGGCTCGAGGCGGCCAAGCACCGGGTCTTCAACTTCCTCGAGAAGCCGTTTACCCTCGCGGACATCAATACGGCTGTCCGTGACGCCGCCAAGGGCCCGCCTCCGCCACCCCCCGACTTCCTGCCGGCCGTCCTCGAGGTCGACGCAGCCGGGGCGATCATCTACGCCAATCGCAGAGCCGGGGAGCTGTTTGACGAAGCCCAAACAGAGCCCGACCCGACAAGCCTCTCCGATCTGTTTGGCCGCGAAACGGTGGACGACCTCGCCGAATGTTCCCGGCGTTGGGTCGAGGTATCCCCCAAGACTCCCGAGCCCACCGAGTGGCATCTCCGCTCGAGGGAATGGGCGGGCGCGGGGCATCGGCTCTTCCTCCTGCTCTCCGAAGAGGATCGGCGCTACAAGCACGGGCGAGTCGTTAGCATGCTGTTCGAGATCCCCGCGCCCCCGCACACGCGTTGGCCGGTTGAGAGCCACGCCCTGATCGTCGATCGCGAAGATGCCTTCCGCCTGCGCGTCACCAGGGAACTGGAGCACACCGGCTGCCTCTGTCACGCGGCACACTGCGAAGAGGCCGCCCTGCTTCTGTTCTACCGTGATCCGGACATTGGGGTGGTGGTCGTGGACTATGACACTGTGGAGGGCGACGTCCGTTTCCTGATTGACGAAGTCCGGGTACGACGCCCTGGAGTGACGATCATAGGGGCCGGCACCCACCGCCATCGCGGCCAGTTTGCCGTCGCGGGCGTGGACCGCTTTCTGCAGAAGCCGTACTACGCAAACGACCTGATCAACAGGATCACGAATCGAATCGGGGACTGTTCCTTTTGCGGGCTGCCGACTCCCCTCCGCCGGCCCCAACCCGGTGAGGCGGGCGGAAGCTGGGTGTGCTGTGGCTGCGGGGCGTGCTATCACGCCGTGCTGGACGATGCCTTCCCGAGCGATATGGTGCGGCACGTTAGCTCTGCCTGAGAGCCTCTCCCAAGACCATCTGTGGCACCGGTTTTCAACCGGTGGATCCACGGGTCACAGACCCGTGCCATACGTTTTGGGATAGGGTCAAAACCGCGGTTTAGCGACCGTCGAACTTGAACCCTTTGGCTTTGGCCTGCTTGCGGATTGCCTTTAGAATCGCGTCGTCCAGGCCCGCCTGGCCCGGGCCGGCCTTGTCTTGGGCTTCCTGGAGGAACTTGCTGCGCTTGGTGTTGACCTCCTGGATCTGCTTCTGGATTCGATTGCGAGCCGCCTTCATACCCAAAACGTAGGCGTGCCTCTCGGCGATGGCCATGGACTTCATGTTGTCAGGCAGCTCCTCCTTCTTGATGCTATCGAGGTTGAAGTCCTTGCTGTCGCAGGCATCGACGAGATCCCAAAAGGAGTTGCTGTAGAGGCGTGTGGCCTTGGCGGCGATGCGGCTGCTGCTCGACTGCTGGCCGAGCCGCGAGGCGTTGCTGTCCTGGGCGAGCTGGTTGGCGACACCTTCCCTTCCCCGCCGGCCGTAGGGGATGTATGTTGCGTTCAACTCCACATTGAGCTTGATCAGGATGGAATCCTGGGGGGTGGGGATCTGGGCGGTGGCCCGCTGCATGTCGATGGCCGTGTACGTGCCTCCACCGTGCATCGCCACCTGATCCCAGTGCTCGTTTATGCCCTGCTGGTTTTGGCCGCAGTAAATCGAGTTGATGGTGATGCCCCGGCTTCGGGCAAGCTCCGCCACGTAGCGGAAGTTGAACGAGCCGGCAGCCTGATCGGCCGACTCGTTGCCGGCCACGAAGATGATCTTCAGGGCGCTTGGGTCCGTCGACCAACTCATGGATTTTACCGCGTCGTTGAGCACCCAGCCGACGTATTCATCGCCGCCGGTGGTGCTCATGGCCATCATCTTAGCGTAGATGGTGTCGAGGTCGTCGGTCAGGTCGGTCTGTCGCACGACCCAACCCCGGGCGGCGGTCGACAGGTTCGGGGAGCCGTAAGTGAACAGACCGACGCGTAGTAGAGGGGTCGGTCTGGCCTTGGCGAGTTCGTTGACCACATCCCAAAGCCGGGCCCTGGCCGAGTCGATCAGATCGGTCATGCTGCCGGAGGTGTCCAGGCAGATGACCAGGTCGACCGGCCGGCGGGCGCCGGGGTCGAACGTCGGCGTGCGTCCTCCCTTGGCGAGCGCCGCGTAAGTCACCAACGCGAGGGCGGCAACGGATACGAAGGGATAGTAACGTGCTTTCATGGCCGGGTCTCCTTTACGTGCTTCGGGGAACAGCTCCCTGGACCAACGCGACGCATCCGATGTGGGTCGCTACCCTTTCTGACGCCTGCGCCCGGGGGGATGTTCCTGTCAACTTTGTAACACAATGTGTCCCCGCGCCTGAAATCGGGACGGAACCGGGGCAACACGGGTTGCTTCCTTGGCCCGTCTTTGAGTACATTGCCCCAGCTCGTGGGGTGGGCACTGCCCACCATCCTCGTCCGCGATAATACGGATGGTGGGGGCTGCCCACCCTACAGCTGAAATCGGGGCAACACGGGTTGCTTCCCTGGTCGGTGTTTGAGTACATTGCCCCAGCCGACAAGGCTGGCGGGAGCCGAGGGCGATCCCGGGCGCCTTGTGGATCCGGTTTTCTTATTGTGCAGAAGGGAGCAACAAAATGCACGCGGTAGCTACGATTCAACGCGGTCCGATGACGGGTGCAAAGCACATCGAGCTGGTGGAGAGGTGTGCGGCTCATAACTATCACCCCCTGCCGGTCGTGGTGGCCAAAGCCGACGGCGTGTGGGTGGAAGACGCCGACGGCAAGCGGTACATGGACATGCTGGCGGCCTACTCGGCGGTCAACTTCGGCCACTCCAACCCCGAGCTGATCGCCGCAGCCAAGGCCCAGCTCGACAAGGTGACCCTCACCTCGCGGGCGTTCCACAACGACCAGCTCGGTCCGCTCTGTAAGGGGCTGGCCGAGCTGTGCAGGATGGAAGCGGTGCTCCCCATGAACACCGGGGCGGAAGGGGTCGAGACAGCCATCAAGACCGCCCGCAAGTGGGGCTACACCAAAAAGGGCGTACCCGCGGATCAGGCCAAGATCATCTGCTGCGCCGACAACTTCCACGGGAGAACCACCACGATCATCAGCTTCAGCACCGATCCGCAGTGCCGAAACGGCTTCGGTCCGTTCACTCCCGGTTTCGAGGTCATCGAGTACGGCAACATCGAGGCTCTTCGCGGGGCGATCGACGACAACACCGTCGCGTTTCTGGTCGAGCCGATCCAGGGCGAAGCCGGGATCATCATCCCCCCCGACGGTTACCTGCGCGAGGCGCGCGAACTCTGCACCCAGCGGAATGTCTTGTTCATCGCCGACGAGATTCAATCCGGTCTGGGTCGCACGGGGTACACCTTCGCCTGCGAGCACGAGGACGTGCAGCCGGATATTTTTATTCTCGGCAAGGCTCTGGGCGGTGGGATCATGCCGGTCTCCGCGGTGGTGTCGTCGCGCGAGATTCTCAGCGTGTTCACCCCCGGGGATCACGGCAGCACCTTCGGCGGCAACCCCCTGGCTTGTGCGATCGCCCGCAAGGTGGTCGAAATCCTGGTTAACGGGAGATACCAGGAGAACGCCAGGGAGATGGGCGAGTACCTGCTGGGCAGGCTGCGGGCGATCAAGACCGACAAGATCAAAGGGATCCGCGGCCGGGGGCTGTGGGTGGGAATCGAGTTCCACCCCGCAGCCGGCAAGGCCCGGGATTTCTGCGAGAAGCTGATGCATGAAGGCATGCTCTGCAAGGACACCCACGAGCAGACCATGCGCCTGGCCCCCCCGCTGTGCATCACCAAGAGCGAGATCGACTGGGCGCTGGAGCGGCTGGAGAAGGTTCTTGGGTAGCAGAGAGGCCCCGAGCCGCGGGCTTCAGCCCGCGCGGACGTACGAAACACGGAGGTGTCACCGAGTGAGGCCTCTACCGTCGAAGGATCGACGTTCTCGATGAAATACAAGACCCTCTTTCGTGTCTTGCTCAAGCTACTCGGTGTCTATTTCTTCGTGACCGGGATCGCGTGGACCATTAACCAACTTTCGTTTTTTGCTCTGGGGGGTGGATCCCCGTTTTTCTGGACTTCACTGCTCAGGGCAGGTCTCCCTCTGGTCCAATCGGCACTTGGGTTGTACCTCTTCTTCGGTGGGAAGTGGATTGTAGACAAAGCGATTCCGGGCAATAGGCCCTACTGCCAGGAATGCGGCTACGATCTGACCGGCGCGGTCGCGGAGCGCTGCACCGAGTGTGGAACACCCTTCAAACGCGAGGATGTTCAACCTGCGGGCAGGGATGAGACCCAGTAGGTTTGGAGACTTTTTTGCGCCAAGGCCAGGTGGCCGGCGTTGTTCCTGGCCAGACGTGTAGGGTGCATTTCAATGCACCATCGCGCGCGGGTGAAGTGGATCGAGGATTCAAGAGGTGCATCAAGATGCACCCTACAAGGGTCTTGGTCTGACCCACTACGACCTGTTGACCGGAACACGAGTGAAAGGAGCATAATCCGTGGCAGAGAATCCTAACGGTCGTCATTTTCTTTCCATGTTGGACTTCTCGCCGGAGCAGATCATGGCGGTCCTGGGGACCGCCCGGGCGATCAAGGCTGATCCGAAAGCGCGGGGGGATGCCCCGCTGGGCGGAAAAACCCTGGCGATGATCTTCCAGAAGCCTTCACTGCGGACGCGGGTGTCCTTCGAGACCGGTATGACCAAGCTTGGAGGTCATGCAGTTTATCTGGGGCCGACCGACATCAGCCTGGGCAAGCGCGAGACCACCGAAGACATCGCCCTGGTGCTCTCGGGCTATGTCGACATCATCATGGCCCGGGTGTTCGGGCATGACGTCGTCGAGGAGCTGGCTAAGCATGCGACCGTGCCGGTGATCAACGGGCTCAGCGACTTCGAGCATCCCTGCCAGGTTCTGGCGGATCTGATGACCGTCCTGGAGCGAAAGGACAGGCTCGCCGGGCTGACCATGTGCTACATCGGCGACGGCAACAACGTCGCCCATTCGCTCATGTACGGGTCGGCCCGGGTCGGGATGAACATGACCGTGATCACCCCAAAAGGCTACGAGCCGAAGAAGCAGGTCACAGAGACCGCCTGCAACACGGGGAGCCTGACCGGCTCGACAATCATCGTTACCAACGACCTATCCGCGGCCAAGGGGGCGGACGTGCTCTACACCGACGTGTGGGCTTCGATGGGGCAAGAGGACCAGGCCAAGAATAGAAAAAGGACCTTCGCTCCATACCGCATCGACGAAGGCACCATGAAGCTGGCTGACCCCGAGGCGATCATTCTGCATTGCCTGCCGGCCCACTACGGAGACGAGATCGACTACCCGACCTCGCGGCTTCCCAACTCTGCCATTTTCGATCAGGCGGAGAATCGTATGCACGCCCAAAGCGCGCTCATGATCCACCTGGCGGGGTGAACTCCGGAGGGCAAAGCGGATCTTTGCCCTACCGCGGGCGGAGAGTTAATAGCGAGTGGGGAAACGTCGAAAAGTCAAAAAGTCAAACATTCGAAAAGTGAGACCGGTGTCGTTTCTGCGTTTCGACGTTTCGACGTTTTGGCGTTTTGACGTTTCATTCGCCATTCCCTTGGAGGGCGGCCACGATGCGGGTATAATAAGGATATGGCTGAAAAGTCGCTGATCGTCGTTGCTTTGGGCGGCAACGCCATCTCCAAGCCCAACGAGGAGGGCAACGTCGCCCAGCAGTTCGCCAACTCGCGAGTGACCGCCCGGGCCTTGGCTGATCTGGTCGTAGCAGGTCACCAGCTAGCCATAACCCACGGTAACGGCCCGCAGATCGGCAATTTCCTCCTGCGCAACCGGGCAGCCGCGGATGCGATCTACCCGCTGCCCATGGAGGTGGCCGTCGCTCACGTCCAGGGGGGCATGGGGTATATGATCGCCCAGACCCTCACCAACGAGCTTGCCCGCCGCGGCCTCGACCGTGCGGTCATCGTCATTGTCACCACGGTTCTGGTCGACCGGGACGACCCCGACTTTATGAACCCGACCAAACCCATCGGCAGACCGCTCAGCAAGGAGGAGGCGGATGAACAAGCTGAAAGGGACAGGTGGACGTTCACCGAGGTGGCCGAGGGCAGGTACCGGCGCGTGGTGGCCTCACCTCGCCCGAAGTCCATTATGGAGATCGACAGCATTCGTCGGGCGGTCGATGCCGGTGACTTGATCGTGGCATGCGGCGGTGGGGGCATCCCGGTCATCCGCGACCCGGATGGGGGAGTGTTGGGCACGCGGGCGGTGATCGACAAGGACCTGGCAGGTGCCCTCCTTGCAAGTCAGCTAAACGCGGACGCCATGTTGATACTGACCAACGTCGAACGCGTGAGTATCGACTTCGGCACGCCAAGTGAGCGGCAGATCGATCATATGACCATCGCCCAGGCCCAGGCGTGGCTCGATGAAGGTCAGTTCCCACCGGGTTCCATGGGACCCAAGGTGGAGGGAGCTTTGACCTTTCTGCGAAGCACGGACAAGCCCGACGCCCGCGTGATCATCGGCCCGCTCGACAAAGCCTGCGAGGCCGTCGCCGGTCGAACCGGCACGCGGATAAGCAAATAGGGAAAAGGGGACATTCTACTTTCTGAAAACCAAATCACCGTGCGCAAGGCCGCGCCACCGATCCGAGCCCCAAGCGCGAGCGCGGGGTCAGGGACCGGTCGCTCGCGCTCCCGGCTCGGAAAAAATGGCGCGTAAGCGCGCCTGGTTGTCTAGAATGTCTCGCTTCCCCCTTTTGTCTACTCAAGAAGTGGAATGCCCCCTTTTTCTTTTCGCTGTCGCTTGAGTTCACCGCGCTTCCGTTTCGAGTCCAGGCGTCGCCGCTTCGAGGACGCGGTCGGCCGGGTGGGACGCCGCCCGCGCCGCGTGCGCGTTGCCTCGGTGAGAAGTTCGACCAAACGTGTCTCTGCCGCGGCGCGATTTCTGGCCTGGGTCCGCTCGCGATGGCTCACGACCCGAAGACGCCCATCACGTGACACCCGCGTGCTGAGCCGAACGCGAATCCGCTCTTTCTGCACGTTGGTCAACTCCGTGCAGGAAGCGAAGTCGAAAAGAAGCGTCACCCGGGTGCTGACCTTGTTGACGTTTTGCCCTCCCGGTCCGGGCGAACGCGAGAAGCGCACCTCGAGGTGAGGCCTCAGGAGTGCAATGTCGAGTTTCGGCGTGCTCACGGATTAAGGGTAACACCCGGTGATCTGTCCTGGCAACAGGTCTTGGGGGTGAAAAACGCGTAGGGTGGGCATGGCCCACCGCCCCTTTGAAACGGTCGTATCCGCCTGGTGGGCATTGCCGACCCTACGGTCTTTACCCGGCTAGTATGCGACAGATCCGATCCTGGATCTTCTTGTATGGGGTGCTGGGCCCCTGGTAGCCGTTGAACAGCACGGCAAAGGCGAAGGGGCCGTTGGATCCCCCTTCGACGTAGCCGCAAAGCGTTCGAATCCCGCGCATCGTCCCGGTCTTTCCACGCACAACGCCGGGCATATCCGTAAGCCGCTTGCGCAGCGAGCCGTCCACCCCGGCGATCGACAGGCTGTCACGAAGTAAATCGGCCTCCGTGCGCCCGTGCATCCAGGCGAGTATGGACGCCAGTTGTCGGGCCGTGCAGCGGTTCGTCCGGGCGAGTCCCGACCCGTCCGCAACGACGAGGCCGGTGGTGTCGATACCCGCCCGGCGGAGCATATCCTGCGCCGCTTCCGCCCCATTCGCCCAGCCTCCTTGCGGATTGGCAACTCCGCTCCGCCTGGCCCATTCATAACCCGTGCGTTTTAAGAGGCACTCGGCGAACAGGTTTTGACTGTCCTTGCCCGCCCGCCGCAGCACGTCCACCAGCGGGGTCACGTGCCGGGCGAGGACCGACAGCGACTCGGGCAATGTACCATCAGGCCGGCGAACCCGGCTACGACGGATACCTCCGCTCACCTTGATGCCCTTCTTGGCAAGTGCCGCCCGGAGCGAGTCGGCGAAGAGCAGGCCGGGATCCGGAAAGGCAACCGAACCGAACGACCAACGCTTCTTGCACCGCCCGCTGATTCGGTACTCGAAGGAATCGTACGGATGATGCAAGAGGGGAGTTCCGTTCCCGCCGGAACGGCACTTGTTGATGATCTTGGCGAGCGATGTCTCGGGGACGACCGATACCAGGACCGGGGCGTTGTCCGTGCCGGCTGGTGACACGGTGATGTCGACGCAGTTATCGTTGAAGTTCAACCCGCTTACCCCAGCGGCATACCAGTTGTCCAGGTCCGCCTCCTCCCAGGAGGGGTGCGTCCACCGGGCCTCGAAGATCGATTCATCGATGACGATGTCGCTCGGTACCTCGCCAAAACCCGCTGCCGAAATGGCCGGAGCCCAGCGCTGGAACTCAGCCGTGATCGACTCACCACGGGCGCGGCACAGTTTCTCGTCTCCGAAGGCGGGATCTCCCCCACCGACAACAAACAGGTTAAGACCGTCGGTGGCCAGGATCGTCTCGAACGAAAAATCCGGCCCCAGCTCCACAAGTGCCGCAGCCATTGCGAAGATCTTCATGTTGCTGGCCGGAACCAGCGGAACATCCGCGTTCTGCTCGTAGACCGTCACCCCCGACGATAGGTTCACGACGCAAGCCCCGACCACCGTCTCCGCGTGAGGCAGGGCGGTCAGTGCCGATCGCAGCTCACGCCCGATTGTCGGCTGAGCCCGGGCGGTATCGACGGCTGAGACCCACAGGCAGAAAAGAGCCGGCCCGCAGCGCAGAACACCCCAGCTTCCGGCGAAGCGCGACAACCTGTCCACCCGTTGACAAAACATTGGTCCTGCGATGATAGTAACCCCAAGCCGGCAGGCAACACCTGCACGTCGGAATCGACTTGCCGAGGAAGATCCTTCGGCTGGATGTTCATGGTATCCGTGTTGGCCGTAGACTTCGAACCTCTTGTGGGGATGTCTCGCCTGGACCTCTCCCCTTGATCAGGCGTTAGCCGGTAGGCATTCGCCGCAGGCTGGGGAAGTTGCAAGGGCTTTTCAATTGAGGCAAGAGATCAGCGTTCTGCAATGACTTCATCAGGTAAGCGCGGTAATGCATCGGTTACCAGGTTGGTTTTGAGGGCGTCGGCAAGAACCTCGGTGCCCGCTCCTTCCCGGGACCGAGCCCTCCGTAAGGCGCTGGCAAGCGCGGAACACCCGGGAGTCCGGTCTAGTTATTTGCCTCGGTGTCCATCCGACGTCGGCGGTCAACAAGAATCCCGGAACTTCTTCCTTGGCCCGGCATAAGAGTGAAGAACGTACAGTCCGGGTAGCCCAGTGGCAGGCCGGGCGTTTCATGCGCCCCGTGTCGGTGGTTCGATTCCACCTCCGCCCAATGGGATGTCGGCGGGCATTGCCGATGGGGTAACAACGGACGATCGTAACTCAAGGGTCAGACCCTTGCTATTACCCATATGCAACCGTGGAATCCCCGAAGATCATGACATATGTCCCACCACAATGTGTAGTGGGTGGGATTGCGGTGGGACATATGTCAAGATGACAGGGGCAACTGAGGATAGCCCGGCGATTCATCGCAGGGGCTGGACTGTTCTGGGTTGCGATCTATGCGTGCTTGGCCAGATAGGAAGCGACGCCTTCCGCCGTCGGCTTCATGGTCGCCGCCCCCTGCCGCCAGTTGGCGGGACAGACCTCGCCGTGCTTCTCCGTGAACTGCAGGGCATCGAGCATTCGCAGAGCCTCGTCGACATTCCGCCCCAGAGGCAGGTCGTTCACCAGCGCGTGACGGACTATCCCTTCCTTGTCCATCAGGAACAGGGCGCGCAGGGCCACCGACTCGTTGAGCAGGACGCCGTACGCCTTGGAGATTTCCTTCTTAATGTCGGCCACCAGGGGATAGCTGATGTTGCCGATCCCACCCTTCTCCACGGGCGTGTTCTTCCATGCCAAATGGGAGAAGTGCGAATCGACCGAAACACCGATCACCTCGCAGTTTTTCTCCTTGAATGCCTCGAGCTTCTTGTCGAAGGCGATGATCTCCGACGGGCAGACGAACGTAAAATCCAGCGGATAGAAGAACAGGACAACGTACTTGCCGCGAAACGAAGACAACTTGAGTTCCGCAAACGAGTTATCCGGCATGACCGCCTGGGCGGCGAAGTCCGGCGCCTCTTTGGTTACGAGCGTAGACATAACTGTGCATTCTCCTTCGTAGACCATTCCTTGATTAACCCCACTTACCCTTGGCGATGTGCCCCTGCATCTCGGTCATCGACAGCTTCATGATCTCGTATGCGTGGGCCACGGTTCGCTCAAACACCTTGACGCAGTTTGGATCGAGGTTGTCCTCGATACCGTCCTTGCAGACGGTCTCCATCTTGCGTCCCAACGCTACCAGCCGGCAGAGCAGGGCATTGGTGTGCCGCGAACGCTCCACAAGATTCGCAGCGCCATCGTCCATGAGAACGAGCTTCTCCGCGGGGGCGCCGCATTTAGGACACGAGCCTGGAGGCTCCATCCCGTCATGGATGTAGCCGCACGAACATTTCCACTTCTTCATGTCTGTTTCCTTCCTGTTTTAATAACACCTGGCGGACAGGTTGCGACCATCTCTGGGTAGGATCGCGAGACGCTGCTATGGCGCAGCAGGCGCCGAGGCTCGCTGACCCAGCTCATGGTCCACCATAAACAGTGCAGCACCGTTGTCGCCCGCGAGTCTGAGCTTGTCCCTGATCTCCTGAGTCGTAGCTTCCTCCTCGACTTGCTCGGTCACAAACCACTGCAGAAACACATTCGAAGCGTGGTCCTTCTCTGAGATGGCGAGATCCGCGAGCCGGTTGACTGCCCCGCTGATCGTGCACTCGTGTTCGTAGGCCGCCTCAAAGGCCGCGAGCGGTGAAACCCATTCCGCGGGGGGCGCATCGACTGTGCCCAGTTGTACCGCGCCGCCTCGCTCGTTGATGAAATCGAAGAACTTCATTGCGTGCAGGTGTTCCTCCTGCGCCTGTATCCGCATCCAATGAGAGATCCCCTTGAGATTCAACGACTGCAAATACGCAGACATCGAGAGATAGAGATGGGACGAGAAGAGCTCCGCATTCAGTTGACTATTCAGCGCTTCCTGGATCTTCGCGGTCAGCATCCTGATGATCTCCTTTTTCAAGCGTGCCGGTCGGGGGAACTCTTGCGCCGCGCGGCTCGCAAGGCCCCATCCACCCGGCCCTAGTCCACGTCGGGACGCGGCCCGACATCCTTCGGTGATGTTACCCGATTTCTGCACTGCGGGCATACGCCAAACAACTCCAGGCGATAGCCCAGAACCTCATATCCATCTGGGCTAGCAATCTCCGGTATCGACGGCTGGCCACGCAGCCCGTGGGCGTCCGCTACACTACCGCACTCCGTGCAGCGAATGTGGTGGTGTCGCGATGTGTCACCGTCAAACCTGGCTTCTGGGCCACCCATCTCCAGCTTGCTGATCGTGCCCATTTGGGCGAGCAATTCGAGGTTCCGGTAGACCGTGCCGATGCTGATCTTCGGCAGGCGTCTTCGGGCCATCTCGTACAGCTCCGCGGCCGTCGGGTGAGATACCACCTTCCTTAGTTCCTCCAGCATGACCTGCCGCTGCCGCGTGTTTCGCCTGGTTGTTTCGTTCCCGCTGCCCATTCGGACCTTCCTTATAGCTACTGGGTCTTATTAGCTACATCGGTCATCGTCAACCGGTTTTCCAGAAAAAAGCGATATGGGGGCTATTACGTCCCCTAAAAGCCGCTCACGCTGCAGCAAATCCTGTGACACGCCGCACTCTCTCCAACAATGACTAGCCCGGATTATTCAGTGCGCCGTGCAAAGGCGTGGATCTTCAGTGGGTGAGATTCCCACCCGGCAACTGGTCGCTCCAGCCGGTAGCAATCGGAGC